>OJJP01000364.1_pt1 | contig 20903 bp, 28 predicted proteins | sample 1596261 | NCBI WGS metagenome assembly OJJP01 (sample SAMEA4350154, study PRJEB24818) | metagenome | biome: human; feature: gut; material: faeces | place: Denmark | collected 2013-09
CGCTCCTCCATCTGTTTACCCGCAATAGTCACGGCAATGGTAACGAGGAAAGACCTCTGCGAGGTACGAATCCGAACCGGCCAGACGGAGGTCGCTGTCTTCACAGCTTACGAACCTGAGGAGTAAGAGACCCGGCGAGGGAGAAATCCCTCGCCACCGCTGATGTGTCAGGCATCCTCAACGCACCCGCACTTAACCCGCTTCGGCGGGTTTTGTTTTTTCTGGTCGTTCTGGTTTACAATCCATCCGTCAGCCTGAACAACTGGCACCTGCTGCGCCAGCAGAGAAAACAGATGGCGCACGATACCAAATTTTACAATTCGGATAACTCTGCCGCCCCTGCCAGCAGGCACGGGCGGCGTTCTCATGCATTCAAATCTGACTGGTATCAGCACGACCCCTGCACCGAAGAACAGGCTGAATGGCTGATTCAGCGCTACCGCAGACACGGATACGAGATTAAGAAAGCCCTCAGCCTCGATTATCGTCACTGGATAATCTTCGTCAGGCTCCCTTATTCCGAACGCCCACCGCGTCCGTCCCGCACATTCCAGCAACGCATCTGGAGGTAACGTGCGGGTATTACTTCGACCTGTTCCGGTACCGGAACTTGGGCTGGTGGTGCTAAAACCGGGGCGTGAATCCATGCAGGTATTTCATAATCCTCGAGTTTTGGTGGAGCCGGAACCGAAAAGCATGCGCGGTCTGCCGTCCGGAGTCGTTCCTGCCGTTCGCCAGCCATTGGCGGAGGATAAATCATTACTGCCATTTTTCAGCGATGAGCGGGTGATTCGTGCTGCTGGTGGTGCTGGTGCACTGTCTGACTGGCTGTTACGCCACATTAAATCCTGCCAGTGGCCTCATGGTGACTACCATCACAGCGAAACCGTCATACATCGTTACGGTACCGGTGCAATGGTGTTGTGCTGGCACTGCGACAACCAGCTGCGTGACCAGACTTCCGAATCACTCGAGCAACTTGCTCATCAAAACCTGTCAGCATGGATGATTGACGTCATACGCCATGCAATGAATGGCACGCAGGAGCGGGAATTATCGCTGGCTGAATTATCCTGGTGGGCGGTCTGCAATCAGGTGGCGGACGCGCTACCAGAGGCAGCATTACGTCGTTCTCTGGGGTTACGTGCGGAAAAAATTCGCTCAGTATACCGCGAGAGCGACATCGTGCCGGGAGAGCAGACTGCCACCAGCATGCTGAAGCAGCGCACAAAAAATATTGCGCCGCTGCCTCACGCCCACCAGCAAAACCCGCCACAGGAAAAGACGGTGGTCAGCATTGCCGTTGAGCCGGAGTCTCCGGAATCTTTCATGAAACGACCTAAACGTCGCCGCTGGCTTAACGAGAAATACACGCGCTGGGTTAAGACACAGCCGTGTGCATGTTGTGGAAAGCCTGCTGATGATCCCCACCACTTGATAGGCCACGGTCAGGGTGGAATGGGTACTAAAGCGCATGACCTCTTTGTGTTGCCTTTGTGCAGAAAACATCACGACGAGCTGCATGCGGATACCGTGGCATTTGAAGAGAAGTATGGCTCCCAGCTGGAGCTGATATTTCGTTTTATCGATCGTGCGCTGGCAATAGGCGTATTGGTGTAAGTGGAGAACGAGCATGAACCTTGAAGCCTTACCAAAATATTACTCCCCAAAATCTCCAAAATTGAGCGATGACGCACCGGCGACAGGCTCGGGTGGTTTAACAATTACGGATGTGATGGCTGCGCAGGGGATGGTGCAGTCGAAAGCACCGCTTGGGTTTGCCTTATTCCTGGCAAAAGTTGGTGTTCAGGATACTCAGTTTGCTATTGAAGGTCTGCTCAATTACGCGATGGCACTGGATAACCCGACATTGAACAAATTGAGTGAAGAAACCCGATTACAGGTCATCCCTTACCTTGTGAATTTTGCCTTTGCTGATTATTCCAGATCTGTGGCAAGTAAGGCTTGCTGTGGGTATTGTGCAGGTACGGGATTTCATCATGTATTATGTGAAGTGGTGAAATATTCCAGTGGTGGGGACACTGTCATCAAAGAAGAGTGGGAGAAGAAACTATGTCAGCATTGTAATGGCAAGGGAAAAGTCAGCACAGCGTGCAGAGGGTGTAAGGGTAAAGGCATTGCCCTAGATGAAAAAAGAACCCGATTTCATGGTACACCAGTTTATAAGGTCTGTGGGCGTTGTAATGGACATCGGTTTAGCCGTTTACCGACCACGCTGGCACGACGTTATGTCCAGAAGCTGGTTCCCGGTTTAACTGATTATCAGTGGTACAAAGGATATGCAGATGTCATTGATAAACTGGTAACAAAGTGCTGGCAGGAAGAATCGTACGCTGAGACCCAGCTGAGAAAAGTGACGAGATAAATGATTTTCGCGGAAGATGTCGACATGATGCTTGCATTTTTCACAAAACATGGATAGAGTTATCTCAACAATGGGGGTGTGTGCCTGCCGTTAAAGGGGGCTTCGACCTGCGGTAATTAAAGGTACAGTTCTGGATGAAAAAGCCCCGACTTCATGGTAAGCCAGTTTGCAAGATTTGCAGGCGTTGTAATGGAAAGGAGTTAGCCGTTTACTGGTCACGCTGATGTGGCTGCATATCCAGGAGTTGGTAACAGATAAGACTGATTAGATAATTCTTTGCTACATAACAGCAAGGCATCATATAGAATATTATAACTTTGACTGTTAGCATGGATTATACCCGCTTCCCTTGTTGGCCTTCCTTCTGTCGATGATTCTATCCATAATGAACCAGTAAATTTTGACATTTTATATGTTGCGAATTCTTTGGCGTTAACTGGAATTTTTATGTCATTTAAGTCCATTGTGTATCCATCTTTTTTTATTTTATTGGCAAAGCAAATCTTTATATCGGAGATTGATGCATCGACACTTATCTGTGAATAGCTATCTGGTGAATTAAAGATGACCAAACAAAAAAATAACATATGAAAAAACAATTTCACAAATGCCTTCCTGTTTTGTAAATATATTGCTAAGTTTCTTGGTGATTTATATGTTACAAGGCAAGAGATGTTGCTGGATGATAAAAAAATAACAGTAAGGTTATTTGTGGTTGGCGGGCTGTCTTTGTTTGGTTAGATTTAGCTCTGGATACCGATAGTTAACATTATATGCCATAATTAGTATTGTATGCGGATATTGTATAATGGTTATTACCTCAGTTTCCCAGACTGATGATGTGGGTTCGATTCCCGCTATCCGCTCAGGGCACTTATCAAGGTATATATACCTTACAGCGCTGGCGTTTTTTTTTCGCGGGGATGGTTTCAGATATCTCATTGCTCCCTCGAACTATAACAGAGACCAGTTATAGTTTCAGCGCGGTTTTTTTCAATATAAGGATGGCGCATTGCTGGAAGAGAGTTTCGGGAATTATCCTGGAGAGACAGATGATGCGCCATCCTTATGTTGTATAAAAATGTGAGATGAGCCGAAGAGCAGGACTGTCAGGTATACATATAAATAGACGAAAGCTGTAACGTATTTATTCGTTGATTAATATGTCTACAAAAGACATCCGATATCTCGAATTCTATTTAATACGTTGAGTGCTATTTGAGTTTTTACCGCCCTCCCGGGCGGTTTTTTTGTGAGCTTAAAAAAGAATTGCGCATTGGATTTGTAAATAATCTAATGTTGTTTAACAAAAGATGAAAGCAGCGCTTGACTCTATTGAATTAGTATTGTTATTTCAACTATATCAATGTGTTCAGATTGTTGCGAGAAACTATGGTTGATAAAGAATTACTCAGAAATTCTTCATTGTTTGTTGCGTATATGGGATGTCTGGGATGGGGAGGTGCTTATTTCTATGGTTGGGGAGGTGCTTTTTATTATGGATTTCCATGGTGGGTTGTTGGTGCTGGCGTAGATGATGTGGCAAGAAGCCTGTTTTACGCTGTTACAGCTATCGTAATTTTTCTTGTTGGATGGATAATTGGCGTTAGAATGATTATAAATCTTTGCGACGTTATTTTTCCGTATCAGCAGCCGTTCCTTATACGGGGGAGGGGGGGCTGGCCGCACAAGCCCGTGCAGTATTTCCCCGGCAAACACCCCTGTGAAACATCGGCAGACATGTTGCGTCAGATAATTATCACCAGCGGTCGTCAAGGTAATTTGGTTGCGCACTTTTGCTGGGCGTCGGGCGGTTGCTGCGAAGCAGGAAGATGAGAAATTTAATCAGACTGTGAGTGAAGTAAAAAATAATTGTTAACAGTGTGCAATATTATTCCCGGAAAATGCGGAAAAATAAAAACATGTACGTATATTTACGATTATTGACGTTGTGTTTATTGAAAATGACGGAGATATTCGTATTATTGCACCGTGCCACCGCAATGACGCGATGGACAGGCCCTTTAGCTCAGTGGTGAGAGCGAGCGACTCATAATCGCCAGGTCGCTGGTTCAAATCCAGCAAGGGCCACCATCACATACCGCCATTAGCTCATCGACAGAGAGTGCCAGCTTTCGAAACTGGCTGTGTGGGGCTCGGGTCCCCGATGGCAATCCATTATCTGCATTATGCGTTGTTAGCTCAGCCGGACAGAGCAATTGCCTTCTAAGCAATCGGTCACTGGTTCGAATCCAGTACAACGCGCCACGCTTATTTTTCCAGGCTCGCTACGGCGGGCCTTTTTCATATATACTCTGGCGGTTATTATGATGGCTTGTTTATTTGTTCATAAGAGGATTGATACAGTGGTCACTTATGCGGATATCAGGGCAAAACGGGCCGAAATTCTGAAAGCTGAGCAGGAATACATTCAGCGGTTGCGGGATACAGCCAAAAGGCTGGTCAGTGTTTATGAAGATTCACTGGAATTGCCAGCTTCACAGTGGCGCGATATTAACGGTAAAGAACGTCCGTATGTTTCTATTTTGTGGAATGGGCACAATACAAAACCTGAGGATTTGCGAGTAGAGCTTCAGGATGGTGTTGCATTTAATTTGTGGACTGTCGTTGATGATAACCCACGTCAGTCTGCAAGCGTGAAGGTTGGCATACAGATTCTGTTGCTTGATGGCGATAACTTAACGATTTCAGTTGATGGCTATCAGGTCAGAACATTTTCGCACGTAGATACGGACGCAAAAATTAACGAGGTATGCGAGTTCATCAAAGACAGTATTTTAATGTCGATGAATGATGTGAGATTTGGCAAAGCATCTCTGCCGAAGATAGAAGGCTGGAGTCGTAAAAAGGAATCGTTCGAAAATCTCTGAATCACCAGGCTGCGCATTTGCGTGGCCTTTTTTATATCCGCGCCACGCCCGGCGCACATCAAAAAACCACAGAGCCTTTCAGGGGTGAGCTTACGGGATGGTCAGTGTGACTTTCTCTGTGGGCTGGTCACCCCCGGGCGCAGGCTCACCCACTAAAAGGAAAAGTCACGATGTTTGGTATTTTCAAAAAGAAAACCCGCAAGGCCATTACCGAAGTGAAGAAGATGGAGAACCGTGACGCAGTGGAGGCGACCGTCTGGGGCGCGTACTCCATTGCATACGCTGACGGCACCTGTGACGCGAAAGAAATCGCGGTACTGGAAAAAACCATTGCAGCACTTCCTGCCTTTGCGCCGTTCTCCGGTGAGATTGCACAAATGAGTGCAAATATCCGCGCCCGTTATGAAGCGTCGCCGCGTTCTGCCAATGCCGAAGCTCTTCGTCAGCTGGCTGATGTTGCCGGTACTGATGATGCAGTTAATGTGCTGTGCCTGTGTCTGGATATCGCTGACCAGGACGGTATCGCTCAGGAAGAAGAAGCGCAACTGAAGAAAATTGCGCAGGCGCTGCAGTTGCCGCTGGAGCAGTACCTGTGAAAAGTGCGCGCCTTGTGCTGGCTGTCATCCTGTTGTTTCTGGTAGTGGTGGTTGATTTCACCGGACGACTGATGTCGGTGCTGGCAGATGGTGTGCTGGTGGTGATGGCGCTGGTCGTGCTCCGGCCTTTACTGCGTAAATCTGAATAACATCACACAAAAGGCATCTGCGGATGCCTTTGACGGGGTGTTTTTTTACGGGTCGCTGGTGGCCCTTTTTTATTTTCAGGAGGAAGTATGTCTGAACCCTTATCCGGTTCCGGCACGGCTGCGGCGCTGGGTGGCGCGACGGTATTCGGGCTGTTTACCGGAATGGATTTCGGGATTGTGTTTGGCGCGTTCGCCGGGGCGTTATTTGTGGCAACGATGCCACAGTCACTTTCAGTCTGGCGCGTGGTGGCACATTTTCTGGTGTCGTTTATTGTCGGCGTGCTGGGAGCGCGTGTGCTGTCAGCCTGGATTGCATCAAAAACAGGGTATGACGGTACATCAGCAGATGCGCTTTGCGCGGTGCTGGTCTCGGTGGTGTCGGTGAAGATTCTCTCGTTCATCCACCAGCAGGATATTGCATCGCTGGTGTCCGGTGTGTTCTCCCGCCTGCGGGGTGGAGGAGGCGGCAATGTTAAGTAACCTTCCCGGATTGCTGAATGTGGCGTTATGCACGGTTATCGTGCTGACGCTCTTTTTTTATCGTCGCCGTGATTCCAGACATAAACCGCTGGTGTCATGGCTGGCCTGGCTGCTGATGCTGCTGTATGCCTTTGCGCCCCTCAGCTATCTGTGTGGTCGCCCGTTAGCAACGGGCTGGCTGGAAGTGTTTTTTAATCTGCTGTTCTGCGTGCTGGTGATACGCGCACGCGGGAACGTCACAAAAATCTTTCCATTGTTGAGGTGAATATGCCGGGTAAATTCAGATTCAGCCGTCGCAGTGAAAAAAATCTGGAGGGTGTCAAACCACAGCTGGTTGCTGTAGTTCGCCGTGCGCTGGAGCTGACGGAGGTTGATTTCGGTATTACGGAAGGCCTGCGCAGTAAGTATCGCCAGAAACAGCTGGTTGCGGAAGGGAAAAGCCAGACCATGAACAGCCGCCACCTGACCGGTGATGCGGTGGATGTTGTGGCCTACATCGGTAGCCAGGTGTCATGGGAGTGGCCTCTGTACGAGAAAATCGCACAGGCATTTAAGCAGGCTGCCGCAGAGCTGGGGATCGCTATCGAATGGGGTGGGGACTGGAAAACGCTGAAAGACGGACCTCACTTTCAGCTGAAGCGATAAGTAAAACAAAACCCCGGCTGGGGGAACAGTCCGGGGTTTTTAGTTTTCACGTCAAAGGGGAAATTGTGATTAGTGAGTAGGGAGAAAATCCTCGTGGGAAAGTATAAAAGATTCTTTTTGAGGTTGTCCATTATGAAAGGTATTGAAATGGAAACTCCCGCGAGCCTTGATTTGACAAGGGCTGCGGCCTTTGCAATTCGCCTTGTGGCGGTCGCTGTTCTGATTTGGGCTGTGCGTTGGTGGTGATATGACGCGAAAACACTGGACACGCAGAATGCCGCGAACGGCGGTGAAACGGGCACTGGTAGCGATACTGGTGCCTTTTTTATTGGTGGGGTGCGTCAGCCTGGATAAGGCGCGCCAGCTTTTCGATACCGCGTCTCAGGTCTGTGAAATTGTCGACGGTGTTCGGCAGTGTCTGCAGAACTGATCGCCTGTAAGAGCAGAATATTTTGCTGAAAAATGAAGGGTGCGTCAGCGTCCGGAAAGCATGAAATTCTGCTGCGTGTGCCAATTTTATCTTATTCATTCTAAATCTTGCCGAATCAAGATGAACTTTGATCAACTGCCCGGCGGCAAGGGGCATTAAAACAGGAGAAAATTATGTGGAAACCTACAGGTGATAAGTTAATCACCGCGTTGATTGACGGCAAGCCACAATACTTACGCATTGAAATGAGCGGTCAACATGTTGAAATGAGCGGTCAACATGCTCGATTGATTCGTGAGTAACAGGCATTACAGCAGCTCTTCAGTGAGGGGCTGCGATAATGTCGGTATTAAGGAGATTCCAATGCCATCACGGATCCCCCGCGCCTGTCGTAAGCGAGGCTGCGCAGGCACAACAACAGACAGCTCTGGCTACTGTGATAAACATCGTGGTGAAGGCTGGGTGCAGCACCAGCGCGGACTGAGCCGCCACCAGCGTGGCTATGGCTCAAAATGGACGGTGATTCGTGCCCGTATTCTGAAGCGCGATAAAGGTCTGTGTCAGTTGTGTCTGCGTGCCGGTGTGGTGAGCGAGGCGAAAACCGTCGACCACATCATCCCGAAAGCGCATGGCGGAACAGACGCAGACAGCAACCTGCAGAGTCTGTGCTGGCCCTGCCATAAAGCGAAAACAGCGCGCGAACGAATCAGGTGATAATTATTCTCACTTGTAGGGAGGGGCGGGGCAAATCCCTGCAGCCCTGGCTGTCCGGGACCGCCCGCCAACCCTTCCTCGCATCGCCGCAGGTTCGAAAACTTTTTTTTGGGAATGCGATCAAACGATTGATAGGTAAAATCGATTATGTCTGGACCCCCGAAAACCCCGCCACGCCTGCATTTGATACGAGGCAATCCCTCAAAGCGTCCCGTTAAAGACGCCAAAAAAACCGCTAAAAAGGACGAAAAAGGTCTCCCTAAAATTCCGCAGCATTTAGGGTCGCAGGGAAAGTACTGGTTCAGGCGAATGGCGGAAGAGCTGAATGCGGAAGGGATCATTTCTCAGCTTGATGCGCGTGCACTCGAGTTGCTGGTGGAAGCCTACACCGAATACCGGCATCACTGCGAAACACTCGATGTTGAGGGTTATACCTACCGCACGGAAACGCAGAACGGTGATGTGCTGATTAAGGCACACCCGGCTGCTGCGATGAAAGCGGATGCCTGGAAGCGGATCCGGGCGATGCTTGCAGAATTTGGTATGTCACCGGCAAGCCGGGCGAAAGTAAATATCGCCGGACCGGATGATGTTGATCCGCTGGCAGAACTTTTAAAAGCGAGAGACTGATGGCAAAAGTGGCTGACGGGATCCGCTACGCCGAACGTGTTGTTGCAGGAGAAATTGTCGCTGGTGAATTTGTCCGTCTGGCCTGCCAGCGTTTTCTTGATGATCTGAAGTACGGCGAAGAGCGGGGGATTTATTTCAGTGAACCCCGTGCGCAGCACATCCTGAATTTCTACAAATTTGTGCCCCATGTAAAAGGGGCGCTGGCAGGTCAGCCCATTGAACTGATGGACTGGCATGTTTTTATCCTCATTAATATTTTTGGTTTTGTCATTCCTCTGGTGAATGAAGAGACCGGGGAAGTTGTCATGCGCAGCGATGGCAGCGGACGCCCGGTGATGGTGCGCCGTTTCCGGACAGCGTACAACGAAGTCGCCCGTAAAAACGCAAAATCAACCCTGTCATCAGGTATCGGTCTGTATATGACGGGGGCAGACGGTGAAGGCGGGGCTGAGGTGTATTCAGCCGCAACCACGCGTGACCAGGCCAGAATCGTGTTTGAAGACGCCAAAAATATGGTCAGAAAAGCCCGGTCGACACTCGGGCGGTTGTTTGATTTCAACAAGCTGGCGATTTACCAGGAGCAGAGCGCATCAAAATTTGAACCGCTTTCCTCGGATGCAAACAACCTGGATGGTCTGAACATCCACTGCGCCATTATTGATGAGCTGCATGCACATAAAACCCGCGACGTGTGGGACGTTCTGGAAACGGCAACTGGTGCCCGTCTGCAGTCCCTATTATTTGGTATCACCACGGCTGGCTTTAACAAGGAAGGGATTTGTTACGAGCAACGCGATTACGCCATCAAGGTATTGCGAGGCTATAACAGCGACGTGGAGGGCGCGGTAAAAGACGACTCCTACTTTGCGATTATTTACACGCTCGATGAGGGAGATGATCCGTTTGATGAAACGGTCTGGCAGAAAGCGAATCCGGGCCTGGGCATCTGTAAACGCTGGGATGATCTGCGTCGCCTGGCGAAAAAGGCGAAGGAGCAGGTCTCGGCGCGGGTGAATTTTTTTACCAAACACATGAATGTGTGGGTCACTGCCGAATCTGCCTGGATGGATATGATTAAGTGGGAGAAGTGCGAATACATTGCTCCACAACATGAGCTGAAAACATATCCCATGTGGGTCGGCGTAGACCTTGCTCATAAGATTGATATCTGTGCGGCGGCAAAACTCTGGCGAACCGATAACGGACATGTTCATGCTGATTTTAAATTCTGGCTTCCGGAAGGACGGCTGGAACGATGTTCGCGGCAGCAGGCAGAACTTTACCAGAAGTGGGCGGAGATGGATAAGCTCATCCTGACGGATGGTGATGTTATCGATCATGCTCAGATAAAAAGTGACTTACTGGAATGGATTGGCGGTGAAAACCTCAGGGAACTGGGATTTGACCCGTGGAGCGCAATGCAGTTCAGCCTGGCACTGGCTGAAGAAGGGATACCGCTGGTGGAGGTTCCGCAGACGGTCCGCAATCTGTCAGAGGCCATGAAGGAAACGGAATCACTGGTTTATGCCGGGCGTTTCCATCACAGCAATCATCCGGTCATGAACTGGATGATGTCTAACGTTACGGTAAAACCGGACAAAAACGACAACATCTTCCCGAATAAATCCACGCCTGAAGCCAAAATCGACGGCCCTGTTGCGCTTTTTACGGCCATGAGCCGCTTTCTGGTAAATGGCGGGGGCGTGAATGACTTTCTGTCCACGCTTGATCCTGATGAGGACCTGTTAATTCTGTGAAACAGCTTATTACTGATATGACCGGGCTGATCGGTTTCGGTTTGCTCACTGCTGGCGTTTATCTGTATGCAGGTCTGCCAGCGTCTCTGATGCTGTCGGGCTGTTTGTTGCTGCTTTATGCACTGGTGGTGTCCATGAGGAGAAAACATGCTTCTTGATGCTCTGTTTCGCAGTGAGCCTCTGGAAAATCCCTCGGTTCCGGTAACCGGAGAGGCCGCTGAGACGGATAATATTTTTGCCCGGGATGTGTATGTCAGTCCGGAAACATCCATGAAGCTGGCTGCTGTCTATGCCTGTATTTATGTTATTTCATCCAGTGTGGCTCAGATGCCCCTGCATGTGATGCGAAAAACGAATGAGCATGTTCAGCCTGCACGCGATCATCCGTTGTTCTGGCTCGTTCATGATGAACCGAATGCCTGGCAGACCAGCTATAAGTGGCGGGAACTGAAGCAGCGTCATGTGCTGGGGTGGGGCAATGGTTATACGTGGGTAAAACGTAATCGTCGTGGAGAGGTTACCAGCCTTGAATGCTGTATGCCATGGGAAACCACGTTACTTAACACCGGTGGGCGTCATACTTACGGGGTGTATAACGAAGAGGGTGCATTTGCGGTAAGTCCGGACGACATGATCCATATCAGGGCGCTGGGAAACAATCAGAAAATGGGACTGAGCCCGATCATGCAGCATGCTGAAACCATTGGTATGGGAATGAGTGGCCAGCAGTATACCAGCGCCTTTTTTAACGGTAATGCCCGTCCTGCCGGTATTATTTCTGTGAAAAATGAACTGAACGAACAAAGCTGGGGCAGGCTTAAAAATATGTGGCAGCGGGCGGTGACAGCGCTTCGCAGCCAGGAAAATAAAACCATGTTGCTGCCTGCGCAACTGGATTACCGCGCTCTGACAGTTTCTCCGGTGGATGCTCAGATCATTGATATGACCAAGCTGAACCGGTCGATGATTGCCGGGATTTTTAATGTCCCGGCGCACATGATTAATGACCTGGAAAAAGCCACATTTTCGAATATTACGCAGCAGGCGATTCAGTTTGTTCGCTACACGATGATGCCCTGGGTTGCGAACTGGGAGCAGGAGCTTAACCGTCGCCTGTTTACCCGTACAGAACGGGCTGCCGGGTATTACGTTCGTTTCAACCTCACGGGGTTGCTCCGTGGGACCCCACAGGAGCGTGCGCAGTTCTATCACTTTGCCATTACAGATGGCTGGATGAGTCGGAATGAAGCCAGGGCATTTGAGGATATGAACCCGGTTGACGGTCTGGATGAAATGCTGGTCAGCGTAAATGCAGCAAATCCGTTGAATAACTTTAAAGATACGAAAGGCAAAGAGGAAAAGAACGATGAATGACCGTGAAACGCGCTGTTACAGCGGGGAGGTGCGGGCGGAACAATATGATAATGCCCCGACCCACATTCTGGGGTATGGCTCGGTATTTAACAGTCGTTCAGAACCTCTGTGGGGATTTCGTGAAATCATCAAGCCGGGGGCTTTTGATGATGTACTGAATGATGATGTACGTGGCTTGTTTAATCATGATCCTAATTTCATTCTCGGACGAAGTTCTGCCGGCACGTTGTCATTGTCGGTGGATGAACGCGGTTTACGTTATGACATTGTTGCACCGGATACTCCGACTATTTGTGACCTGGTGCTGTCTCCAATGTTGCGTGGTGACATTAATCAGTCCTCGTTCGCGTTTCGTGTCGCCCGTGACGGAGAGAGCTGGTATGAAGACGACGAGGGGATTGTTATCCGGGAAATCACGCGCATTTCTCGTCTGTATGACGTCAGCCCGGTGACATATCCGGCCTATCAGGACGCAGACTCTGGTGTCCGCTCAATGAAAGCCTGGCAGGAAGCGCGGGCGAGTGGTGCGCTGAAGAAAGCTGTTAACGAACGAATGGCGCGTGAGCGTCTTTTGACCCTTCTTAATGCATAAGGATACTACTGACGATGAAACTTCATGAGATGAAGCAAAAACGAAACACCATTGCAAAGGATATGCGTGCACTGCATGAAAAAATTGGTGATAACGCATGGACTGATGAGCAACGGGCAGAGTGGAACAGGGCGAAAGCTGAGCTGGATGCGCTGGATGAGCAAATCGCCCGTGAAGAAGAGTTGCGCCGTCAGGATCAGGCATATGTGGATGAGTCCGGGCCGGAAGAGCGCCAGAATAATGAGGCGGAGAACGGGAAAAAGGCGGTGGAAGAGAAGCGCGCTGCGGCATTTAACCGTTTTCTGCGTGCCGGATTTGCAGAACTGAATGCTGAAGAGCGTAATCTGATGCGTGAACTGCGGGCTCAGAGTGTAACAACGGATTCTCAGGGCGGATATACGGTGCCCACGCAGATGCGTAACAAAATCATTGACACCATGAAGGCTTATGGCGGGATTGCCAGTGTGGCGCAACTTCTGACCACATCAACCGGGCAGGATATCACCTGGTCAACGTCTGATGGCACGACTGAAGAGGGCGAACTGCTGGCGGAGAATACAGCCGCAACGGAACAGGATGTGACGTTCGGGACCGCTATTCTGGGGGCTAAAAAGCTGTCATCAAAAATAATTCGTGTGTCCAATGAGCTGCTCCAGGACAGTGGGGTGGATATTGAATCTTATCTGGCAAACCGTATTGCCCAGCGTATTGGTCGTGGAGAGGCAAAATATCTGGTTCAGGGGACCGGAACGGGATCACCGTTACAGCCAAAAGGGCTGGCAGCGTCGGTGACGGGAACCATCCAGACTGCAGCCTCTGCCGCTTTCACCTGGAAAGAAATGAATGCCCTGAAACATGCCATTGATCCGGCATATCGTGGTGGGCCGAAATACCGCTGGGCATTCAATGATGCCACATTGCAGACTATTGAAGAGATGGAGGATGGACAGAAACGCCCGTTATGGCTGCCGGATATTGCAGGCGGTACGCCGGCTACTGTGCTGGGGATCCCTTATGTTATTGATCAGGCTATTGACGGGATTGGTACCGGAAAAAAATTCATTTTCCTGGGGGATTTCAACCGCTTTATCATTCGCCGCGTTACTTATATGGAACTGAAACGTCTGGTTGAGCGTTATGCTGAGTTTGATCAGGTGGCATTTCTGGCTTTCCATCGTTTTGACTGTGTGCTGGAAGATGTGGCAGCCATCAAGGCGCTCACTGGCAAATAACCACTCGTTGTTCAGTTACAGACCGCGCCGACGCGGTTTTTTTATGCCCGCACAGTGTTGCGGGCAGGAGTTTCTGATGGCAGCAATAGTGGAAAAACTCAGGGCGCAGTGCCGTATTGATACAGATGATGCAACTGATGATGAGTTACTGATGCTGTATTTCCGGGCTGCCTGCCGCAAGGCAGAAAATTTTATCAACCGTAAGCTTTATGAGGAGACGGTGCCGGAAGGTGATCCTGAAGGGGTGCTTATAGCTGATGATGTTTTGCTGGCGCTCATGTTGCTGGTCGGGCACTGGCACGAAAACCGGGAAAATTCCTCAGATGTCAGCAAGGCACCAGTCCCGTTTGGTTTTTCTTCTCTGCTGGAGCCTTATCGTTTTATTCCTTTGTAGGAGGAGACATGCAGGCGGGCAGATTACGTGATCGCGTAATTATTCTGAATGTCACCACCGCCCGCTCTCCGTCAGGGCATCCGGTGGAGACGGTGACGGAGGGAGCTACCGTATGGGCAGAAGTTAAGGGTATCAGCGGGAGGGAGATAATCTCAGGCGGAGCAGAAACCGCTCAGGCTACGGTCAGAGTCTGGATGAGATTCCGGCGCGATGTGACAGCGACTTCACGTCTGAAAGTGCTGACCGGTGCATTTAAAGGGGCCATTCTGGGTATAGAAGGTCCACCAATACCGGATGCACGCGCTACCCGGCTTGAAATACTCTGCAGCCTGAAGGGGAATGTGTGATGGATTTCAGTCTTGATTTTTCCGGCCTGGCGGATATTGCACGGGATTTGGAGACGCTCAGCAGGGCAGAAAACAATAAGGTTCTGCGCGATGCCACCCGTGCCGGTGCTGAAGTTATGCGGGATGCAGTTGTTGAACGTGCGCCGGAGCGAACCGGGAAACTGAAGAAAAATGTGGTTGTTCTCACTCAGCGTTCAAAGCGTCGGGGGGAAATTATCTCGGGTGTCCACATTCGCGGACGGAACCTGCGAACCGGAAACAGTGATAACAGCATGAAAGCCAGCGATCCCCGAAATGCATTTTACTGGCGCTTTGTGGAGCTGGGAACGATAAACATGCCCGCGCATCCATTCATTCGCCCGGCTTTCGATACGACAGAGGAGCTGGCGGCGCAGGTTGCCATACAGCGAATGAATCAGGCTATTGATGAGGTCTTAAGTAAATGAGGGAGGCCACACTGTATTCCCTGTTGTCTCAGCTGGCCGGAGGACAGGTTTATCCTTATGTGGTCCCGCTGACGGAGGGAAAGCCTGCGGTATCTCCGCCGTGGCTGGTGTTTTCTGTGGTGTCTGACACGGCATCTGATGTGCTTGATGGGCAGGCTGAATCCAGAATTACCGTGCAGATCGATGTCTGGGCGACAGTACCTGATGACGCAGATAATATTCGTGAGCAGGCGCTTGATGCGGTAAGGAAACTGGCACCCTCCGTTATTTCTAAAACGCAGGGTTATGATCCTGATTCCCGTCTGAGCAGAGCCACGCTTGAATTTCAGGTAATAGCCTGAGGTCGTTAATGATTTTACCCACCCGCCGCTGGCGGGTTTTTTATTTTCAGGAGACGAGTATGTCCTCTAATTTTGAGCGTTCGCAACTGACGAAAATTATGATTTCGTCTGCACCGGTAACAGCAGAAACCCTGGATTCTGCCAGCTATCTTGGCCTGAGCTGTACAATCAAAGAAGTGCAGTTTACCGCTGGACAAAAGCAGGATATTGATGTCACCACGCTGTGTTCTGTTGAGCAGGAAAATATTAACGGTCTTGGTGCCGCGTCAGAGATTTCCATGTCAGGCAACTTTTACCTCAATGCTGCCCAGAACGCGTTGCGCAGTGCCTATGACAATGACACCACGTATGGCTTTAAAGTTATTTTTCCGTCAGGCAACGGATTTACCTTTATGGCAGAAGTGCGTCAGCATACCTGGTCTGCAGGAACCAATGGTGTTGTGGCTGCAACGTTTTCCCTGCGTCTGAAAGGCAAACCTGTGCTGACGACAGCTTCGCTGAAAGTGAAGGTTGATTTAAAAAGCACGCTGCGGGTTGCTTCCGGAGCGAAACTTGAAATGGCGGTTGAGGCTGCGGGTGGTGTGCCGCCTTATTCTTATGTCTGGAAGAAAGGTGGTTCTCCTGTTTCCGGACAGACGGCGGCAACGTTCAGTAAGGCATCAGCATCATCCGGTGATGCGGGTGCGTATACCTGCGAGATTTCTGATTCAGCAAGCCCTGTTAACAAGGTGACCTCCACTTCCTGCACTGTTACCGTCAGTTAATGAGGATAGATGTGATGACTAAAAATATCCGCAATCTGGCACTGGCAACGATGTCGGGGTTTCGCCATAAAACTGTTGATGTGCCTGAATGGGAAGGGGCAACGGTTGTATTACGGGAACCTTCTGCAGAAGCCTGGTTGCGCTGGCAGGAGATCGTTAAAGCAAAAGATAATGAGACACCGTTATCCGTTGCGGAGCGCGCCCGCCGAAATCTGGAGGCAGATGTTGAACTGTTCATTGATGTTCTGTGTGATACCGGACTGCAACCCGTATTTTCAGAGGATGATCGTGAACAGGTGATTGCCGTGTATGGCCCGGTGCATGCGCGGCTTCTTCGGCAGTCTCTGGAACTGATCAGTGATGCCGGCGAGGTTAAAAAAAAGTAGCGCTTCCGGGGATGCGTTTTCTGATGATGCTGGCGCTCAGGATGGGGCGCACATTGTCAGAGTTACGCCGGGAAATGTCCGCATCAGAAATCATGATGTGGGCAGAATTTGACAGGTTCAGCCCGCTGGGGGACGAACGGGCTGATTTCCGGGCTGCCCAGATTGTTTCAGCTGTTTACGGTGCGCAGGGGGTCAAAGTGTCACTGAATGATGCGCTTCTTCAGTGGGAGAAGGAGCAGACAGAAGGCGTATCAGATCCATTTGCCGGACTGGAAAAAGCGCTTTTAATAGTGTCTCAGTGAGTCAACATAACCGCTTCGGCGGTTTTTTTTCGTCCGGAGAATGAGTGTGGCGACATTACGTGAACTGATTATTAAAATCTCGGCAAATTCCCGGTCATTCCAGTCAGAGATCTCCCGGGCTTCGCGTATGGGGCAGGATTACTACCGTACCATGCAGAACGGAGGCCGGCAGTCCGCTGCTGCATCCCGTGAAATGCGGCGTGCACTGGCAGAAGTGACGGATCAGATAAATACAGCTAAATCTTCGGCACTGAATATGGCGGGGGCATTTGCCGGGGCTTTTGCTACCGGTCATCTTATTTCTCTCGCCGATGAGTGGAATTCAGTAAATGCCCGTCTGAAGCAGGCCTCACAGTCCAGTGATGATTTTCAGGTATCACAACGTGAATTAATGGCGATCAGCCAGAGAACGGGGACGGCGTTTTCTGATAACGCCAGCCTTTTTGCCCGTTCTGCAGCTTCCATGCGGGAGTATGGTTACAGTTCTGAGGAGGTACTGAAAGTCACCGAGGCGATCTCCACGGGCCTGAAATTATCCGGTGCCAGTACAGCAGAAGCCAGTTCGGTGATCACGCAGTTCAGTCAGGCACTGGCGCAGGGAGTGCTGCGCGGTGAAGAGTTTAACTCGGTGAATGAGAGCGGTGATCGTGTTATTCGTGCGCTGGCTGCGGGAATGGGCGTTGCCCGTAAGGATCTGAAGGCCATGGCGGATAACGGAAAACTAACCGCCGATAAGGTTGTTCCTGCACTGATTAGTCAGCTTGGGGCGTTGCGTGATGAATATGCAGCAATGCCTGATACGGTTTCATCCTCTGCAACCAAAGTTGAAAACGCCTTTATGGCCTGGGTTGGTGGTGCGAACGAGGTAAGCGGAGTGACGAAGACGCTCTCCGGGGTGCTGAATGGTCTTGCAGGCAATATTGACACCGTGGCAACCGCTGCCGGTGCTCTGGTTGCCGTCGGGGTAGCCCGATATTTTGGCAATATGGCGTCTTCTGCTGGATCTGCAACTGCCGGATTAATTACTGCAGCCAGAAACGAAGTGGCTCTTGCTGAAGCGCAACTTCGGGGGACACAGATAGCAACCGCCAGGGCGCGTGCGGCGGTTTATCGTGCGCAACAGGCGGTTGTTGCTGCTCGCGGTACCGAAAGGCAGGCCGCAGCAGAAGCGAAGCTGACAGCTGCCCAAGCGTCACTTACCCGTAATATTGCGGCCAGAACAGCGGCACAGACAACGCTGAATACTGTCACGTCAGTGGGGAGTCGTCTGTTAAGTGGTGCGCTGGGGTTGGTTGGTGGTGTGCCGGGACTCGTCATGCTGGGGGCGACGGCCTGGTACACGATGTATCAGAATCAGGAGCAGGCCAGAGAATCTGCACGCCAGTATGCCGCAACAATCGACGAAATTCGCCAGAAAACGTCGGCAATGTCGCTTCCTGAAGCGTCAGATAATGAGGAAAAGACGCGGCAGGCACTTGATGAGCAAAACAGGTTAATTGACGAGCAGAAAAGTAAGATTAAATCCTTACAGGAAAAAATTGCTGGCTATCAGTATGTGCTGGCAAACCCGGGCTGGACAACCGATAACGGTTTTATGATTAACCACATGACGTCGGTAAAAACTGTCACAGAAGGGCTTGCAGAAGCAACAAATCAACTGGCAGTTGAACAGTCCCGTCTCACACAAATGCAGGGCAAAGCGCAATCCATTCAGGATGTGCTTGCCGGGCTGGAGGAGCGACGGGTGGCGTTGATCCGTCAACAGGCCGCGGAACAAAACAAAGCGTATCAGTCCCTGTTGATCATGAATGGGCAGCATACCGAGTTTAATCGCCTTCTCGGGCTCGGTAATGAATTACTTCAGCAGCGACAGGGGCTGGTGAATGTACCGTTACGGCTACCACAGGCAACCCTGGATGATAAACAGCAGACTGCACTGAATAACAGCGAGCGCGAACTGGCTCTGTCCCGCCTGAAGGGGGAAGCCCGTGAGCGTGCCCGCTTGGGTTATGCTGCGGATGATCTCGGCTTTGTGGGAGAGGCGTATCAGACAGCCAGACAGAATTATATCAATAACTCACTGGATGCCTGGCGAAATAACCAGGCAAATAAACCCAAAGCGCATAAAAAGACCGAAGCGGAAAAAACAGAAGATATTTATAAACGGCTGATTAAACAGCAAAAAGAACAAATAGCACTGGCAGGGCAGAATACTGAACTGGCTAAGATGAAATATCAGGTCAGTCAGGGCGAATTATCAACCCTGTCAGAAGCGCAGAAAAAAACGCTTTTGCAGAATGCAGCACTCATCGACCAGAAAAAGATTCGTGAGCAGCTTGCTGCGTATGAAAGCAGCCTGGCGGACAGTAATGCCAGTACCCGGGCGTCTAACGACGCGCAGTTACTGGGATATGGTGAAGGCTCACGGATGCGTGAACGACTCCAGGAAATGTGGAGTATCCGGCATGAGTTTGAGCAGAAAAATAACGAGCTGCTGAGACAGTATCAGGCCGGAGAAATTGAAGAAGCCCTGTGGAAACAGGAGAAAGAACTGAATAAAAAATATCTGGAAGAGCGTCTCAGCGATCAGCAGGATTATTATGCAAAGGCCGATGCTTTACGTAATAACTGGAATGCAGGACTCCAGGAGGGGCTGACCAACTGGGCAGACAGTGCCACCGATTATGCTTCGCAGGCGGCAGATGCTGTCGTTTCCACTATGGACGGACTGGTATCAAATATTTCCGATGCACTGGCCGGAAATGTTGTGGACTGGAGAAACTGGGGGAGTTCAATTCTCCAGGAAGTTTCAAAAATTCTGATGAATGCGGCCATTGTTAACGGACTGAAGTCACTCTCCGGTGCCGGAGGGTGGCTTGGTACGGTCGGCGGATGGATTTCGGGGGCGGTGGCAAACGCAAAAGGTGGTGTTTACACATCGGCAAATCTGAGTGCTTACAGTAACACTATTGTGGATACACCGACGTATTTTGCTTTTGCGAAAGGTGCCGGGCTGATGGGCGAGGCCGGGCCTGAAGCTATCATGCCACTGACACGGGCAGCGGACGGCTCTCTTGGGGTCAGAGCCATTGGCAATGTGAATAGTGGCGGGGGGTTTGTTTATTCTCCCGTGTATCACATCAGCATTCAGAACCAAGGGAGCAATGGCGAGATAGATGCGCGCTCAGCCAGGGGACTGGTGGATCTGATCGACAGCAGGGTTGTGTCAATTATGCAGTCATCGCGTCGGGATGGAGGATTGTACAGTGCCTGAGCCTGAAGTTTTTAACTGGATCCCCCGTGAGGGGATGGAGACGACACGAAAGCCATCAGTTATTACGGTAAAGTTTGGTGACGGATATGAACAGAGACGGGCTGGTGGTCTGAATGCGGATCTGAAAACGTTTAAACCGGTATTTCGTGTCACAGATGAATATTCCCGTGCCGCGCTGGACAGTTTTTTATCCCGTCATGCCGGGATTCGTGCTTTTTTGTGGCGTCCGCCAAAACACAACAGGACTGTCCGGGTTGTCTGCAGGGAGTGGAGCATTTCGGATAATGCCATGTATACCGATTTTAACTGTACCTTTGAAGAGGTCACTCACTGATGCAGGATATACAGCAGGAAACACTCAATGAGTGCACTAAAACGGAGCAATCCGCGCTGATCGTGCTCTGGGAAATTGATCTGACAGAGGTCGGCGGAGATCATTATTTCTTCTGTAATGAGCAGAACGAAAAAGGTGAACCAGTCACCTGGCAGGGGCGGCAGTATCAGGCCTATCCCATTCAGGGAAGTGGATTTGAGATGAACGGCAAAGGAGCCAGTGCAAGGCCAACGCTGAAAGTCTCTAATCTGCACGGCATGGTCACCGGGATGGCGGAAGACCTGCAGAGTCTGGTCGGCGGAACGGTGGTCCGGCGTAAGGTTTACGCCCGTTTTCTGGATGCGGTGAACTTCGTCAACGGAAACAGTGACGCCGATCCGGAGCAGGAGGTGATCAGCCGCTGGCGCATTGAGCAGTGCAGCGAACTGAGCGCGGTGAG
>OJJP01000374.1_pt1 | contig 20568 bp, 10 predicted proteins | sample 1596261 | NCBI WGS metagenome assembly OJJP01 (sample SAMEA4350154, study PRJEB24818) | metagenome | biome: human; feature: gut; material: faeces | place: Denmark | collected 2013-09
GTACTTCCGTATGCTTTGCGAAATTCGGGAAGATTTTCATTCCATGGGGTTTCTTTGTACAAGGGTCGTCCCATGAAGTTCTCATTGAATGCGATGTGCGCTATCGGTTGTGCCCATGTGGGTGCAGCATTAGTCCAGCTTCCATAGGTTATGGGCACGATGTCCTGCCCTATCACGGCGAGAAAGTCGAGTGGTGTTATGGGGTCGCTCACGAGAGGGTGTCTCTTGTGATAGCCTGTCATGAGGTCGGCCAGCATTATCCCCCATGCATGGAATCCTCGCAAACTTTGAGCTAGTGGTATGAATATGAATTTGCTTTCTCCGACAGGTATTACCAAGTTGTTATATCGCTTTGTTTCGGGAAGTGCGTGATAAGCGTCTCCCCAACGTTCGTCGTCATCGGAGAAAATCGCACAAAGAAGGGAGTCGAGGAAACCGATGGAAATAATCGTTCCTATGACTTTGGCAAAGCCTTTCTTGTATTTCTTGATTCCCCTGTACAGGCGGTCTGTCCCTTGCAGGGAGGCGTTGAGGAAGGCGTAATTATCGAATATCCATTGTATCCCTTCGTGGCTTCCCCGCCGGTTGAAGTTGGTGCTGACATTCTTAGCATCGGTGATTGCCGCATCTATTGTCTTTCCTTCCCTTAATGCGGCCACAAATTGATTCAAACGGGTGACGCTTTCCATAAGCCGGGCTGTATCTTGTATGGCTTTTACTCCTGTCATATATCCTTTCTTGATCGCTTTTGCCTGTTTATTCATATCGACAGTACCGTACTTAACCGCATTATCTATCGATTTACGATAATCCTCAACTGTATTCGCACTGATATATCCTGTCTCTCCTCCTCTCGATACAAACAGATAAGCGGCTATATCGTAGTCGGACTTGGAAATTTTACCTTTTCTGCCCATATGATCCAAGAAACTTTCTATTTCTTCAATTGTATATCTCTTGTTTTTCGATTCTCCCCGAATATATCTCCGCATGGCAGCGAATGAATCGGGAGCAAGTGCTGCGATCTGTCGGGCTTCGGCGATCGATTTCTCGGCACTGTTGTAAGCGAACGCCCCACTAAAATCCCTTGCAAAGTTGCTAAACAGGAAAAATGCCGGAGAATAGGTGGTATAGAATTGTGACAAGGCTCGGGTAGTTCTCGCTCCCAATCTGTTCAAATGACGAGCTCCGTAAGTGAGCCACCCCGGTATATTATACCATTGGTCGGGTGTTTCTATCTTACGAGGCACATTTTTATCGAGGTTCAACCTACCGTTTATTGAATTGGAGACAAGCGGGTTGGTGAACAGTATGGATACTTTCTTTCCTGCGACGAATACATCGACCGTGCTTTCTTCCATTTGTGAGGGGGTCTTGTGAACCGTTCCACGATTGGAGGGATATGCCTTGCTAAATCTGGCCATTCCGCTTTCCAATTGTTCAGCGGAGGGAACTTCGTCTGTTTCCACCCATGTTTTGTTGCCGTGTTCGTCGAGAATAGGATTTCCGTTGGTGTCCAATGCGAGGATTTCATACTTGGGTATTATCTGATAGATATTGGATATGGTGGTTATCTTTTTTATCTCGTCGGACTGTTTGGGCTTGTATTTGAGAATTTTCTCTTTCCCGTTTTTGTATTCGACCTTATAAGAATACCCGAACTTATTGCGCACGTCTTTACCGGCCAATAGGGTAAGCAGCCTTTGTTTCATTTTGTTCTTGTTGGCTCTCGCTATCTCGGTATTTGCCATAGCCATGACGGATACAAGCGGGTTGTCAGCTCTGCTTGTTCTTCCTTTGGCTTGTTTATTTACTGTTGAGCCGGGATTGATTCTTATATTGGAGTCGTACATCTGATCCATCGTTTCTTCGGAGAATCCTCGCAACGGGACATAAAACTGGAACCTTTTCTTATAGGTATCGGCATCTTCTTTTGAAACTAGTCCGGATTTTACAGATATGTCTAACGTTTTGTTCGTGGCTTTCTTGATTTTGTCCCAAAGGTTAATAACGGTATTTTCGCCTAACAAGGATTCGACCTCGGATATAAAATCTTCTGCCGTGTTATAATTTCGGGCATATTCCTGCTTGAATCTGTCGAAATAACCGGAATAGTCTCTGGTGGATAGTTCCTGTATGTAACTGGTTCTTTTCTTGTCGTAATCTTCGACTCCTTTGTGGGACTCTTCCCATTCTTCAAGTGCTTCCCTCCTCATGACTTGGTTACGTTCTATGCCGTGTTTGATTAGCATATAGTCGACAAGGGTATCTTCATCGACACCGTTTTTCCCATGTATTATCTTCTCATACAATTCGAGAAGCGGAAGGTAATAATCAGCATTGTATTCGTCTGCCTCGGCTTTTATCCTAGAATCCATAAAACCGGTGTATTCCCATGCATTCTCTTTTTCGGATATTTCTTTTCCAAGCGTAGAGGATATGAGTTTTTGAAGAGCTTCCAACGGTTGGTATCGATCAATCCAAACACGTCTTACCATTCCACGGCGGAGAGCTGCATCGAATATCATAGCTATATCTTGCGGCAGAGTTCCATTGTCTATCGAGTTTCTTATATCATCGGAAATTATGTCGTTATTGTTGAATATATAAGTCAGACAGTTTTCTGCTTCTTGGTAATCTGGGAAGCTGGCTATGTCGCCCGATATTTCGGCTCCATAGGCTGCTGGTGCACTTTTTCTTATCCTTTGTGATTGATCAGGAGACAATTGAGACAAATCGACGACTCCTTTCCTGTCCATAGATATTTTGATATAGCTCGAAACATCGGGTGCTTCCCTACGGAATCGAGTATTCATCGTTCCATCGGAATTTTCCCCGGTAAGTTTGGGATTCTCGAAGTTTTCTACTATATTTGTGGCAGTAGAAACTTCTGCACTTCCTTGTTTCTCCTGTTCATCAGGCAAGACGAAAGCCACGTCAGCGAGATTAGTTCGCTGTTGGTCAAGGAAATGCAGGAGTTTTTCTTTATCTACATTTGTCAACTTCCCTTGATTTATCCATTTTACAATACTTGCTCCATTTTTAGGAAATACATTTCTTATACTATTTACTTCCAATACATTCCCCTTTATTTTCGGACGGATAAACATTCCTACAAGGAAATTTTCCCCATTATGTTCCAACACGGTCAATATGTTTTGCGATTTGACACTGTCTCCATAAGCGAAAGTGGCTATTGGATGGGCTATCGAATTAGGTAGATTTATCACTTCCGACAAATCATAATCATGTTTCCCCGAAGTAGACTTGTATTCCAATTGAGACGCAGGCATCTCTATCGGCAAATCTGGTATTCCAGCATCTCTTAAAAATTCGCTCGGTCTCCCCAATTGATACACATGACCTTTTTCCAATCGTCCCTCTATCTGTTGCTCCAATTCCTCGTTAAACCGTTGGTTCACTTCTTCCATGTCCTCGGCTGTACGGTAGCGTATATCGGCACTAGTCCCTGTATTTAATTTCGCTTTTACCCAGAAATTGTATTGTTCCCGAATATTATCTATTTCCTGTTGAGTTTCGGTGATTTTGGCTCCTTCGGATACATATTCTTCTGACAAGAATATACCCGATTCTGTTAGCCTCCTCGACCATTCATCTACATATTCTTGAACAATTTGCCGCTTACCTTCTTTTTTATTTATACCGGGAATGGGTATGAAATGGGAGGACATGAGCTTATCGGAAAGTATTCCATAATCTATCGGGAAAGGTGGTACTATCCGTATCGAGCCGGTGGCTCCGTTGTACCAATATCCTCCACCGACGGCTTTTATCAGCTTGGGGCTTTCCTGTACAAAATCACGGAAGATGGTCTTATATTGTTCTAAAACATATTTGTTTTGTTTTAATTTAGAATCACGAGACTTTGATTCTTGTTTATAAACGTTTTCATTTACACGATATTTATAGTATTCGGCTATTTGAGTATCGAGAGTGCCGGCCATTTCCGTACCTATACAATGGCTTAATTCCTCTATTAGTTGTGGAGAGGCGACATCGGGGAAAGGATCGGTCTTTGCCCCATCTATAAGACGGGAAACCTCTTTTTTCACTTCACTTGATGAATATTCCTTCATACCTTTGATTAGGTCGATTATCTCTTTGGATCGATCGCCGCTCAAACTTATATCTATTTCTACCTCTATATCACCACCGGGGAAGAAGGCGATTTCTTTTCCGTTTCCGATGGTATCCATATTGTCGGAAGCCTCCATTCGTGGAGTGTGGTTGGCGAACCGTACTTTGAGCGTGTCGTTTCCTATGTTCAATTCTAGGTAACGACTTCCTGTTTTTGCCGTATGTGTTGTGTAGTCTTTTTCATCGAAATTTTCACGAAGGTATTTATCGACCGCTTTATATACCGAGGTGTGGTTTGTGCGGACTGTCTCGATTTTAGAGCCGTATCGGGGATTGACAACGATGGTACGGAAGCGTATGTCGTCGCTGTCTTTGGAGAATGCCCCGGTGTTGTTATATGCATCTTTCAGCTGATTCGGATTAAAGCATGCGATGTAATCCACACCCTCGTCCGTACCGATCAATCCGTCATAGCCCAATTTTTTTATCTCGGCTACAAATTGTGGTGTTTCCGTTACCAACCAGTTGTTCCCGCTATTTAAGATTTCTTTCGCCGTTTCTACTGATACCGTATCTCCTTGTCCACCATAAAAACTCAGTGTTGGTATTTCATCTCCCAATGACGATAGAATAATATCTGCGTCACGCTGTGGAACGAACGGATTTTTTACATCAACAAATAAATCATAAACGTAACCCTCCTCTGTCCACTGTTCCGTGCCGTCCATATCGTCCGGAATAGACATAGCCCGTTTTTCTGCGATACTCCGCGCTTTCTCTGCATCGACACTTGTAAATATCATTCCGCTATATTCTCCACCTCTGAAAGTATAAAACGGTGCTTCTTGGCTTATATATGTTATACCGTCTTTCTGCCACCCTCTATTGGGGGTAATCTGGTCTCTACGAAGCGGTGTGCCATGAAAAACTACCTTCGGCTCCCCGTTCTCGTCGACAACTTTCGATGCTTTTTCCGGGCTATTTTCCCAATCACCGAACCAGTCTTTGAAAGCATTGGTGCGCACTTGTGACCATTGCTTGGGTGTAAGGTTGGTGTCCGCTCCGTTCGGGGCTTTCATGTAAGTGCCGTTTTGACGGGCTCTTTCGATGATGTCTTGCTCCTCGGGAGTGTATTCGCTCGTTCTGAAACGTGTATGGTCAGTTATCTGCAAATCGTTCTCATTGAAAATAACGTAGTTTCGTGCTCCGTCCGAACGTCCGCCCGTGGTGGCTTGTGCAGGATATTTGATACCGGTGAAGCCGCATTGCAACAATGCCTCTGATGCTTCACGGTCTCCTCCAAGCAAGTTTTCCAAAGTCTTATAGATATTTTCTCCTCGCATTGACCACTTGTCTATTTCTTCGGCATTTACTGCCGTTGACGGAGCGATACTTGCATTGAAGTTGTCTAACTTATTCTTTCGGTAGTTCTCGCTTAAATAATCCTGTATGCGTTTTATCTGCTTTTTGGTTATAGGTTTATCCCAGTCCAGATAGTTCTCGCCAGTGTCGTCGGGAATTTCGACGGTATAGAGTACTCTCGTAGATACTTTTGAAATTAAATCTTCAATATGTTCCCATTCTTTCTCATACTCTTTTAATCTTGGTATTTCAAAATCAAAATCAGGGTCATTACGTTGTATTTCCTCTAATTCTTTAATTTGCTTTTTTAAATCAGATATGGTAGACCTGTTGTCTATATATAAATTAGGTTCGTGCCTTATTATATTTTTTAATTTTGTTAACTCTTCATATAAATAATCTTTTTTTGCCGGATCAGCTGCTTTCTCCGCATATGATTTACCTATGCCCTCCACTTCGGTTACATAAGTTCCCCAGCCATATGCTTGTGCGCCTTCTCCCGTGCCCATAAAACTATGGTCGAAGCGGTCGAACGAGGCTCCGCTACCGTGGTAGACTGTTCTGAAACGTTCATCGAGACTTTCCTTTATACGGGTGTCTGCGGCTGATTTACGGATAATATCGGTTGTGGAGTCCCTGTCGGTGATACGGTTCTTTGATTTCCACAACAAATAGGCGATGTCGGAGTCGGTGAGGCTGAGGTCGATGCCTATCTTGCGGAAGGCTTCCTTGATTAACCGTTTTATCTTGCTCCACAGCGAGGGGTTGGTGATTCCTTCCTCGGCGAAATGTGCCAGATACTCATCGGCCGCGGCTCTCTTGCCGGAGAAGTCGTTGGCCACATATCGTTCCTTTTCCTCCTCGGTGAGCGAATTGTAGGACTTATCGTCTATTTTCTCATCTATATATGCGCCAAACACCGCTCTTTCCCTATCGGTCATGGAATCCCATACTTGGTCGCACAGCTTGTCGAAGTTTTCACGACCGAGCATGGCGGGCAGTCCGTAGTGGGCTACTGTCTCGTGCAACAGCGTGCGTTGTGCGTCACGAATGGAGCCGTGGTTGGGAGTAACGATAACGATTTCTCCTGTGGTTTGGTCGTACCAGCCTTGACTCGTCAATTTCTTCGTGTAATTTTTCTCGGAAGGAGATATTTGAGAGACATCTCCCACAATCCGCACCGGGATATTGAGTTTCCCGGCTTCCCGCTCGATATATTCCTGTATCTCTTGCCTTCTCTCTTGTAGCGTTTTTTGCGTGGATAAGCGAGGTTTTTCTTGCTTATTTGAAGCACCTGTATTATCTTTACCTGCGGAAAAGCCGGTTTGGGAGAGAGCTGTGCCACCTCTCAACGAAGTTGTATCAGTGTCTGTCGTCTTGGTACTTGCCGGATTTTCTTTTTCAAATGCCGTCAATAACCAATTCTTTTTATTACCGTCCCATTCCAAACGAATGGTAGCTTTATGAGTGGTGCTTTCTAAATTTATACGGTTGGAGTTCCTTGTGGTAACCTGCATATCATTTAATATATCTTGCAGGTTGTCTAATACTTCGGGGTGATATTTTACCAGTTTTGCCAGACCGAAACCGTCACTATGTCCTGTTCCCTCTTTCCCCCATACTAAATCAATGTCCCCTACGTCTTTGTGGTATAAAGCGCCTATTGCCTCACCACTTTTCTTTTTCATTAGAAAATCAATGGCCTCTCTCGGTTTTCCCTTGAACTGTATATATATTTCTCCAAATGGACCTTCACCAACAGGGTCGTATTCCTCAGCTGCTCTGGCTTCTATTTCTTGTCGGGATAAAGCCGATTGGCTTCCGCCAAATTGTGTCTCATTCGTTCCGCTGCTTTGACTGCGTCGAATGGCTCTTTCCGCTTCTTCCATTCCTCTATCTTTTTGAGCTTCCGTTCCTCGCTCTCTTTGTGGAATTGATTGAAGTATTTCATCTTGGCTGTCGATTTGTTTTTCCTCTTGCGAAGATAATGAATTTTCTTTATTCGAATTACTTTCTCTTTCATTTATTTGAGTTTGCCCAGATGGGGTTTCGCCTGATTCATTGCGTCGAAATGCAATGTCGTTTCTTGGAGCCAAATCATCAGGTAAGGGTTCTAATTCTATTTGTTCTATACTTGATTGTTCAAGTTCATGAGATTCGTAATCCTGTGAGGCCATCTCTTGCTTTCTCAAATCTTCATTGGCTATTTGTTCTGCCAATTCAAGAGCTTGGGACGGAGAATAAACAGAAGACATTACATCGAGAATTTCATCGAGGATTTCATCGGTCTCATACCCTTTGAATGGTAAATCTGAATTTTGTACATCTTGCTGTTCCCATATATTATGTGCTAATTGTTCTGGCGTATATCCGCTATTTGACAATAAAGAGATTCTCTTTCGTCTCTCTCCGGGAGAATCATTGATACCTAAATGAGAAGCAAGACCTTTCGATGAATCCATATCTCCCCACTTAAATTTTATATTTCCAGTAGCTACCAATCGTAAAATATAATCTCTAAGCGATTTTATATCTCCTAGTGCGGCTATCCTATCTACTATATTCGCCGGTGTAGCTTTCAAACTTTGAAGATCGGAATTATTATCTTCAAGATATTGCTGGTATGTACCCAAACGTTCATTCAAAGATTTGAGCTGTTTTTCCTTGTTTACTCTCTTTACAGGAGAAATTTCTCTCTCTATCTCTTTTTCAAGACGGGCTATTTCGGATTGTGTTTTCTTTGTCCCAGCCTTCGCCACTTCTATCATGGCTTTTACTCCTGCGATTTCTTCTCCATATTCGAACTGCTCTCGCAAAGACATTTTCTTTTCGTCGACCTCTCCGTTGGACTTGCGATATTTTGCCCAGCGGTCTGTTTCTTCTTTCCCTTCTACATTCTGCTGTATTTCCCGGAGTTTATCTTCCACTCTTTGTGAGACCTCTTGTCGCATAGCTTCTTCCTCTCTGGTAAGTTGTTCTCCATTGGCTATCTTATTTGCTATGCGTAATACTGTGCCATCTTCCACAAAACGGGTATATTCAGAAGTATCGGTTTCTGATTGCGGAGCTGTTTGCCTGTTTTCCTCAATTGTAACTGGTAGTTTTTTTTCTTTTCCCTTTACATGGGTAATTTGCTCGGGTTTGATAGAAAGAGGTAAAGGGACACCATCTACTACATCTTCCACATCTACTCCCGAATCATCGATACCGATGATTTTCAATGTTCTTTCCACGCCGGGGTTATCCGGGTCGGAATAATCTTTGAATGTTACTACATCTCCTATCTCTAATTCGGACTTACGGTATAAAGGTTGTTTCTCAACCCCTTCGTCACGGGGTGACAACTCCCCTATCTCGCCACCGCTCATAGTGGAGGAGGGTGTTCGGCTTTGTTCATCGGATTCTACTTCATCAGTTTCGTCCTCTATCTGGTTTGCCATATTTGTTTTTGTGATGTCCTCAGCCATTGCACGTGCTTGTCCTACGGCATCTTCTGTCGACATAATGGATACGCTTCTTATGTCTTTGGGCGATACCATAATGGGAGTATTACCTATTCCTACCGGAACGGCTATAAGAGAGCCAGATTGCGTTGTAGTGGTATATTCTCCGGCTGCATTGGGTTCCAGTGATACGTTTCCTACCGTAAGTATGGCTTCACGACCGTCTAATAAGGTTACGGTTACTTTTCCTCCCATCTCTTTATTGATGAGTCTCATTTCTGCCTCGGCAGCTTTGTCCCCGGCTTCTTCGGCATCGGACTCGATCTTGCCGAGTATAAATTCATATCCGGTACGAGCCATTACAAAATCTTGTAAATCTTTTGCATCTCCTTTCCCTAAATCGTGTGTATTGACCATCGCCATGACATAATCTGCTCGACGGTCTAAGGGTACATTGTCGAGCCCGTGTATTATATCATCGACGGAGAGTCCTTCGCCGAGGTCTTTACTTTCATAGCGTTTTTTGGCTTTGCGGTATTTATTGTATGTCAAACCAACTCCAATGGAATTGGCGACTTGAAATCCAAGCGACATGATACCGACAGCCATTACCGTTTGGAATTGCTGTTCCGGGTCTTTGATGTCCTTCCATTCGACGTCGCCGACGGTAGCGGCATTAAGGAGCATGCCCAGTTCTTCCTCGGCTACCTCCGGTATGAATCCGTTAAATCCGGTGAGCTTACCGACTTGCCGGGCGAAACGGGTGGTTTTTCCTATCAATGGTTTTGTGAGGAGCTGTCGCCCCCCCTTGAAACGGGAGAGCAGTTTACCCAGATTGAGCCCCATGTAATTTCCCATGTACTCGGTTCCGTTCTCTATAAGGTTAGCGGCGAATCCTTTCAAGAATGCTAATCCGAGGCTTTCCCGGTCTTCTACTCCATGATGGGTATAGATTGTCTTTAACTCTCCGCCGGGGTCATTGATTGAATCTAACCGTATATCGTGATTGCCTACCATGCGATTCATAACGTCCTCTACCGTGTGAGCTACGCCCGATGTAATTGCCATTACCGTACCTCCCACAAGGCCGTCAATGGCGGCGTTCCCTAATTTACTTGCTGCTTTGACGGCTACTCTTCCGGCTGCATTTTTACCTGCATTAGCAGCTATGCGAGATACCGCTTTGGAGGCCGACTTACCGATTATTTTCTTAACTGCTGTCTTCGCAGCCGCTTTGGTCGCAGCAGATGCGGCTGCTCCTACACCTCCCGTCAAAGCGAATTGTGCCAAGAATGGAAGAGATTGCATAGTTCCCTGTCCGATATTTTGCCACGTGTCGAGTTGCAGGCTGCCTTGTATCTGGTCTAACAGGGAGAAAGCCGCCATGAGTTGCTGTTCTTCCCGAGTGAGTTTTTCGAAGCCTTCACCATTGTCGCCTATTTTATTGGCGATAGCAAGCACACGACCCATATCGATTGCATCTGTGGCTCCCAGCGTTAAAATACCGGAGTCAAATGAACGGGCAAACGCATCGGCAAAATTGGCGAGTCCGTTACCGTCCTTGCGCTTGTACATCTCTATGACATCACGAGCCTCGGATATGTATTTGCGTGTAAGATTCTGAACTGACCTCTTTTGGGACAGCTTCCCTATTTCTTTGGGAACATACCCTTCTCTTTCTAAATCTTCTATGGTATCTTCCGTGATATTTTTGTACCCTTTATAATTTTTAAATATATCTCCCTCGTTTTCAATTTGTTCAGCTTCATTCCTCCATTCAGAATTTTCGTTAATATCTTCTTCTATTTTATTCAACATGTTCTCAAATTGAAAAACTACGTCTTTCTCCAAACGTGTTCGAGCGTCGGCAAAACGGTCTTCAAGGGGTTTGTCGAATTGAGATTTATAGGCATCGGAAACAGGGGTATGTGTGGAGGTCGAACCCCTTCGTCCTACGGACACCTCCCCTATCTCGCTATCTCTCGCAGAGGAGGGTGATTGGCTTATCCAATTTTTATCGATTATTCCATCTGCTATTTGCTCGGCGGAAGTAGCGGCCTGTCGTACTTTTTGGAACAAGGGCGTATTTGCCGCCCCGTATTTTCCATGCCCCAAAGACTCTTCGTAATCGGCAATGCTGTTTTCCAATTCATCTTCGGATACAATTGTATTTTGGGGATTTTGATTTGAAACAAATGTATTAGGTGATTTCTTTTTTGTTTCTTCCGTCACATACGACCATTTTTCATATCGCTGTTGGAACTTATTCCGCTTTGATAAGGAATTGCATACTTTTTACCCTCACCATCGTACATTTCTACTTTTGACTCAGGATAGCGTCTCTCAAAATCTTGTATTTTATCATCAGGAATATTGTACCTATTCCCGTTTGCTCTGTATATTGGCATAATATTCTGTTAATCAATTATGTTTTGCGAAAAGTCATCATCTTGTGCATTGAGCTGCTCTATACCTTCTATATATAATCCTATATTTTCTGCGGCTTCCAAAACTTTTTGTTCAATCTGAGGATATTTCCTCATAAGAGAACCTATTTCTTGAATCGCAGTTTTTGCACTATTCGGATTGTTCCTTAACATATCGTCAATTCTTAACAACTGTTCCGTAACCGTGGTATCTTCACCATATTCATTCTTCATTTTCTCATCACCTAATCCTGCGTCAATAACAGCTTGTCGAGCTGCTTGAAAAAGGCTTCCAGCAGAAAACGGTAATTCACTCTCGGAGATTTTAATTCGTTTTCCACCAGACAAAGGAATATCAGAACCTTTCTTATATAGATCGCTGCCTTTATTCTTCATAGATGCTATACCGTATTTCGTTTTGTTATTGTCGGCTGCTATCTGTATCTTCGTAGCATTATTCGCATCATTTATTGATTTTTTATTTGATCGCTCCTTTTCGCTCTCTCCGGCTTCAAATCCAAATTTCATCAATAGGTCATTTAATTCATTTGCCCGTTCCCACTCGGCCAAAGCTCCCTCATACTCTCTTTGCGCTTCTGCGGCTTGTGCGGCATCACGACCGACCTTGTCTTGGAATGCCGCTTTTAACAGGCCTTGATCGTACAACATCTGCATTTGGTCTCTGCGGTCGAGCAGATTTTGGAGGAAAGCATTATTGACAGCCGTTGCCGGTTTTCGGGCGGCGGCATTTCCACCTGCGGCTACTCCTATTATCTCGGCTAATGTGGCTCCTACATCACCAAGTACGGCCAATTTCCTCCGATTCTCCACGATTCGAGGATCAATTTCTTCGGGTCGTTTGAGTATGCGGTTATAAATAGAAACAAAAGATTCGCCGGCTTCTGCGGCTTCTCTCATCTGGGCTGCCTGTTCCGGGGTAACATGGAACACTGGTTTCTCAGAAGTACCATCGGCACTTACACCGTACCCGGTAGTAGCGTCTATATAGGGAACGGGGAGTTTAGAACGATTGGCGGCTACTGTATTTTCCCATGATTGTTGCAGATTTTTACCGTCGACCAACGGCGTACCGTCTGTTCTCTTTCCACCGGAGGCAGTATTTTGCCAATCGGAATTTATAATTTTACTAACAGGAGAAACGACGGGTGGAGCAGGTTGTGTCAGATCAATCTTCTCCTCTGGCGTTTTTTCCTTCCATCTGTTTAATAAATCGTCTAATATTGCCATATTTTATCCATTAAATAGCGGGAGTGGTTGCATTTCCCGTTTTCTTATAATAGGGTGTAGTAAACAACGACCCGAGAAGATTTCCCGAATTGGAGGCTATTTGAGTCCAACTGGCTGCGTTTTGGGCATATTGTCCGGCTTTCTGTCCCAAGAGGTAGTTTTTCTGATTCAAATAGTTTGTCTTTGCATTATCCTTGACTTGTTGTCCCATAGCGGCGATATTGCCGACGGTATCGGAAAGCGCACGGGCATTTACTTTTTTTACGGCGGCCTCAGCTTCGGGTGTGGCTCCCGTTACTACCGCCGAATTTCGTTGTGCACGAACGGCATCGGATAAATTTTTGCGGTATGTGCTCAATAGATTCTGTACGTCGGAGCGGTTCAAGATGTCTTGATAATAATCTTTCTTGAACATGTTTTCGTTTTCTTGTAATTGCTTGTCCAACTGTTTTCGTGCTTTCCTGTTTGCGGAAGCGGAGCCCAATCCTCCTGCGAGTATCCCGCCGAGAGACCCGATGAGTCCTAATATTGTAAGAGGTTCCATAGAACTTTATTTTTTTATTGCAAAAATCGCTTTTCTCTGAAATCAAGGGCATACGTCTTTGCCATTTGTTTGGATATAACACTTAAAACGAGGCCTCCGAAATGGGCTTTTTGTGACGTATAACTGCTTTATTTACAACCTTTGGAGGGTCTATACTACCCGAGATGTATAGTCCTATCGCCCGGGACATGAGCAAGTCGTCATGTTTTCCTTCTATCGCACCATAAGCTCCATTTTTCTTTTTTTCATAAGTATCATGCTCATCAAGAACTTCTTCTTCCCGCTCGATATAGCCATTATCACGGATTATTTGTATCTGATTATTGATAACCATCGATTTGGTGGTTCTGTTGGTATGAAATCCCCAACGGGCAGGTGCTCCTTCTTTAATCTGCGAAGGAGGAGATTGCCGGGCATACAGGTTTTCATAGGAGGCTGCGACAAGGTCAAGAATATATTCTGCGTCTCCTTGGTCGGAAGCCTCCGTTTCTAATGTATTGCTTTCAAAAACCAGTAAGGCGGTATTATACCACAAGGCTATCTGGGTAGCCTTCCACGCCAATATATCGTGATCGATATGTCCTCTCCAAGAAGCGACAATCTCGGGTTTTCCTCCATACATAGTCCAATAGCGGTCTATCACACTTATCACAGACCAGTCGGCAGAATGGGATCGTCCTCCAATATCTACGGAAACAATATAACGATTGGATATATCGAGCTCGGTATCGGGTTTTTCCCATACTTTAAGCAAGCCGGTTGTATCTTCTTTGAAAGATAGTTCTCTTAATGAATCTTTCCCGGTTATAGAATGTGTATCGGACTGTAATTCACCCCGCCAACAAGGAGGCTTCGTATTTTCTCTCATACGGTGGATAGCATAACGATCGAAAACTCGCTCTCCTGTGTTTGCAAATGCTTCTACATCGTTGGAAGGGAATTCGCTCATCATGTGTTGAGCATCTTGAAATGTTTTTCTTTTGTTTCTATACCATTCTATGGCTTCAAGAGTGGCTCCACTTTCCCACAAATACCATTCGTAATCGGTAAAAGAGGATATAAGCCGCTTGTAATCGTCGACAGGTGTCTGATACATTTCTATATCATACCAAGGAATAAATATAGGGGTCTTATCCGACTCTCCTTTTTTTGCATTCTCATATTCGGTATGAAAATAATCCCCAACTCCTTGTGCCGTAGATTCCATGACAATGACGGAATAAGGAACTAGGGGTATAGATGAGCTAATGGAAGCTATCAAATCTCCTGTTCGTTTTTCTTTGGTATCGGGATACAAAGCAACCTCGGAGAAATGAACCATAGCTATATCTGCTCCTCGAACAGAATCGGGTTTTTCTGCCGAACCTATCGTTACACGGGCATTTACTTGTTGGATATAAGATATATTCTGAGTTCTAGCAAACGGTCTCAATTTAAGCGGACTATTCAATATCCAAGAAGGATAATTGTCGAGCAGTTTGCTATACATTGCTCGAATATTGGAAGATGAGTCTTTTACATGCGCTGCTATGACGCTATTCCACTGATGTTTGTGTACAAGCTGAATCCACGCCATATAGATTTGTGTGAGCGTTGAACCTCCCCATTGTCGGGCTTTGAGTAGAATCACCCGGATTGGTTTCCCCTCACGACGTTGCTGTTCGAATAGTTTAAGAAGTTTTCTTTGCGGTCTGTTCAAAAGAAAGGGTATATCGACCGATGTTATCTTATCTTTTATCTTAACTGTGGCTATCGCCCAAAACTCAAAATCGTATTTAATCCGCAGCAAAAAAAATTGACGGTCTATTTCTCGAATAAGCTGGGGTGTGGCTTGTTGATGAAGCCCGTTTTCAAGAAGATTTTTATAGGATTTTTCTTGGGAAAGTATCTGTACCCAGCCATTTTCCTCGTACATATCGGCGGGTATATGTAGAGTCCCGAACTCTTCGATTTTTATTTCTTTTCGGGGTATTACATCTGACCCCTCTCCCGTTACCGGATCATACGGTTCCGTAAAAGACATTCTCCTTTTTTTGTTCTCTGCTATTATTTCAGAGTAATTCATTCGATGCCTCCTTCCTTTTTTGATTGAAAAAAGCATCTTTTCTTCTCATGGCTATGATATGCCTCGCCGTACGAACAGAAATATAAAATTGTGGAGCCGGAGAACGAATCGCCCTTCTAACTGCTTCTGAAAACGATATGCGATTATCACTGGCTTGAATTTCACAGGCTTTTTTGTATAGGTCGATGTACATCTTTTGCTTTATGGGACAAGATGTTATTCGTTTTCCTTTTTTTATGTTCAGAAGATTGGTTATGGCTTTTTCATTACCGATATAAAACCGCTTGGAAGGGGATTGAATCGCCGCTTGATAAATGTAATCACACATTATTCCACCACACAAATTGAGGGTGTAGTAGAACGTGTCACAGAACTCTCGGTCTCTGTTTTCTTGATAATCTAATGTAGGCATACGCAATTTGATTTGCGTATGTTGGGTATCGGTTTGATGCAAATATAAGCTAAAAAATCGATTTTGCAATGACGTACTGCCCTAAAAATCGCACTGACCGATTTTGCAATGACGTACCGTCCTAAAACTATGAAAATGAGATTTTTGTGTTGAGTTTTTTTTTTTTGAACCCATCACAAAAAATCGTATGGAAAAAGATAAAGAAGAAATTACAGCACAAGTTGAAGCTCCATCTGGAACAGTAGATGAAACCGTAAAAGCCGAATCTCCTAAAAGCGGCCGATCGGTATGGGTAGAACGACTACGTACGACTTACCCGGATAAAGATGTAGACTATGAAAATGACGATGATGCTTTCTACTCGGTATTAGAGGATTTTTATAATACCAGAGAGGATAGAATCAGAAAACTTGACGAGGGTAATAAATCTCTCACAGAAGCATTGGCTCGTGAACCGGAAGCGGGATTATTTCTAAGTGAATTAATTGCAGGGAGTGAAGTATTGCCTGCCCTTGCAAAAAGTTATGGAGATATTCTCGGAGCTGTCTCGGGTGACGAAGAATCCATGAAAAAATTTAATGAAGGACTTTCGGCTCGCCGGGATTCTGAGAAATCATTTAACGAAATCAGAGCAAAACAAGAGGAAAACGCAGCCCGTAATGCAGAGACCATCGGCTCGTTTTTCGAAGAAAAATCGGCCGACGACGCAGAACGGACGGCCTTTGAGGATTTTGTATCGTCTCTGGCCGACAGCATTTTCACTTTCAATTTCGACCGCCCTACCCTCGATGCTCTTTGGAGGGCATACAAACATGATGAAGACGTGACCGAAGCGGCCACTGTGGCGGAAGTAAAGGGGAGAAATGCCAATATCGAACTCCAAAAAAGGAGCGTAAAGAACGACGGGACACCCAATCTGAACAGGGAATCGGCAGATAGGATAACGGCGAATGTGACTGTCCCGAGGAGTAAACGAAGGGGGATTTTTGAAAGAGGAGAAATTGTTTAACAAAATAGGTAAAAAAGATGAAAATTTTAGGTAAAGAAGTGAATTGGAAATATATCGCTGTCGCCGGCGGTATTGTGTTGTTGTTTTTATTGTTGTGCTCCTTCGGGTTGTTCACATCAGGTGAAACGGTCATCGGACTGGCCGCAACGGTTCCTCTGGCAGGAGGTGGTGTGAACGTTACGGACGAGCCGGTATCGGCAGACTTGACCAAAGAGGTGTCGCCGGATTTGTTGAAAGCGCATATAGACAAGGAGGTTTGCCGGATTATGCCTTCGTCTACACCGGTAGACACGGTGAGCCGCAGCGGTCGGGTGATTTCGGTAGGTTCCCGTGAATATGAGTTTTATTCGTTAGACACCAAACCGGCTTTGACAACCTTGAAAGCGAAATATACAGAAACGGCGTCGGCCGGTGCGAAGCTCGACACGGCGAACAACGATTATTTCGAAGTTTCGGACACGATAAAGGTTATCGGTGTAAAAGGTTATGACGAGGGAGGAACTACTGAAAAAGACGAGTTGGTTCTCTATGTAATGAGTAAAGATGCCGACGGTAAACTGAATGTCTTGGCGGTGAATGGTAAAAAGAGCGGCAGCACACCGGGTATAGTACCCACCATCGAAGCCGGAACTGAACTCCTGCGAATGGGACGAGCCGGAGCGGAGAAAGATGCACAAACTGCACAATTCGAGACCTTGCCTACCAAAGAACAGAATTATGCCCAAAAGTTCTGTACGCAAGTCGAAGTTACTGATGTATATCAGGAATGGACGGAAAAAGAAGTCGATTTCACGTTCACAGACATGGAACGCGATGCCATTTGGGAAATGAAGCGAGGTATGGAAATGAATTTCTTGTTCGGCAAAAAGAACAAATTACGTGATACGACCAAGAAAGAGGACGTGTGGTTTACTGAGGGCATCTGGTGGCAAGCCGGTAAAGACTGGACTTATGACGCAGAGGCAGGAATGACCGCGAAAGATTTGATAGCTCTCTGTAAAACGGCTTTAACGGGAAATGCAAGCAGTAAGAAAAAACTGGTTTTCGCCGGAAGCGATTTTATCGAACAAGTGACGAACCTCGATATTCAGAAAGTCATGCAGGGGGATCAATACAAAGCCGAACTTGGGCTCACGTTCGATTCCATTCACTCGAAATTTGGAGATTTGTATGTGGTATATACAGAAGCATTCGATCTGGCAGGCATGAGCAAATGTGCCCTTGTGGTGGACGATAACTATTTGACCAAATTTGAATTCAAGTCGTTGTCGAAAGAACGCAGGGATTTCAAAACTGCGGGTATACGTGAGACGGAAGGAGAATTTATCCAAGAAATTTCGGGCATTGTATTGAAGAACCCGGGTGCTCACGTTCGTATCACTCCGAAAGCTGAATAAAAAACAAACAGGGGGAGTATCTTTCATCGATACTCCCCATAAATCATAGAAGTTATGTTGAAAGTATATAAAACCCAGACTTACCTGAGTATGCCGATAACCGTGAAAGGTAAATCGGTACGCATTGAGTTCAGAGGGAATAAATTCACAGGCGGATTTTTCTCGACCAAAGACAAAAATGTGCAGAAAGCGATAGAGTCTTCTAAGGAGTTCAACAACATTATATTTTTAGATGCTGTCGAGGAAGAACCTGTAAAAGAGAAGGAAGACAGAAGGGTAAAAATAGAGTCTGTAAAATCGTTTCAAGAAGCTGTCGAATATCTGAAAGGTGAGGGAATTATCGCTAAAACGCCGGAAGAAATCAACTCGGCAGCCGAAGAATTGAACATTTCATTCCCTAATCTAAAATAACCCCATGCAAATATCCCGATTATCTTATCTGGTCAAGGTCGTTATCGATGAAGTCATTCCGTCGACCGTCGAAATTTCATATAACGACATGCCCATAGATGACAGGGTAAACAGCCTTGCGGAGTCCTGCGCAAAAGAGACTTTACTGGCTTCTCCACTGAGATATTTGCCTCACAAAGATATACCGGGAAATGTAGAAATATATGGAGACGGGAGTGGATATGTGTTACTCCCCTCCGATTTCCTGCGTCTTTTTTCTTTTAAAATGGAACTTTGGAAACGTAGGGTAAATAATAGCATAACAGAGGAAAGTGAAAGTTATCTGCTACAAAAAAATCCTGTTACACGAGGTGGCATAAATTTCCCCATATGTGCGGTGGTTAACAGTGAAAAAGGGCTCATTTTAGAATGGTATTCTGTCCCTTCTTATGTAAGAATGCCCAAATGCACGGAAAAAAGATATGTTCCCATACCTGAAATAACGAACTCTGAAATAAATATTCCACAAGGGCTGGAAATGCTCATGGTATATATAACAGCCAAAGAAGTACTGATGAGTTTACAACAATATGACATGGCAAAAGCTACCGAAGAATTGATACTAACGGAAATGAAACAATTATCTATATAAATCGACATGTGTAGAATATTCAAATGCAATCGAGCCGGGAAATATATCGGTTTTTATAACAGGCTGGAAGATGCCATGCGGGATAATCCGATGGCGCAAAGGGACTGGTTTTTCACCAACGGGGAAACATTGAGCGTTTGGATGTTCGACGGGAACCGCTGGATAGATACCAACAGGGCTGTCGGAGCTGTGAACATGATCGACAACCCGGGAACATTTGTTCCTGATGTTCTAGCGGGTGAAAGTAAGACTTATTTTTATATCGCCCCCCAAGCAGGAGAATATATCTTCACTAATTTTGGAGGGATTTCCGTATCAGTAGAAAAACCTAGTCTTATATCTATGGATTGGAATGGGATCGAATGGGGCGATACAATCTGTGAGTTTCCTGTTCATGGAGAGGAATTATTGCCGGAGGTCGAACTAAGATTCGTGAGTTTACCTAACGACGATGTGAGCGAAGTATACGGTGGCCGTGAATCTAATACTATAAAAAATTGCTATGTGGAGTTTCGAATGTCGCAAGGCTGGGATTTTATCAATAGAGAGAAAGAAAATATTTATTTGTGCCTGAACCGATGGAAGAGTAAAAATATGGCACGTAAATCTACCAGCCACAGAAAATGGGTTACGGTTTATGATTTCTTTAAAACAGGAGATGACTTGTCTCATTGTTATCCCAATAAAGGAGAATTTCTGAACGGTTATTATAGATACGAAATGAAAGGGATTCCTTTTTGGACGCAATCGAGAATAAAACCAGTCGCACTCTCGGATTTAATTGTAGGAGAATATCATGGAGAATGGATCAGGATACCTTACTCGATGGAAAGCATTATGCGCAGATTTATATACATGCGTAATCAAAAAAGTGAACACGATTGGGAGGTCGTGCCTCCTCAAAAATTTTTCGATTCGAGCGGGACGAGTGCTGAAATGGTTTGTTCCGGAGGAAAGATGAAGATGTCACATGATGAAGGACATGCTAACTTTGTCAGTCTTACTTTGGGATTGTGTTTAGCTATAAAAGACTTATCGGTGACTAATTATGAAAAATGGATAAAAGGCTGTATGACGGCCTTCTGCGGAAGAATGGGTTATACTCAAAAACTGGGATTGTTCTATAATGCTACTTTATATGGGAAAAACAGGTTTGTTAAATAACGGGAGGTGTATTATCTATTTTTTTCTGCTCCGGCAGGAATTGTAGAAGGAGTTTCTGCTCCGGCAGGAATTACCGTTTCATGCACTTCCCTTTTTATATGTATAAATTATGGAAAATATCAAACTACCCTTAGATTCGAATCTAAACCCTATCGGGGTTTTGCAGCCCGGCGGGAACATTACGTTAGATGAAAGTGAAAACTTCGAAATTACGGAGTCGGGGATATACCGGATATTTACCGAGTCCGGCACTAACGGCATTGCCGAACTCGAATTTGATATGAACGGAACTATATCTAATGTATATAGTACAGTTGGGACAATAGAATGTTTTTATATCTCGAAAGGTACATTTTTT
>OJJP01000424.1_pt1 | contig 18606 bp, 13 predicted proteins | sample 1596261 | NCBI WGS metagenome assembly OJJP01 (sample SAMEA4350154, study PRJEB24818) | metagenome | biome: human; feature: gut; material: faeces | place: Denmark | collected 2013-09
CGCTGTATGAATCCCGCCTGAAGGGAAAGCTGCACGTAATCAGCAAGCGATATACGCAGCGAATTGAGCGGCATAACCTGAATCTGAGGCAGCACCTGGCACGGCTGGGACGGAAGTCGCTGTCGTTTTCAAAATCGGTGGAGCTGCATGACAAAGTCATCGGGCATTATCTGAACATAAAACACTATCAATAAGTTGGAGTCATTACCCCATCATCTGATTTTTGCATGATGGTGAGCTGTGGAAAAGGCGTTTTTTTACAGTCAGTTAGCTGCATGCGTGATGATGTAGCATTACTAGGAAGATCTCTAACCCTGGAAATCAGTGAATAATCTTAATTGGTGACCCGCTTATTTTTTGTCAGTAGAACGACAGGCGGCATTAATTGGCAGATATTCGGTAACAACACTCCCAATTGTGACCGAAATCCCGTAAACTTAACGCCGCCAAAAATAATGACCTGACCAATTATTCATCCACAGGTCGATAAAAAATTAAGTCGTTCAGGTAGTCAGTGCGCTGGTAGCTGTTAAGCCAGGGGCGGTAGCGTCGCTGAAGCCGCTTGCTGTTGCACAGAGGTTCTCTTCAACGGCTGTAAATATCGACCCGGTCAGGATGATCATCATCAATAGATATCTATCAATTTTCTACGGATATCCTCAGAAGTTGGCCAGGAGCGGCTGCTGATATCGCCTGGACATTAACTTTCCTGTCTCATCCATAGCCTGTAGGGTAAAATTCGCCTACATTGTGAGCTGAGTGGATGTTATAAGGCTAACAAGCAGCTTAGGGTAAATGTACTTGCCTCGCCGGTGTTGCACAGCGAAGTCAGCTGGTGCCGCGAGCGCTTTCTATCTTGGTATTCCCCTCATTCTCATTGAGATACGACAGCGGGGCTGAAAATGGATCTTGTACAATGATAAAAATTGCGCGCATTGCCGTGACTCTGGGTTTGCTTTCCTCCCTGGGAGCCCAGGCTTACGCGGCCGGGTTAGTGGTAAATGACAACGACTTGCGTAACGACCTGGCCTGGCTTTCCGATCGTGGGGTCATTCATCTGAGCCTGTCGACGTGGCCGCTGAGCCAGGAAGAGATAGCCCGGGCGCTAAAAAAGGCCAAACCGTCTTATTCTTCTGAGCAAGTAGTTCTGGCCCGTATCAACCAGAGACTATCTGCCTTAAAAGCGGATTTCCGGGTCACCGGCTACACTTCAACCGATCAGCCAGGCACTCCACAGGGGTTTGGTCAGACGCAGCCGGCGGATAATTCGTTAGGCCTGGCGTTCAACAATAGCGGCGATTGGTGGGATGTTCACCTGCAGGGTAACGTCGAAGGGGGAGAGCGGATCAGTAACGGATCGCGCTTCAATGCCAACGGCGCCTACGGCGCGGTGAAGTTCTGGAACCAGTGGCTCTCTTTTGGTCAGGTTCCGCAGTGGTGGGGGCCGGGCTATGAAGGTAGTCTCATCCGCGGGGATGCGATGCGGCCGATGACCGGCTTCCTGATGCAGCGGGCAGAGCAGGCGGCGCCAGAGACCTGGTGGTTACGCTGGGTGGGGCCATGGCAGTACCAGATCTCCGCCAGCCAGATGAATCAATATACCGCTGTGCCTCATGCCAAAATTATCGGCGGACGCTTTACCTTCACACCGTTCCAGTCATTAGAATTAGGTGCGTCGCGTGTTATGCAGTGGGGTGGTGAAGGACGGCCTGAGTCATTTAGCAGCTTCTGGGATGGCTTCACTGGCCATGATAATACCGGGACAGATAATGAACCGGGTAACCAACTGGCCGGCTTTGACTTTAAGTTTAAACTCGAGCCAACTCTCGGCTGGCCGGTCAGTTTCTATGGACAGATGATCGGCGAGGATGAGTCAGGTTATCTGCCTTCTGCCAATATGTATCTGGGCGGTGTCGAAGGCCACCATGGCTGGGGTAAGGACGCGGTGAACTGGTATTTGGAAGCGCACGACACGCGGACCAATATGAGTCGCTATGGTTACAGCTACACTCATCATATCTATAAGGATGGTTACTACCAGCAGGGCTATCCGTTGGGGGATGCGATGGGGGGAGATGGCCAGTTATTCGCCGGCAAGGTTGAGCTGATAACAGAGGACAATCAGCGTTGGAGTACGCGTTTGGTATATGCCAAGGTAAATCCAAAAGATCAACCGATTAATAAAGCATTCCCTCATTCAGACACATTGAAAGGTGTGCAGTTGGGCTGGAGCGGAGATGTTTATCAGTCGGTCCGCCTGAATACCTCCCTATGGTATACCAACGCTAACAACAGCGACAGCGATGACGTTGGGGCCAGCGCAGGGATAGAGATACCATTTAGTTTATAAGGCTGAATGCTGAAATCTGGGGAGAAGGGTGGTAGCGCTGCAGGACGCAGTCAGCTTTTATCTCTCCATAAGCCTGTAGGGAAGCAATGGCTATGACAGCTGCTCAGGAATTGGCAAATTTTGATTTACTGATGATGTGACATTATGAAGAAAAAAATCGTTAGATTTTCGGCATTAGCGTTGACAATTAGTTTTTTATCGGGTTGTACAATTATCCCTGGCCAGGGATTAAACAGTCTACGTAAGAACGTGGTTGAACTCCCGGATAGCGACTACGATCTGGATAAATTGGTTAATGTATATCCGATGACTCCAGGCTTGATTGATCAACTCCGCCCGGAGACTGTTCTCGCACGTCCGAATCCACAGTTGGATAATTTACTACGTAGTTATGAATATCGCATTGGTGTAGGCGATGTATTGATGGTCACTGTTTGGGACCATCCTGAACTGACTACCCCTGCAGGTCAGTACCGTAGCGCCAGCGATACTGGTAACTGGGTTAACTCCGACGGTACCATATTCTATCCTTATATCGGTAAAGTGCAGGTGGCGGGGAAAACACTTAGCCAGGTACGCCAGGATATAGCCAGCCGTTTGACAACTTATATTGAAAGTCCACAGGTTGATGTAAGTATTGCTGCATTTCGTTCTCAAAAAGCCTATGTGACTGGCGAAGTTGCAAAATCTGGTCAGCAACCGATCACTAATATCCCTTTAACAGTTATGGATGCTATAAACGCTGCGGGGGGCTTATCAGAGAACGCTGACTGGCGGAATGTTGTTTTGACGCATAATGGTAAAGACACCAAAATCTCACTTTACGCTCTAATGCAAAAAGGGGATTTAACCGAAAACCGATTGCTTTACCCCGGTGATATTCTGTTTGTCCCTCGTAATGATGATCTTAAAGTGTTTGTAATGGGAGAAGTTGGTAAACAAAGCACAATGAAAATGGATCGGAGTGGGATGACTCTGGCAGAAGCGTTAGGTAATGCGGAAGGTATGTCGCAAGCATTCAGTGACGCAACAGGGGTATTCGTCATTCGACAGTTGAAGGGTGATAAACAGGGAAAAATTGCTAATATTTATCAGCTTAATGCGCAAGATGCTTCTGCAATGGTATTAGGCACGGAATTCCAGTTACAGCCATATGATATTGTATATGTCACAACTGCGCCTTTGGTACGTTGGAATCGTGTAATTTCACAGCTAGTTCCGACTATCACCGGTGTTCATGATATGACTGAAACAGCACGTTATATCAAAAGGTGGCCAAATTAATGTTTAATTCAATACTAGTTATATGCACTGGGAATATATGCCGTTCACCTATTGCTGAGAGAATATTACGGAATTTGTTACCGAGTATAAAAGTAGATTCAGCTGGAACAGGCGCAATGGTAGGCCATTCAGCTGACGAAACAGCAGCTCTTATTGCCGCAAAGCATAACATATCGTTAGATAATCATGAGGGGCGGCAATTAACAAGTGCAATGGCAAGAAATTACGATTTACTGTTAGTAATGGAACATTATCATGTCCAGCAAATTAATCAGATAGCACCAGAAGTAAGAGGGAAAACGATGTTGTTAGGGCATTGGCTAGGAGGCAAAGAAATTCCAGATCCGTATCGAAAAAGTGAAGAGGCGTTTGAGCTAGTTTATAAGCTAGTAGAACAAAGTTGCAGTGGTTGGGCGAATAAACTCGGTTGATTATTTAGGAATGAATAGTATGTCCTCATTGGCAAATAACAAAACTTCACCACAAGATTCTGACGAAATTGATCTGGGAAGAATAATAGGTGAAATACTTGATCATCGTAAATTAATAATAGCAGTTACAGCTGTTGTGACATTTGTTGCTTTAGTGTATGTCCTTTTAGCAACACCGGTCTATCAAGCAAATGCACTAATTCAAATAGAGCAAAAGCAGGGGAATGCAATACTGAATAGTTTGAGTCAGATGCTTCCAGATAGCCAGCCACAATCTGCTCCAGAAATATCGCTTTTACAGTCAAGAATGATCCTTGGGAAAACGATTGATGATCTAAACTTGCAATATAAAATAGAGCAAAAACATTTTCCTGTTCTCGGTGCTGGCTTGTCTCGTCTTTTGGGTTTAAATGAAGGTTCTGTAGATGTAAAAAAATTATATATCCCTAATAATGGCGATGAAAGTCAGGATATTCTACTAAAAATACTGGATGAAAGAAGATACCAGATTGTTACAGATAACATAACTATAAATGGCACTGTTGGAACTCTTTTAAATAATAATGGCATTAGCATTCTTATTGATAAGATTAATGCTGATCCAGGAACAGAATTTTATATAAGATATGAAACTAAATTAAAAAAAATTGATGACCTTCAAAAAAAATTCAATGTAGCAGATCAAGGTAAAGATACTGGAATGCTCAACCTTACGTTAGTAGGGGAGGATCCAAAGTTAATTAGAGAAATTCTGAACAGCATTAGTCTGAACTATTTGGCACAGAACGTTGAAAGACAGGCCGCTCAGGATGCCAAAAGCTTAGAATTTTTAAATGAACAATTACCAAAAGTCCGAAGTGATTTAGATGCTGCGGAAGATAAGTTAAACAATTATCGGAAGCAAAAAGACTCTGTAGATTTAACTATGGAGGCAAAATCTATCCTCGATCAGATTGTAAATGTAGACAATCAATTAAACTCTCTAACTTTTAGGGAGGCTGAGGTTTCGCAACTTTATACTAAAGAACATCCAACGTACAAAGCGTTAATGGAGAAGAAAAAGACTTTACAAGAAGAAAAAGCCAAACTGAACAAACGCGTGAGTTCTATGCCTTCTACTCAACAAGAAGTTTTGCGATTGAGTAGAGATGTTGAGTCTGGTAGAGCAGTCTACTTGCAGTTGTTAAATAGACAACAAGAATTAAATATCGCAAAGTCAAGTGCAATAGGTAATGTGAGAATAATTGACCAAGCAATAACAGAACCAAAACCGATACAGCCGAAATCATTAATTGTGGTTGCTGTTGGAATTCTTGCAGGGTTGTTTATTTCAATTGGTATTGTGCTTATTAAAGTTTATTTAAGAAGAGGTATAGAGTCTCCAGAGCAATTAGAGGAAATGGGGATAAATGTTTATGCAAGCATACCTCTTTCAGAGTGGCTTACTAAAAACTCTAGTAAGATAAAACTGAAAAAAAATGAATCTGAAAAGCTGTTGGCAATTGAAAACCCTGCGGACTTAGCTGTAGAAGCTATTAGAAGCTTACGTACTAGCCTGCATTTTGCAATGATGGAAGCAAAAAATAATGTTTTAATGATTTCAGGTGCTAGCCCGAACGCAGGGAAAACATTTATCAGTACTAACTTATCGGCAACCATAGCTTCCACAGGCAAAAAAGTTCTTTTCATCGATGCTGACCTTCGTCAAGGTTATGTGCATAAGATGCTTGGTGGACAAAACATCCATGGGCTTTCAGATGTTTTGTCAGGACAAAGTTCAGTTGAAAGTGTAATAGAACGAATTCCAAGTGCGGAATTTGATTATATAGGAAGAGGCCAGGTCCCACCAAATCCTGCGGAATTATTAATGCACCGACGATTCGAAACATTGTTAAAATGGGCTTCTGATAACTATGAGCTTGTAATTATTGATACTCCTCCAATTTTAGCTGTGACTGATGCTGCAATTATTGGTCGTTATGCTGGGACAACTCTTTTGGTTGCAAGATTTGAGGAAAACACTGCGAAGGAAATTGCTGTTAGCGTTAAACGTTTTGAGCAAAGCGGTGTACTGGTTCGTGGCTGTATTCTTAATGGTGTAGTTAAAAAGGCTAGTAGCTATTATGGTTACGGATATAACCATTATGGTTATTCATACGATAATCAGAAAAAATAAAATCCTAAACCAACGTAGTAAAAGGGATTTTACTACGTTGGGTAGACGCAAATGAGATTAAAATGAGAAAGTTGGGTTTCATATATAAGTATATAGATCAGTTCTTTTTCTCATTACTTAATGTTGGTACTATTGCTTTTGTATCCAAATATTTAAGTTCAGAGTTGGCTGCTAAATATATTCTTATAAACACATATGCTTCATTTTCATTAATTGTTGTTGTTGCATTAGTCATTACACCCTTTTGGGTTCATTCAGCTAATCGGAATTCAGATAATTTTGTTTTTGGGTCTAAATTTGCAATAAATTTGTCCTTGCTGACAGGTATAATAATTTCTGCAGTATATATATTAAAACAAAACGGGAATTATCATGACGTAATTCAAATAATATTAGTATCAGTAAGCTACCCAATGTATGATTTTCTTCGTAGAACATTATATGTTGAAAATAAAGAAATAATATCAGCAATAACTACTGTTGTCTTATCTATGTTTATAGGTGTTGGTTATTGGTTATTATATTTACAAGGCGCGACAAGTTATCAACCATATGTATATCTATTGGCTATAGGGCTAATTATTGCTTCGTGTGCACTTCTTATCAGTAACTTAATAATAAGAAAGACTGATGCAAAAGAAGGAAATATAGAGGATAAAAATTATTACCATAAAATTAAAGAGTATTTTGTTTATGGTAGATGGTCTGCTATATCCATGATTTGTTTTTGGCTTTCTACTCAGGGCTTGTTTGTGTTTTTATATGGTAAAATATCAGATGATGAACTTGTAGTGAGCAGATTGTGTTTGAGTTTAACTGGTATTATTTCAATTTATTTTGCTTCAATAGAAAATAAATTGATGCCAGACTTGAGACGCGCATATGTATCAAATGATATTAATTATATAAAAACACAATGGAAGATGTATTGGCGAAATGGGCTTTTAATCTCTATACCATTGTCATTATCTATATATGTCATTTACATATTTTATTATGGTGGGAATTTAAAGTATTCTATCCCATTTATTTTATTAGCTTTATATCAAATATTGACGGGGGTGTTTAAGTATTATGCCTATGTATTGAAGTCAGCTCAAAAACATAAAGAAACCTTTTACTCAAATTTGTTTGGAGTTGTGTTTACATATATTTTAGCATATTCCTTTATATTTACTGCTCAAAATGTCATAGCGTTAATGGTATTGGCTAATGGTATTCTTTGTTCTGTTGCATATTATTTTTTCTTGAAAAAGGATGGAGTTTTAAATGAAAAATAAACAATTAAATACTGTCGAAAGTAAAATTGGGGTGTTAGATACCAGCATATCATCAATGAACGTAGGCGATTACATTATTATGGATTCAGCCTATAAGAGGATTAATTCCGTTTTTGATAATGCGCAAAAAGTTAGTTTCCCAACACATGAAAGAATTAATAGAGTTGGATTTAAACGCCAAAAAGAAATAGCTATAAATTTTTTATGCGGGACGAATTGTCTAAATTCAAAAATGATGTTGCATCGTCAATGGAACGTTGGGTTTCTTAATTCTGTATTCATGAAAGATGTAATAACATTAGGTGTAGGCTGGCAAAATTATCAAGGCAAACCGGATTTTTATACAAAGACATTATTGAAACGACTTCTTTCTCGTGACTATCTTCATTCAGTAAGGGACAACTATACTTTAGAAATGCTGCAAAATGCAGGGATATCAAATGTTATTAATACATCATGCCCGACGATGTGGGATCTTACAGAAGAACACTGTGCAGCAATTCCATCCTATAAATCAGAAAATGTTATTTTCACATTAACTGATTATAGAGAAGATAAAGTTAAAGACTTAGAGCTTATAAACTCACTATTAAAATCATATAATAAAGTTTATTTCTGGGTCCAAGGTTCAAAGGATTATGTCTACTTTAATAGTTTTGGTGATGTTGTGAGAGACATTATCGTAGTTCCGCCTAATTTATATGATTTTGATAAAGTGCTTAATAGTAATGAGTCATTGGAATATATTGGTACGCGTTTGCATGCAGGTATTCGTGCATTGCAAAAGAAAAGGAGAAGTATCATTATATCAGTGGATAATAGGGCAGAAGAAAAGAAAAAAGATTTCAATCTTAAAGTCATTCCTCGTGATATGAGTTCAAGTGATTACTGCAAAATATACAGCGAAGAGTTCGATACGAAAATTACCTTGCCAAATTCTGAAATAGAGAAATGGAAAACTCAGTTTAAATAAATTCAGAGGGTTAAATGAAAGTCTTACATATTATATCCTCTCCTGCCGCAGGAGGGGCTGAAATGTACGTAAAAGATCTATCTATAGCAATGGCTGAAAAAGGTCATGACGTTTTTATTTTATTTATAAGTCATGCTAAGGAAATAGCCAGAGATACATCATTTGAAATGCTCTTTTTGGAGGAGATAAGGAATAAAGGAATACAGTATGATTTTATTGGGAACAGCTGTAAAAAAAATCCGTTAAAGGGGATTTTTAAGTTACGGAAAGTTGTTCACTTGTTTAAACCGGATGTTCTACATTCTCATTTATACTATGGCGCCGTTTTCTCACTTTTTGCGAAAGCAAAGAGGAAAGTTTATACTCATCATAATATTGATCTTGGTGCAAATAAAAACATTTATAAATTACTCGATTTAGGCATTGATGATTATATAGGAATATGTCGAGCATGTCAGGATATGTTAAAAAAAATCGCCAGACAACCTGTGACATTAATTACAAATGGTGTAGCCGAAAACAGAGTTATTAAAAAAGATAATTATCATCCGGGTTCTCCATTAAGAATATTAATGGCTGGTAGGTTAACTGTACAAAAAAATTTCAAACTGATGCTTGATGCATTGGCGCATAATCCAAATTTAAATATTAATTTGCAGATAGCGGGTGAGGGGCCGGAACGTCAGCTATTAGAGGATTATGCAACTAGAATAGGGTTATTATCTAAAGTTACATTTTTGGGTAACTGCGATAATATTAAAGAAATTATGCCAACTGTTGACATTTTTGCTATGTCATCAGCATGGGAGGGTTTACCTATTGCACTTATCGAAGCAACATTAACGGGATTACCTGTAATTGTTACTGATGTTGGTGGTTGTCGTGAAATAGTTGAGCATGTAGGCAACGGTATTGTCGTAAATTCTCAAGATTGCAAAGAGTATGCTGATAAATTATATAAATTAACATGTAATACAGCACTATTAAATGAATTCCATTACAATGCATTGCATAATAGTCAAGAATATACAATACAGTATGCAGTCGAAAAACATATTTCACTTTATAATAAAAAATATGAGTGAGGTGCAATGAAAGTATTTCGCTTAATTTCGTCAGATAAAAAGACAGGATCTAAAAATGATGTTTTTATATCGTTGTTTATATGGTATATGGCAATTGCATTCCTGCTCTTTTTAGCTGTATATAAAGAGACTGTTATCCCAAAATATTTTTTCTTTGATGCTAATACAATCGCTGATTATATTCAGTATGCCAAAAGTTTAGTGCCAGGTGATTCATTTGCTAATACAGCTCTCTTTTATAAAGTTTTAGGCGTAGGGAGAACGTCTTTTGTATTTTCAATATTGGCAGCAATAATAATAGTATTTGGTTTTTATATTCATGTAAAAAACAGAACGAATACATTAAGTTTTATTGATATAGCTTTACTTTATTTTTATATGCTATTATCAGTCATATATATGACACTATTAAGTAAAGACTTTATCGTTTTACTAATAATTTTACCTTTTTTGTATTTAACAAAAAAAAGAACTGCAGGGTTAATATGTTGGACAATACTCGCAGCCTTTTATGCGTTTTACTTTAGAACATATTGGTTTCTTTTTTTAGGTGTCTTTTGGGGGTTGTATTTAGTCTGTGGATTAATTAATAAAACAAATAAGTTATTTATAATTTGTATATTAGCCTTGCTCTTTTTGGCTATTGTTTTACAGATAGCATTAGGTGTTGATGTAGATAATTTCAGGAAAATTGTTAATGATGTGCGACTTGATCAGGGCAATGAGAATGCAAACTCAATGATACTGCCTTTTATCCCCGGAGGAGGGTTAATAGTTGGATGGCTGAATGTTTCATTGACATGGATTTCATTCATGCTCCCCTTTCCTTTAATATTGTCTTTATCTTTATATTATATTGTAATATCACTTCTTGTAATTATGCTATATTATAAGTTTTGGTATGCATTAAAAATAGAATTACAGAAAAACAAAAAAGTTAGAAATAATTCATGCATAGCACTTGCATGCTTAATTCTTTCATTCACTTTAACACAAAGTTTATTTGAACCAGACTATGGAAGTTATGTGAGGCATCTTGCTCCATTCTATCCATTGTTTTTTTACGTTATTTTCGCTAACAAATCGAATTCTATAGAGAGGGATGATGAAAGTAGTACATGCGGCTGAAACAATTCAGGGTGGAGTAGCAACTGTTTTAAAACAGCTTGCATTATATCAAGTTAAGTCTGGGGCTTTTTCACGTGTAAGATGTATTGTTCCTTCAAGCCAGTCGTCACAGCTAGAACCTCTTGAGAGTCAATATATTATAGGTTTTGAAAGAACAGGCCGAAATGTAACCTCATTAATTAAATTTACTTTTGCATTGCTAAAAACATTACTAAAAGAAAAACCTGATGTAATACATTTACATAGTTCATTCGCTGGAATTATAGGAAGGGTTTTAACCTTTTTGTTATTCCCCTTGAATAGACCACGTGTAATTTATTGTCCGCATGCCTTTTCTTTTTTAATGAGTAATAATGGGGTTTTTAAAAATAAATTTTACATTACCATTGAAAAAATATTGGCAAAGATTACAAGTGCTATTATATGTGTGAGTAATTATGAAAAAAAACAAGCAGTCATGGTTGGAATGCCAAAAGAAAAACTTCATGTTATTCATAACGGAGTTCCTGTAGTAAAAGATATACCACCTGAATGTTTGAATCCATATAATACGAGTAAGGTTAACTTGTTATTTATTGGCAGATTTGATTATCAAAAAGGATTTGACTTATTATTGGATGCAATGAATAGTCTCAAGGGGACTAATTTTCATCTTACAGCTATTGGTAGTTCGGTGCATTCGGATTTCAAATATGATGATGTGGAAAATATAACTTATACAGGATGGATGGCTTCAAAAGAAATTTCAAAATACCTTGCGTTTGCTGATTGCCTTGTCATCCCATCAAGATGGGAGGGTTTTGCTATGGTTCCATTAGAGGCAATGAGTTATGGGCTTCCAATTATTGCAAGTAATGCAACCTCACTACCTGAAGTTGTAGAACATAATAAAAATGGTCTTCTCTTTGATATTAATATAGCTAAAGATTTATTGAAGACCATAAAAATGTATGAGCCTGTTAAATTTAAGGAAATGGGAATTCATGGGAATGTGATCTTTAATGAGCTATATACTGATTCAAATATGATCAATCACACGATGAATTTGTACATGAGCGAAGATGTTAAAAAATAGTCCTACTGCTTATTTTTTTTCGAGGATTCTATATGATTATCTCTGTACAATTTCTCCGTGCAATTGCTGCTTTATTTGTTGTAATTTCGCATATTAGTCTGAAGGGACTGCAATATAATATTAATTCTTTTCAATGGTTTCACATCGGCGGTTCTGGTGTAGATCTATTTTTTATTATATCCGGCTTTATTATGTGTTATACAACACATAATAGGAATATCAGTTTCACTAAGTTTATATTTGCACGCTGTAAGCGTATTCTGCCATTGTATTGGCTTGTTACATTACTCGCTTTAGTGGTGTATATTGTAGCCCCAAGTTTAGTTAATAGTTCTGGGGGAGAAACAAGTATCTTTGCTTCATTTACTCTTATCCCTAATGGTGATAAATACCTGGTGCAAAATGGTTGGACCTTAAGTTATGAGTTTTTATTCTATTTAATATTTGGCATTTCTCTTATTTTCAAGAATATATATCTCGTTATCTGCTCCTGCGTAATCACCATTTTAGTTTCATTCGGGTTTATATTAAGAAATGAAGTGACTGAATTATCTCCGTTTTTGAATTTTCTAACCGATTCAATATTGTTAGAATTCATTTTCGGGATTTTCTGTTTTGTTTTATATAAAAAGACCTCGTTATCTTATATACATAGCTTAGTATTGATATGCCTTGGTTCATTCTTGATGTTTTATCAAAACGAGCATGGGTTTCTTGAGACAAGTTTTGGGCGAACTATCCATTCCGGTGTGCCTATGGTTTTGGTATTTTTAGGCACGATTGGATTTGAATCGTTATTACGTAACTACAACAATAATTTCATTTCTCGATTGGGAGTCCTTCTTGGGGATGCCTCATATTCTATTTATCTTACGCACCCATTTGTGCTTAGTCCAGTAGCTATAATCTGCAAGCATTTTGGATTATTAACATCACCACTGTTATTTTCCACTGTTCTTTTATTCTCTTCTTGCGTTGTCGGCATTTTTGTTTATTTATTTATAGAGAGACCTCTGCATACTTATATTAAGGATAGGTTTAGACTTAATAAAACTGCATCTGTATAACAGTCCGTTGCCCGAGGACCTCATGAATAAGCATGAAAATTCTAAAGTAAATGTGAACAGAAGAGGGTGGTTGTTTAACCTTTTAACGTTGCCATTTATTGCTAGTATTCTCCCACCGAAAGCAAATGCTAATACATCCTCCAATATAAACACACATACGTCTCGAGTTATTGTAGTTGATAGAATAGAAAATATTAAAAATATTAGCTTTAATTTTGAAAATGAAAAATGTTATTTTTCAACAAATTCAAACCCCTTTCAAGATGGTTACTTTATAGCTATTAGAAATACTGATTATACAGACGATGGGGGGGTCTTTTTCCGAATTAATGAAAGCTACGGATGGTTGCGTGTTTTTTCAGGGAATGTGCAGGCTCAATGGTTTGGTGTCCAGTCTCAGAATACAGAGTGTGGCAAAGAAATTGTTCGCGCGATCAAATATATTGCGCATAATGGTGGTGTCCTAGAATTTTCGGCAGGTTATTATTTCATTGGTGAGCAACGAATCTCACTTGTTAAAGATGATGTTAAAAGTTCATTTACAATAGTTGGCAAAGGTGAAAAAACCATTTTTGCCTTTGGAAATATTGATCCGGTTACAAATCATGATGGAAAATTAATTAAAGAGCCTGTACTTTTTTCTTTTATTGGTACAGATTCTGATGATTATCTTCCCTGTATTATCTTAAAAGATTTCTCAATAGACTATTCAAATCAAAAAAATAAAGGCGGCCATAGTTTAAACGAACTGGATCTTACTCATCCTTCACCTTTTTCCGTTGGTACAAATGCAATTTATTTTTACTATGCATATTTGCCTACAATAGAGAATGTATATATTAATGAAGTATATGGAAATGGAATTGTAATTAAAAAATGCTTTTTTCCTAAAGTTAGGAACTGTAAAGGGAATAATGTTTCAGCAGGTAATGTTGTTTCTCCGGATGGAAACATGGCTAAAGATTCGGATGGCGGTTTTTGCTTTCTTTGGTCCTGTTTTTCAGGAATTGTTGAGAATTGTATCGTATGGAATAAACGTGTTTACAAATCAAAATTTGCTTCCCTCGATAATCAAACCGAGATGCAGGGCACAATTTGCGGTTATATTGGTATTTGGGCTGAGTATTCTTTAACAAGAGATAATGATGTCCCTCCGCCGAGGCTAAATTGGTTAAAGAATAAGGATCTTATTTCAGACACACTCTCCAGTGGAATAGTTTTTAGAAACAACGTTGTATATGGATACACTATCGGAATAAAAACTGAGAGTTATGTTGATGCCATTATAGACGGTAATGTAGTATTAAATTGTTATCTGCCAATTTTTGCCAGTGGTACCCGATGCACGATATCGTCGAATTGGGTTGATATGCTCCAATGCTCCGGTATTAAGTGTCCTCAGGGAGGGCTTGAATTTAAGCGTTCATGTTTAGGTGGCGCTACTTGGGCAAAAAATAATGATACAAATATGAGTCTTCTTATTGAAAAGAATTATGTCAAGTCGGATACGTACCCCGTATTTCTTACTAATAGGAATAATCTTGTCGTCAAAAATAATTACTTCTTAACGACAAAGAAAGGTAAGTTATTTGATTCTAAGGATAATAAAATTGTAACTGGTCTCGCGCTAATCGAAAATACATTTGTAATTGATGAGGCATACGAAGGCTCTTCCTCTCATATTACATATAATGCGAATGTGAAGTTCTTTGGGAATACCTTTATTAATAAATCATTAAATCCATGTGAGATAGCTTTAGGAAATGATGGTGCTCATTCTTTTATTTTTAGAAATAACAATTTCAGTGGTTTTTTTCAACTATTAAGTAATTCGCATATATGTTTTGATGAAAATGAAGTGTCTATTTCTAAAGTTACTAAACCATTCATTGTGACAAAGTCATCAGGTGTGAAATTTAAGGGTAATAATTTTTATTTTGGCGAATTATCTAATGTCGCTATTTTTGATATCACCTCAAATAATGTTGATATAGTAAGTAATGTTATACAATCAGCGCAAGTAACTGGGCCTGGTACCCCTCTGTTGTTTAATTTTAGCAGTGATAGCATTTATAATATTTCTTTGCAGAAAACAGAAGTTAATATTAATGGAAAAGAGGTTTTTTTAGCAAAGTTCAAAGATGTGCATTTATTGCACCTAGCTAAGAATACTTCAAATATTCCTTTGAGTGTCGATATTTCAGGTAAAGGTTATGGGCCGTTTTACATGGTTGGAAACTCATTTAAGGCTATTCAAGGTATTGATGGTTATAATCCGAATGATATGAATAACATTTCACCATTATATACAGCAAGTGTTGGTGAAGTTTTATATTCACTCAAGCCAGAAATTGGTAGCGATATTGGTATTATATATACTGAAAATGGCTGGCATAAGATTGGCAAGTTACATTAGTTGGCCATTACAACGCCTTCATAAATCTGCATTTAAAACTAGCATGAGAATAATATATTATGACGGTTTTCAAAAATAAAGCGAAATCGAAAGCAAATGCTTCTATTATATCAATGTTACAAAGATTCTCAGATATATTTATTATATTCGTAGGTGTTTATTTTATATGTAAGCTGAATCAAATAACGATTGGTTATATTCATTTGTTGTTAGCCCTGTTGGTCCTTGTTATCTTCCAGATGATTGGGGGGATTACTGACTTTTATCGCTCCTGGCGAGGTGTGAAATTTTTAACTGAATTAAATTTGATAATTCAGAACTGGACGCTTAGTATTTTGATTGCTAGCGGTGTATTTTCTATTTTTATAGATTACGATCTTAGCTTTAAATTCATATTACAATGGTATGTCTTTGTTGATGTCGGTTTTGTATTAAGTCGTTCCTCTATCAGATTTTTGGCCGGTATAGTTCGCAAACTTGGATATAATACACGAAGAGTCGCAGTGGCTGGATCTATGCCTGTTGGGTTCAATTTACTCAAGGGCTTTTTGGATGAGCCGTGGTTAGGTTTTGTAGTTGCAGGAATTTACAATGATACGCCATTACCAGATAATATGGGAATTAATTATGCGGGTGATTTCACTCAGTTAGTTGAAGACGCAAAAAAAGGGAAATTAGATCGTATATATATTGCCATGGATATGGCTGATGAAAAAAAATTGAAAAAAATTGTTAGGGAGTTAACGGACACAACTTGTTCTGTAATGTTGATTCCTGATATTTTTACTTTCAACATTCTCCAGTCAAAGATAGAAGAAGTAAATGGTGTTCCTGTTGTACCGTTGTTTGATACGCCTTTAAGTGGTATCAATATGGTGTTTAAACGAATTGAAGATATTATCGTCTCCATGTTGATTTTAATATTAATATCTCCTGTCCTCTGTGTTATTGCTGTAACAGTAAAACTTACCTCCAAGGGGCCTGTTATATTTCGACAGACAAGATATGGCATGGATGGTAAACCAATTAAAGTTTGGAAATTTAGAAGTATGACCGTTATGGAGAACGATAACGTAGTAACTCAGGCTACAAAAAATGATGTCCGAGTGACTAAAGTTGGTCGTTTTCTTAGAAGAACCTCTCTTGATGAATTACCTCAGTTTTTTAATGTTTTGCTTGGGGGAATGTCTATTGTGGGACCTCGCCCTCATGCTGTAGCACACAATGAACAATATCGAATTTTAATTGATGGATATATGTTACGTCATAAAGTTAAACCCGGAATTACAGGTTGGGCACAAATTAATGGTTGGCGCGGTGAAACTGATACTTTGGAAAAAATGCAAAAGCGCGTTGAATATGATCTTGAGTATATCCGTGAGTGGAGTGTATGGTTAGATTTAAAGATTATTTTTTTAACAGTGTTTAAAGGTTTTATCAGTAAAACAGCATATTAATTATTTTATCGATTTTCACCAGATTGGTAGCATTTATTTACAATTTTAACTTTCCACTATACGGCTTATTTAATTTGTTATATATTATTTTTTTATCAGTTGTGAAGTTTCGTAGCACTATATCTGTCAGGAGTAAGTAATGTCCAAACAACAGATCGGGGTTGTCGGTATGGCCGTGATGGGGCGTAACCTTGCGCTGAATATCGAAAGCCGTGGTTATACCGTCTCCGTTTTCAACCGCTCCCGTGAAAAGACCGAAGAAGTGATTGCCGAAAATCCAGGCAAGAAGCTGGTTCCTTACTACACAGTACAAGAGTTTGTTGAATCCCTCGAAACACCACGTCGTATCCTGTTGATGGTGAAGGCCGGGGCTGGCACCGACAGCGCCATCGATTCCCTGAAGCCTTACCTTGATAAAGGCGACATCATCATTGATGGCGGCAACACCTTCTTCCAGGACACTATCCGTCGTAATCGTGAGCTGTCTGCCGAAGGTTTTAACTTTATCGGTACCGGTGTTTCCGGTGGTGAAGAGGGGGCTTTGAAAGGGCCTTCCATCATGCCTGGTGGGCAGAAAGAAGCCTATGAGCTGGTTGCTCCGATTCTGAAGCAGATTGCTGCAGTTGCTGAAGACGGTGAGCCATGTGTGACCTATATCGGTGCTGACGGTGCTGGCCATTATGTGAAGATGGTTCATAACGGCATCGAGTATGGAGACATGCAGCTGATTGCCGAAGCTTATGCACTGTTGAAAGGCGGTCTGGCGCTTTCCAACGAAGAGCTTGCGCAAACCTTCACTGAATGGAACGAAGGTGAACTGAGCAGCTACCTGATCGACATTACCAAAGATATCTTCACCAAGAGGGATGAAGAAGGTAAGTACCTCGTTGATGTCATTCTTGATGAAGCTGCAAACAAAGGTACCGGCAAGTGGACCAGCCAGAGCTCGCTGGATCTCGGCGAACCTCTGTCTCTGATTACCGAGTCCGTATTTGCTCGTTATATCTCTTCGCTCAAAGACCAGCGTGTAGCCGCGTCGAAAGTGCTGAGTGGTCCGCAGGCTCAGCCGGCCGGTGATAAAGCTGAATTTATCGAAAAAGTGCGTCGCGCGTTGTACCTCGGTAAAATCGTTTCCTATGCTCAGGGCTTCTCCCAGCTGCGTGCTGCTTCCGATGAATACAACTGGGATCTTAACTACGGCGAGATCGCTAAGATTTTCCGCGCTGGCTGTATCATTCGTGCACAGTTCCTGCAGAAGATCACCGATGCTTATGCGCAAAACGCTGGCATTGCTAACCTCCTGCTGGCGCCGTACTTCAAACAGATCGCTGATGACTATCAGCAAGCGCTGCGTGATGTCGTGGCTTATGCCGTGCAGAATGGTATTCCGGTACCGACGTTCTCCGCCGCAATTGCCTACTACGACAGCTACCGTTCCGCAGTTCTACCAGCTAACCTGATTCAGGCTCAGCGTGATTACTTTGGTGCGCACACCTATAAGCGTACTGATAAAGAAGGTGTATTCCACACAGAATGGCTGAGTTAGTTTAAGACTACACGCATTCAGGAAAGTCCTGATTTTCAGGACTTTCTTGGTTGCGTTCATATAAATCAATTGGTTGAATTATGAGGTGATGCTGCCAACTTACTGATTTAGTGTATGATGGTGTTTTTGAGGTGCTCCAGTGGCTTCTGTTTCTATCAGCTGTCCCTCCTGTTCAGCTACTGACGGGGTGGTGCGTAACGGCAAAAGCACCGCCGGACATCAGCGCTATCTCTGCTCTCACTGCCGTAAAACATGGCAACTGCAGTTCACTTACACCGCTTCTCAACCCGGTACGCACCAGAAAATCATTGATATGGCCATGAATGGCGTTGGATGCC
>OJJP01000427.1_pt1 | contig 18537 bp, 8 predicted proteins | sample 1596261 | NCBI WGS metagenome assembly OJJP01 (sample SAMEA4350154, study PRJEB24818) | metagenome | biome: human; feature: gut; material: faeces | place: Denmark | collected 2013-09
GCGTTACCGACGTGAAAATCACACAACAAAGTGGTACATGTACAGGAGTTGTCAAGGATGCTACGGGTGAAACTGTCATTGGTGCATCTGTAGTAGTGAAAGGTACGACTAATGGTACTATTACCGGTATTGATGGCGACTTTTCATTATCTGGAGTGAAGAAAGGGGATATTATCCAAATTTCATTCGTGGGATATCAGACTGTTGAAGTTCCCTGGAATGGTCAACCTTTGAATGTAACATTACAAGATGACACACAAACGCTACAGGAAGTGGTAGTAACCGCTCTCGGCATCAAACGCGAAAAGAAAGCATTAGGTTATGCCATGCAGGAGGTAAAAGGTGATGCATTGGTAGCAGCTCGCGAAACAAACTTAGCCAATGCTCTTTCCGGTAAAGTATCCGGTGTTCAAATCATCCGTTCAAGTAATGGTCCTGCCGGTTCTTCTAAGATTCAGCTTCGTGGTAGTAATTCTGTAACGGGTTTGAACCAGCCGTTAATTGTTGTAGACGGAGTACCCTTGGATAATTTTACTGGAGCCGACAACAATGATATGTGGAATCCATCTACTGATATGGGTAACGGTTTATCGGATATCAACTCCGAAGATATTGAATCAATGTCTGTTTTGAAAGGTGCATCTGCTGCTGCGCTTTATGGTTCGCGTGCAGGTAATGGTGTTATCCTGATTACAACAAAGAAGGGTACTAAGAGCGAGGGGCTTGGTGTTACATTTTCCGGATCCGTTTCGGTGGAAAATGTATTTATGAAACCCGAACGACAAACTATTTTCGGTCAAGGTTCTAATGGCATTTTCAATGCAACCTCTAGTTCTAACTGGGGACCAGCTATTACAGGTCAAAGCTATACAGACTGGAACGGACGTACTCAAAATATGCAATATTTTGACAATGTAGCTAATTTCTTTAAGACAGGTGTGAATTTAACTGAAAATATCGCTTTTTCGCAACAGTTTGATAGGACATCCGTTTATTTATCAGCTACCCGTATGGACGATTTCAGCAAGATTCCAGGGGCAGAGTATAGCCGTACTAACTTAATGTCACGTATCACTTCGTCATTTGGTAAAGATAATCGTTGGAGTGTGGATGCCAAAGTACAATATATTTTGTCTGATGCTACCAATCGTCCTATATCCGGTGCGCGCTCGGACAACTATTTCTATTCCATGTACATGATGCCTATTTCTTTGGATATAAGAGAGTTTAAACAGGCCAAAAATCCAGAAGATGGAAAAATGTATTGGTGGGAGAAAGGCAGTGGTCAGAATCCATATTGGGCAAAAGATTACAATACCAATCAAGACAAACGTAATCGCTTTTTGCTGAATGGTTCGTTGAAATATCAGATTACAGATTGGTTGAACGCAGAAATTAAAGCAGGTAGTGATATGTATTTCACAGAAACAGAAACCAAACTGTATGCTGGCAGTCCTTCATCAGAAAACGGTCGTTATTCTTTTGGTGAACAAAAATTCTATGAAAATAATTTCAGTTTTTTGGTTACCGCACAAAAAGACCGTGTATTAGGCGATTTCGGAGGTGTGTTTACATTCGGTGGGAATTTAATGGAACGTAAATCAACAGGTGTTAGCAATTCTGTTAGTGCTTTAACAGTGCCTGATTTATTCTGGTTGACAAATTCAACCGACTCAAACAGAAGTATCAGTCAGACTTATACTCATCGTAAGACCAATTCATTGTATGGTACACTGGGAGTTAACTATGACGGTTGGGCATTTTTGGATTTGACAGGACGTAATGATTGGTCCTCTACTTTGAGTAAGAGTAACCGTTCGTTCTTTTATCCTTCTATCAGTGCTTCATGGGTAATCAGTGATATGATTAATAACCGGGGAAAGGGAATGCCCGAGTGGTTTACATATGCCAAGGCTCGTGTATCTTTTGCACAGGTAGGTAATGACCTCGATCCTTATCAATTATATAACGTATATGGTATTGGATCTATCTATGAAACAGGAGGTACGAGTGCGTCTGTGTCTGGTAGTACCTTATTTAATGAAGATGTACGTAGCGAATTGATTTCATCCTGGGAAGCCGGTGCCGAAGTCCGTTTCTTCAATAATCGTCTAGGGTTAGATGTGGCTTGGTATAAATCAAACGCTAAACGTCAGTTGCTAAATTTGCCTATGAACTCATTGTCTGGATTTAGTTCAATGAAAATTAATGCTGGTAATATTCAGAATTCAGGTGTAGAAATCATGTTGAATGCTACTCCGGTACAAACTAAAGAATTTACTTGGGACACTCAAGTGAATTTCTCTACCAACAAAAACAAGATTATAGAACTAGCTGATGGTATTAACGAATATACTTTAGGTACCTATGATAATTTAAAGATTTTGGCTGTTGCTGGAGGTAATTATGGTGAAATTTGGGGTACTACTTATCTGCGGGTGACTGATGAGAATAGTCCTTATTATGGAAAAATGTTGTTGAATGATGCCGGTTTGCCACAAGGTGACTCAAAAATACAAAAGATTGGTGATCAACAAGCTACTTGTTTGGTAGGATGGACCAATACATTCTCTTACAAGAATTTTACATTGAGTTTCTTGGTAGACGCACGTATCGGTGGTGAAATTTTTTCTGGTTCAAACCGAATGTTGCAAGCCAATGGTGTGGCAGCATGTACTGTGGTAAACGGTAAACGCGATAAATTTGTAGTAGATGGGGTTATTGCAGACGGAAACGGGGGCTATTCACCTAGCACCATCGAAGTAGAACCACAATCTTATTGGACGGCCGTAACTGGATCAACTGGTAATATGGGTATTGGTGAAGCTAATTTGTATGATGCAACGAATGTTCGTTTACGTAATGTTTCCTTAAACTATACTTTCCCCCGGAAGATGCTTGCAAAAGGTCCGTTCCAGCAAGTTAAGTTAGGTATGTCTTGCAACAATGTTTGGATGATTCATAGTAATCTGCATGGCATAGACCCCGAATCCGTGTTTGCTACCAGTACCAATGCAACCGGATTTGAGAATGCGTCATCACCAACATCACGTACCTTCTTGTTTAATGTAACACTTGGTTTCTAATTTTTAATACTCGACAACAATGAAAAAAGTAAATAAATTATTATTCAGTCTGGTAATGGGTGCTGCTTTGATGGGAGGTGCCACATCATGTGATGACTTTGAGGAAATCAATTTTAGTCCCTCTGCAGCAGGCGAATCATATATTCATCCGGACTATGCACTGAATAAATCTTTTTATGAGGCGCAAATGGACCCGGATATTGCAGAACGTGTATTTGTGTATAACTGGGCTTCCATTACACGAATTATTGGTGATAACACTATGGGAGTAACCGCCCGTTATAGCAATGAGTATAACGACAGATTGTATAGTTATACCTCCAATTGGGTAAAATATGCCACCAATGCCATCAATATGGCAGATGTAAATCCGGGAACTTCCGAACATGAACAGGCTTTCTTTCCTAATGTAAAACAATTTGCTCGTATTTGGCGTGTTATGCTGATTGCAGATTTTGCTGATTCTTTTGGTCCATATGCTTTGGACGCTGCTCAAGGTGTCAATCCGACATTCAACAGCGTAGAAGATGTTTATGTATTCATGTTGACCGAATTAAAAGAAGCAGCCGCTGGAATTAACACGTCTGTAGAACCTACAGAAACAGAAGCTAAAGGAGATCCTGCTTTTGGATACAATGCTGCAAAATGGGTCAAATTGGCTCACAGCCTCCGCTTACGTTATGCCATGCGCCTGTCCGAAGTATCTACTTCAAAAATCGATGTCAAGGCTGAATTTGCGGATGCTGCATCCAAAAGTTTGTTGACTTCTGCAGATGATTTCTTTTCGTTTCCAGAGGCAGGCGGATGGTCTTGTTATGAAGGTGTAATGAATCGTCCTTGGAATGACCAATGTATTTCTTCTACTATGTGTAATCTGTTAACTGGTTTAGGAGATATTCCTGTAACCAGTTATCGTCCGGACTTGGCGCCTTACATCAAGCCTATGAATTATATTGGTGAACAATACGTAAATCATTATCCGGTAACTACTGATAATCCAACCAAACAATTGTGGATGGATGGTATTCCTGAACATCTTGATCCGCGTGCTTTGAAAGTATGGTGTTTAACGAATGATGAAAAAGCTGAAAATTTTCCAGATCAAGGTTCGCAAGGCGTTAAGAATCATGCAGAACATGCCATGCTGGATCCGACTGATCCTGAAAAAAAACTAGTAAAGATTGACGCTCAGTTCACATGGAATGGTTATCCGGCAGGTACTCGTTCCGCATGGAGTACTGAGACATTCAAATTCAATGATGTTTTAGGCAGTATGTATGATACTACTCCAATGCTGGGTAAACAATATCGTGATAACACCGCCAGACGTATCTGGATGTCACCATGGGAAACCTATTTTTTGTTGGCCGAAGGTGCTTTAAGAGGATGGACCAACTCCATCAGCGCTAAAGAAGCGTATGAAAACGGTGTACGTGCCAATTTCGAATACCTTGGCCTAAGTCAATATGTAAATCAATATCTGGCATCTACCAGCTATAACCGTGTAGGTACTTCAGTAAATTTTGATCATACCGTAGAACCGGTTTCTTTTGAAGCTGATTATGTGAATGGTTATACCAAGCAAGCTGGAAAAATGACTTATAATTATCCAGACGCCAGTAAGATTTTATACAAAGGTGGTGCTTTGAATGACCAACTAACCAAGATCATTACACAAAAGTATATTGCTAATGTGCCTTATGGAGTAGTTGAAATGTGGAATGACCGTCGTCGTTTAGGATTGCCTTTCTTTGAAATTCCAGCTAATGAAGGTACACTGACCGGTTCTGACATGGAGAAATATATTCAGGCTTCAGAATGGAAAAATGGTCAGAAATGGTATCATTATACACAACGTATGCGGTATCCGACAGCATTAGAAAACGCAGATAAAGAACAATACCAAAATGCATTGCAATTATTAGGTGCAGAAGACAATACAATGATGACGCCACTTTGGTGGGCTATCAAATAAGTTGATTCTGAAAAGATATTTCAGATAAAAATAGAAACTGAAAGTTTTTATAGATTGAAATTTTCTTAAAATAAATCCTCTTATTCTTTCCTATTATTAGTGGTAAGAATGAAGGGGATTTATTTCCTTTAAAACTAATTCCTTTTATCTGAATTCCAAATCGAAAAGCAAATTTAATTGATGATGGATAACATTGGGCAAAAAAATTATCTTATCTTTTTCTATTTGATTGAGAATTGATACAGTAGCTTCAGTATTTCTTTTGAATTTTTAAAATTGACATTGTTTATATCTACAAACTCTTTCACATTCTCTTGTTTGTTTTTAGGATAAAGATTAACTAATGTCTTTGCATTGCGAAAACTCTTCAACTTTCTTTTTACATAAGTATAGTAAATATTCTCCGTTACCATATTTATAGACCGAAAGGTCTAAATTCTGTTCACCATTAACACGTTGGAAGCGTGCATTGACATCAATTGCTTGAACACTGCCATGAGTAACTGTTCCCATACGATCTCAACAGGCCTTCCACTCCTTTCTCCGGATATTCCATTATTTGCTGGAATTCGTCAATGGCTATATAACATTCTACTCCCGATTGGTTTAGGTAAGTGAAAATCTCTTTCAAGGTTTCTTCTGAACGTTCCGGAATAAAGTCGAGTGTTACAGATGGCATTCCTGTAATTTCATCGGCGCTGATGACCGGACGGCAACTTTTAAAGAATGAGAATAGCGATTTTAAGGTACTCTGTGATAAGGTATCTAATTTCCCCAACACACTTCGTCCCAGTAGAGATACAAACTCCTGAAGATTCTGGGTTGAAAATATATCCAGATAAAAACAGGCGGCAGATTTATTTTCTTTTTGAATATAGTAAAATACATTCTTTATAGTCCTGTCTTTCCCATACGGCGCGGACTGATTAATGTAATATTTTTGCCATTCTTTAATGCTGACATTAAAGAAGCTGTTTCTTTTTCGCGGTCACAAAAATAGTCGGGCCCTTGGTAACCGGTTATTAAAAATGGATTAGTAGAAATACTCTTCATTGCAGTTTTTATGTTACATAAAACATGTAACGCAAATAACGCAATAAAGTTTGGATTGAGCAAATATAAGAGTTGTATTTTTGTTTTGCCCATTATATCATGTTCTGACTTGACATGGTTCATGGCAACAATTTAATATGGCAATTAGTAGAAAATAAGTAGAAATTTTAAAATCATTTCTTGTTTATACGCTCTATGACAAAGGTATATTCCAAAAGTGATGATATGTAAAAGTATTGATTATCAAGTCTATAGTTATAAGGACAGTTCTGAAGGAACTAATGAAACGGAATTACTTGATTTTCAATAAACTTTAAAAAATCACAGCTATGTTAAAACGACTAAAATCAGTCAGTATGTTGCTGTTCCTAATGGGTGCCTCTACCGGAGCAGCATACGCGGTCGCCAATCCCGGCGTTACCGACGTGAAAATCACACAACAAAGTGGTACATGTACAGGAGTTGTCAAGGATGCTACGGGTGAAACTGTCATTGGTGCATCTGTAGTAGTGAAAGGTACGACTAATGGTACTATTACCGGACTTGACGGTGACTTTTCTTTGTCAAATGTAAAAAAAGGAGATATCATTCAGATCTCTTTTGTCGGTTACATTACTCAAGAGGTTCTTTGGAATGGTACCCCTTTGAATGTTATTTTAAAAGATGATACCCAGACTTTGGATGAAGTGGTAGTCGTTGCATTTGGAACGCAGAAGAAAGTGAATGTGACCGGTGCTGTATCTACTGTCGGAGCGAAAGAGATTGCGGCACGTCCTGTTAGTTCTACGGTTGAAGCTCTGCAAGGAGTTGTTCCTGGCATGAATATTTCAACAAGTAGTGATGGTGGTTCATTGAAAGGTAACAAAGAATTCAATATTCGTGGTACAGGAACTATTGGTAAAGGCTCATCAGTATCTCCTTTGGTGCTGATTGATGGAATGGAAGGGGATATTAATGCTATTAATCCACAGGATATTGAGAATATTTCTGTTTTGAAAGATGCTGCTGCGTCTTCTATTTATGGTTCACGTGCGCCGGGAGGTGTCATTTTGATTACTACTAAAAAAGGTAAGTCAGGAAAACCATCTATTAATTATAATAATAATTTCCGATTTAACTCTCCATTGAATATGCCTCATATGGCAGATTCATACAGTTTTGCATTAGCTATCAACGACCAGCTGACCAATGGAGGACAGTCGCCAATGTATAGTGAGAAGAAATTGCAACAAATTTTGGATTATCAGCATGGTAAATCTACACAATATATGTGGGCTACGGATGCTGGACGTTGGAATGCATTTGATGACCCAAATCGTCAGGATGTTATGCCAACCGCTAATACTGATTGGTTGCATGAGTTGTTTGGTGATAGTTTTACTCAGGAGCATTCAATTAGTGTAAATGGTGGTACGGATGTAATGCAGTATTATATGTCTGCCAATTATCTGGATGAAGGAGGATTATTGAAATATGGGGATGATGGCAGACAACGCTATTCATTTACTGGTAAAATCAATGCGGATTTGGCAAAATGGTTGAAAGTAGGGTATAGTGTTCGTTTTAATCGTATTGATTATAGTTCCCCTTCCTTTGCAAGTGCCGGCGAGAATAAGGAAAATGTATTTTATTTTGATGTATGCCGTTATTGGCCTGTAATTCCTGTTGTAGATCCTAACGGTTTTTATACCGCAGAGTCTAAAATTTACCAATTGACTGAAGGGGGACGTTATAATACTCAGAATGACGTTGTGGCACAACAACTCCAGTTTCTTATTGAACCAATTAAAAATTGGAAAACCACTATTGAATTAAATTATCGTAGTAATTATAATTTCTCGCATACGGATTATCAAACGGTTTATGCTTATGATGTAAACAAGAACCCATATGCTATTGCCAACACAACTTCGGGAGTAACAGAATATGCATATAAAAGCAATTTCTTTAATCCGAATATCTTTACAGAGTATTCATTGGAGTTAGAAAACGGGCATAATATGAAAGCAATGGTCGGTTTTCAAAGTGAGTTGTTTAAACAACGTGATATTACTGCAAAACAAAATAACATAATGTCTGGCATTCCTACTTTAAATACAACTACGGATAATGCACGTGCCAGTGGTGGCTATCAGGAATGGGCAACAGCCGGTTTTTTTGGTCGTATCAATTATGATTACAAAGGTCGCTATCTGGTTGAGGCGAATCTGCGTTATGACGGTTCTTCACGTTTTTTACGCGATCAACGTTGGAATTGGTTCCCTTCTTTCTCTTTAGGCTGGAATGTGGCACGTGAGGCCTTTTTTGAGAAGTATACTAATATTGTCAATACATTGAAAGTTCGTGGCTCATGGGGTGAACTTGGTAATCAAAATACAGATAATTGGTATCCTTTTTATCGCATTATTGATTATAAACAAAATAATGGCGGTTGGTTGGTCAATGGCTTGAAACCTAATACTGCAGCCGAGTCCAGTCTCGTTTCGGCATTGTTAGGTTGGGAAAAGACCCAAACTTTAAATATTGGTTTTGATCTTGGTATGCTGGACAATCGTTTTAATTTGAATTTTGATTATTTCCAGCGTAAGTCAATTGATATGGTTGGGCCGGGACAGGAATTACCAACAATCTTAGGTATTGCCGTTCCAAATGTGAATAATCTGAATATGACTTCGAAAGGTTGGGAATTACAAGTAAGCTGGCGTGATCAGATACGTGATTTCAGATATGGTGTCACATTGGCTTTATCCGACAACCAGGTTGTAATTGATAAATATCCTAATCCGTCAAAAGATTTAGGCCAAACATATTATGATGGGGCACATTTGGGAGATCTTTGGGGATATCAGACAATAGGAATAGCTAAGACTCAGGCGGAAATGGATGCGCATCTGGCGAAGGTGGACCAATCTTCTATGGGTTCCAACTGGGGAGCAGGTGATATAATGTATGCCGATTTGGATGGTGACGGTGTGATAAGTGCAAAAGATAATACAGCAGACAATCATGGAGATAAAGTTTTGCTGGGTAATAAGACACCACGATATAACTTTGGCTTGAATTTGGATGCGGCTTATAAAGGCTTTGACTTGAAAGTGTTCTTCCAAGGAACATTGAAACGTGACTATATGCCGGGATCGGGTGCTGAAAGTATGATGTTTTGGGGAGCTGTAGGGTATTGGCAGACCAATTTTTTTGAGCCTCACTTAGACTATTTCCGTCCTGCTGATACAACGAGCCCGCTAGGAGCGAATGTCGACGGGTATTATCCACGTCCTTTAGAAAGCGACAAGAATCGTAAAGCACAAAGTCGCTATATGCAAAATGCTGCTTATTGTCGTTTGAAAAACGTAACGTTGGGATATACTTTACCGGCAGATTTGACTAAAAAATTCTACGTGAATAATTTACGTTTCTTTGTGTCTGCAGAGAATTTGTTTACTATAACCAATCTGTGTGATACTTTTGATCCTGAAACAATAGGTGTAGGCAATTGGGAAGGATGTACTTACCCATTGTCAAAGACTATTTCATTCGGATTAAGTGCAACCTTTTAATAAAATAAGATCTATATGAAAAATTATATTCAATATTTAACTATCGGAGCTTTGCTGATGGGCAGCCTGACAAGTTGTAATGACTTCTTGGATAGAGAACCATTGGATAAGGTTACTCCTGAAAAATTCTTTTCTGCAGAAGCGGATTTAGCAGCTTATGCCATAAATAACTATAAGTTTGTTACTGTGGATGATAAGTATGGCATTAATCTTTTTGGAAAAGATAATGATACAGATAATCAGGCAAGCGGAACAAGTAATTCGTTTTGGATTCCTGGTGAGAAAAAAGTTGCTGCCGACCGTGGCGAGTGGAAATGGGAGGATATTCGTTCATGCAACTACTTTTTTGACCAAGTATTACCAAGATATGAGGAGGGGGCTATAACTGGTAACCAAGATAATGTGAAACATTACATTGGAGAAATGTACGTGAACCGTGCATATAGCTATTTTCAACTTTTTACAAAATTTGGTGATCTGCCTATTGTCACAACGGCACTTCCCGATATTCAAGGTGAATTGGTGGAAGCTAGCAAGCGCCAACCGCGTCATAAGGTTGCTCGTTTTATTATTGAAGATTTAAAAAAGGCGGAAGACATGTTGTTGAATAATCCTCCGGGTGGTAAAAATCGTATTTCTAAAAATGTAGCTTATTTGCTTCATGCTCGTGTAGCTTTATATGAAGCTACTTGGGAAAAATATCATCGTGGTACAGCTTTTGTACCGGGAGGAAGCGGATGGCCGGGTAAAGATGCGCAAGGTTATGATGCTGATGTGGAAATTAATTATTTCCTTGATGAAGCGATTGCTGCTTCGAAGTTTGTTGCAGACCAAATGGTAGGCAATTTAGCAGAGAATACAGATACTCCGGAAGGAATGAATGCTTCATTGGTTTCTATCAATCCATATTATACCATGTTCTGTGATGAGAATATGGAAGGGTATAAGGAGATTCTAATGTGGAAAAAATTTGATGAATCATTGGGGGTAACCAGTAATTTGCAGATGGAACTTTGTCGTAATGGTGGTGGATCAGGCTGGACACGTGGTATGGTCAATTCATTCCTTATGCGTAATGGTTTGCCTGTTTATGCCAGTGGTTCGGGGTATAATCCCGATTGGGAGAAGGAAGGTGTAGTTGCTACGGTACAGAATCGTGACTCTCGTCTTGGTATATTCACTAAAAAGCCGGGAGATGTGAATTATTATGGTGATGATGGTACACCCAGTATTTGTCAAATCAGTTTGATATTCGGTGATGCGGGCAGTTTAGCAACAACAGGTTATATTGTAAAGAAGGGTAAACATTATTCAACTCATATGGCGAATGACCATTCTGCCGGTACCTCTGGAGGTATTGTTTTCCGTGGTGCGGAAGCTATGCTTATCTATATGGAAGCTTCATACGAGAAGAATGGAACTGTTGACGGAACGGCAGATGGATATTGGAGAGCGTTACGTACACGTGCAAAAGTAGATCCGGATTATAATAAGACAATTGCCGCAACTAATATGCTGGAAGAAGCAAAAGGGGATTTTGCCGCTTATTCACATGGAACTATGATTGATCCGACTTTGTATAATATTCGTCGTGAGCGCCGTAATGAACTTTGTGCTGAAGCTTTCCGATGGGATGATTTGAAACGCTGGAGGGCACTTGATCAGTTTAAAACGACTCCTTATCGCACGGAAGGTATGCGTTATTGGGGTAGTGTATATGAGGAACAATTAAAAGATCTTTGTATAGTAAATCCGTCAACAGGAAATATGTCTTCTCCTGAATCAAGTGTGTATATACTTCCATACGAAAAAATATTGGAAAATAATACCATTGCAAAACAAAAGGGATTCCTCTTTACTCCTGCCCATTATTTAGAGCCCATTGGGGTGGCTGTATTCCGTCAGACTGCATCAGATCCCAATGACTTCACCTCATCTTCGGTTTATCAAAATCCAGGATGGAAATATGAGGCTAGTACAGGGGCTGTTTCGGTCGAATAAGAATATATATTGATATTATTTTGTAGGGAAGTCTTTTTAGGCTTCCCTGCTTTTATTTAAGGCATTTATTTCTTAAGCGTGTATTTTACCTTTTGAAGGTAGGCATCGCTTATCTGTCTGAAGGTGTGATGAAACATTATAGTGAAGAGTATCATGAATAAAGAACTTCATAGTCGAGGGCATATGTGATGCGGTGATCTATTGTTATATTAATGCATAAAATAAACTATTTTCAAGTGAATATAAATAAAATAAAGGTGAATGATAATGTGTGATGATTTAATGTTTTATTAAATAACGGAGGTTATAATAAAATATTTTTGTTTATGTTCTTAAATATATCAAATATATTATATATTTGCAGCGTCAATCTTGGTTTAGTTTAAGAATAATATCTTAAACTGGTTGATTTTTAATAAATATTTAAAGAATCACAGCTATGTTAAAACGACTAAAATCAGTCAGCATGATGCTGTTCCTAATGGGTGCCTCTACCGGAGCAGCATACGCGGTTGCCAGTCCCGGCGTTACCGATTTGAAAATCACACAACAGAGTGGAACTTGTACAGGTGTTGTCAAAGATGCTACAGGGGAAACTGTTATTGGTGCATCTGTGGTAGTAAAAGGAACTACCAATGGTACCATCACAGATTTTGATGGTAATTTCACTTTAAATGATGTAAAGAATGGAGATGTTATTCAGATTTCTTTCGTTGGTTATATCACTCAAGAAATGAAATGGAATGGAACTCCGCTGAATGTTATTTTGAAAGATGATACTCAAACTTTGGATGAAGTTGTTGTTGTCGGCTATGGTGGTTCTCAAAAACGTGCAGCTTTGACTACTGCTATTACTAAAATGGATGACCAGGTCTTAAAGAAGGCGGCTTATAGTAATGTGGGACAGTCATTACAAGGATCTGTATCGGGATTACGTGTTGTCAATACTACAGGGCAGCCAGGTAGCTCACCTAATATAACTTTGCGTGGGGGAGCAACAATTACGGGGGATAATAGTGCCGCATTAATTATTGTTGATGGAATAGTGCGTAATAATATGGCAGATATTAACTCCTCGGATATAGAATCTATCCAGGTTTTGAAGGATGCTGCATCGACGGCTATCTATGGTGCTCGTGCTAATGGGGGTGTTATCTTGATTGAAACGAAAAAAGGTAAAGAGGGAAAAGTAGATGTTAATTATAAATTCAAGATGGGTATGAACTTTGCCCGCAAAGGATATGAATATCTGAATGCTGGTGATTATTTGTATTATACTCGACTAGGATTTAAAAATGCTAACCAAGCGGTAGCAGGATATAGTGATGGATGGAATCCTGATACTCAGAATGGTTGTGGTACAACTAAAAATAACTATGATGTACGTTATTTGGAAGGCAATGAGGATTTGGTGAATCAAGGATGGCAGACGATGACTGATCCTTACTCTGGTAAACAGTTGGTTTATAAAGATTATCATGGAGCTATGGATGATGAGATTTTTAATTCACCTGCGTTGATGCAAGATCATTATATCAGTATCAATGGTGGAAATGATAAAGGAACTTTTGCTGCCAGTTTAGGGTATTATGATGAGGATGGTCAGGTCGTTGGAACTGGTTATCAACGTTTTAATGGCTCCTTGAACGGCTCCTATAAGCTCTTCCCATTTTTGACAATAAATGCAGGAACTACTTATTCCTGGTCTACACAGCCTACATTGTCATGGACAGGTACTTATGAGTTCTTTTATCGTACACGTGGTATGCGTCCTACTTGGAATCCTTGGAATGAGGATGGTAGTCCTAATTCGGCTGATACTAATATTTCCGATGGTAATCCCGCTTATTTCAGAGATAAATTACTGTATTCTGACGGAACGAATAAAAGCACTTATAATATAGGATTTAAATTGGATATTCTTCCAAAGAAATTAGTGTTAAACGGTAACGCTTCTTTGTATCGTTATGATTACATGGTGGAAAAATTTAATAAAGCGTACCAATTGGAGAATAAAGATACAAATACAACACGTGAGGCTTCTGTGGAGCAGGAACGTTATACTCAACAGCAATATAATGCTACATTGACTTATACCGACACTTTTGCTGATAAGCATAATTTGGAGGTCATGTTAGGGGGTGAATATTTTACTTATGATCAGTTTAAGCTTGCGGCAAAAACTCAAAATTCTCCTACTGATGATATCCCTACTTTAAATGTAGGCGCAACTCGCACTGAAACTAGTACTACTAAGAGTGCTTATCGAATACTTTCTAGTTTTGGACGTCTGAATTATAACTATGAAATGAAATACTTACTTTCTGTTGTGTTCCGTTATGATGGTATTTCTAAATTGAAGGATAATAGATGGGGATTTTTCCCTGGAGTTTCTGCCGGATGGAATATTACAGAAGAGCAGTTTTGGAAGGATTCCAACGTTTCTGATTTGATTTCCACCTTTAAACCTCGTCTTAGTTATGGTGTGAATGGTAATGTGAACGGTTTAGGTAATTATACGGTATATGGTGAGTATGCAACAACGAAACCTTATGGTGGTGAAACCGGTATATACAATAGTGCATTGGTTAATACAGGGTTACGTTGGGAACAGAGCCAAAGCTTTGAAGCCGGACTTGATATTGGTTTCTTCAATAATCGTTTGAGCTTTATTCTGGATTATTATAATCGCAAGACAAAAGATTTGCTTACCGATCTTGCTTTACCAGGGTATACAGGATTTGATAAGATTGCTACTAATTTGGGTACTCTTCGTAATTCTGGTTTTGAAGCGGAAGTACGTGCTAATATCATAAATAAAGGTGGATTCACTTGGGATATGACAGCAAACCTTTCTACTGTAGCTAATAAAATTATAAAATTGCCTGACAATAAGGAGGTTAATAACCGTGTAGGTGGTGCTCAGGTATGGGATCCTAATAAAGGAGAGTTAGTATGGGTTGGCGGCCGTCAGGAAGGTGGAAAGTTAGGTGAGCTTATTGCCTATAAACAAAATCATATTTTTAAAGATTGGGATGATGTAAAAAAATATGCAAACAATCGAATTGATAATGTCGCAAATTTGTATGGTCCGGGTAAGGCAGCAGAATATGCCGGTAAACAAGGTTGGAAACCTATTGAACCAGGAGATGTTTGTTGGGAGGATATGGATGGAAATGATGTGATAGATTCATATGACCGTTATGTCGTTGGTAATATATTTCCTAATATAACCGGTGGATTCTCTACTACATTCAGCTATAAAAATTGGTCGTTGTATGGACGTTTTGATTATGCATTAGGACATACATTGTATAATGATTTAAAGGCTCGTACATTGGGCCAGTATCAAGGCACATGGAATATTATAACTGATGTGAAAGATATGTGGACAGAAGATAATCCGAACACAGATTTATCTAAATATTATTTTGGCGATCAGAATATCAAAAAGAATATCACACGTTCTAATAATGGTTTAACTGCTGCTGATAACAACAATTCTCATTATTATGAAAAGGGGGATTATTTGTGTTTGCGAGAGCTTACATTAAGTTATACATTACCGAAATCACTAATCAGTAAATGTTTCATGACGGATGCTTCTGTTTATGTCACAGGTCAGAATTTGTTTTATATAACTGGTTATGAAGGTACATCTCCGGAACCGGCTGTAAGTACAGAATATGGTCGTGGTATTGATAATGGACGTTATCCTACTCCAAGAACTGTATTATTTGGTTTATCTGTTTCATTTTAATCAACAAGACTCATTATGAAAAAAATATTAACATATTTAATGGTTGGCATAGCTTTTACCGGGTGTAATTCTTTGGATTTGGAGCCAATAAGTAGTATTGCCGATAATAAATATTGGCAGACAGAAGCACAGGTGGATGCTTTTAATGTGGGGTTACATTCTAAGTTTAGAGAGAAATGTAGTTATAGCATTTTTCTTTTTGGAGAACCTCGTGCGGATTATTATTTTGGAGAGTCAACATTTGGTAGTGCTACCCAGGGTAATGAACGTATGTGGAACAACAGTTTGAACGATGTGAATACGGTTGTTTCTAATTTTGGAAATTTATATGAGGTGATTAATCAGGCTAATCTGATGATAAACAAGGTGGAAGGTATGTCGATGAATGAAAGTACCAAGAAATATTATCTGGGCGAAGTTTATGGTATCCGTGCTTTCCTTTACTTTCAGTTGTTACGATCTTATGGAGATGTAGTGATATGGACCGATTTCTCGGAAGGGTCGAGCTTGGATCTTGGAAATTTAGCAAGACCAGCTTCTTCTGCTGCTGACGTAATGAAATTGATTGTTGATGATTTACAGGCTTCAGAAACTGCTTTTGGGGATAATTATGGGTTTAGAAATGATTCTCAGCGTTATTTTTGGTCTAAAGCAGCTACCATGATGTTGAAGGGTGAAGTATATATGTGGAGAGGAAAACACATGGGAGGTGGTAACGAAGATTATACAACAGCGAAAAATGCATTGCAGGAAGTGAGAAATCAAACCGATAAATTTGGTTTGTTGGAGGATTTCTCTGAAGTATTTTCTTATGATAACAAGAATAATAAAGAGATAATATTTGCGATTCGCAATGCACGCGATGAATATAATATGTGGGGGGATGTAACATATAATAATAATATGTTTCCACAGCAAAATATATTATTCGGATATATGGATGAGAATGGTAATCCCATTAGTTCATTGGGTGATAAAGTGAAAGTGAATGGTACGATCCGTTACCCAGTTAATAAGGATGTGTATACTAAATGCTTTAATGATAACGATACCCGTAAGCGAAGCACACTTCAGGCTGCTTATGAAAAAAAGGAAGATGGAACTTTATCTCTTTATGGGTTGTATCCGGCCAAGTTTTTGGGTACATTGCTTGATGGGGCTGATACGCGTAGTCCATTGGATGATTATCCTGTTTATCGGTATGCAGATTGCTTGTTGTTGTTAGCTCAAGCTAAGGCTTTTTTAGGAGAGGACCCTGTGGAAGAAATTAATGCAGTACGTAAACGTGCCTATGGTGAAGATTATTTTAATGCACATCCGGAAGTACAATATCCCAATGATAATGATGCCGCACTTTATGCGGATAATAAGTCTGTAAAACCGGATAATGCCGGTGCAATGGAAGCTGTTCTAAAAGAACGTATGCGTGAGTTTATGGTTGAAGGAAAACGTTGGTATGATCTGCGCTTAGCAGGTGATGAATATGTATTGGAACATACTACAGCAGAAGCAACCCGTTTGCTTTGGCCTATTGATAAGAATACATTGACTAATAATTCGGCATTGAAGCAGACACCAGGATATGAATCTAGTGGAGGAAAATAAAGTATTAGTTATATAATAAAAGAAGGTGTCTGAAATGGACAGCCTCCAAAAGTTAGACATAAAACTTTTAGAGGGCACTTCACTTTTCGGACACCTTCTTTTATTGAAACCGTTTCAAGACTTTTAGTATATCTTTGGGTTTTTCTATCTTAATCTTTTCTGTTTCAATGAACTCTTTGATAAGTTGTTGCTTATCTTTTGAATACAATTTCAGAAGTGAATGGATATTTCGAAAGCTTCTCAACTTGCCTTTAATCTGAGTGTAATAAACATTTTCCGTTACCATTTTATAGACCGAAAGGTCTAAATTCTGTTCACCGTTAACACGTTGGAAGCGTGTATTGACATCAATTGCTTGAACACTGCCATGAGTAACTGTTCCCATAGCTCCTTTCTTCCCGATATCTTTTGGCTTTACTTTCCAGTCTATAAAAAGAGTGGTATGCTGATCAGTCATCACTTCCATAAAATGTCCCTCAAACGGAATAAAGCGGTGTATATCAATGACTACTGTATCAATATCTTCCAAATTCTCTATAACCATGTCTGTCGATTCATTCAAAAAATGCATTTCCTTGTTTATACAGTCATAGTTAAATTTCCCTTTGGCAAACTGTTTGTTTTTCAATAAAACTTTTCCTGGAGTAAATTCCTTGAAGAAATAGCCGGCAGGTTGTTGAGCATTTGTCAACGTTATGCTTCCCAATGCCAGAATTGCAATAAGAATTCCTTTTGTATTCATAGTGATGGAGATTTTAATTATTCATACTAGTCCTTTGAGCCAAATTGCCAAAAAACGATCGTATACTATATATCCTTGCTGCTCTTTTAAGACAAACTCCTTATTAATTAAAGACTTTAATGCTACATTTATGCTGCTGGCTCCTTTTAAATCATATTTCTTTATGAATGTGGCACTGTTAATCTCATTTACAATTTCCTCTTTGGCTATAGCTTTCAGCAACTGAATCTGATTGGAAGTTAAAAACTGGAAATAGGTTTGATAAGTATATTCTTCCTCCTGTATGATTTCCTGGATGAGTGTATGCAACAGCTCTATGGTCGGAGTCTGCTGTGGCAATGAATACAATCTGTTTAAAAGATATTGCATATACCACGTATGTCCTTTTACCGATTGATAAATTTCATGGAAGATATTTTCCTGCAAAGTTTTTTTCCTTTCATCAAACAGTTTCTTGGCAAACTCCCGGTAAGGAGTATAAGGAATAGGGGCCAGGAAAAGTTTCTGCGTAGATTGGTAAAAAGGTCTTTTGATGGAAAAGAAGATAGACTCCATCAAATGCTTTTTGCTGCCCGAAAAGATAAAATGCACATTCGGGGTGAACTGGATATACGATCTCAACAGGCCTTCCACTCCTTTCTCCGGATATTCCATTATTTGCTGGAATTCGTCAATGGCTATATAACATTCTACTCCCGATTGGTTTAGGTAGGTGAAAATCTCTTTCAAGGTTTCTTCTGAACGTTCCGGAATAAAGT
>OJJP01000430.1_pt1 | contig 18516 bp, 11 predicted proteins | sample 1596261 | NCBI WGS metagenome assembly OJJP01 (sample SAMEA4350154, study PRJEB24818) | metagenome | biome: human; feature: gut; material: faeces | place: Denmark | collected 2013-09
TGGCCCGGGAGCAGGGGCGGGAGGTGCAGATTATCGCTGCTGACCGTCGCTCGCAGATGAACCTGAAGCAGGATGAACGGCTGTCCGGTGAGCTGATAACCGGACGTCGTCAGCTGCTGGAAGGCATAGCCTTCACGCCGGGCAGTACCGTTATCGTTGACCAGGGCGAAAAACTCTCCCTGAAAGAGACGTTAACCCTGCTGGACGGTGCCGCACGTCATAACGTACAGGTCCTGATAACCGACAGCGGGCAGCGAACCGGTACAGGCAGTGCACTGATGGCTATGAAGGATGCCGGGGTGAACACATATCGCTGGCAGGGGGGAGAACAGCGACCGGCCACCATCATCAGTGAACCGGACCGTAATGTCCGCTATGCCCGGCTGGCTGGAGATTTTGCGGCCAGCGTGAAAGCCGGAGAAGAGAGCGTGGCACAGGTCAGCGGGGTACGGGAACAGGCCATACTGACACAGGCCATTCGCAGTGAGCTGAAAACGCAGGGCGTGCTCGGACACCCTGAGGTGACCATGACTGCACTGTCACCGGTCTGGCTGGACAGCCGGAGCCGTTATCTGCGGGATATGTACCGTCCGGGGATGGTGATGGAGCAGTGGAACCCGGAGACACGCAGTCATGACCGCTATGTGATAGACCGGGTGACGGCGCAGAGTCACAGCCTGACCCTGCGGGATGCGCAGGGCGAAACGCAGGTGGTGCGTATTTCCTCCCTGGACAGCAGCTGGTCGCTGTTCCGGTCGGAAAAAATGCCGGTGGCAGACGGCGAGCGACTGAGGGTGACCGGGAAAATTCCCGGACTCCGCGTCTCCGGCGGTGACCGCCTGCAGGTGGCATCCGTCAGTGAAGATGCGATGACGGTTGTTGTGCCGGGGCGGGCTGAACCGGCCACCCTGCCTGTGAGCGATTCACCGTTCACGGCACTGAAGCTGGAGAATGGCTGGGTGGAAACGCCCGGGCATTCCGTCAGCGACAGTGCGAAGGTTTTTGCCTCCGTCACACAGATGGCAATGGACAACGCCACCCTGAACGGTCTGGCCCGCAGCGGTCGTGATGTCCGGCTGTATTCCTCACTGGATGAAACCCGTACTGCGGAAAAACTTGTCCGCCATCCCTCCTTTACGGTGGTTTCTGAGCAGATAAAGGCGCGGGCCGGTGAGACATCGCTGGAAACCGCTATCAGTCTGCAGAAAGCCGGGCTGCACACGCCGGCACAGCAGGCCATTCATCTGGCCCTTCCTGTGCTGGAAAGTAAAAACCTGGCCTTCAGCATGGTGGACCTGCTGACAGAGGCAAAGTCGTTTGCTGCAGAAGGAACCGGTTTTACTGAACTGGGAGGGGAAATCAATGCGCAGATAAAACGGGGTGATTTACTGTATGTGGATGTGGCAAAAGGCTATGGCACAGGCCTGCTGGTTTCCCGTGCGTCGTATGAGGCAGAAAAAAGTATTCTTCGCCATATTCTCGAAGGTAAGGAGGCGGTCACGCCGCTGATGGAGAGAGTACCCGGCGAACTCATGGAGACACTGACGTCGGGACAGCGTGCCGCCACCCGTATGATACTGGAAACGTCCGACCGTTTCACGGTGGTACAGGGTTATGCCGGTGTGGGTAAGACCACACAGTTCCGGGCGGTGATGTCAGCCGTGAACATGCTGCCGGCGAGTGAGCGTCCCCGAGTTGTGGGGCTGGGGCCCACGCACCGTGCGGTCGGTGAGATGCGCAGCGCCGGCGTGGATGCACAGACACTGGCGTCCTTTCTGCATGACACGCAGCTGCAGCAGCGCAGCGGAGAAACGCCGGATTTCAGCAACACGCTGTTCCTGCTCGATGAGAGCTCAATGGTGGGCAATACCGACATGGCACGGGCATACGCCCTGATTGCCGCCGGTGGCGGTCGTGCCGTGGCCAGCGGTGACACGGACCAGCTGCAGGCCATCGCGCCCGGTCAGCCTTTCCGTCTCCAGCAGACGCGCAGTGCTGCCGATGTGGCCATCATGAAAGAGATTGTGCGTCAGACGCCGGAACTGCGGGAGGCGGTATACAGCCTGATTAACCGGGATGTGGAAAGGGCGCTGTCCGGACTTGAGAGTGTGAAACCGTCTCAGGTGCCACGTCTGGAGGGCGCATGGGCACCGGAGCACTCCGTGACGGAGTTCAGTCACAGCCAGGAAGCGAAACTGGCAGAAGCGCAGCAGAAGGCGATGCAGAACGGCGAGGCTTTTCCGGATGTCCCCATGACACTGTATGAAGCCATTGTCCGCGACTATACCGGCAGGACACCGGAAGCACGGGAGCAGACGCTGATTGTCACGCACCTGAATGAGGACCGGCGCGTACTGAACAGCATGATTCATGATGCACGGGAAAAGGCCGGTGAGCTGGGGAAAGAGCAGGTCATGGTGCCTGTCCTGAACACAGCGAATATACGCGACGGAGAGCTGCGTCGTCTCTCCACCTGGGAGAATAACCCGGATGCCCTTGCCCTGGTGGATAATGTGTATCACCGGATTGCCGGTATCGGCAAGGATGACGGGCTGATAACCCTGGAGGATGCGGAAGGTAACACGCGGCTGATTTCGCCCCGGGAGGCGGTGGCTGAAGGCGTCACACTGTACACCCCGGACACCATCCGGGTGGGGACCGGCGACCGGATGCGCTTCACGAAGAGTGACCGGGAGCGCGGTTATGTGGCCAACAGCGTCTGGACGGTGACAGCGGTTTCTGGTGACAGTGTCACGCTCTCGGACGGCCAGCAGACCCGGGTGATTCGCCCCGGTCAGGAGCGGGCAGAGCAACATATTGACCTGGCCTATGCCATCACCGCCCACGGTGCGCAGGGGGCGAGTGAAACCTTTGCCATCGCGCTTGAAGGCACGGAAGGTAACCGGAAACTGATGGCCGGCTTTGAGTCAGCCTACGTGGCTCTGTCGCGTATGAAGCAGCATGTGCAGGTGTACACCGATAACCGTCAGGGCTGGACGGATGCCATTAACAATGCCGTACAGAAAGGAACTGCCCACGATGTGTTTGAGCCGAAACCGGACCGGGAGGTCATGAGTGCGCAGCGGCTGTTCAGTACGGCGCGGGAGCTGCGGGACGTGGCAGCTGGTCGTGCCGTTCTCCGTCAGGCGGGGCTTGCCGGGGGAGACAGTCCTGCACGGTTTATTGCACCGGGCCGCAAATATCCGCAGCCGTATGTGGCACTGCCGGCGTTTGACCGTAACGGCAGGTCCGCCGGTATCTGGCTGAACCCACTGACCACGGATGACGGAAACGGGCTGCGGGGATTCAGCGGTGAAGGACGGGTGAAAGGCAGCGGGGATGCGCAGTTCGTGGCCCTGCAGGGCAGCCGTAACGGAGAAGGCCTGCTGGCTGATAATATGCAGGATGGCGTCCGGATTGCCCGTGATAATCCCGACAGCGGTGTGGTGGTGAGAATTGCCGGTGAAGGTCGTCCGTGGAATCCCGGTGCCATCACCGGTGGTCGCGTGTGGGGGGACATCCCGGACAACAGCGTCCGGCCGGGGGCCGGAAATGGCGAACCGGTCACGGCAGAGGTACTGGCACAGCAGCAGGCAGAAGAGGCCATCCGCCGTGAAACGGAACGCCGTGCAGATGAAATTGTCCGTAAAATGGCAGGGAACAAACCTGACCTGCCGGATGGCAAAACAGAGCAGGCTGTCAGGGAGATTGCCGGGCAGGAACGTGACCGGACTGCCACTTCTGAACGGGAAACCGCACTGCCGGAGAGTGTGCTGCGTGAATCACAACGGGAGCAGGAAGCGGTCCGGGAGGTTGCCCAGGAAAATCTGCTGCAGGAGCGTCTGCAGCAGATGGAGCGGGATATGGTTCGTGACCTGCAGAAAGAGAAAACCCTGGGCGGAGACTGATACAGGAAGATAAACGCTGATGACAACGGATAACACGAACACGACACGTAACGATTCACTGGCTGCACGGACCGATACCTGGTTGCAGTCGTTTCTGGTCTGGTCACCCGGACAGCGGGATATTATCAAAACGGTGGCACTGGTGCTGATGGTACTGGACCACATCAATCTGATATTCCAGCTGAAGCAGGAATGGATGTTTCTGACCGGGCGAGGAGCCTTTCCGCTTTTTGCCCTTGTGTGGGGGCTGAATCTGTCCCGTCATGCGCATATCCGGCAACCGGCCATTAACCGGCTGTGGGGATGGGGGATTATTGCTCAGTTCGCATATTATCTGGCAGGCTTTCCCTGGTATGAGGGGAACATCCTGTTTGCCTTTGCAGTGGCGGCACAGGTGCTGACGTGGTGTGAAACGCGCAGTGGGTGGCGTACAGCAGCGGCCATTCTTCTGATGGTCCTGTGGGGGCCTTTGTCCGGCACCAGTTACAGCATTGCCGGGCTGCTGATGCTGGCAGTCAGCCACCGGCTGTACCGGGCGGAAGACAGAGCGGAACGTCTGGCGCTGGTCGCCTGCCTGCTGGCCGTGATTCCGGCGCTTAACCTTGCCACCAGTGATGCCGCGGCTGCAGCCGGTCTTGTGATGACGGTGCTGACTGTTGGTCTGGTGTCGTGTACAGGAAAATCATTACCCCGTTTCTGGCCCGGGGATTTTTTCCCGACGTTCTATGCCTGTCATCTGGCTGTGCTGGGCGTTCTGGCGTTGTGACTGGTATGATACTGACGCTGATTCTGATTATTAATAAACAACATAACACAGGATATTTATGAAAATTACGGATCACAAACTCTCTGAAGGTATTGCCCTGACATTTCGTGTTCCTGAAGGAAATATAAAACATCCTTTGATTATCTTATGCCATGGGTTTTGCGGTATCAGGAATGTTCTGCTCCCTTGCTTTGCGAATGCCTTCACAGAAGCAGGATTCGCAACGATTACTTTTGATTATCGAGGATTCGGTGAGAGTGATGGAGAACGAGGGCGTCTGGTTCCTGCAATGCAGACCGAAGATATTATTTCAGTTATCAATTGGGCAGAAAAGCAGGAATGTATTGATAATCAGCGTATTGGGTTATGGGGAACATCGCTGGGAGGGGGGCATGTCTTCAGTGCAGCTGCGCAGGACCAACGCGTAAAATGTATTGTCAGCCAGCTGGCTTTTGCTGACGGTGATGTTCTGGTTACCGGAGAGATGAATGAATCGGAGAGAGCGTCTTTTCTGTCCACGCTGAATAAAATGGCAGAGAAGAAGAAAAACACCGGGAAAGAGATGTTTGTGGGGGTTACACGGGTACTAAGTGATGATGAATCGAAGGTATTCTTCGAGAAAATCAAAGCCCGGCATCCCGAAATGGATATAAAAATACCTTTCCTTACGGTCATGGAAACGTTGCAATATAAACCGGCAGAGAGTGCAGCCAGCGTCCAGTGCCCAGTTTTGGTTGTTATTGCCGGCCAGGATAGCGTTAATCCATCGGAACAGGGAAGAGCATTATATGATGCTGTTGCTTCTGGTACTAAGGAATTATACGAGGAAGCTGATGCATGCCATTATGATATTTATGAGGGCGCGTTTTTTGAACGTGTAGTAGCTGTGCAGACACAATGGTTTAAACAATATCTTTAATTGTCAGTATTTATACGTTAAAGGTCGTTGAAATTAACTTCCTGTTACGATGAGTTGTTTCAACGGCCTGCAGGGCATATTTTCACGAAGGTCAGAGTAAGCATGGCAGAGCAAAAACGACCGGTACTGACACTGAAGCGGAAAACGGAAGGAGAGACGCCTGTCCGCAGCCGGAAAACCATCATCAATGTCACCACGCCACCAAAATGGAAGGTGAAAAAGCAGAAACTGGCCGAGAAAGCAGCCCGGGAAGCAGAGCTGGCGGCAAAAAAAGCGCAGGCCAGACAGGCGCTGTCCATTTATCTGAACCTGCCCACACTGGATGAGGCCGTGAATACCCTGAAACCCTGGTGGCCGGGATTATTTGACGGTAACACGCCCCGGCTTCTGGCTTGCGGTATCCGGGACGTGTTACTGGAAGACGTGGCGCAGCGGAATATCCCGCTCTCGCATAAAAAACTGCGCAGGGCGCTGAAGGCCATCACCCGTTCAGAAAGCTATCTGTGTGCCATGAAAGCCGGTGCCTGCCGCTATAATATGGAAGGCTATGTGACAGAACATATCACACAGGAAGAAGAACAGTATGCGCAGGCGCGCCTGGAAAAGGTGCGCAGACAGAACCGGATCAAGGATGAGCTGCGGGCGATCCTGGCGGAATAAAAGAGCCCTCTGTATGACAGAGGGCAACAGCGAGAAAAAATCGGGAAAACAGAAATCCAGAGTTTTGATGGAGAAAACACCCAATCGTTCAGGGATGTTTCAGAATGTTTCTGACATAATCCGGGAGCCGGGTCAAGAGGGGGGATAAAAAATGGCTGTATCCAGTGGATTATCTGAGCACAGCGGTATTTATCGCTATCAGCGCGTGGGGCGTCATGCCGTCCGTCAGGAGATTCGTGGTTTTTTCAGGGAAGCCGCTGAGGCCTGGCAGAACGCAGCCCGGCTGGCACCCTGTGAAGCATGGCGGGATTTTGCCCTGAAGAGGGCGTCTGCATGCCGGTGTAAGTGCCGATAAAAATAACCCCCGTCGCGGAGCTCCGGGGAGCAGGCTTATATGGCAGATCGTTATTATTATGGCTATTTGCATTCTGAGGTAGGATCGCAAATTTAGCTAGGAATTGAAATCCATCCCCTTTTGTGCAAAATCTGGTTGACATTCGCAGATTGACTACAGTACCGTTCCGTGCAAAAGGTGGTTGGAGTCCAAAATGAACGAATTTACGGGATCGGCAGCTTCACAGGCTGACTTTATTTGGAAGAATGCGGAAGACCTTTGGGGGGACTTCAAGCATACGGACTTTGGCAAGATCATTTTGCCGTTTACCTTGCTGCGCCGCCTGGAGTGTGCGCTGGAGCCGACCCGCGAGGCGGTGAGAGATGCGCATGACGCTTTCAAGGATGCAGATGTTGAGCTGGATACCATTCTGCGCTCAACCGCTGAATACCCCTTCTACAACACCTCTGAATACTCCCTTGGCACCCTGGGTAGCACCAAGACGCGCCGCAATCTGGAAGACTACATCGCCCTGTTTTCGGATAACGCCCGCGCTATCTTCGAGGAGTTTGAGTTTGGCAATACGGTGATCCGGCTGGAGAAAGCGGGCTTGCTGTACAAGATTTGCCAGAACTTTGCCAAGATCGACCTGCACCCGGACGTGGTGCCGGATCGGGTGATGAGTAACATCTACGAACACCTGATTCGCCGCTTTGGTGCCGAGGTCAATGAAGGGGCCGAGGACTTCATGACGCCGCGTGACATCGTTCACCTGGCGACCGCATTGCTGCTTGACCCGGATGATGCCCTGTTTGAGGCTAGCCCCGGTTTGATTCGTACTCTGTATGACCCGACCTGTGGCACGGGTGGCTTCCTCACCGATGCCATGAACCATGTGGGCGACTACGGTAACCGCGACAAGATCCCGCCAGTGCTGGTGCCGCACGGGCAGGAGCTGGAGCCGGAAACCCATGCGGTTTGTGTGGCCGGTATGCTGATCCGCCGTTTGGAGTCCGACCCTGGCCGAGATCTGTCGAAGAACATTCGTCAGGGCAGCACGCTGTCCAATGACCAGTTTGCCGGTGAGCGTTTCCACTACTGTCTGTCCAATCCGCCTTTTGGCAAGAAATGGGAGAAGGACAAAACCGCCGTCGAAGCGGAACACAAAAAAGGCGAGCTAGGCCGGTTTGGACCGGGCCTGCCGAAAATTAGCGATGGCTCCATGCTGTTTTTGATGCACCTGGCGAACAAGCTAGAACTGCCGATCAACGGCGGTGGCCGCGCCGCTATCGTGCTGTCGGGTTCGCCACTGTTTAACGGCGGTGCCGCGTCTGGCGAATCGGAAATACGCCGTTGGTTGCTGGAAGATGACCTGATTGAAGCCATTGTAGCTCTGCCAACGGATCTGTTCTTCCGCACCAATATCGCCACCTACCTGTGGATTCTGTCCAACAAGAAGCCGCCGGAGCGCAAAGGCAAGGTGCAGTTGATCAACGCCACCGACCTGTGGACTTCAATCCGCAACGAGGGCAACAAGCGCCGTATTGTCAGCGATGAGCAGCGCCGCCAGATTCTGGACATCTACGCCACAGGCGAAACCGGAGCACTTTCCCGGATGCTTGACTACCGTACCTTTGGCTACCGCCGTATCAAGGTCCTGCGCCCGCTGCGCATGACCCTGGAGCTGGATAAGGTGGGCATGGAGCGGTTGGAAGCCGAAGCTGCCTGGGAAAAGCTCTCTGACGCGCATCAGACATTCTGGCGTGAAGCCCTCAAGCCGCTGATCGGGCAAACGCAGCCCTATAGCTGGGCAGAAACCTTTGTCAGGGACGCGATCAAGTCCGATGAAGCCAGGCAGCTCAAGGTCAAATCCAGCAAGACATTGATCACCGCGCTGATCAACGCCTTTGGTCACAAAGACCCGAAAGCCGAGCCAGTCACGGATTCAAACGGCGAGCTGGTGCCAGACACAGATTTAACTGATTACGAGAACGTCCCCTATCTGGAGGACATCGACGACTACTTTGCCCGCGAAGTGCTTCCTCATGTGCCGGATGCCTGGCTGGATGAGAGCTTTACCGATGCAAGGGATGGCCAATTGGGCCGCGTTGGCTACGAGATCAACTTCAACCGCTTCTTCTACCAGTACCAGCCTCCGCGCAAGCTGCATGATATTGATGAAGACCTGAAGCAGGTAGAAGCCGAGATTGCCGCGCTACTGGCGGAGGTGGCCAGCGAATGAGCCAGTACAGAGCATATCCCGCGTATAAGGATTCCGGCGTTGAGTGGATTGGGCAGGTGCCGGAGCATTGGAAGATTGCGCAGATTAAGCGAATTTCCGCCTTGAATCCCAGGAAATCGACCTTAAGCGAGGAAAAGGATTCTCTTTGCACATTTCTCCCTATGGAAAAGCTGAGAACCAATGCTGTAACACTTGATGAAACTCGTCCTATTCATGAAGTGTATGGTGGATATAGCTATTTCTGCGATGGCGATATTCTGATCGCCAAGGTAACGCCTTGCTTCGAGAATGGAAACATAGCGGTAGCCAATGGTCTGGTTAACGGCATTGGGTTTGGCTCTACTGAAATCAATGTTCTTCGGGTAAATGGAAAGGGACATAACCGGTTTCTTTACTACCGTCTGCAAGAAGAGCAGTTCAGAACAATTGCCAAATCTGAGATGAGAGGCACTGGAGGCTTAAAGCGAGTTCCAACGGATCTGTTTGAGTCATTTACTATCGGGCTTCCCGACACTGACGAACAAGCCACCATCGCGGCCACCCTCGACCGCGAAACCGCCCGTATTGATGCGCTTGTCGAGAAGAAAACCCGCTTTATCGAGCTAATGAAGGAAAAGCGCCAGGCGCTGATTACCCATGCGGTCACCAAGGGGCTAGACCCCAACGTGAAGATGAAGGATTCCGGCGTTGAATGGATTGGGCAGGTGCCGGAGCATTGGAAGGTAGCGAGAGTCAAGCGACTGGTGTCATTGCGCAATGAACGACGAAATGATGTATCTACTGATACCATTTATATCGGACTTGAGGATGTAGAAGCAGGATCAGGGCAGTACAAGCCAACGAATGGAAGCTCTCGTCAATCAGAAGATTCAACTGTAGGCATCTTTTATGAAGGGGATGTCCTGTACGGTAAGCTGCGTCCATATTTGCGAAAAGCCATCATTTCAGAGATGGCAGGGTGCTGCTCAACAGAATTTTTGGTTCTGAGGGCTGAAAAAACAGAACCCAGATGGCTGCAAGAATGGCTTTTAACTCCTGATGTAACGCATCAAATAGAGTCAGGATGCGAGGGAGCCAAAATGCCTCGTGCAGATTGGGGGCATATCGGTTCAATTGAAGTTGTATACCCAGATCAGCCTGAGCAAGCGCAAATACTAACCACCCTCGACCGCGAAACCGCCCGTATTGATGCGTTGATTAGCAAGGTAGAGCAAAGTATTACCCTACTAAAAGAGCGCCGCTCGGCCTTTATCACCGCCGCTGTCACCGGCCAGATTGATTTGCGAGGAAAACAATAAATGCAATCAGCAGCACATCAGGAAAAACACTTCCAGCAATACATCATCGAACGGTTGGTAGATCAGGGCTGGAAGCTGGGTGATTCCAAGTTCTACGACACCGAGCGGGCGGTGTACCCCGAAGACCTAGAAAGCTGGATCAAAACCAGCGGCCAGCAGGAAAAATGGGACAAGCTGGAACGGCTCAACGGGGCCAAAACCCTTGAAGTGCTGATGGATCGCTTGGATAAAGCACTGGAGAAACAAGGCACCATGCAGGTGTTGCGCCAAGGCTTTTCCATTGCCGGTTGCGGCCTGATCGAGATGACCGAGGCCGCACCGGAAGACAAGCGCAATGCAGCAGTCATTGAGCGCTACCAGGCCAATATCCTGCGCGTGGTGCCGGAGCTGAAGTATCACCCGGCCCGTGAATTTGCCATTGATCTGGTGCTGTTTATCAACGGTCTGCCGGTGGCAACCGTCGAACTGAAGACCGACTTCACCCAGTCCTGCGAAGCGGCTATGGATCAGTACCGCAATGATCGCCTGCCGTATGACGCCCAGACCAAACGCCGAGAGCCATTGCTGACCTTCAAGCGTGGGGCGGTGGTACATTTCGCCATGTCCGACTCTGAAATCATGATGGCGACCAAGCTGGATGGAGAAAACACCTTTTTCCTGCCGTTCAATAAGGGGCGCAAGGACGAAAGCGGCACGGTACATGCGGGTAACCCGCCAGGTGAGATTAAGGCCGATGGTACCCAGGAATACCCGGTAGCCTACTTCTGGGAGGCGGTCTGCCAGCCGGATGCCTGGCTGCGGATTTTCCATAGTTTTGTCTACGTCGAGAAAAAGGACGTGGTGGATATTCAGGGCAACTGGTCGAAGAAAGAAACCCTGATTTTCCCGCGCTTTCACCAATGGACGGCAGTGAACCAGATGCTGGCCGATGCTCGCGAAAATGGCGCAGGCATGACCTACCTGTGTGACCACAGCGCGGGTTCCGGCAAGACCAGCACCATTTCCTGGACGGCCCATGACTTGGTGAAACTGCGCGAAGATAACGGCGACGCGGTATTTAACAGCGTGATCATTGTCACCGACCGTAATGTGCTGGACGGCCAGCTTCAGGACGCGGTGAAGCAGATTGACCATCAGTTTGGGGTGATCGCCGCCATTGACCGGCAGAAGTCATCCAAGTCCAAGAGCAAGCAGCTCTCGGATGCCTTGTTGTCTGGCACGCCGATTGTGGTAGTCACGATCCAGACCTTCCCCTACGCGATGGAAGCCATCATCACTGACAAGGCCCTGAAAGGGAAAAACTTCGCTGTGATCATTGATGAGGCGCATAACTCGCAGACTGGCTCTACCGCCGCTAAGCTGCAAGCCGCGCTGGGGATGAGCGGACAAGGCAAGATGTCCACCATGACGGTGGATGAACTACTGGAGCAACTGCAAAAGTCTCGCGCCCGCCCGGACAATATCAGCTACTTCGCCTTTACCGGCACGCCCAAGCACTCCACTTTGATGCTGTTTGGTCGCCCGACAGATCCAAGCCAACCGATCTCGGATGATAACCCGCCGCAAGCCTTCCACCTGTACACCATGCGCCAGGCCATTGAGGAGAAATTCATTCTCGATGTGTTGAACGGCTATGTGCCCTACAAAACGGCCTTCAACCTTTCCAAGCAGCTTGAAGACAGCAAGCGGGTAAGCGGCAAGGCTGCCAAACGCGCCCTGGCACAGTGGATGTCATTGCATCCCACCAATGTGACCCAGAAGGTACAGTTTATCGTTGAGCACTTCACCAAAAACGTCGCCCACCGACTGGATGGCAAGGCCAAGGCGATGGTCGTGACCAGCTCCCGTGCCGCTGCCATTCGCTACAAGAAGGCGTTTGACCGCTATATCGAGCAGCACAGCGAGTACGGCTTTATTCATTCACTGGTGGCCTTCTCCGGCAAGATGACCGGTAAGCAGGTGATGCACCAGGATGACAGCGAGTTCAAGGATGATGTGTTTATCGTCGATGAGAACGAGGAGTTCACCGAGCAGAGCATGAACCCAGATGTCCACGGGCAGGATTTGCGCTTTGCCTTTGACCGCCCGGAATACCGAGTGATGTTGGTGGCCGACAAGTTCCAGACTGGCTTTGACCAGCCCAAACTGGTCGCCATGTATGTGGACAAGAAAATCGCCAACCATGTGGAGATTGTGCAGACCTTCGCCCGCCTGAACCGGACGGCACCTGGGAAGGATGAAGTCTTTATCATCGACTTCGTGAACGATCCAGAGAACGTGCGCAAGGCCTTTGCCACCTATGACAAGGGCGCTCACATCGGCGAAGTGCAAGACCTCAATGTGGTCTACGAGATCAAGGAGCGACTGGACGAGCACGGCCTGTACGACGAGAAGGACTTGGCCGCGTTCAAAGAAGCCCGCTTCAAGACCATACGTGACATCACCCATACTAAATCGCCACAGCACAAGGCGCTGTATGCCGCTACAGCTGGAGCGACGGCCTTGTATAACGACAAGATGAAAATGTTGCGCGATGGCATGGCAACCTGGGAAGCAGCGTTTGAGAAGGCCCGCGCCAAGGGTGATGAGGCGGGCATGAAGTCTGCCGATCACCACCAGGATGAGTATGCCGAACAAATCAAGGCGCTGATGGGCTTCAAGTCGGACCTGGGGCGCTTCTGCCGTACCTATTCCTATATCGCCCAACTGATTGATTTTGGCGACCCGGAGTTGGAGAATTTTGCCGCTTTCGCCAAGCTGCTGCAAAAGCGCCTTCAGCACGAAGCACCGGAAACCGTGGACTTGACAGGCCTGGTGCTTACTGGATTTGACATCAATGCTCGACCCGATGACGTAGAGGAAGAAGGCAAAAAACCGGTATTGCAACCAGCAGGTGCAGGCGGTGGTGGCGCGGCAGGCGACAAGCCGAAATTCGTCAAAGAGATTATCGAGAGGCTCAACAGCCTGTTTGGTGAGGCGACGCCGATCCAGGATCAGGTGGCTTTCGTTAATCAGATTTCAGCTATTACCGGTGAAAGCGATGTCGTCATGGCTCAGGTGGAAAGCAACACCCGTGAGCAGGCTATGAAAGGCAACCTCCCCGGTGCTGTGCAGCAAGCGGTTGTTCGTGCTTTGTCCAGTCATCAGAAGCTGGCAACCCAGGTGCTCAAGTCTGACCGTCAGGGCATGACCGCATTGGTTGATATGGTGTATGACCTGCTGCGCGAAGGCAAAGACATCGATCTGGGTATGGATTAAGCCGATGCTTGACCTGCTGAATCTGCCAGGCATCAAGCCGGTCGATATGCGCCACGAAGGCAAGTACCTTGTGATAGTTGCTGAGCCGGTAACGGTCGAGGTGCCGTTATGTGGGGGCTGCAACATCCCTATGCACAGACACGGTACGCGCAAAAACAAGTTCATGGACACGCCGTTGTACATGGCGCCCGTCCGCCTTGAAGTTCAGCGCCCGCGCTTTCGCTGTGAGTCGTGCGGAAAAATGTCCATGCCGGAGTTGAGTTTTCTGGATGACAAACGCCGAGCCACCAAACGGCTGGTCGATGTTATTCGGCAACAGTGCCTGGGAACCACCTTCCATGCTTTAGCCGAGCAAACCGGTGTGGCGGTGAACACCGTCAAGAACATCGCTCACGATCTCATTGAGGAACTCTCCCAAACCGTTCGTTACGAAACCCCTGTCATCATGGGTATTGACGAAGTGAACCTGGCCGGAGGGTATCGCTGTGTAATCACCAATCTGGCAACCAACAACGTCTTTGATATGTTGGAGCATCGTACTCAAGAGCATTTGAAGCCCTTCTTCAAGGATTTGCCGGATGCTGACAAGGTGGAATGGGTTTGTACGGATATGTGGCGACCCTTCAAGCGTTCCTTTGCTCAGTATCTGCCCAACGCCAAACTGGTGATCGATAAGTTCCATGTCGTCAAGATTGCCTCTGAAGCCTTGGAAGCGGAGCGCAAGAACTATCAGGCACAGTTAAGCAAAGAAGATCGCATTTACGTCAAAAAGTCCATTCGCTGGCTTACCCTGAAGCGACCCGGCAACCTGACGCCCGCAGAGCAAAAGGCGCTGGAGGTTGTAAAGCAGGCGATCCCAGCACTTGCCATGGCCTATGACTTCAAGGAAGCCTTCTTCTGCATCTACGACGAACCCGACAAGCAGAGCGCTCAGAACGCCTTTGAGGATTGGAAGAACAGCCTGCCGCCTTATGGCATGGAGCTTTTCAAAAAACTGGTAAAAACGGTACACAACCATTACGACGACATCTTTGCCTACTGGGATGCGCCGTTCTCACTCACCAATGGCTATACCGAAGGGCTCAACGGTTTGATCAAGATGTCCAACCGGTTAGGTCGGGGTTATAGCTATGAGATCATCCGTGCAAAGACGTTGTACTCCAAAGAAGCCCGCAAGGTTGGCAGTGGTATTCGAGCAGGACGAGGCAAGGTCGAGTATGGACCGCACATTCCGACATTGTTGAAGCAGGCAGAAGGTGGAGAGTTGGATTAACGCGAGAGAGGGCGCGTCTGAGAATCCAACCAATGTTAGATTTTCGCAGGGTGGTGAAAAACAGAAAAATCCAACCAGAAGCAGCTTTTTGTCCGACTAAGAATTAAGGGTTAGAATGGATAAATCCCAGCCCTAGAATGCAAATAGCCTAAAAAAAAGCCTCCGCATGGGGTCGGAGGCCGAAGGATTCATCCCGGGCGCATTCTGGTGTGAATCAGTATATTTGTTTATGCCTCATCATGTACAGAATCTGTGTCCACGTCCAGAGAACACCCGAGAAAGGTAGCACAGCATATTACGGCTGATAACCCCTCTAATGTAATGTTTTGTCATGAAAGTTTTACAAAAAGCATATGGAGATAATAACTATTATGGAGAAGATAAACAGAGAAAAAGGCCCATTCATGTGACATATCACTGACATTGAATGCTGTATATCTACGCTGAGATGCTACCACCGGTTAATACCAGGAGGTTGTGGGAAAGAAGAATAACATGCAGTAATTACATAGTTAATACCAGATGATGCCGGATGTTATTTGTGCTTCTTTACCTGATTATTAAATGTGCTAATCAGAAAGAGGAAGTGGTGACCAGGAAATCAGAGAAGCAACAGGTGATTGCATTTATCGATTACGAGAACTGCAGTAATCTGACAGAAGTTGCCTTAAATATATATACGGAGTTAATTATATTTGCCGACGCGAAACAGAATAATGTGGCACTGCCAGTAAACGCTTTCCATGAAGCAGTAAGAGTCACACTCCGGCATGTCAGAGAAGTCTCCCGGAACAATGTTGATTTTCATCTTGTACTGGAGCTGGGGCAGTGTGTATGCCACTACGGACCGGAGAAGGAATACCATATTGTTTCTGCTGACAAGGGATATGACGGTATTGTCCGGACACTGCAGGCGCGCGGGATTTGCTGCCGTCGTGTCTCCCCGGATAAGGTGTCATCAGTAAAGATGGCTGTACCCGACATGGATATCGTTATCCGGTGGGCAAACAAAATTCAACAGGCAGCGCGGAAGGTTCGTAATATGCCGGTAACAGAAGGGGCATTTAATAATTATTTAAAATCACAGATGTGTGGTGAATGGCGTGATGTCCTGACCAATGATATCCGGGATGAACTAGTTCGTCGCGGGATAATGAAAATTCAGGGGAATAAAATCATCTGGTAATACAGGCAGCAGAAAATAGAGTGATATTTTTTTATAAAAACAGAAAGGTCGAAAATCAATAATGGCATTTATTTCCATGACAAGATAGAAAGCGCCGTACAGATACGCAAGCAAGACCCGGTTATCGATAAGGCGAACAGACTCAGGCTCTGCCGGGTGTTATGTGACAGTTGCAGTTCGGGGGAATCAGGAATTTATTATTGCGGAACTTGATTCAGAAATCCGGAAAATCAGACTGAAACTGACGGACTCGTATGAAGAAGGGGTAAAGTTGTCTTCAGGTACGTTTACGCTTCCGGCCAGATTCTGCAGGGAAATACTGCCGGATGACGTCCGGAGTATTACCATTCTTCTGGAAAAAAGCGACGATGACCGGTGGTATGGGAGCTACTGATACGGGGCAAAACCCCGTGCAAATGTAACACTGACGCCTTCGCGTTGCTCAGTTGTCCAACGCCGGAAGCGGGGAAAAGCAAGTTTTCCCCGCTTCCGGCGTTTCTGTAATAAAAACCGGGGGCATGGAGGTCGTCGTAACCAGACAGGAATATGGTATTATCGCTGCGGGTGTCTGAGCCTTTCTGGTTCAGGCAAGACGCAGGTACCAGAAATGCGAAGACCCCACTTGTTAATCCATTAACTCGTGAGGCCTGCATGAAGTATCTCAACACTACTGATTGTAGCCTCTTCCTTGCAGAGAGGTCAAAGTTTATGACGAAATATGCCCTTATCGGGTTGCTCGCCGTGTGCGCCACGGTGTTGTGTTTTTCACTGATATTCAGGGAACGGTTATGTGAACTGAATATTCACAGGGGAAATACAGTGGTGCAGGTAACTCTGGCCTACGAAGCACGGAAGTAAGCTGCCGGGCGGGGACGGAAGTCCCCGCTTTCCGGAAGTGTGAGCTATTTCAGGGGCAGACACCCGAAATGTCAGAAACAGCCGGTCCCGCCCGGGGCCGGCATCCTGGTTAAGGCATTTCCTGCTTTTCAGTCATTTCATTATCAAAATCACATTAAACGGTCGTAATCAGACATGATTTGTGCGCCAACACTGATCATCGTCACAACTTTCAAGTCGCTGATTTCAAAAAACTGTAGTATCCTCTGCGAAACGATCCCTGTTTAAGTCTTGAGGAGGCGAGATGTCGCAGACAGAAAATGCAGTGACTTCCTCATTGAGTCAAAAGCGGTTTGTGCGCAGAGGTAAGCCTATGTCTGACTCTGAGAAACAGATGGCCGCTGTTGCAAGAAAACGTCTTACACACAAAGAGATAAAAGTTTTTGTCAAAAACCCTCTGAAAGATCTCATGGTTGAGTACTGCGAGCAAAAAGGGATAACACAGGCTCAGTTCATTGAGAAAATTATCAAAGATGAACTGCAGAGGCTGGAGATACTAAAGTAAAGACTTTACTTTGTGTCGTAGCATGCTAGATTACTGATCGTTTAAGGAATTTTGTGGCTGGCCACGCCATAAGGTGGCAGGGAACTGGTTCTGATGTGGATTTACAGGAGCCAGAAAAGTGAAAACCCCGATAATCTTCTTCAACTTTGGCGAGTGCGAAAAGATTACCGGGGCTAACAAGAAACCGTATAGCCAACAATTCAGCTATGCGGGGAGTATAGTTATATGCCCGGAAAAGTTCAAGACTTCTTTCTGTGCTCGCTCCTTCTGCGCATTGTAAGTGCAGGATGGTGTGACTGATCTTCAAAAAACGTATTACCGCCAGGTAAAGAACCCGAATCCGGTGTTTACACCCCGTGAAGGTGCCGGAACGCTGAAGTTCTGCGAAAAACTGATGGAAAAGGCGGTGGGCTTCACCTCCCGTTTTGATTTCGCCATTCATGTGGCGCATGCCCGTTCGCGTGGTCTGCGTCGGCGCATGCCGCCGGTACTGCGTCGCCGGGCCATTGATGCGCTGCTGCAGGGGCTGTGTTTCCACTATGACCCGCTGGCCAACCGCGTCCAGTGTTCCATCACCACACTGGCCATTGAGTGCGGACTGGCGACAGAGTCCGGTGCAGGAAAACTCTCCATCACCCGTGCCACCCGGGCTCTGACGTTCCTGTCAGAGCTGGGACTGATTACCTACCAGACGGAATATGACCCGCTTATCGGGTGCTACATTCCGACCGATATCACGTTCACATCTGCACTGTTTGCTGCCCTCGATGTATCAGAGGAGGCAGTGGCCGCCGCGCGCCGCAGCCGTGTGGAATGGGAAAACAGACAGCGCAAAAAGCAGGGGCTGGATACCCTGGGTATGGATGAACTGATAGCGAAAGCCTGGCGTTTTGTCCGTGAGCGTTTCCGCAGTTACCAGACAGAGCTTAAGTCCCGGGGAATAAAGCGTGCCCGTGCGCGTCGTGATGCGGGCAGGGAACGTCAGGATATCGTCACCCTGGTGAAACGACAGCTGACGCGTGAAATCGCGGAAGGGCGCTTCACTGCCAGTCGTGAGGCGGTAAAACGTGAAGTGGAGCGTCGTGTGAAGGAGCGCATGATTCTGTCACGTAACCGTAATTACAGCCGGCTGGCCACAGCTTCCCCCTGAAAGTGACCTCCTCAGAATAATCCGGCCCACGCCGGAGGCATTCGCACGCCTGAAGCCCGTCAGTGCACAAAAAATCAGCACCACATACAAAAAACAACCTCACCATCCACCTTCTGGTGC
>OJJP01000435.1_pt1 | contig 18339 bp, 13 predicted proteins | sample 1596261 | NCBI WGS metagenome assembly OJJP01 (sample SAMEA4350154, study PRJEB24818) | metagenome | biome: human; feature: gut; material: faeces | place: Denmark | collected 2013-09
ATAATCAGCCAGGGCAATAACATCAATTTAGGCCTTGAAGCTGGTTCCAAGCCCCAACTGCATGCACCGATTGCTGTCAATACGTATTCTGACTCTTTTATTATCTGCAGCGGCTATTAAGACGAAAGCTATATTGTATTTGCTTTGCTGGCACAACAGCTGGGTTAACGTCTCTCCCCGGCGTCGGCAGCGACAGCCGCGTAAAAGAGACAGCAACACGCTCGCCCTTTATGGCAAGAAACAGACTTCCGTTCTTCACCTGTCGGCTGTCACGCTCAACAGAGGTTATTTTTGCGTTTTTAAGCGATTCGTTGCCGACATATTCGCCGTTGCAAGCCTTTGCGATTTCGGCAAGAGTAAAGTCTTTCATACTAACCTCTTATTAAAAATCAGATTTTTCTTTGGGATATTTTGCAAGTGAAATTTCAATAATCTTTTCGCACAAATCGGGATAGCTTATACCCTCAACAGCCGCCTCCTGAGGAAGAAGGCTTGTGGGAGTCATGCCGGGGAGAGTGTTCGCCTCGAGACAGTATGTAAAACCGCCCTTGTCAAGAAGGAAGTCTATTCGTGCATAGCTTTCAAGGTGAAGTGCCTCGTATGCCTCTGTTGCGGCATCACGGAGCTTTTTGTCGGTTTCTTCGTCAATGTCTGCCGGACAGGTTTCAACTGTTGCGCCTGCCTGATATTTTGCGGCATAATCGTACATTCCCGACTTAGGAGCAATCTCAATCGGCGGAAGTGCCTTGCCGCCGATAAGACCGACGGAAAATTCTCTGCCTGTTACGAACTGCTCAACAACAATTTCGTCCTCATATTTGAGAGCCTCTTTAACAGCCTTTTTATACTGATCTGCATTCTCAACCTTTGAAACGCCTACGCTTGAACCGCCCGAGCATGGCTTAACGATGCACGGGAACATATTCCATGCAAGAGCGTCCTTTTCGTTCTTGTAAAGTTCACCTGACGGAGTGTTGATATTCTTCTGCATAAACACGCTCTTTGTAAGACCTTTGTTCATTGCAAGCGCAGAACCGAGATATCCCGAACCTGTGTACTTGATTCCGAACAAATCAAGCGTTGCCTGTAGCTGACCGTTTTCACCCTCACCGCCGTGAAGTGCAAGGAAGGTAATGTCTGCCTCGGAGCAGATTTCAATTACATTTCTGCCGATATAGCGTGATGTTTTGTCAAGGCGATTTTCCTTTGCCTCTTTGATATTTGTGATTGTATTTTCAACATCGTCACCGATTGAATTTCCGTCGGTAAAGCTGTAGTTCTGCTTGAAAAGTGCGTCAATGTCACAGATGTTTTCCTCATAGCCCATAAATACATCAAGCAAAACAACCTCGTGTCCCTTGCTTCTGAGAGCCTCGGCAACAAGTGTGCCTGATGAAATTGAAACTTCACGCTCTGTGCTCAGTCCGCCTGCAAGAACAACTATTCTCATATATATTTCTCCCTCTGAAATGTTTTGTTTCTATTTTTATTTCTTTATTCTCTTTAACTCTGTCAGTCTGTTACCTTTTTGAAACAAGACTGTAACCTATATTATAATATTTTATTTATCCGATTGCAAGCAAAAAAACAAATTTGTAGAACAGGGTATCATCATACTGTTCTGCCGTTTAAAAACTGTATAATATTCAGATTTACGGCTTTCAACTCCTTGAAACGATATGTGAATAAATGTGTTGAAAATGTTAATAATTTGCTCCTGTTATTCACAATATACCGATATACGGATAGTGTTATGCAAATTTGGATAGCTACATTCCGTGGATGAATAATTATAAATTTTAGTCCGTGTTTTTTCATAATGGGCGGTATTGTATAGAAAAGGGTTTGTGTTATACAATATTAATTGAAAAAGCAAACCAAAAAACCGACTTAAATAAGTTAAATAAGGATGTAAAAAATGCAGTTATACAAAAATTTCTGTAAAGAAACTACCGATGAAAACGGAAAACTGACAAGCTTTGAACTTGTGTTTCCCGAAAACTATAATTTTGGCTATGATGTCGTTGACAAAATGGCAGAACTTGTGCCGAATGACACGGCAGTTGTGTGGACAAATCCCGAAAAAGAGGAAAAGATTTTCACATACTCCGACATCAGCAAACTGAGCAACAAGGCTGCAAATGTTTTCAGAAATCACGGCATTAAAAAAGGCGACAAGGTTCTTGTTATTCTGAAACGAAACTACGAATACTGGTATGTTGCCCCTGCACTCCACAAGCTTGGTGCGGTTATTATTCCCGCAACAAATCTTCTGACTCAAAGCGACATTTCGTATCGTGTTAACACGGCAGGGATAAAGGCAGCTGTCTGCACTCCCGATGAAACTACCGCCGAAGATATGCTTGCGGTTGCATCTCAGCCGAACACGCTTGAAACCGTTTTTGTTCCGAGAAAGCAGATTTTCGGTGCGGTTGATTTTACCGAAGAAGTTGAAAACGCTCCCGATACCCTTGAAAGAGTTGAAACAAAAGCAGAAGAGCCTATGGTAATTTACTTTACCTCAGGCACAACAGGCTATCCTAAGGCTGTTGAACACAATCATATCTACACACTCGGACACATTATCACGGCAAAATACTGGCAATGTGTAAAAGACGGCGGACTTCACCTCACCGTTGCCGAAACAGGCTGGGCAAAAGCGTCATGGGGCAAAATCTACGGTCAATGGCTCTGCGGTTCAGCTGTTATGGTCTATGACTTTGACAAATTCTCTCCGGGCAAGCTGTTGCGTATAATGGAAAAGTACAAGGTTACAACCTTCTGCGCACCGCCGACAGTTTACAGATACTTCATTAAAAGAGGTATGAACAAGTACGACCTTTCTGCACTTTCTCACCTTACGACAGCAGGCGAGGCACTCAACAATGAAGTTTTTGAAGAGGTGTTTAAACAGACGGGAATTGAACTTTGCGAGGGCTTCGGTCAGACCGAGTCGGTTCTTATGCTTGCAAATCTCAAAGGGGACAAGGCGATTGCAGGCTCAATGGGCAAGCCTACTCCGCTTTATGATGTACGAATTGTTGACGATGAATGCAACGAGGTTAAGCAGGGTGAGGTCGGCGAAGTTGTTGTATTCCCTCCAAAGGACAGAAAACAGCACGGAATTTTCATCACATACTATAACAACGAAAATCTTTATGAAAAGGTGTGGCGACACGGTGTATATCACACGGGTGACACGGCATATAAGGACGAGAACGGATATTTCTGGTATGTCGGCAGAGCCGATGACCTTATCAAAACAAGAGGCTTCAGAGTAGGTCCGTTTGAAGTTGAAAATGTTCTTATGCAATATCCGAATGTGCTTGAATGTGCGGTTATAGGTGTTCCGGACAAAGACAGAGGTCAGGCAATTAAGGCGATTGTCAAAATGACAGACGGCGCACCGCATGATAAGGAGCTTGAAAACAAAATCAAAACCTTCTGCAACAAGCGTATGGCAAGCTACAAGTGGATTCAGCACCTTGAAATTGTCGATGAATTTCCAAAAACAATCAGCGGAAAAATCAAGAGAACGGATTTAAGAGAAAATCACAAAGCATAAAATAAAGGCAATCTTACGGTAAAGTAGGATTGCCTTTATTAGAATAATATTGCAAATTTACAGATGCTATGTAATATACAATCGGCACTTGAACATAAACAATGTATGTATTCACCATAAAGAAATAACCGCCCTGTACTGCCATACAAGACGGTTATAAAAAATAATTAGTTTTGAATAGCGAAACAGCTCAAGCCGTTTCCTTACTTATATATTAACATCAATTTTTTAATATGTCAATCTGTTTCGGTGTGTATTTTTACATACCGAATTTTTATTTTATTCATCAAACATTTCAATTGAACGGTCGAGAATTCCACGCATATAGGCTATGGCGATTCCGTAGTTTGTGAACGGAACTCCGCTTTCAATCGAACGGTTCATTCGGCTGATTACCTCTCTTGAATTGAGCATACACGCACCGCAATGGATTACAAGTGAAAATTCCGACAAATTATTTGGGAAGTCTTTGCCTGAGCTTGTCACGATTTCAAAATTTTTACCCGTGTAATTTTTCAGCAATCGGGGAAGTTTTACCGTGCCAATGTCATCGCATTGCCTGTGATGAGTGCAACCCTCGCTGATGAGAATTTTGTCACCGTCATTAAGCGACTCAATTGCCCTTGCACCGTTTACGGCAGTTTTCAGAAACCCCTTGTACCTCGCCATAAGAATTGAAAACGAGGTCAGTTTGATATCGTTCGGCACAATCTCCGAAACAGGCTTAAATACCTGACTGTCGGTTATGACGAGCTTTGGTTTTGTACCGAGATTTTTCAGAGTATCGGCAAGTTCGCTTTCACGCACACAAACAGGGATTGCTCCGCTGTCGAGCAAATCACGGATAACCTGCTGCTGCGGAAGAATTATTCTGCCCTTGGGGGCGGCGGAGTCAATCGGGATTACAAGCACAACAAAGTCATTTTTATTAACAAGGTCACCGCAAAGCCTTTTATCGGATTTTTGTGCGTTTACAACTTTTGCGATTTTATCCTTTAAAAGTTCGATATTCGTGTTGTTTTTTGCACTTACAAAAATTTTACCGTCAGTTGTATTATCAAGCAAATCGCATTTGTTGAACACAATAAGATACGGAATTTTCTTTTCCTCAAAAAGCGATACAAGTTCGTTTTCAACCGAGATCATTCCGATTGTTCCGTCAACCACAAGCACGGCAATGTCAACACGGTTCAGCACGGCTTTTGTGCGTTCAACACGCATTGTGCCGAGAGTTCCTCCGTCATCAAAGCCTGCCGTGTCGATTATCACAACAGGACCGAGTGGTAGAAGCTCCATTGTCTTTTCCACAGGATCGGTTGTTGTGCCTTTTTTGTCCGATACAAGCGACATATTTTGATTTGTGACCGCATTCACAACGCTTGATTTTCCTGCATTTCGTCTGCCGAAAAATCCGATGTGCAGTCGTTCCGACGACGGTGTATCATTCATTCCCATTACGCCCTCCGTCAAAATCTGAAATCTCTTTTATTGTTGTTTCTTATGTCAAAGATATGTTCTTTTGCAATGGTGCGGACTTTTTCGTTGGGGATTTTTTCGAGTTCCTGTTCAATGAGTTTTTGACCGACATTCCTTGTATCATTACTTGCATAATCAACAAGATATTCTTCAAGCGTCATAAGGGCGTTGGGGTGGCAACAGTTCTGAATCTGACCGCTCTTGCAAAGCGACATAAAGCGGTCGCCCGTTCTGCCCTCACGGTAACAGGCGGTGCAGAATGACGGAATATAGCCGAGGTTCATAAGCCACCTTACAACCTCATCAAGACTGCGGTTGTCGGAAACATCAAATTGAGCCGAATTTTCTTCTTCCGATTCGGGTTCGTCATATCCTCCTACGCTTGTGCGTGAGCCTCCGCTGATCTGAGAAATGCCGAGTTCAAGCACCTTTTTGCGAACGCTTTCGCTCTCTCGGGTTGAAATAATCATACCCGTGTAGGGAACTGCAATTCTGATAATTGCGACTATTTTGGCAAAGGTTTCATCGTCAATTCCGTTGTCAAAATCATCGGGATTTATATCGTCTGCCGCCTTGATTCGGGGAACGCTGATTGTGTGTGGACCGACGCCGTGAACGGCCTCAAGATGTTCTGCGTGCATAAGAAGTCCTGCAAGTTCATAGCGGTAGAGCTCAAGCCCGAAAAGCACACCGATTCCCACATCATCAATACCGCCCTGCATGGCTCTGTCCATTGCCTCTGTGTGGTAATTGTAGTTGTGCTTGGGACCTGTGGGGTGGAGCTGTTCATAACTCTTTTTATTGTAGGTTTCCTGAAAAAGAATGTATGTGCCGATTCCGGCTTCCTTGAGCTTTTTATAATTTTCAACGGTTGTTGCGGCAATGTTCACATTAACCCGTCTGATTGCACCGTTCTTGTGATTGACCGAATAAATGGTCTTTATGCAGTCGAGAATGTACTCAATCGGGTTGTTTACGGGATCTTCTCCTGCCTCAATCGCAAGACGCTTGTGTCCCATATCCTGAAGTGCGATAACTTCTTTTCTGACCTCATCCTGTGTGAGCTTTTTACGGCAGATGTGCTTGTTCTTTGCATGATACGGACAATAGACACAACCGTTTACGCAGTAGTTTGAAAGATAGAGAGGGGCGAACATAACAATTCTGTCACCGTAAAAATCCTTCTTAATCTGACGGGCAAGGTTGTAGATTTCTTTGATTCTCTCCTTATCTTCACAAGCTAAAAGAACGCTTGCCTCACGGTGATTGATACCCTTTTTGAGCCTTGCCTTTTCGATTATTTTATCGACAAGTTCAAGGTTATTTTTATTTTCATCGGCAAATTTCAGGGAATCAAGAATCTCCCCGTCATTGATAAATTCCTCCGCTTTCAGCGAATTTTTATCGTATTTATTCATAATAATCATCATAGCCTTTCAGGCAACAAACAGTTTATTAAAAATCACCTAATTAACCTGCGTTGCCTGAACAGGCGTAAATGATGATTTCAGCCATCTCAAAATTATGCCAAAGGCAAATTTTGAGGGCAATATATTATAATAGTGTGATTTTTCACACTATTTCTCTGTATAATTTCCTCTGTCAGTTACGATTTCGTAGCCGATTTTTTTCATTCTGTCGGCAAGACAGCCGATACACTGCGCCGCTTCGTCTCCCGTACAGATTTTGTTATCGTAGAGCGAGTAATCTTTTCTGTGCTTAACAGGGGAAAGGTTGGGCATTACAACATTTGCACCGTGAAGAATGCCCTTTTCCCGACCAAGCGGATCGACCGTACCTAAGGCGGTTGTTGCCGGCAAAAGAATGTTCGGCTTTAAAAGCCTTATTATTGAAAGCAACATAAGCACAAGGCTTACATCGCCATGATTTTCATTTTTAAATTTTGTGTCTTTGTGCGGTACAAACGGACCTATTCCGCACATTTCGGGACTTAATTTTTCAATAAATTTTAAATCCTTGACAAGCATTTCGGGAGTTTGGAACGGTGAGCCGACCATAAATCCTGCGCCTGTCTGATAACCTATTCTCTTTAAATTATACAGGCATTGCATTCGGTTTTCAAGTGACATTTCGGGCGGATGTAACATGGAATAGTGTTTTTTGTCGGCTGTTTCGTGACGGAGAAGATATCTGTCCGCACCGCTGTCAAAAAGTCTTTGATAGCTTTCATACGACCTTTCGCCAAGCGAGAGCGTTACGGCACAATCGGGAAATCTATTTTTTATTTCCGACACAATGTCGCACATTACATCATCTGTAAAAAATCCGTCCTCACCGCCCTGCAACACAAATGTGCGGAATCCGAGTTCGTGTCCGTTTTGGCAACACGAGAGGATTTCATCTTTGGTAAGCCTATAACGCACGGCATTGCTGTTTGAACGGCGAAGTCCGCAGTAAAAGCAATCATTTTTGCATATACTTGAAAATTCAATCAAACCACGGATATAGATTTTGTTGCCGAAAATTTTGTCGGCAGTATCTCTTGCACATTTGCGAAGATATTCAAAATCTTTTTCGTCGTAAGTTGTAATCAGCTGTAAAAGTTCGCTTTCACAGGCTGTGTGCATGGTATTCAGTTTTTGAATAATTTCAATATTCCTCATAATTTTTTCACATTAAAAGAGGACGGCATTTCTGCCGCCCCCAAACAGAGAATACAGCATTCTCCGTAAAATTCAAATAGTTTTCAGCATTAAAAGCTTCTGCTTCCGCCGCCCGATGAACCGCCGCCACCGGAGGAGCTGCTTGATGAACCGCCCGAGCTGTCGGAATCACTCCGGATTCTTGTGACGGAAACATGCTTTGTCAGGAAGATATCCTTCTTGTCGGTAAGCATAGTCTTGCTGTTTTTCTTGAGGTCATAAGTTCCTGCTTTGCCGTTGTGCTTGTAACGGTTTTTCACTACAATAACAACAATAACGGCAACAATGATTGAACCGCCCGCAATGACAATGCCGTAATGCTTTACGACATAGAGGAATTTGTTATCCTCTTTTTCCTGCAAATCAATATTTTCGTTTGACTCGTCATCGTCAATACCCTCGTTATAGTAGTGGTCAACATAATAGAGGAATTGTTCGGCAGCACTGTAATAGTTGCCTTGCTTCATATCACGCTGAACATCATCAAGAAGAGTATTAACACGGCCATCGCCGAAATAATACATTGCATCGCCTTTTGTTCTGAAGTCGATTGCTCTGCCCTTCATATCAATCGTGAGTATAACGCCCGCCGTAGTTTTGCCGTATTTGTCGGCATAATAACGGTTTGCAAACGGTTTGATATTGTCCTCGGTTTTGCCCTCGTTGTTAGTATAGATAACCGCAACCCAGCCGGTTTTTTGAGCAAAAGCGTCAAGTTCCGCCTGAAGCTGTGTTTCTTCCTCCGAGGTAAACAGTTCGGCGTCATCACGGAGTTCTGTTTGTCCCGCCGCAAAAACAAAGAGCGGAGTGCAGAAAACCATAATCATTGCCGCAAGCATTGCGGAAAGTCTTTTTGTAACATTCATCATAAGAACAACAGACCTCCCAACAAGCCGAGTGCCATAAGCGCTGCGGCAATAATTGCAGCGAAAGCAAGAAGCTTTCCTGCGGAGGTAGGAAGCTCACCGTAGGTTTTGCCAGTCTGACCGTTAACTGCAAACGGCAGAATTTTACCCCTGTATTTATAGGTTACAACCCAAACGGGCAAGAGGGTATAGTTCCAATTTTCAAGGTCGATTTTATCGTTGTAGTTCTGAATCTGAACGGCACTGTATCCGCTTGCCGTGTCTTTCATAAGCTGTTGACAGTATCCGTTGATTCTTGTTTGAACTGCCTGTGCAACCTCATTTTGCTCAATATCACGCTTTTCTGCCTGAAAACCCGAAAGATAGGACATTGCAAACGGGTGAGCCTCGCCCAAATCGTAAGGGTGTACGCATTGGAGCATATCTCTGTCCTGACCTTTTAACGCTCTTTCAAAAACATTATTTACAATCAGATTGCCTGCTCTGTGGAGCTCAAAAACCTTTGTTTCCGTGTAACGGTCATCTCCGACAGTCCACGAACGAACCTTTTCGCCCTTTGCAACCATCTGTGCGCTACGCTGTTCGTCAACATACCAATACGGAAAATACACACCCGTGAGTTTGTCAAAATGCTTTTCGCTGACAAAATTCTTCGGCAAAAACCATTTCCTTTTGCACATTTCAAGAAACTTGTCAATTGCCTTCTGCTTTGAAAGCTTGAACGGAATCACACGGTCGGGTTTAAATTCACCCGAAAGTCTGCCGCCGAGAACAACAGGATTCTGACAATAGAAGCAGGTTGTTGCCGCAGTTGACGCTGTTGTAACAACCTGAGCACCGCAGCTTGGGCAGTTGTAGATAACAGCCTCTTCCTCAGTTTTGTTTTCTGCCTGTGCGCTGTCATTGCTCTGCGCCTGCTTGGCGGCATTCTCTTTAGCCTTTTCCTGTTCCTTTTTCTCCTGCTTTTCTGCGCTGTTCTCTTTTTGCTCCTTCTTGGCAAAAAAATCCTGAACATACTTTTCCGTAAAATCGGACATACAGTATTCACAACTGAACATCTGCTTATCGGGATTGAATTTCAGCGGAGCGGCGCAGTTCGGACAGGTGTAGTTTACAGTTGCCATAACTTACCCCTTATAATTAAATTCTGAAACATCCCCCTCCGTTTGAGAAGAGAGATTGTTTGTACTTAAAATTCAGATTATTCTGTCTTTGTACCGCACTCGGGACAGAACTTTGCATTTGCAGAAAGCTCATATCCGCAGTTTGTGCAGAAACGCTTTTTGGGAGCCTCGGGCTTCTTTGAACCGCACTCCGAGCAGAACTTGCCTGTGTTTACCGCACCGCATGAGCAAGTCCATGAGCCTGCGGCTGCACCGCCTGCCTGCGGAGCGGGAGTCTGTTGCGGCTGAGCCTGTTGCTGTGGCTGAGTCGGCTGCTGCTGACGGTACTGCGGATTCTGCTGATAACCACCCATGATATTTCCGCCGGCATTCATACCTATGCCCATGCCCATAAAGCCTGCCATTGCACCGTTTGCATTTGAGCCGGCATCTTTAAGTCCCTCTGAAATATTGGCTGCAACATAGCCCTGCTGAACTGCTGCGTCCGAGAGCATTGCGCCCTTGTTGCGCATATTGATGAGCTCCTGACTGTCCTCTGTGTAGGAAACATCCATACCAACGGCAAAGACTTCCATACCACGAGCCTGTGTCCATTCCTCATCAAGCGTCTGTGCCATATACTGACCGATAAGACGCTGTTTTGACTTGATAAAGCTGATTCTCTCACCGTCAGCGGAATACTGGTTGATTGCAGAACCGAGAGCGCCAACGAACTCCTCGTTATACTGTGCTCTTACATCTGCGAAATCAACAGACTTGTTTTCCGTAACAGCCTCTCTCGGAATAACCTCCTGATAGAACTTGAACGGCTCAACAACCTTGATTGAATATGTACCGTGAGCACGGAGCATAAGCTCTGAATTGTAAAAATTGTCAAAATAGTTTACGGGAGTTGATGTTCCGAAAGGAATACCCTTGATTTCCTGAAGATTTATATAGAAAACCCTCTGAGCCTGTGAGGGGATTCCGCCGTACTTAATACGGTTAAATGTTTCCTTGATTGAATCACCGAACTGACCGCAGAAAAGTGACGGCATTGAGCTGTTATTTACCTTAAAATAACCCGGCTCTGCAGTAAAGTCAACAATCTTACCGCCGTCAATAAGAATCATCATCTGGTTATCGTAAACATGAATTACAGAACCGTTTGATACGATGTTTTCAGAACCCTTTTTGTTCTGACTTTTGCCGTTCTGCGAAACAAGCTGACCGGGACAGATGAGGGTGTTGTCGCCCATGGGGCGGTTCAATGACCTCGAGCCATGAATCCGCGAGTCCGCCTCCGACTGCATTTATCGCTGCTTTAATAATACCCATAATTTAACTCCTTAATTTTTGTAGCTTATAGCTGATTTTTCAGATATTGCTGTTACACTAATAATAATATGTTTGAAGAAAAATTTCAATACTATTATTAAAAAACAGGCTGAATGGCATATGCTTTTTTATTTTTCCAATGTTTTGCCATCATAAATAATGCAAAAAGACGGTCGGGAAGAGGGCATTTGGCTCTGACAACCCGACCGTCAAACTTTCAGAATTTTCTCTGTTGAAGTGTCTGTTCGTTTACGGAATTAAACTTCCACGAACGAATGTTAATTTCTTTTATTGCAGTTCCGCAGAACTGACAAAATTTTTCTCCCAGTGTTTTTACGGGAGCACCGCAGTTGGGGCAATTCACTCCGAGAGCGGTTGCTCTGTTATGAAGCCGGTCAGCGTCCTGAACATACATCAACCCAACCTCATAGATTGTCTGCATTCTGTTCTCTCTGCTGCCGAAGGTTACCTCATTGTTCATATCGGTAACATACGAAAAGTAACCGACAGATGCCTCAAAAAGTATCGTTACCGTTGCACCGTTTTTTATATAGCGGGCAATCTGAACATCGTAAATATTGACATCCTCATAGTGCTGTGTATTTGCAACAGATGAAAGCTGGTCGATAATTCCCTGAACATAGTTTGTAAAATTCGGAGTAACCTCCTCCGCAATAACACCGAGTCTTTTTGACTCAACTGCCGAAAAGTAGTTTCGCAAAAGTGAACGGGTTTTGTTCATATACTGCTCAACATCAAGCTCGGGAAAATCCTTTTTTATCATTGGCATATAAACCGAGGTCATTCCGTGAAGCGAACGGGGAGTTTCACGCATTTGCTCCTGATCCTCTTTCACACCCTGAATGCCCTCTATAAGGGAACTTGTACCGAACAATGTTCTTGAAAGATGTCTTATCTTACTGACAACTACCGTAACTATAATTGCTATTGCAAGTACGACTATCGACACAGAGATGATTGTTGCAATTGTATCCGGACTCATATGATTGTACCCTTAATCAATCTTCCTTGTTGACAACCTTGATTCCGAGAACCTCAAGGCTTTCATCGTCAACCTCTGCCGGACACGCAGACATAAGTTCGCTTGCATTCTGAACTTTCGGGAATGCCGTTACATCACGGAGGCTGTCAGCCTTGCACATAAGCATTGTAACACGGTCAAGACCGATACCCATACCACCGTGCGGCGGAGCGCCGTATTTGTAGGCTTCAACAAGGAAGCCGAACTTTGCTTCGATTTCTTCATCGGTGAGCTTCAAAGCCTTGAACATCTTCTGCTGGAGTTCATAGTCTGTGATACGCATTGAACCGCTTGAAAGCTCAACACCGTTGAGTGTGAGGTCATAAGCCTTTGCAATAACCTTTGACGGATCTGTGTCAAGGTACTGTAGGCACTCTTCCTTAGGCATTGTAAACGGATGGTGCATTGCAAGCCATTCACCGCTTTCCTCGTCATATTCAAAGAACGGGAAGTCAACAATCCAGAGGAACTTGAACACATCGGGGATAATGTCAAGACGCTTTGCAACAACAAGACGGAGTGCGCCGAGTGTTGAAAGAACCGTGCTGTTCTTGTCGGCAACGATGAGGATAACATCGCCCTTTTCCGCACCGAGTCTTTCGTAGATTGCCGAAAGCTCTTCTTCACTCATAAACTTCTTGAATGATGCGTTAGGCTCGTCAACCCATCTTACATAAGCAAGTCCCTTTGCACCGATGCCCTTTGCATATTCTGTGAGCTTGTCAATTTCTTTTCTTGTGTAAACCGACGACGCATTCTTGGCAACAATTGCTCTTACAGAACCGCCGTTCTCAATTGCACTTGTAAATACGCTGAAACCGCAGTCCTTAACAAGGTCCGAAATGTCCTGAATCTTCATGTCAAAACGGATATCGGGCTTGTCCGAACCGTAGCTTTCCATAGCCTCTTTGTAGGTCATTCTCTGGAAATGCTCCTCAAGGTCAATGTTTAAAACCTCTTTGAAAAGCTTTTTGAAAAAGCCCTCGTTGATTTCGAGAATTTCATCAACATCAACAAATGAAAGCTCCATATCAATCTGTGTAAATTCAGGCTGACGGTCTGCACGAAGATCCTCGTCACGGAAACATCTCGCAAGCTGAATGTAACGGTCAAAGCCCGCAAGCATAAGGAGCTGTTTGTAAATCTGCGGTGACTGAGGAAGAGCATAAAACTTGCCGTTGTGGATTCTTGACGGAACAAGGTAATCTCTTGCGCCCTCGGGAGTTGACTTGATCATCATAGGAGTTTCAATTTCAACAAAGCCGTTGTCGTGGAAATAATCTCTTGCAACCTTTGCAATCTTACTTCTCATCATAAGATTGTTGAGAAGAGGACGGCGGCGAAGGTCAAGATAACGATATTTAAGTCTTAACTCCTCGTTTGTGTTTGTATCGTCAACAATTTCAAAAGGCGGCGTCTGTGCCTTTGAAAGCACACGCATATCGCTTACAACAACCTCGATATCGCCTGTGGGGATTTCGCTGTTTTTTGAACTTCTTTCGCAAACAACACCCTTTGCAGCAAGAACAAATTCACTTCTGCATGAAAATGCCTTATCAAAAATTTCTTTGTCTGTTTTGTCATTGAATGCAAGCTGAACAATGCCTGTGCGGTCACGCAAGTCAATGAAAATGAGCTGACCGAGGTCACGGCAACGCTGTACCCAACCGCAGACAGTTACCTCTCTGCCGACATCACCGATACGCAAATCTCCGCAATAATCGGTACGCTTCATTCCTGTCATAAATTCTGCCATTGTATATGCTCCTTTATATGAATCGGTCGGCATTTTTAATGTGCCTGACCGACCGAAAATTTTCTTTTATTACTTATTTTTCTGTTCGTCGGAAAGCTGAATTTCGATGAACTTCTCCATGAAATGCCCGTCAAGAGTAACCTCGGCTGTTTCGCCTGTTTCCATATTCTTGACCTTGGCTGTGTTCTGCTCGATTTCGTTGTCGCCCAAAACGATTGAATATCTTGCGTCAATCTTGTCGGCATACTTCATCTGAGCACGAAGGCCTCTGCCGATAACATCGGTTTCGGCAATCATTCCGCAGCTGCGAACCTGTTTGATAAGCTCAAAAGCCTTAACCTTTGCGGCATCGCCCATTGTTGCAATGTAGAGCATACACTCGTCATTGTCGGGAATCTCAATGCCCTGCTTATCCATTACCATGAGAAGTCTTTCCATACCCATTGCGAAACCGAGGGAGGGAAGGTGCTTGCCGCCGAGCTCCTCGATAAGACCGTCATAACGACCGCCGCCGCAAACAGTACCCTGAGCACCGATACAATCGGTTACAAACTCAAATACTGTCTTTGTATAGTAATCAAGACCTCTTACAATTGTGGGATCAACCGTGTATTCAATGCCTGCGGCATCAAGATATTTCTGAACTGCGTCAAAGTGGTTTCTGCACTCGTCACAAAGATAGTCTGTAATCTTAGGTGCGTCCTTTGCAATCTTGGAACAGATAGGACTTTTGCAGTCGAGAATTCTCATCGGGTTTTTGTCAAGACGGGAAAGACAGGTGTCACACAGCTTGTCCTTATAACCCTCAAAATATGATTTCAAAGCCTTGTGATATTCCGCACGACAGGTCGGACAGCCGATAGAATTAATCTGAAGATGAACGCTGTCAATCTGAAGTCTGTTGATTACGGAGCTTACAAGGCTGATAAGCTCTGCATCGGCAACAGGATCCTGTGTGCCGTACTCCTCAATACCGAACTGGTGGAACTCACGAAGTCTGCCTGCCTGTGGCTTTTCATATCGGTAGCATGAAACAAAGTAGCTTGCCTTAATCGGAAGTCCTTCGTTTTCAAGAGCGTGTTCAAGAACGGCTCTTGCCGCACCGGCTGTACCCTCGGGGCGAAGTGTTACGCTTTCACCACCCTTTGTGTCGAATGTGTACATTTCTTTCTGAACAACATCGGTTGTCTGACCAACGCCACGGGCAAAAAGCTCTGTGTGTTCAAACACGGGAGTTCTGATTTCTCTGAAGCCGTAGGAGCGAGCCTCCTCACGCATAATCTTTTCAACAAACTGCCATTTGTAGCTTTCCTTCGGAAGAACATCTTCCGTACCCTTGATTTTCTTGGTTATAAGTGCCATTTTTCCCTCCGAAAATTACAATCTTTTATAGAAAAGGGAAACGAAAAAATCTCCCTAAAAAACACAACAATCGGGCAGTATTACACCACCCGATATGTAAAGCGAAAATAATTAAATTATTTGAGAATATTTCTCCAGTCAAGGTCGCCTCTTTCAAGACCGTGGATAAGCACCTCGGCAGTTGCAATGTTTGTTGCAACCGGAATGTTGTGCATATCACAAAGACGGAGCATATTCATATCGTTAGGCTCGTTCGGCTTTGGATTGAGCGGATCTCTGAAAAAGAGAAGCATATCAATTTCATTGCACGCAATTCTTGCCGCAATCTGCTGACTTCCGCCCTGAGAGCCTGCAAGGAATTTCTGAATTGTAAGACCTGTTGCCTCTGACACCATTTTGCCTGTTGTGCCGGTGGCGCAAAGGTTGTTGCGGCTGAGAACACCGCAGTAAGCAATGCAGAACTGCACCATCAGTTCCTTTTTTTCATCATGAGCTATAAGGGCTATATTCATATATATTTCCTCCAGACATTTATTTCATATCAAATTAGTTTCAAAACTTTAACTCAAAATACCCCGCACAAACTACCCTTTGAACGCAAGGGGAATATGTTTTCCCTCAAGCCTCTGTGCAAGACAGTCAAAAACGGACGCCGCCGCACTCCAGTTAAGTCCGGCAACACCTCGCTGAACAATCACCGAAATACGGATGTCAAACGGCACAAGCGCAATAAGCTGTGTCTGTGTTGCGTCAATAACGCTGTCGAGGTCTTCATAAAAACCGAGCTGTGTAAAAAGCTTTCGGTCAAAGCGGTTGATAACAAGTCGGATATTTGTTTTTCCCATTGACTCAAGCTTTCTTCTCACCTTAACCGCACCACGCACGCCCGTCGGCTCTGCATTGGTAACAATCAAGGCTCTGTCGGCAGGAGCCGCCGCAGTTTCAAAGCCCGAACCGATTCCGGCAGGGGAGTCGATAAGGACAAAATCAAAGCTGTCCTTTACTGAGTTGACAAGTTGAGTAAACACCGAGGGACTGAGTTCGTTTTCGGTATCAAAGGGAGCCGCCATAAGGTAGAGGTTCTCATTGTTTTTGCTTTTGTAAACAGCCTCACCGAATGTACAGTTGCCGCATACGGCATCCGACGCATCAAAAATTATGTCCTGCTCCATATCGAGCATAATGTCAAGACCACGCATTCCGCAGTCACAATCAATAAGCAAGACTCTTTTGCCCTGCTTTACAAGAGCAACGGAAAGACAAATGCAGACGGTTGATTTACCCGTTCCGCCTTTTCCCGACGCTACAACTATAACATTATCCATAATAAATTCTACCTCTGCTATATTCTATCACAAAATCCGTTAAAGAGCAAGAAACGAACATTATTTTTATCAGCCAAAATTTTTGTTGATATTTTAGTGATAGTTAATAAAATTATTCTTCATTTTTAACGGTTTGCACAATAATTTCATTGATTTTTAATGCTAAAAGCAAAAAATAAGTTTTTATGTTTGGTCGTTCAGCCATTATACAGTCGGGATTTTTGTTTTATCTTTTAACATATCGTATTCTCGACCATAATTTTCAATTTTCCATTTTCAATTAAAATATGCGTCCAGCAAATCCTTTGCAACCTGCATTGAATATCTGCCCTTTGCACCGTGTTCGATTACAACGGCAATTGCTACCTCGGGCTTTTCATACGGAGCATAGCAAATGAATGTTGTATGATCTGAGCCCGAGTTTTCAGCCGTACCTGTTTTTGCGGCAACCTTAACTTTATAATCACCGAACATATAATTTGCCGTGCCGTTTTCGTTCTGAGTAACGCCGAGCATCGCCTTGCGAACAATATCAAGATTCTTCTTTGAAATTCCGCAATCACCGTAGCTTTCAACATCTGTCGATTTTACGGTTTTTGTCCGCTCATAATTTGTAACTTTATCAACAATGTGTGTTTTGAGTCTCTCACCGTTGTTGGCGATTGTCGCAACATAGGTTGCAAGCTGAACGGGAGTAAATGCGTTGTCGGACTGACCGATTGCGGCTGAAACCGTGTTGCCTACCTGCCAGCTTGTGCTGTCTCTGCCTGCAAGAGTTCCCTTTGATTCCTCAATTTCAACACCCGTGTATTCACCGAGCCCGAACTTCTGCGCATACAAATACATCGGTTCAATTCCGAGCCTTCTGCCCGTGTCGGCAAAAAAGTAGTTGCACGATTGTTCAATTGCACCCGTAACATCAAGACTGCCGTGATAGTGCATACACCTTACCACATTGGTAGGGTAAAAATCATAGTCCTGTTTGCAGTAGATTTTCGTTTTATCGGTTATGATTTTCTCCTCAAGAGCCGCACCCGCAACACACGGCTTGAACACTGAACCGCAGGCGAATGTTCCGACTGTTGCACGGTTGTACATCGGAGAATTTTTGTTTTCGGAAAGTTTGACATAGTACGAGCCGTATTCGCTGTACCTATTCAAATCGTATGTAGGATAGCTTGCCGCCGCAAGTACCGAAAAATCCTTGACCGACAACATTACAACTGCACCTGTTTCACAGTCCTCACCGTTATTTTTCTGTCCCGATTCCTTGCCCGCCTGTTTTGCCGCTTTGACATTTTCTTCAAGCGATTTTACAGCGGTTTTCTGCAATTTTGAATCAATTGTAAGGTAGACCGTGTTACCAGGTTTTGCACTCTCGGTTTCAATGCTTTCAACAAGAGTTCCGTCGGCATTTCGCTGAATAACCCTTGTTCCGCCCTTGCCTTTGAGGTCATCTTCACAGGCAAGTTCAATTCCGAATTTGCCTATCTTATCATCATAGGAATAGCTCTTGCCCTGTTTTTTCAGCTCATTGTATTCATCTTCCGACAACGAACCGAGTGCGCCGAGAATGTGCGGTGCAAGGTACGGGTCCGAAGCGCCTCGTGTGAGATAGGTCTGAATTTCAACACCGCTCACGCCCTGAGTATTTTCGCTGACGGCATTCACGGCACTTCGGCTGATATTTTTGGCAAAAACATACGGATTTGAATTTGAATACTTTTCAAGTTCCATATTGTAATGAATTGAAACGAGCGTTGTTTTTTGACTTAGACTTAACCTGTCGGAAATTTTGTAGCGTTTTAAAAGTGCATCATAGCAATCACTGGCACTTGTGTTT
>OJJP01000491.1_pt1 | contig 16558 bp, 16 predicted proteins | sample 1596261 | NCBI WGS metagenome assembly OJJP01 (sample SAMEA4350154, study PRJEB24818) | metagenome | biome: human; feature: gut; material: faeces | place: Denmark | collected 2013-09
GCGCCAGCTCCATGAGGTTCCAGCAGCGATCCAGGAAGCGCTTGGAGCCCTTGACGGCCCTCAGCTGCCGCTGGAGGTGCTGCTGCCGGACGATCGCTTCCGCCGCATCGGACAGTCCGTGGCCGCCGCCAGTCTTCCGCAGGTGCGCCCGTAACGCTGCCATCCCCGAATCGGCAGATCTTTCCGAACGGTGTGTGCCGGTTGGAACGCCTTGCTCAATGAGGTGTCCTGCCAAATGGTGTACCCTGCCGAGTGGAACACCCTGCCAGATGGGCCGCCTTGCCAAATGCGGCACCGTGCCGAGTGAGGTGGCTTGCCAAATGACTTATCCTATATACCGTGAATTTCCAAATTTTTTGTTCTGCTCCCGTTGCCGGGCGGCAGGCTATCGAATGAAAAAATACCGTCGCGTGCCAATTCCTCAACAACCCCACGAACAATTTGGTAACTGCTTTCTATATCTTTACGAACGGCCACAAGGGCGCGAACCTTCGTTGTAGTCAGACCTTCCCACTCATCCAAGGTAAGGTCTTTGCCCGTCGGATAATAGCGACGATCCCGGCGATAGGTTACACGAATTTTTACGGGGCACTTTCCGTTCTTTTTCGGATGACTCGTATCTATTATGGGCGCAACTGTTATTCCGTCTTTTGAATAGTTCATTTGATAGGATAATTATTATTTCAACACACAATTTCGACACAAAAATACAAAAACAAACAAAAATAGATAAAAATAAACAAAATAAAATCGCCACATTTGGAAGCTTAAAACATTGATTTTCATATAAAAATTCAAACAACACATAATTATTCAAAAATATAATTATGGGACTGAAAATCCTTGCACCGCCGTGGGCTGAATTATCCTCCGCAGTCGGATAATTTCGGGGTTCTTTAATCGGAGATTAGACTATGAATGAATCATTAAACTAAAAGAATAAGAAGAATGAAAAAGAAGAGCAAGTACGGGAGAAATCCCAAGTTGAACCCGAAGACACACTGCGTGATGGTGCGCTTCGATGATGAGGAATGGAACAAGTTTCTCACGATGTACGAGGAATCAGAGGTGTACGCTAAAGCCGTCTTTCTCAAGGCACACTTCTTCGGGCAGAAGTTCAAGGTACTGAAGGTGGACAAGACGATGGTGGACTACACGACTAAACTGTCGGACTTTCACGCCCAGTTCCGTGCCATTGGTACGAACTACAATCAGGTAGTCAAAGAGCTACGCTGCCATTTTTCGGAGAAGAAGGCGATGGCGTTGCTTTACAAACTGGAGAGTTGTACCATTGATCTTGTGAAGTTGAGCAGGGAGATTGTGGAACTTTCAAGGGAGATGTACGCTAAGTGGGAGCAATCAAAATCCGACTGATATGGCATCAGTAAAGGTCAAGTTCCGTCCATCTACCGTAAACGGTAAGGAGGGCACACTCTACTATCAGGTCATTCACAACCGTGTGGTCAGACAGATAAACACCGAGTATAAACTTTTTGTTTCGGAATGGGACAGCCATTCCGAAACGGTTGTCTTGCATCATCTATTGACAGGACAAGAGAGGAACAACTACCTGCTTTCAATCGGTTCACGCATCAAGTGGGACAAGGACAGGCTGAACAAAATCATACACAAGTTATTTCAATCCGGCACATTCGTAACGGATGATGTAGTCATGCGCTTTCATGAAAACAGGCAAGAATTGTCATTCAACGCTTACATCAGCCAACAGATAGCGAGACTGAAACGCTTGGGCAAAATACGCACCTCAGAGACTTATACAGCTGCACTCAGAAGTTTTAACGGTTTTATAAATGGCAAGGATGTCTTGTTTGACCAGCTTAATGCGGATTTGTTGGCAGAGTACGAGGCTTATTTGAAAGGAAGGGGAAATACGCCCAATACTATATCCTTCTATATGCGTATTCTAAAAGCCGTCTATAACCGTGCGGTGGAAGATGGACTGACCGAGCAACGACATCCGTTCAAGTCCGTTTACACGGGAGTGGAGAAAACAATGAAGCGAGCCTTGTCGCTCAATGACATCAGACGTATCAAAGGACTGGACTTGTCATTGAAGCCCAATCTTGATTATGCCCGTGATATGTTCCTGTTCTGTTTCTACACAAGGGGAATGTCGTTCATCGACATGGCTTATCTGAGAAAGAAGGACTTGCAGAATGGTACTCTTTCCTATCGCAGACGTAAGACAGGACAGCAGTTGTTCATCAGATGGGAAAAGTGTATGCAAGAGATTCTTGACAAATATCCAGTAAACGAAACGGAATACCTCTTGCCCATCATTACAAAACGGGACGAAGATTATCGGAAGCAATACGCCAACGAACTTCACCGTGTGAACCATCTGTTGAAGAAAATTGGAAAGCAGTTGGATTTGCCAATACCATTAACTATGTATGTCGGTCGGCACTCGTGGGCAAGTATCGCCAAGAGCCGTAATGTGCCCATTTCTGTCATAAGCGAGGGAATGGGACATGATTCTGAGAACACTACACAGATTTATCTTGCATCGCTGGATACTACAGTAGTAGATAAAGCCAATAAAAGAATACTGGATTTGCTGTGAAACCATGAATGTTTAGCGAATCCGTCCAACGCTTACCAAGAGAAGAACCTTTTTCCCTTATTTCCATAAGAAGAGACGGGCGTAAACTTGATATAAAATGCCTGTCGAAGTTGATATATTGGAAGATAGCATATTCCAGTTTTCACCAGAATTGCTGAACACCTTGCTCAAAGACCACACCACGAGCAGGGACGAAATGCAACGCAATATCTTCTGGGCTACTTCAGATTATGAACATCTTGGCAAAGAATACCAATACAATTCCCCTATCCTCCCACACCTTATAACAGGAGATAACGGACATATCATCATGCCTCGTGTCCTCAAAAGCCGTGATACCCAATCAACCCGTTCCCGTGATATGGCTGAGGTCTTCACTCCATCATGGATATGCAATGCACAGAACAACCTGATTGATGAAGCATGGTTCGGACGAAAGGATGTTTTCAATACCGAATATGCAGACGAACAGGGACATCATAAATGGAAAACAACGGAAGGCTGTATCATATTCCCGGAGGGCAAAAGTTGGAAGGATTATGTGCGTGATATCCGACTGGAAATCACTTGCGGAGAAGCCCCATATCTGATTAGCCGCTATGATACCACGACAGGAGAGACTATCCCTTTGGAACAGCGTATCGGTTTGCTTGACCGCAAACTAAGGGTGGTAAGCGAGAACACATCCACTTCGGGCGAATGGCTTGAGTGGGCACAAGAAGCCTATAAAAGTACCTACGGTTACGAGTGGCAGGGAGACAATCTACTCATTGCCCGAGAATCTATGCTTGTCTCTTTTGTGGAGTATTTTCAACAGAAATTTGGCAAATGCCCTTTACTGAAATCTATCAACTACATCGCTTACATCATTTCGTGGAACGTATGGCAGATGGACGGATTAAGAGGTGTCATTCCAAATAGTTGCGGAGAACGTAGGGAAGTTGTAGCCGACTTGTTCGGGACTACCGAAGTGGTCACCCAATGTGAAGGATGTCTGAAAGATGACATCCGCAGGCACAATGGGGTCTATTGCCAAATCAAGGATTGGCATGCTACCGACAAGGCAACAGGCAAAAAGGGAAAACGAATCCGATTTATAGACCTAATAAAATAGTGCGGTATGAAATTCACATCTTCACTAAAGTTAAAACTGATATATGTGTTCCGTATCAACGATGCTGCGCACAAGGGATGTCTGAAAGTGGGCGAAGCCACTTGTGACAATGACAATGTTTTCGGTCTTGCTCCCAACAGCAAGGCTCTCAACGAGTCTGCCAAGAAACGTATCAATCAATATACGCAAACGGCAGGTATAGCATACGACCTCTTATATACGGAACTTACGATATACAACAGCAAGTATGGTTTGTGTTCTTTCAATGACAAGGAAGTGCATAGCGTGCTGGAGCGTTCAGGTATCAAGAAAAAGATATTTGATACCGAGAACAAAGCCAACGAGTGGTTTATTACCGATCTTGAAACAGTTAAACGGGCAATAATCGCCGTAAAAGAGGGGCGTGAATCATTATCTTCTGCTGAGGTTTCACACGACAAAAGTCCTATTGTATTCCGACCGGAACAGCGTGAAGCTATTGAAAAGACTAAAAAGCAGTTCAAGAAAGGAAACCAGATGCTGTGGAACGCCAAGATGCGATTTGGTAAGACGCTGTCCGCATTACAGGAGGTAAAAGATATGGATTTCAGCCGAACCTTGATTCTCACCCACCGTCCGGTAGTTGATAGCGGTTGGTTTGAGGACTTTGGCAAGATATTCTATGATAGGCGGGATTTTGCATACGGCTCAAAGAATAACGGTGATAGTCATACTTCGCTGGAAACAAGAGCAAAACAAGGACAATGCAAATATGTTTACTTTGCTTCCATGCAAGACTTGCGTGGTTCTGAACTTGTAGGCGGCAACTTTGATAAGAACAATGAAGTGTTCGCCACCGCATGGGACTGTATCATCGTGGACGAGGCGCACGAAGGCACACAGACAGATTTGGGTAAGGCTGTAATGCAGGAACTTACGAAGGACAAGACCAAGATTCTGCGTCTTTCCGGCACTCCATTCAATTTGTTGGACGATTTCAAGGAGGATGAGATATATACTTGGGACTATGTAATGGAACAGCGTGCCAAAGCGTCTTGGGATGAGCTGCACTTTGGCGACCCGAATCCATACGCATCACTGCCAACCATGAACATTTACACCTATGACCTCGGACGATTACTCAATGAGTTCGTGGACGAAGATGTGGCATTCAACTTCCGTGAGTTCTTCCGTGTAAATGACAATGGAACTTTCGTTCATGACAAGGATGTAAGTGCTTTCTTGAATCTTATAACCAAAGAGGACCGGGAGAGTTGCTATCCGTTTGCCAATGAGGAATACCGCAATATATTCCGTCATACCCTGTGGATGCTGCCTGGAGTGAAGGAGGCACGGGCGATGAGTGCCATGTTGCAGACACATTCGGTATTCCAACATTTCAAGGTTGTGAATGTTGCAGGCAATGGAGATGAGGATGAAGAAAGCAAGGATGCACTTGTGGCGGTAGAAGAAGCCATTGGCAAAGACCCTGATGCCACACGTACCATTACCTTGTCTTGTGGCAGACTGACAACGGGTGTCAGTGTGAAGGCTTGGACAGCTGTGTTTATGCTGTCAGGCTCGTATAACACGGCTGCCTCCAGTTATATGCAGACTATCTTCCGTGTGCAGACTCCTGCCGCTATCAACGGAAAGGTTAAAGAGCAATGCTATGTCTTTGACTTCGCACCGGACAGAACATTGAAAGTGATAGCAGAAACAGCCAAGATTTCATCCAAGACAGGAAAGACCAGTGGCAACGACCGTAAGATTATGGGCGAGTTCCTGAATTTCTGCCCGATAATATCCATCGAGGGTTCCAAGATGAATCAGTTTGATGTGCCAAGGATGTTGGAACAACTCAAAAAGGTCTATGTGGAACGTGTCGTGCGCAATGGCTTTGAGGACAGAAGTCTGTATAATGATGAGTTAATGAAACTCAATGATTTGGAGTTGCAAGAGTTCGATGACCTCAAAAAGATTATCGGTCAGACAAAAGCCATGCCCAAGACGAATCAAGTGGACATCAACAATCAGGGGCTGACTGATGAGCAATACGAGGAACTTGAAAGTCTTGAAAAGAAATCCAAGAAGAAAGGTAAGGACAAACAGCCTTTGACAGAGGAGGAGAAACAACGACTGGAAGAACTGAAGAAGAAAAAGAACAATCGGGAAGCCGCTATTTCCATTCTTCGGGGTATATCCATCCGTATGCCTTTGCTGATTTATGGAGCAGAGTTGAAAGACGAGTCTCAAGAAATCACCATTGACAACTTCGCTTCGCTCATCGACCCTCAATCGTGGGAAGAATTTATGCCTAAGGGTGTTACCAAACAGAAATTCAACAACATCAAGAAATACTATGACCCGGAGATATTCTGTGCAGCCGGAAAGCGTATCCGGGCTATGGCTCGTGCTGCCGACAAACTCAGCGTGGAGGAACGCATCGAGCGCATAACGGATATTTTCAGTACATTCCGTAATCCGGATAAGGAAACGGTGCTTACTCCTTGGCGTGTGGTGAATATGCACCTTGGCGACTGTTTGGGTGGATATAACTTCTTTGAACAAGGGTATGAAACCACACTGTCCGAACCTCGTTTCATTGACAAGGGTGAAGTGACCGCCAATGTATTTGCCGAGGATTCTCGTATTCTTGAAATCAACTCAAAATCGGGATTATATCCCCTCTATATGGCATACAGCATTTACCGTACACGAGTAAAGAACTCTTTATTTTCGGTGTCAAGTATCGAAGACGAACAACAAATCTGGGACAAGGTTGTCGCAGAAAACATCTTTGTCATCTGCAAAACTCCCATGGCAAAGAGCATCACCAAACGAACCTTGATAGGCTTCCGCAAGGCTAAGGTAAACACCAGATACTTTGAGGATTTAATCAATCAAATTAAAAACAAACCTGAACACTTTATCAAGCAGGTTGATAAATTCGTTTCAGAAAGAACAGGAATAAAGAATATGAAATTCAATGCGATAGTGGGAAATCCACCGTATCAAGTTATGGATGGAGGCGCACAAGCAAGTTCTGTGCCAGTTTATCAGTATTTTGTTTCTATAGCTAAAAAAGTTCAACCCAATTTTATTTCAATGATTATGCCTGCTCGTTGGTATGCAGGAGGACGAGGGCTTGATGACTTTCGTGCAGATATGCTATCAGACAAAACTATTCGCAGCTTGCACGATTATCCGAAAGCATCAGACCTTTTCAGTAATGTGGGATCAAAGGTGGATTATGCTATTTCCTAATGGACGCAAAATATGATAACATAAAAACCGCACCTACCATAATTTCTCATACAGAAACTGGCGTATATGCTTCTCAAAGAAGCCTTGCTCAGAATACCTCTGATATTTTTATCCGAGATGGTAGAAGTATTTCAATCATCACCAAAGTAACGGAACAGAGTAGTGAATACATCCAATCATTTGTATCACCATTGAGACCATTTGGCTTGCGTGGTTATTTCGTGAGCGATCCCAATTTTCATGAAACATCTGATGGGCTGACAACTCCTGTTGTCTGTATTGGTAAAGGTCTCAAAAAAGGGTATGTGGAACGTAATCTTGTTCCTTTGCACACTAACTGGATTGATAGATTCAAAGTAATCATTCCTCGAGCAAACAACATTGGCACAGAGGCTAATGATGACAATCTTAATGCGTTTGTTGGAAAGCCTAACGAAATTTGTACAGAATCTTACCTTTGCATATTCGCAGATTCCAATGTTTCGTATGATGAGTGCGTAAATATTTGCCTATATCTCAAATCTCGCTTTGCGAGGTTCATGCACTGTCAAGCGAAGTCAAGTCAAGATGCTACGGCCAAAACATTCCGTTTTGTCCCGACGCAGGACTTCTCGAAGGAAAGCGATATTGATTGGTCGCTTTCATCTGTTCAAATTGACAAACAACTGTATGTCAAATACAATCTTACAGACGAAGAAATCTCATTTATTGAATCAATGATAAAACCGATGTAAGCATAAACGAGGGCAAGTTATACTCTTGCCCTCGTTTTAACTCACTTTTCTTTTCGCACACCTTTAAACGGTGTACCATCTTGTTTGACATCCATAAAACGCCCAGTATCTTTATCCCTTTTTACCCATTGTTCAGTTTTGGGATTATAAACCTGTGAACGATTTCTTACTGCACCATTGCGATGTCCGTCTCCTGACGGTGGATTTGTTGCCATAATCTTCTTTTTAGGTCAATCTCGAATTATGCAGCCGAGAATGCACTGCTTAATATTATGAGTTATTTCCGTATATATGAACTAAGATCTTCTCCACTATAAGGATATGACTCTGTGAAGACTCTCATCTGTCCTTCAATACCATAAGGCATAATATATGGATAGAGAAGTAAATACTCCCGTTGAGGACTTGCATGTTGCGCATCTTTTGTAACAGGCATGATCATACATTTACCAGTATGTCCATCCACGACACCTAATTCCCATGGCATCCAATTACTTCTTCCAGCTTCTGGTGATTGAGCATAAATTAAAGATTTACTGCTCATTAATCTTTTCTGCAACCTTTTTGCTGTATCTTTATTTGTTTCATTCCTTTTCAAGTCAACATCAACAATGCAGTCAAGATATACTTGTAACCCCATTTTCGACAAAGTGTAATATATACCTTTTACAACATTCAAATCAGAAATATTGTATGAAAGGAATATATCAAACTGTTTATATAGAGATGCTCCTTGAAGATTATCGCTATATGTACGTTGCTCGTAAAGGGGAGTGCTATATGCTATGTTACGAAAATACGCCTCGCTAAAATACTTCATATTAGATTCTTCCTTCATTTACTAATCGCCAATAATACTTTCCCAACTCTGTCAACTGACATCCGGTACTATGAACTCCTCATTTATAGGTTTTACAAACCCTATACTCTGCAACTTTTGAAGTAATTTGAATTTTCTAACGTTGTTCGCATCTGCATAAGGGAGAATATATTCATGATTTACAGATGGGTCGTTCGTATCCTCAAAAGATGGGTCTAGAGCTAAATCGTTATTGGGATTTGTAAACAGGTTTGTTAATTCGCGAATAATTGACAATGATACCTGTGGCGTAACTGTACGTAATGGAGCAAATTCCGTAACATTAGTCTTGAATACAGGTCTTTGATCCCAAGGTCCAAAAGAGCGATCGATATATGCATATACACCGCCAATAGTAATGTTACCGCAATAATCCGATGCTCCGCCATTTAGCGCAGTACATAATAATTCTGTAAAAAGACCATGACCACCAGCTTCCATAGCAACTTCGTCTTCACGACAAGCTGTTAAGACTGAAACTCCTGTATTTAAAATGCTACCTACATCCTGAAGTTCGTATTTCCCGATATTGCCTGAGTGACAACAATCCAAAATGATAATCTTGTTGCGAACCTTGGAAGTGTTAACAATACTCATTATTGTTGACATCTGTATCCCCGTATAATATTGACCAGGGGTAGCTATATCTTGAGGCATAACAATTTCTGCACCAGTGCTATTCATATAGCCATGCCCAGAAAAATAAAAGAGAGCAGTATCATCATTTCCTGCAAAAAGTTTACGAATAGCATCCATCACTTCTCCTGAAGTCTGTACATTTGGCATCATTTTTACGCCAAAGTTAGGAGATCCGTCACCATGTCGTTCAATTGCAGCTTTAACGCTATTGATGTCCTCAATACACCCTGTCAATTCATTTCCTTCGGGATAATCATTAATCCCAATCAACAATGCCTTTTTCATGTAACAAATAGTTATAGTGATTGATAAATGGCGTAGTTACGGACAGCATTGGCAACAGATTTTGCATTCCAGCCAACGATAACATCTGCTGCATTTTTTACGATAGAGGATGTGCGTTCTGCTCCCCATGGCTGAACAGCAATGATAGGTTTGTTGTACTTCTTTGCCATTTCAATCTCTTTATTAATCCATTTGCTATAAGTGGCATAAACTCCTGCAAGAATGATAATGCAACTGCACCCCTTTACCTTTGCCTCTATTGCATCAGATAATTGTTTGTCTGTGCCATTTGTGTGAATAGGATCATTTTTAGGAACTGAATGGTTGTAAAAGACGATACCTTCCTAACGCAAGAATGATTCAATTTTGTCATAATCTGAAGAATATGCCCACGAGTGTGATATAAATATTCTATACATATCAATTAGCGCGAATTCTCTGGTCCTTCGCCAGGGTCTTAATTTCGAATTCACACAGCAAAGATATGGACTTTTTCTCTTACAAACAAACAACATGTGAAAAATTCACATTTACAATATAGATATTTGGCATTTATTGGCATATACATTTGTTTTGCTGAGAAAAAATCTCTAAATTTGCACCGATTTATTATATAATCAATGAGATAGTATATGTTACAGCAATTTATAGTTGAGAACTTTCTCTCTTTTAGGAACAGGGAAACCTTCTCTCTTCTACCTAATAAAGGCACTTTGAAAAAGGAACATAAAACGGAACCCATTAAAGGACAATGGGTATTAAAGTCTGCTGCAATGTTTGGAGCGAATGCAGGTGGAAAGAGCAATTTCGTAAAAGCGATTGAGTTAGGGAAAAGGCTTGTTCTAAGGGGCACGAGAACAGATGATTTGATAGATTTTTACCCATTTCGCTTGAGTTCCGAAAATAAAAAAAGAGATACCACTATTATTTATCACATACTATGTGGTAACAAAAAATATGAATACGGATTTAGTTACAATTCTGAACAAATAAGTTCAGAATGGCTTAAACAAATAAACAAAAACAGCGACTGTGTTATTTTTCAAAGAGAAACAAAAAAGTCTGAATTTGAAATTTCATATCTACTTAAGCTTAACCCCAAAGAAGAAGAATCACAATTCCTTTCTTTTCTAGCAAAAGCAACGCCACAAAAGCAATTATTCCTCCACGAAGTTATGAGTCGTAACATTCATGAAAATGTATCAAATATAAAAGATTTAGATGCAGTTATCGACTGGTTTGTAAATTCCCTTAAAATTATATTTCCCGACACACCATACAAACAAGGTGTATTACTTAAAGCGGCTGATGATAACGACTTAAAACGTGGTTTTGGGGCACTATTAAGATACTTCAATACGGGCGTTGATGGTGTGAAATTAATAGATGTTCAATTTGAAAAACTTGGAATTCCACACGATTTACAACGTGCAGTCAAAACAGATTTATCAAAATCCAATACTGATGAAGCATTTGGAGCATTAAGATTTGACGATAACCTGTATTTAATTAACTTGATTGATGGTGAAATTAGGGCTAAGAAATTGATGACTGTGCATAAAAAAATGGATGAAGCTGACATTGAACTTTTTTCGCTTGGCGATGAGAGTGATGGTACAAAACGTTTATTCGATTATATTCCACTTATCTTGGACTTGATTCAAGGAGGAAAAGTCTTTATTGTTGATGAAATGGAACGTAGCTTACATCCATCACTTATTAAGCAAATAATTTTATTGTTTTATAAGCATTCAAAAGATGTTTCTAGTCAACTGATTTTTACCACTCATGAAAGCTCTTTAATGGATCAAAAGATATTCAGGAGAGATGAAATATGGTTGATGAAAAAAGACAATAACGGTATCAGTTCATTTGGACGAATGGATAATTTATATAATGTGCGTTTTGATAAAATGCTTCAAAACAGTTACCTCAATGGCGAATACGGCGCAACCCCCATATTCGAGACAGAAGAAGAGATAAATAAATTATTTTCATCTTTAAAATAATTTTCTGATGGTAAGTTTTATTTCTAAATTTTTGTTCACTGCCACGGTAACAGCACCAACATTCTTGTCACTGGGATTAATAGGTGTTATTAAGGATAGCACGAATTATTTTCAACTATGGGATGATATGCTAGAAAATAAGATATTTCCTACTAGTTTTGAATGGTGGGGCATCAATATTAGTTTCGGATTTATGTTGATATGCCTTATCGGTATTAAAATTTTTCTTTATAGAAAATCCAACAAACACAAGGAAGGAAAAACCATTCAAGTGAAATCTTATTCAAATTTATCTCTGAACAGTGCGGAGCAAATAATTTCATCTATAATCCCTTGGTTAACAATATTTGCCGACAAACTTGATTTTATGGTATTATTTGTTTGCATATACTTCAATGCTGCTTTATCGCGATTGCAAGTTACAATAACAATAACTACAATTTACTTTGTTCAATATGGGGGTATCGTTATTATGAAGTATATACAGAAGAAAATACCTACATACTAATTTCTGGAAAATGTATCAGAAATAAGAATGAGATTAAAAAGTTTATTGAAGTGACAGATTATATGGGTTTAATAATTAACGAGAAATAACATGAGCCAATTTTATGCATTGATGTCCGATAATACAGTAAAACACATTTCTCTTAAAGAAGAGATAGTAACAGAGATTAAAAATATATTTATAAATGGAGGTGCTATATTTAAACCAGAAGGTATAGAAGAAGATGTTTTCGATGGCAATATCATTAGCCGGAACGGGGAGAATATAACGTATGTACATTATGACTTACCTGAAGATTTTGCTCGCATACCATATAATCAGGCTGATATGTCTGAATACAATATAAATGAAGATATGCCTAAAAGTATCTTTTATTACGATGACGGAAAATTCTATTTTCAGGTCTTTAATAAGAGAAACATGTTACAACGAAAAATGGTCTTGCAGTTTGAATGTGGAAATATATTTGCAAAAATGAATAACTCTGCTTTTATTGTTGAAGATAAGATTCATGCACTATATGAGGAGGGGAAACTGTATTTTCAAAGTTATACAGTCGCAAATCAAATATTCTCACTAATAGATTTTGTTACCGAGGCTACAAATGCTGAAATTGAATCCTTTGGAGAAATAGATGGAATTAATGTAAATACTGAAAGTATAAAGCATATTGCAAATATAAAGACGCGTCGGCTTATAAAGTTGTTATCGAATACAGACAATATTTCAGCTTTTATGAGAAAAGCACCTCGAACAAAAACTAGCCTATTAAACAAATACGGAGTTAATGCACAAATAAATGAAAATAAAGAATTGGTTTTACCGACAAATAATGTTGCAGATTTGAACCGTGTTTTAGAGTTTCTCAATGAGGATATATTTAGGGGTGTAATTACCGACAGGCTTTATCGTTCAAATTCAAAGAAAAAAGATAATCACTAATTATGATGAACAAAGAAAACCAAATAATACTCTATCAGGACGATAACGAGATAACTCGTGTGTCTGTGCGCTTTGCTGATGAAGACTTGTGGCTGACTCAGGGACAATTAGTTGAGATATACCAAACAAGCAAATCGAATGTAAGTGAGCATATCAAGCATATATTTGAAGATGGAGAACTAGCAAAGGAGGCAACTGTTCGGAAATTCCGAACAGTTCAAATAGAAGGTTCTCGTAAGGTTGAACGAGAAGTAGAGCACTACAACCTTGACATGATTATTGCCTTGGGCTATCGTGTTCAGTCGCAAGTGGCTACTCGTTTCCGCCGTTGGGCAACACAACGACTTCATGAGTATATCCAGAAAGGGTTTGCTATGGATGATGAACGCTTAAAGCAAGGGGGTAACCGCTATTTCCGTGAGTTGCTGCAACGCATTAGGGATATTCGTAGTAGCGAGCGCAATTTTTATCAGCAAGTCACCGATATTTATGCTACGGCTACGGATTATGATCCACGCGATGAGATGACAAAGATGTTCTTTGCCACCGTACAAAACAAACTGCATTATGCAGTTCATGAGAATACTGCTGCCGAAGTGATATACAATCGCGTGGACAATGAAAAGCCGTTTGTAGGCATGACGAACTTCAAGGGGAACTATGTAACTAAAGATGACGTAAAGATCGCTAAGAACTATCTGACTGCGATTGAACTCCAACGTCTGAATCTGCTTGTTTCCGGTTTCTTGGACTTTGCCGAGTTCCAAGCATTGGAAATGAATCCTATGACAATGAAAGATTGGATAGAGGCACTGGATAGCCAAATCATAGCACACAAGCGTAAGGTTTTGATTGGCAAGGGAAATATTTCGCATAAACAAGCGATTGAGAAGGCAGAAAAGGAGTTTGCCATTTATCGCAAACGCGAAATGGAACTGCTTGAAAGCGATTTTGATAAAGAAATCAAAAGATTAAAGAACAAGAATGACAATAGTTCAAACTAATTCACTACCTTTGCCCTTGGAAACCTTCACGCAACCTTGCGCAGAACAACGCAAGTCACTGGTGGAGCAAACGGAGGAGATTACGGTTGAGTTGCTTTTAGAAAGTAATGATATTCAGCTATTTGGAAATAAATTACGATTCCTGGTGGCACCACAGAATGAGAGAGAGTTGCAGCAATGCAACTCTTTTTTTATAACATTGTGTATTTGCTGCAAAACGGTCGGCAGGAATAGCACCCCGGACTATGCCGCCGGACAGACGATTCGCCCCCGCAAGCGTTTCCCGGCCTTCCGCTCCGGTTCCCGGAAAAAATACGAAGGGAAGACCGGAATCGGATTAAATGATTATTTTTGCATCGGAACAAATCGCCGCAAGCATGAAAAAACGCTGGATCGTCTTCACCGTATTACTTATCGTCGCCCTGACCGCATTCCTCTACATCCGCTTCTTCTTCGTTTCGGCGAGGGCGTCAAAAGCGGAGAGTTGAACTATGTCGTCTATAAAGGGCTCGTCTTCAAAACCTACGAAGGCAAGCTGATCCAATCCGGCATACGGTCCAAAACGGCCGGTACGATCCAATCCTACGAATTCGAATTTTCCGTCGAAAACGAAGCGCTCGCCCGCAAGCTGATGCTGCTGGGCGGCAAAAACATCGAACTCCACTACAAGGAGTATTTCGGAGCGCTTCCCTGGCGGGGATTCTCGAAATTCGTGGTCGATAGTATCGTCACAAAACCGATCGGCTCCCTGCCGATCGACTCCGAAACGGAACGATAACAAACTACTCCGAAGTCGCAGCAAACGACTCCGGCCATTTTTCCCGAAATATTTTTTCGGTCCGACTCCCGAATCCGCAGACAGTCCCCATGTTGCATCGTTTCCGACACTCCATCGCTTCGTTCTCGCTTCCGACGCGGCTCAACAACCCATTCCACTACACTCCGCATCCGCTGTGCGAATTAGCGGCCCGGGAGCTGCAAGCCTACTTGTGCGAACGGAAAGAGTGGACCGAAGAACTCTCTGCGGGTAAAATGTTCGGAGTGCTGGTCGTGAAGGATTCAGCCGGAACTGTAGGCTTTCTGACCGCATTTTCAGGTAATCTGGCCGGCAGCAACAGCCACGAATACTTCGTCCCGCCCATCTACGACATGTTGCGGCCCGGTGATCTCTTCCGCACCGAAGAGGCCGCCATTTCGGACCTGAACCGGCAAATCGAAACCCTCGAAACGGCCGGCCGCTACAGGGAACTTCTCCGAACCATAGAAGAAACGGAAACAGAAGCCGCCCGGGAAATCGCAGCCGCAAAAGCCCGAATGCGAATCGCAAAAGCCACCCGAGAAGCCCGACGCAGGGAGCACCCGGATGAAAATACGCAGACGGCTTTAGTCCGGGAAAGCCAACACGAAAAAGCGGAGCTGCACCGGTTGAAACAGAGTTGGAAAAATCGGATCGCATCGCTTCACGCGCAACGAACCTCCATCGCGGAACGAATCGAATCCCTGCGCTGCGAGCGTAAGGCCCGTTCTGCGGCTCTTCAGGCAAAACTATTTCGCAAGTTCCGTCTGCTCAACGCCCTCGGAGAGATACGCGATCTGGCGGAAATATTCGCACCGACTCCGCAGGGTACACCCCCGGCCGGTGCAGGGGAGTGTGCGGCCCCCAAACTGCTGCAATACGCTTTCGAACACCGGCTTACACCGCTGGCGATCGCCGAATTCTGGTGGGGAGCCTCGCCGAAGGGCGAAATCCGCCGTCACGGACACTACTATCCCGCCTGCCGAGGTAAATGCGGCCCGATTCTCGCCCACATGCTTCGGGGACTCGACGTCGAGCCCGAACCCGATCGCGCCTGCCCGCAGTCCGCCCCGGAGCTCCTGTACGAAGACCGCTGGATAGCCGCCGTCTTCAAACCTGCCGGGATGCTCTCCGTTCCTGGAAAATCGGAAGCTCCGTCGATCCTCGACTGGGCTCGGGAGCGTTATCCCGCAGCTACGGGACCGCTCGTCGTCCACCGCCTCGATATGGACACCTCGGGTGTACTGCTGCTCGCCCTGACCAAAGAAGCGCACCAGGAGCTCCAGGCCCAATTCAAACACCGGACCGTCCGAAAACGCTACATCGCCCTGCTGGAGGGGCGGATAACCCCGCCGAAAGGACGTATCGAACTCCCCCTGCGACCGGACCTCCACGACCGTCCCCGACAGGCGGTCGATCCCCTGCACGGAAAACCGGCGATCACGGAGTACGAAGTGTTGGAATTCCGGAACGGCCGCACCCGCATCGCCTTCTACCCGCTGACCGGCCGCACGCACCAGTTGCGCGTCCATGCGGCCCATCCATCGGGACTCAATGCTCCGATCGCGGGCGACCGACTGTACGGAACAGCCGGCCGGCGATTGTTTCTGCATGCCGAACGGATCGAATTCCGCCATCCGGCGACCGGCGATCGGATAGCGATCGAAAAACCGGCGGATTTCTAATGTCGCAAGAAAAAGCGGACGCATCATGAAGTGCACCCCAAATATTGGACGGATTAGTATTTGTTTAGATGGCATGAGTTCGGTATTGTACCGGGCTCATGTTGTTTAAGTATTTCTTTATCCGCTTGTTATTGTAGTAGTCGATATATTCTT
>OJJP01000496.1_pt1 | contig 16481 bp, 6 predicted proteins | sample 1596261 | NCBI WGS metagenome assembly OJJP01 (sample SAMEA4350154, study PRJEB24818) | metagenome | biome: human; feature: gut; material: faeces | place: Denmark | collected 2013-09
TGCACTCTGAATATCTCACCTACGCTATCGGTCGTAAGTGCACGATGTTGATAAGAGTCAGTAAAGGGATAAGTTATGTAATCTTTGCCGGCTACATTATTTTGACTATTGGCAGATTGCTGTGCTCCTGCCAGCCAGGGCACAAGACAAGCCAAAAAGAAAGTAAGGATTTTGTGTTTCATAATAATTAGTTCAAAAATTGTTTGATGCAAAGATAGAAAATACAATCCTAACGATAGGTATATAAATCTTTCAAAAGAGGGACTTTATTCGGTCAAATGGGGGAAAATAGAAAAAATACAGCAATCTCTATTTCTAAGAATAGAACATTTTCCATCTTGCAAATAGAAATTAATTAGAAGAACAAAATCATTGATTGAAGACTCAAATATTATTATTCCGAATGCTATCATAGAATACAAACCATTCAGTATTTCATTTTTTCACCTCAAATTGATAACTACCCGATTCCAACTCCAAAATAACCTTTCCATTATTTTCACCGATAAACTTGATTCCAGTACTTTTTTTTAAAATACCCTTTCCGTTCTCCTTCACATCTTTTACAGATGAAGCAGGTAGATATAATAAAGCGGAAGTATTGCCAGGAATATTGAAAGTATATCGAATGATTTCATTCTCTATTTCCCAACCACTTTCAATGCGTCCATACATAGAATCGTAATATCCTTTTGCATACTTCATTTTACCAGCCAAATCTATCGCCGGCTTTAAGATGAAATGTTTAAATCCGGGAAAAGCCTCATCCCGCTGTATACCCAAAGAATAATTATACATCCAACTTCCTACTGCACCAAATGAATAATGATTAAATGAATTCATACGGTTATTCCCGCCAAACCCATCCAAATGGGTATAAGAATTCAAGCGTTCCCAAATAGTCGTCGCACCCTGTTCTACGGAATATAGCCAAGAAGGATAGCTTGTTTGTTGCAATAATCTATAAGCAATATCAGAATAACCATTATCTGACAGTGCCTTACCAATCCATGCAGTGCCTATAAAACCAGTCATTAACGAATAAGATGGACATAACTTGCCACAATCAGTTGTATTCTCCCGTGTAATGGTTTCCAACAAGTTCTTTATGGCTTTTTCTTTCTGCTCATCATTAATAATATTGAATGCCAACGGAAGCACATAAGAAGTTTGAATATCAATTGATGTACCTCGTTTTTTAGGAAGAAAGGAGGAAAAGATAGTCTTACCATCATTGGGGCGAATATAGGTTTTATTAAAGAAAGTTTTCCGCTCAGCATATAATTTACTGAATCTTTCTGCATCCATTTGCTTGCCCAAGATGGTAGCTATCTTATTCATCAATTCCAAGTCGTAGATGAAATATGCTTCCCATAAGAGTGATTTATCATTTTTCTCATCTTCCAATCCCAACCAGTCACCCAAGTCACCCCATGCTCTGTTCTGAACTAGCAAGCCTGTCTCCTTCTCAATCATTTTATCAAGTATATACTGTATGTACTGACTCATAGCATCATAGTGTTCGTTCAACAATCTTTTATCTCCATATTGCTGATAACACTCCCAAGGCACTGTGATTCCGGCACTTCCCCATAACAGCCCACCAAACCCTCCTCCCAGTGGAGCTATATCGGGAAAACGTCCGTCAGATCGTTGTACGTCACGCATAGATTGTACATATCTTCTAAGGAATTGAGAGACATCAGCCAGGTAAGTCGCTGTACGAGAGAAGACAGAAATATCTCCCGCCCATCCCAAACGCTCGTTGCGTTGAGGACAATCTGTGGGAATAGACAAGAAGTTACCGGAAGAAGACCACGTAATATTTTTCCACAATTTATTAACCAATGTATTGGATGTTTCGTAGGAAGAGGCAAAGTTATGGATGGAACTAAGCACTATTCCTTTCACCGCTTCTGTCGCCAAAGGAGCATCTATACCGGTTATCTCCACAAAACGATAACCGTGGTAAGTAAAACGCGGATGAATAGTTTCCCGACCGCCTCTCGTTATATAGATATCTTGAGCCATGGCGGCACGGATATTTTCAAGCATAATCATACCAATACTTCCTTCATATTCGGGCAAATCAGGATACTTTACTTCGGCATAACGCAGACAGATTTTTGTTCCTGGTTTCATTCCTGAAAGTTGGATTTGAGGTACACCTACCATATTTTGTCCCATATCATATACAAAGACTTTTGGACGGACTTCTTCTACAGAGATTGCAGTCAGCTCATTGACCGCCTTTACTGTTTGCCCGAACTGCCCTACCAGTTTATAATTAGAATAATCATCCACCCAAGGCATATTTGGATTTCCTGATGTACTTATATGTCCGTTCAAAGCTACTTCAACAGCTGGTTTCCAACTTTCGTTTGGAGTGTATAAAGCTGTATTCCACCCTTCCATTTCCGAGTCTTTCAGAGCATCATAAACTTCTCCTTGAAAGAGACTGCCATACAGAACAGGACCATTATTACAATACTGCCAAGTAGAAGGATCCGTAACAATCACTTTTTCATGCCCATCTTTATAGGTGATAACTAATTTAGCCAATAAAGATTGCCGATCGCCGAAGAAATTCCAATTTTCTCCAGTAAATGTAGCACCTCCACTCCACCAACCTTCTGCAAGGAAAGCTCCGATAGCATTCTGACCTATTTGTACATAGTCTGTAACATCAAAGGTCTGATATAAATGAGTTTTATTATATTGAGTAACTCCAGGATTGAAATAATCCTCTCCAACACGCTGTCCATTTATATAAATTTCATAAATTCCGCGTGCCGTAACATATAGACGCGCTTTTACCACCCCAGTATCTGGAGAAGTAAAAACTGTACGGAGCATAGGAGATGATTTTCCTTTCGGAGTGAAAATTTCTAAAGCACCATTCGTTCCACCAAAGATCTGATACGCTTCATCCTTCACTGTCGTTATTACATTTTGAGGACTTCTAAAATTCATGATTTTCACTTTTGAAAAAGAAACAGCCTGTTCAGCCGGGACAATAAAGCCCATATCACCGACTACCGGAAAAGCAATGAAATCACCTCCTCTCCCCAACGGATTTAGATTGACAACGCCAATCTCCTTTTCTACATTATCAATATAGAACTTAGTGAAACCTAAATCAGAACTTAATGTTATCGTATGACAACCATACATATTGTCTTTATGAATCAGATTCTTAGGAATGGAGAAACTAGCAAAAGGCATGTCCGGCTTGTCATTAGGATGGTAGCCCACCCGATAGACATTCAATATCGCTTCTTTTTTCATGGATATTGGAGCAATATCCAATTCCACTTTGATGTAAGATTCATTCTTCCCGTTTTCCAAATGATACAAGTTCTTATTTTTGTCCATCAGACGTGCATCATTAGCTCCATAAACAAGACCTGCACAAGTACTTTTTAATATTTCATTTAATTGAATTGTATATTCCAATCTGAAAACCGGAAGATAATGCGAATACAAAACCATATCCTGATCACTGCCTCCAATCCATTTGGCATCCTTCCAACCTTGATAAGTGGAATCACAACTCATTAATCCTGTTTCAAACCAAGAAGTTTCCGACATTTGTTCGCCTCTTTGATTCCAAACCGTTACAGTCCATGAATAACGAGTAGAGGGTTGCAGAGAAGTGCCATTATACACTACATTTAAAGAGAATCCATTTTGTGTTTTTCCACTATCCCACACAATGTTTCCTTTTTCATCTGAAACGATAATTTGATAGGCTGTCTGCTGCAGACCGCGTTCAGCACCTAGGGATTCCATCTGCCAACTAAAACGGGGAAGTTCAACATCAAGACCTAGAGGTGTAACAGCATATTCGGTCTTTAAATTCTTGACTATGAAATGAGCATTACCAGATTGCAACGTTGCATGGCAAGCAATACAAACAGAAAGAAACAAAACAAGAAGTTTACAATTCTTCATATATACTAGTTTATATTGATTAAGTTATTGACATATATTTATGAATAAAGACTTTACGGAACGACATTTTTACCAAGACTAGAATTATTCAATGTCATTCCGCCAAGTTACAATATACCCTAAACCTTAAAAATAAGGGCTAAGCGCAGCCTCTGATGCGGGCAATGGAAACAAAATACGGATATCAGTAAAAGCAGTAGGAGCCACCGAAAATCCCTCGGGAAAATAATAAGCCGAAGGATTAGCTTTTACCCGCTCTCCATAAGATTTCATAACCTGTTCTGCACTTCCGGTACGTACAAGGTCAAGCCAACGTTTGTTCTCAAAAGCTAGTTCCACACGCCGTTCCTTAATAATAGCCTCGCGTACATCTGATTGAGTCGAAGCACTGCTTACAGGCAACAACGCTCTTGATCTTACTCTATTCAAATATACTAATGCCTCCTCCGTCTTGCCTTGCTCATTCAAAGCTTCAGCAATAAAAAGCAAGACCTCAGCATAGCGGTAAACCGGCCAGTTATCACCGGTTTTCCCACTTTGTGTATGAGCATGGCAATATTTCTTGATATAAGGATAAGAGATACCATGGGCGGTAACAAAGCCCACGGAAACATCTTTACGCACATCTCCTGGTTCATAAGCTTCCATAATATCAGGCGTAGGTAATTATAACCTTCTATTGTACGTGCTACCTCAGGAATACCCGTAATAGCTGTTGTCTCTTCGGCTGTTATCGGCTGCACCAAGAAGGTATAAAAGAAGGAGCTATGCAATCCTTCATTACCATCCTTAAATTGAATCTCGAAAATGGATTCCGGACCATTCTTATTAGCAAGTTCAAAAACATCCGCATAGCGTGGCATCAACTCATAACCCGTTACTTCTTTTAATACCTGTTCGGCTTCCGCCCATCGTTTCTGCACTATATATACATTACCCAAAAGAGTGTTTGCCGCTCCCTTCGTTGCCCTACCAGGCTCTTGATCCGCTTTGGATGGCAAAAGAGAAACGGCCTGTCCGGCATCTGCAATGATCTGTTTATACACATCTTCCACACTTGCCAATGGCTGTGAAGTATCAGCTTGTGTCTTGGCCGGTTTCAAGTGTATGGGTACACTACCGAAATACTGTACAAGATCGAAATAAGCCAATGCCCGAAGAAAGTAGGCCTGACCTTTAATATTATCTTTTATCTTCTGATCAAAACTGACGGCATCTATCGGTTCCAACAGATGATTAACCCGTGAAATAATACGATAGTCAATCACGTATTTGGAACGTGGCACTCCATTCGTCGCATCGTCCAAAAAGTTTTTCACGAACTCAGCCTCTATCGTTCCCCGGTCATTGGGGTTATATTTATAAGTGGTATTATCACTGCGCATTTCGCCCATCGCCCATGCTCCATACGTCCCGTTATACAAATCGCGTAAAGGAGCATAAGCACCATTGATTGCCTGCTCAAAGTCACTTTGTGATTTGTAATAAACAGCAGTACTCAAAGATGTCTCAGATGGTAAATTCAAGAAATCGCCCTGACATCCTACCAATAGGCTAGATGACAGCAACATCGCCAACATATATTTATGATTCTTCATAATGGTATTCAATTTTAAAAGTTAAAAGTTTATATTCAAGCCAAAAGTGAATGTCCTTGGTACGGGATATGTAGAATAATCTATACCTTGCAATAATGCTCCCGGTGAGTTGCCATTAAAGTCCACACCCACTTCGGGATTTCCATATTTGTACTTGCTGAATACAAATGCCTGCTGGACACTGGCGTACACACGCAGTCTGCTGACAAACTTAATGAGATTAGCTGGCAAGGTATATCCTAATGTAATGTTCTTAATGGTCAGGTTACTTCCATCGTATACAAAACGGGAATGAAAGATATCCCTTTCACGTGAAGTCCCACTAGTAGTCTTACCATAAAGTCCGGCACCGGGATTGTCAGGGGAGCGCCACCGGTCCTTCACCTCTTTCATTACATTAAAAGGGCCGTCAAGGTTGGCCATACCTTGCTCTACAGCAGCGGCAATCTTATTTCCGTAAGTGCCTGTGGCAACTATAGTCAGATCAAAATTTTTGTATTCAAAATTGTTCGTTAAACCAAATGTGAATTTAGGAAGAGGATTACCGATTTCCGCCTTATCACCACTTTCATCATCGCCATAAGTAATTTGTTTATCGTCATTAACATCGTGGAATTTGATAGTACCTACTTGGGAATCCACAGCTTTAGGCGACTGGTCATAATCTGACTGGTTTACATAAATTCCATCCTGAACCATTCCATAGAATTGCCCGATACGCCCTCCTACACGTGAAATCGTACTTACAATGCCCGAATAAGCCACCAACTGATTACTCAAATCACTTAATGCCAGCACACGGTTATCACTGAAAGAAATATTGAAATTCGTGCTCCAATTAAATGTTCCTACAATATTATGGGAATTAATACTAAACTCATGTCCCCAGAATTTAAGTTTACCAACATTCCCTATCAGTGTAGAGAAGCCTGATTCTTCGGGTACAGGTAGTGAATAAAGCATATTGGATGTTATCTTGTTATAGTAGTCATATGTAAAAGTAATACGATTATTGAAGAAACCAAGATCGACTCCAAAGTCCAATTGGCGAGTTTTTTCCCATCCCAGATCATCGTTTCCAAGATTCGTAACAGCACTTCCGCTTGCGACAGTACTACCAAACACAGCATTCGTGTTACCACTTACCGTATTGTAATGAGTATAATTTCCTATATTGTTATTCCCTATCATACCATAACTTCCACGTACTTTCAGCAAAGACACACTCTTAAGTTTGCCCATAAAAGCCTCATCACTCACAATCCATCCTAAAGATACCGATGGAAAGTTACCCCACTTATTATTACTTCCGAAACGGGATGAACCATCCCTACGAATACTTGCTCCAATCAGATATTTACCTTTATAACTGTAATTGACACGACTTAAATATGAAATCATACTCCACTCTTGAACATCCATAGTCGGATTGTTCTTCACCAATGCCGCATCAATAGTCTGTATTCTATCGTCCGAAAAGTTCGAACCACTTATGGCACTATAGTCACTACGAAATCTTTGTGTAGTATATCCAAGCAACAGTTCAAACGTATGATTACCTATTTCTTTTGAATAATTAGCAGTGGTTTCGGACAACCAAGACCAATATCGGTTATTCGCTTCGTAAAGATTAGCTGCAATGGCACTTGGTGCAGCTGCAAATGCCCGTCCGGCAGTAGAAGGTTGGAAATTGTGCTGATAATTAGAACCTATATCTCCATTCAGACTCGTCTTCAAGACAAGACCTTTAAGTGGTTCATATTGCAGACTCGCATTTGCAAGCAATCTTTTCGCTTCCCGCTTGTTGACGATATCTTGTATGGAACGCACCCAATTCGGGGTCTCAAAGGCAGTGACACCGGGTGTTGTCACTACTACGGGATAGGTTCCATCTTCGTTTCGATAGTCAAGAATAGGAGGAGTCAATGTAGCGTTAGCAAGTAAACCTCCCCCACTAAAGAATGCTCCATCTGATGACGGTCGGTTTTCAAAACTATAAGTCGGAGCCAGATTGAAAGCTAGCTTCAAATTGTCGGAAATCCGGTAAGTAGAGTTAGCCCTTGCTGAAATACGTTGGTAATCGGAGTTCAACAAAACACCATCCTGATTGAAATACCCCAGTACAAAAGAGCTTGTAAATTTATCTTTCCCTGTACTAACAGATACATTATAATCTTGTATCATGGCACTACGCAGCATAGCAGCATACCAGTCATGTCCTTTACCATATTGTGAAGGATTCTGAAAAGCGGTAGGAACACTTTGCCCCAAGTCTTCATAGCTCTCTTTCTTGAATTGCGCCCACTCTGTTCCATTCATCATTTCAGGTCTGCCTTTTTGAGGCACATTCTGAACTCCCATATATGCATTGAAGCTAATATTCGTCTTTCCAGCTTTCGCACCTTTAGTTTGAATAAGTACTACACCAAAAGCTGCACGGGAACCATACAAAGAAGTTGCAGCTGCATCTTTAAGTATAGTCATTGACTCTATCTCATTCGGATTAATATCATTGATATCACCCACAATAGGAAATCCATCCACTACATAAAGAGGATTTGATCCTGTAGAAAGTGATGCAGCTCCACGAATACGGACGTTCATTCCTTGTCCTGGTACTCCCGTTCCCTGATTCACTTGTACACCTGCAATTTGTCCTTGCATCTTTTGGGTAAACTGCGCTACAGGAACATCAGAAAGTTTATCAAAATCCAATGTTTCCATAGCACCAGTAACAGCTCGTTTGGTCTGGGTGCCATAAGCTACCACTACTACTTCATCCAGCGACTTCACATCTTCTTTCAAGACAATGCTCAATGAATGATTGTCTTTCAGTTTGATTTCTTGCGGAATATATCCTGTATAGCTGAATTGAAGTATATCACCCATATTCGCTGCCAAAGAGAAATTACCATCAAGATCTGTTACGGTACCTTGACCCGATCCTTTTATCAATACCGAAACACCTATTAAAACTTCTCCGGATGCATCAGTTACAGTACCAGCTATTCCCAATTTTTGCTGCTGTGCCGCCAATGCAGCATTCCGGGTAAGAATAATATGATTTCCCGCCATCTTGTATGCAACAGATGACTCTGCAAGTAAAATCGATAAGACTTCCGCTACCGGCTTGCTGCTTACATGAATGCTTTTACGCATCTTTACGTTCACATCTTCCTTATATATAAAAAGATAGTCCGTTTGAGACTCTATCTCATTCAATATAGATTCCAACGGGGCATCGCTTCTATTGATAGTTACCCTCGCATTCTGTGAGTGACTATTTTCGGCCATCAGGCTGAACAGGCAGAAGAACAATAAGAATATTGATATTCGCATAATTCTAAATAATTGTTTTAAATCCGGATTTTCAAGATAATAAAGATCCGGCAAAGGAATGTTTTTCATATCTTTGCAAATGGTTATTAATACGATTTATTAAAAATAATTGTGTTAGTCGGGTCGGTGGGTGGTGCAAACACCCATCGGCTCTTTAGTTGTTTTTCATAAGGATTGCTTCATAGGCTGATTTTCCATTTTAGAAGGTTAATACATTTCTTACTTTATATGAATGACGTCATTATCCCGATTTCTTTGATAAATAAAGGCTACATCGTTTTGCAGGACACGCAGCGCATAGTCCAATCCATCAGAAATCCTAAATTTCCCAGTTAATGCAACCTTTGCTATTTCCTTTTTATCCATCTGTATTTTCAAATCATAATATTTCTCCAAGTCTTTTATAATATCAGCAAAAGGTTTATTTCTGAAACAATATAACCCCTCTTTCCAACGATATACATTATAATCATCAATTTTACTCACCACCAATCGGCCGTCTATCAAAGTCGTTTTCTGATTGGGTGCCAAGATGACGGAATTCTTTTCATCGTGAGGTAATTTTACCTTTACTCTGCCTTCCATCAAAGACGTTTCGAATATTTTTCGTGCTGAATAAGCTTCCACATTGAATTTTGTTCCCAATACTTCTACATCCAATGTACTTGTATGTACCACAAACGGACTCTTTTCATTATGAGCCACCTCAAAGTAAGCCTCTCCATCTAATATCACCTCCCGTTTGTCTGTCATAAAAGAAACAGGATATTGCATTGTAGTTCCGGCATTCAGCCAAACGTTTGACCCATCGGGCAAATCGAGGTTAACACGCTGGCCGGCCGGTACGGTAATGGTCTGCATCGCTAAATACATACCTCCATTATCTTTACCTATTGAAAATAATACAGCCGTCACACTCACCGTTATCACTATTACAGAAGCTATTTTCAGGAATTCCCTGATAAAATAGTTCCTCCTGTTCCTCATTCTCTGTATATCAGTCCGTCGGGAATGACCTGCAAGAATCATAGCATTAAACAGTTTGCGTTCCCTACGCAACAGCCCGGCATTCTCCTCAGAAGCACCGGCCCATTCTTTAACCACTTTCATATCTTCCAAAGAAGCATGACCTTCAAAAAAACGGTATAACAAATCCTTATCCATAAACACTTTTGTTTTACGTATTTATAGTAATAGCGGATGGGAAAGAACATTCCCTAGTGAAAAACTGTTTTTTTTAATGCAAATAGAAAAAAAGTAAGGATACCGGCAGATAATCCTTCAATGCAAGACGTAACGTCCTGGTAGCTTTCGATATATGAAATTCCACTCCCTTGGTTGTAATATCCAATAGTTCTGCTATTTCTTTATGGGATTTATTTTCATTACGGCTCATCACAAAGATTTTCCGAGTCTGTTCGGGCAAAGCATCCAGTGTCCTATCAACAATCTCCTGTATTTCCTTTGTAAAAACCTCATAGGGCTCGAAATCTTCCAAAGTCATGATTCTGCCCGACAATTCCCATGCATAGATTCGGGCTATTTCGTCAGAAGCATCCTGATAGACTTGTTGATGGCGCAAATAGTCAATACACTTATGCTTTATCGTGGTCAAGACATAAGCCGGAATATTAGTATCAGCAGACAAACGATCTTTGTTCTCCCAATAGTACATCATTGATTCCACAACAAAATCTTCGGCAACAGCTTCATCATGCACATAGGTACAGGCAAAGTGGACAAAACGTTGCTGGTAGTCTATAAAGAATTTATTAAATGCATTCAAATCAATGCTCATTGCCTATCAAACCGTATTAAATAAAAGGAGAATAATGGTACAAATATACATTTTTACTTTTAAAAGCAAATGAAAGCTGCCTCAAATTTTATGCCTCCAACAACGATAGCAATCCACCAAACAAAGAAAATATTCCTCCAAAGTTTCCCCGCCTTAAATAAAAGCAGTAACTTTACCAAATAATATACTAACATTAGGAAATAATGAATAACCCAGAACTACAGCGTGCCTGGCAAATAATAGAGAATACTGGCACCCATCTCTTCCTCACCGGAAAAGCAGGAACCGGAAAAACAACCTTCCTACGCAATCTGAAGAAAGAATCTCCCAAACGCACAGTCATAGTCGCCCCCACCGGAATAGCTGCCATCAATGCGGGAGGCGTTACCATCTACTCCTTTTTCCAACTGCCATTTGCACCTTTCATCCCCGATACCACGTTCAATACCGAACAAAAACATTTCCGGTTCAGCAAAGAAAAAATTAACATCATCCGAAGCATGGATCTGCTGATTATTGATGAAATAAGTATGGTAAGAGCAGATCTGCTAGATGCCATCGACTCTGTACTCCGCCGGTACCGGGACCGGTATAAACCTTTTGGAGGCGTACAACTGCTAATGATAGGCGACCTGCAACAACTTGCCCCCGTAGTGAAAGAAACGGAATGGAATATGCTGAACCACTATTATGATACCTCCTATTTCTTTGGAAGCCTCGCCTTAAAAAAAACCACCTACGCCACCATCGAGCTAAAACAAGTCTACCGCCAAAATGATCCCTATTTCCTTTCCCTACTGAACAAAGTCCGGGAGAATAAAGCCGACGAACAGACACTCGCAGAATTGAACCAAAGATATATTCCCAATTTCCATCCTGCCAAAGAAAAAGGATATATCCAACTCACCACTCACAATTACCAAGCACAACAGATTAATGATCACGAGCTTTCACTCATCAAAGAACCGGTTTTCAGTTACAAGGCAGAAGTCGCCGGAATTTTTCCTGAATATTCTTATCCTACAGATGAAACATTGATGCTGAAAAAAGGAGCGCAAATCATGTTCGTTAAAAATGACCCCTCACCGGAAAAACGTTATTATAATGGTATGATTGGCGAAATCACCTCTATAGATGAGGATGGATTTACCGTCCACACCAAAGAAAAGAATGAAAAAATCATTGTCCAACCCGAGGAATGGACAAACAGCAAATATGTGCTAAATGAAGAAACAAAAGAAATAACCGAAGAACAAGAAGGAGTCTTCAAGCAATACCCTGTAAAACTGGCATGGGGCATCACTATTCATAAAAGCCAAGGACTGACTTTTGAACACGCCATTATTGACGCTCGCTCCGCTTTCGCCCACGGACAGGCATACGTTGCCTTGAGCCGATGCAAAACATTGGAAGGGATGGTTCTCAGTTCCCCACTTTCCGTCAACGCCATTATCAGCGATACAATAATCGATGATTATAATCAGTATATAGAAACACATACCCCCAATGAAGAATTGCTCTGTGCCATGCAACAAACTTATTTTCTCAATCTCGTTAGCGAACTATTCGATTTCTCACCGATAGCCCGTTCATTCAATGAGCAAGCCCGACTGATTGACGAACATTTCTACAAACTCTTCCCTCAGTTACTGGCAGAATATAAAAAGCAGATACAAATATTCACTACTGAAATAGTGGATGTATCCTATCGTTTCCACAAACAATATGAACGTCTGGTAACACAATCTACTGATTATAATACGAATAACAACCTGCAAATACGCATCATAAAAGGAGCCGCCTATTTTGAACAAAAACTACGCCCTTTCCATAAACTGGCTGAAGCGACTAATCTTCCCACGGACAATAAAGAACTAAGAAAGAAAACGAACAACACCTTGGAAGAGTTCTTAAACACTTTGACACAGAAACTTTCCTTGCTACAATATGTAGAAGATAATGGTTTTCACGCCAGCGACTATCTACGTAAAAAAGCATATATCCTTTTAAGCGGAACCGATAATGAAAACTCCTCAGGTACAACGGCACACGACAGAAAAGAGCGCACCCCCAGAGAACGCGCATCCAGGGAACGGAAGAGAATTGAAGTTCCCAACGACATACTCCACCCAGAACTTTATCGGAAAATCACCGAATGGCGTGGAACTAAAGCAAAAGAAACCGGTATGCCGGCCTATGTCATTATCCAGCAAAAAGCTCTGTTGGGAATGGTCAATCTATTGCCTAATGATGCAGAATCATTGGAAGCTGTCCCTTATTTCGGACATAAGGGGGTAGAGAATTATGGTTTGGAACTTCTGGAAATTATCCGGAATTATATGAAAGAACAAAATCTGCAACGCCCTGAAATAAGAACCGTATTTGTCCCCCGGGAAAATAAAAAAAAATAAAGAAGACACCAAAAAGGTCAGTTTCAGATTATTTAAAGAAGGGATGAAGGTAAAGGAAATCGCTGAATTCCGGGAATTGACTACCGGTACCATCAGCAACCACCTTTTACACTATGTCCAGACTGGAGATATCAAACTACAAGAATTAGTCGACCAAGAAAAAATAAATTATATTACAGCTCATCTCCAGAAACTCCCCTCTCTGCCACAAGGAGTGAAGGAAATAAAAGAAAAGTTAGGCGAATATGCTTCTTACGATGAAATACGTTTTGTCTTTGAAGTATATAAAAAACATATACCGGCATAAATTTCACTCATATTGAAGTCCCAAAAAGTAAGTGCATTTCATAAAACAAGTAAGTATACTTAAATGACGAAGTAAGTACACTTACTTGTTTTGCTACATAAAAGTGACTATCCGGATGAGAAAGATGATAAGGAGATTTGTGAATAGATGAAATTATTGTGAATGGCTACTTTACAAGAAAAAGGAGGGGAAAGGAAGAGCCTTTCATAAACCGATTAGGAAAAATGATCCTTGAAACTGATATTTAACATCTTTATCCCACTGAATCATGTTATTTGTTTTTTTGAGCAATATGCGATATTCCATTTATAAAGAACGTACAAAATAACATGCATTCTCTCTTAAAAGCGCCACTATGAGTGTTTCATAACTTGTAATTTATTAAGAATAACAAAAAAAAAGAAAAGAAAAGATAGCATTATATTATTATAAAATAATACATTTGCAGCGACCGAAATAGAAAGGGAATAAAATCCCTAAACCAAACTATTTACTAATTTAACCTTATTAATCTATGCAATTCTACCAAAAAACAAGGGAAAATTGTGTAAAGACACATGTAATTCTGAAAAAAGCCTCTTTTTACGCATGTCTTACACTATTTGCCGGAATGGCTTTCCCAATGCCTTTGTGGGCTTCGCTGTCAACTGCCATCGTACAACAGCATGTTAAACAAATTACGGGTATCGTAAAAGATGCAAACGGAGATCCTGTAATCGGTGCCAATGTAGTACAAGTGGGAAGCACCAACGGTACCATTACAGATGTGGATGGCAAATTCACGTTGAATGTATCCGTAGGGGCTAAACTGAAAGTTTCGTATATCGGTTACAACGACCAACAAATTACCGTAAGTAACAGCAACAGTTACACCATTATCTTGAAAGAAGATACAGAATCTTTAGATGAAGTGGTAGTAGTGGGATACGGTACTCAAAAAAAAGTAAACCTGACAGGTTCTGTGGCAACCATCTCATCCGATAAACTAGTCAACCGCACTAGTGCCAATGTCACCAACATGCTGGCAGGACAAATGCCGGGTGTCACCATTATCCAAAATACCGGTCAGCCAGGAGCTGATGCCGGAGTACTGCGTGTACGTGGTCTAGGAACCATGGGAGATGCCAGTGCCATGGTTGTGGTGGATGGAGTAGAGTCTACCATGAGTAGCGTGGACCCCAACGATATTGAAAACATCTCTATATTAAAAGATGCAGCCGCCTCAGCCATTTATGGTGTACGTGCTGCCAATGGTGTTATTCTTATCACAACCAAAAAGGGAACCAAAGGACGTGCCATTGTATCTTACGATGGATATGCAGGCTGGCAAAGTGCCTCACGTATGCCCATTTTTTTGGATTCTTACAATTATGCAGTGCTGATGAATGAAGCTTACACCAATGACGGTTTGAAAGGTCCGTATGACGAAACAGCCTTGCAAAAGTTCAAAGACGGAAGTGATCCCGACTTTTATCCCAATTCCGACTGGCTGGGTACACTACTAAGTGAAAACGGCCTGTTCAACAACCATCATTTGAGTATCAAAGGCGGTGGAGACAAAGTAACTTACTCGCTGGCATTCAACTATCACGATAAAGACGGATTGATAGTCAATACTAACTACAACAAGTTCAATGTACGCGCCAACATTGACGCTCAGATAAACAGTCGTCTAAAATTGACTACAAATATGGCAGTATACCGCAGTAATATGACTGCTCCAGCAGCAGGTATCAGTAACCTGATGCACTATGCTTTCCGTGAAACTCCGGTTACTCCCATCCAACTGAGCAACGGCAACTATGCTTTGTTCAAAAACGAGCACAACTCCGTAGCCTATGCACGTGAAGGAGGAACCTACAAAGAAACAAACAGCAATTTCCAAGGTAACGTAGGAATGGAACTAGACATTATAGACGGACTGAAACTGAGAGGGATTGCCGCTTCGACTTTCAACCTGACCGACAATCCCACCCACGTCAATACCATGACATTCTATCAAGCAGGTTCAGACACTCCGGTAAAGAAAACCACCAACTCCATCACAGAGTATGATATCAAAAGTATGGAACTAAACCTGCAAGCTTATCTGGACTATAACAAAACCTTCGGTAAACACACTGTAGGAGCTTTACTGGGTTATTCACAAATTTATAAACAGACACGCTACCTGCAAGCTTACCGTAAGAACCTGCCCAACTCCAATTCGCTGGACCAGATCAACGCCGGCGAAGTGACGGGACAGACAACATACGGTACAGAAATAGAATACGCTCTTCGCTCAGTTTTCGGACGCGTGAATTATTCATACGATAACCGTTATCTACTGGAAGCCAACCTGCGTTATGACGGTACTTCACGCTTCCCTAAGAACAACCGCTTCGGCGCATTTCCCTCTTTCTCCATCGGATGGAGAATCTCAGAAGAAGAGTTCTTCAAAGTTGATTGGGTGGATAATTTGAAACTACGTGCATCATGGGGATTGCTGGGTAATCAGGAAACCGTAAACTCAGACAACAGTTCCAACTATTATCCGTACCAGAACACCTATCTATTCGGTTATGACTACAGTTTCGGAAACACTTTGACTCCAGGCATCTCCATTTCCAGCCCGATGGCCAACCAAGACATTACGTGGGAAAAAACAGACCAATGGAACGTAGGTGTGGACGCCGCTTTTTGGAGTAATAAACTGACCTTGGGCGCAGACTGGTTCCGCAAGGAAACACGGGACATATTACTGCAACTTCCCGTTCCCAACATGATGGGAGTCAGTGCTCCGATGCAAAACGCCGGCGTAGTGCGCAATACTGGTATCGAACTGCAACTAGGACATAACAACCGTATCAATGATTGGAGCTATTCTATCGGAGCCAATTTCAGTTATGTAACTACCAAAATTATAGATTTGAAAGGCGGTGACACACCAGGACAATCTGTAGGCGATCCACTGTGGGCATATTACGGCTACGTATGCGACGGCATCTTCCAAAACGAAGAAGAGATCAAGAATCATCCTACACAGAGCATGGGTACTCCGGTTCCGGGTGACTTAAAATACCGTGACCTGAACG
>OJJP01000504.1_pt1 | contig 16183 bp, 21 predicted proteins | sample 1596261 | NCBI WGS metagenome assembly OJJP01 (sample SAMEA4350154, study PRJEB24818) | metagenome | biome: human; feature: gut; material: faeces | place: Denmark | collected 2013-09
GAGGTGTAGGATATGGATTCAATCCAAGCGATAATGTCAAGAATAATGTCACCACAGAGAGCGGAGGAAATTATCCAACGGGCGAGAAAGTCTTCTAAAGAACTCACTCCGAGAGAAAGAGCCGAACAAGAAGCAAAAGTGTTTAACTCAACACCCGGTAAGCTCATTGACTATGAGTGCGAGAAATGTATGAACCGAGGCTATATTTACCGTGTAAAGGCAGGCGAAACGCCTTTCGGGCAGGTTACATATGATGTGGTTGCTTGCAAATGTGATTGTATGAAAATTCGAGATGAACTTCACAGAATGCAGAACAGCGGTCTTCAAAAACTTCTTAAACGATATACTTTTGAAAGTTACAAGACAACCTCAGATTGGCAGAAATATGTGAAAGATAAAGCATATGAGTACATTGACAAATGCTCCGATTGGTTCTTCTTCGGCGGTCAGCCCGGTTGTGGAAAGACACATATATGTACGGCTATTGTCGGAGCATTACTCAAAAAAGGCAAAGCACCTAAATATATGCTTTGGCAGGATGATATTACCAAAATCAAGCAGGCATCGAGTAATTTAGAGGTGTATGAAGCTCTCATAAATTCATATAAGCAAGCGGAAATTCTTTACATTGATGATTTCTTTAAAACTCGCAGGGGCGATTTTGTCTCAACAGCTGATGTCAATGCTACATTTAAGATTATCAATTACAGATACAATGAAGGATTGCCGACTGTCATAACATCTGAATTATCACTTGAACAGATTTCGCAGATTGATGAGGCTTTAGGCAGTAGAATTTCAGAAATGGCTAATCCGAAAATTTTTATTAAAGCCGATAAAAATAAGAATTACCGTTTTACGAGAGGAAATGAAAATGATGTCTGAAGCACAGGAGCAATGTAAACTCATTAAATGGGCGGATAAATGTGTGCAAATGAAAATACATCCTGAACTTTCAATGCTGTACGCTGTTCCAAATGGTGGCAGAAGAGATAAAGCCGAAGCCGCACATCTTAAAAGGCAAGGAGTTAGGGCAGGTGTTCCGGATTTATGCCTTGCTGTGCCAAAAGGTAAATATCACGGCTTATATATTGAGCTTAAAGTCGGCAACAATAAGACTTCTGAACATCAGGATAAATGGTTGCAGAATCTTTCACGGTGCGGATACGCCGTAAAGGTATGTTATGGCAGTACATCAGCAAAGCAGACAATTGAAAAATATCTGCAATTGGGTGATTGATTATGAAATTGCAGGTTTGTCGAAAGTGTAAACACGAATATCATCCATGTAGCATACGGAAATGTCCATATTCAAAAAAAGGCTTATACATATGTGTCTATTGTTGTAAAAAGTGTCCGTATGTTAGGCAGGTCCCTTTGGGGTGGATATGTTTGTATGATAAACAAAAAGAAATATAAATAGGAGTTGTGATAAATGAAAAGCAACTGGAAATTAAGAAGTAAACAGCACGAAGATCGTATTCGTGGTGAAATGTTTGATACCGGTATCGGTTACGGGCTGGAACTTGCTTCCATAATATTGAGTCGCCATTTCGGATTCGGAGCAAAGCAACTTTATAAATTAAATCTTGAAGCCCTGAGATATATTGCAAATGTTAAAGATGGGGCAGAATACGTTCTGAAAGGCTGTATCATCAGACGGAATACAACGGGTCGGTTTTACTATCAGGCAGAGCTTATGGACACCAAAGCCAAAAGCTCGTTGATTGTAACTGCACTTGATAAGATTGACGAAATGGCTCGGAGTTGTATGGACTTTTTCAATTGCCCGTACGGGACTCCGTATATTGGCTGTCCTATGGAAAAGCGATTCAATAACAGCTGTATTGACTGCACAAAACATTGGCTTGAAAGTGAGGCGGACAGTAATGACACCTGATGAATACAGACAAAAGCACAAGCGCTGTGCAACCTGCGTGTATTACGGAGAAAATAATTTTTTTCAAGCTTTACCACCTTATTACTGCCTTGCGAAAAACAAAACCACATTTGATTCAAAAGGAAGATTTTGTAAAGTGTATAAAGCTAAAGATTTTAAAAGGGGGCAACGAATTAGTGGACAAAATACACAGGGCTGATGTTGATTTTTCAATGCAACTTGAAAAGGCTATGAAGCTGAGAGATATCGGCCCGACAAAGTTAGCGAGGAAATCGGGAGTTCAACGCAGTCAGATTTGTAGATACCTAACTGCCGAAATAGCGCCGACGACGAACAATATACGAAGGTTGTCGATTGCTCTGAATGTTACTACTGATTATTTATTGGGGCTGGCTAAAACAGACGAAAGATAACAAACAATAATTAAATTGCACCAATAATGCAACGAGAAAAAATATACAATGGACTTATAATGCAGACGGACTATCTGTGTTGTAAGTCCATTTTTTATTTGGTGGTGCATATATGGCTAAAGCGTTTGCTAAGAGTTTCTACAAATCAAAGCGTTGGCAGGACTGCCGACAAAGTTTTATTGCTGAGCGAATGCTTGTTGACGGCGGATTGTGTCAGCTGTGTAAAGAGCGACACGGTTTTATCGTACATCATAAAATCATGATTAATGAGAGCAACATAAACAACCCTGATGTTACTCTCAATTACGACAATTTATTATATGTGTGCAAAAAATGTCACGATGATTTGCCGGGGCACGGGATAGGTGGTTGCGAACCGAAAAAATATTTTTTTGATGAGAGCGGAATGCTCCGACCGATTATCCCCCCCCGTTGAAAAATCGGAAACCGGTAACCGTAGGACCGAGGGGGGCAGTTAGATTTTTTGCGCGCCTTATTATATAGCCCCCCTCCCCCTAAAATCTTGTGTGAAAGGACGGTGTGACTTGTAAAATGACTGACGAACAGAGAGAACAAAGAGCGATTAAACGAGAGATAAAGCGATTAACGGAAATCTACAAGGACATAGAAGTTAAGAGAAAAGACCTCGCCGTTGGCTTAATCGAGAATGCGGCGTTCACTCGAATCAGACTTAAAGAACTGCAACAAGACATTGCAATTTATGGCTTGACTGAATTATTTTCGCAGTCGGAAACACAAGAGCCGTACTCGCGCAAAAGACCTGAGGCAGATTTGTATAACACGATGCTTGGAAATTATCTTAAATACATTAAGCAACTCAACGATATGCTTCCAAAAGTGACCGAGGCAAAGACTGCGACAACAGACGGCTTTGACGATTTTGTCGAGGGGCGTGACAAGCTTTGAAGCGCTATCCATTAAGTTATAATCCGATACTTGAATATTACGAGCAGATAAAGAACGGCAAGGTTACTGTTTGTGACAAAATACGCAAGTGGTACAAACATTTAAGTGATAAGGTGATTAATCCGACAGACGGCTATCATTACGAAGCCAAGCGAGGAAATCACATCATTGAATTTGTCGAAAACTACTGCCGACACAGTAAAGGTAAAATGGGCGGTCAGCTTGTGAAGCTTGAACTGTGGGAAAAAGCGTGGCTTGCGGCGACATTTGGCTTTGTAGACGATGACGGTATCAGGCAGTATAACTTATCTGTGTTGATTATCGGGAAAAAGAACGGCAAGTCTTTGCTCGCCTCCGCGATAGGCTTGTATATGCTTATCGGTGACGGTGAACCCGGTCCCGAAGTGTATGCAGTCGCCACAAAGCGGGACCAAGCCAAGATTATATGGCAGGAAGCGAAACGAATGGTTCGCAAGAGTGAAACTTTATTGAAACGAATTAAACCACTGCTGAATGAGTTGAGTTCGGAGGACTACAATTGCGGAGTGTTTAAGCCGCTTGCTTCTGATTCAGATACACTCGACGGTTTGAATGTGCATTGTTGCCTTATGGACGAAGTTCATCAATGGAAAAACGGCAGACAGCTGTATGACATTATGGCAGACGGTACGATCGGGCGAGACCAACCTCTTATCCTTGTTACAACAACAGCCGGAAAAATCAGAGAGGACATCTACGATGAAATCTATGACGATGCTGTCCGCACCACGAACGGCTTGTTTGACGAGGTAGGCTACAAAGATGAGCACAGCCTTTACATCATCTACGAGCTTGACAAGCGCGAAGAATGGGAAAAACCCGATTGCTGGGAAAAGGCAAACCCGGGACTTGGTACAATTAAAAACCGAAACGCTCTTGCAAGCAAAGTTAAGAAAGCACAGGCAAATCCGTCACTTGTACGCAACCTTGTATGCAAAGAATTTAACATAGCCGAAACATCAACTGAATCGTGGCTCAATTTCGAGGAGCTTAACAACGAAACAAAATTCGATGTGAAGGAGCTTCGCCCGACTTACGGTATAGGCGGCGCAGACCTATCAAGCACAACCGACCTTACGGCGGCCAAGATGTTGTTCCGAGTGCCTGACAATGAAAATATTTATGTATTGTCTATGTACTGGATACCTGCCGACCTCGTAGAGAAAAAAGTAACCGAGGATAAAATTCCTTACGACAAATGGATAGAACAGGGCTTTATGCGTACCTGCCCCGGAAACAAGATTGACGCAAGTGTTGTAACAGCGTGGTATCAAGAGCTACAAGACGAATACGACATTTACTTGTGGAAAGAGGGCTATGACGCTTGGTCAGCTCAGATGTGGGTTAATCAGATGATTGACGCTTTCGGTCCTACCGTTATGGAAGCGGTACATCAGGGCAAGAAAACACTGTCTGCCCCGATGAAAGCCCTTAAAGCAGACCTTGTAAAGAAAAGAATAATTTACAACAACAATCCAATTGATAAATGGTGTCTTGCAAACACCGCAATAGATGAGGACAGAAACGGTAATATACAGCCGATTAAGACCTCGAAGTCAACAAGACGAATTGACGGTACTGCGGCATTACTTGACGCTTACACGATATATTTTGAATATGAAGACGAATATTTGAGCATTGTTTAGGAGGTGAGAGAATGGGAAAATTTAAGAACTTTTTAAATTCTGTTCGCAATGTCAGGAAGACAAAGAATTTTTCAAGGGTTGAACTTGTCACACAAAATAATTCAAATTTCTTCTTGTGGGGCAACAGAGCATATGATTCCGACACCGTCCGATCTTGCGTTAATGCACAGGCTCTCAGATTTTCAAAATTATCCATTAAACACATAAGAGAAACAATCGTTGACGGTAGAAAAGACCTCTTAATCAATCCCGAGCCTTATGTCAAATTTTTGCTTGAAGAACCAAACCCGTACACAACAATGGATATGCTCCTATATAGGACAAGCACACAGTTATCGTTATCGGGCAATGCTTTTTGGCTGATAATCAGGGATTCAAACGGCTTGCCGACAGAATTGTATTTTATACCGGCTAAATCAGCTACGGACTTGTACGACACTAACGGCAACCTTGTTTATGAATTTATCCTTGCAAACGGCAAGACTTACCGCTTCGCCTCCGAAGATGTCATACACTTGCGTGATGACTTCGCAGAGAACGATATATTTGGAAGTGGCAAATTTAAGGCTCTTGCTCCTTTGCTCGAAATTGTTGAAACAACCGACAGCGGCATCATCAGCGCTATCAGAAATTCAAGTGTCATTAAATGGTTGCTGAAATATACCTCATCGTTGCGTCCTGAGGATTTGAAGAAGAACGCAAAAGCTTTTGCTGACAACTACCTTAACATCAGTAACAGCTCTGTGGGCGTTGCGGCAGTTGACGCAAAGGTTGACGCAAATCAGATAACCCCGAACGACTATGTTCCCAATGCTTTGCAAATGGATAGAACGAAAAACAGAATCCTTGAGCTTTTTAACACTAATGTGAAAATTATCACATCAACAGCGAACGAAGATGAAGAAAACGCCTACTTTGAGGCGGTGATTTCACCTAAAATTATTCAGCTTAAAAACGAGCTGACACGGAAACTATTCACTCGCCGTCAGCGTAGTTGTGGAAATTACATCGCAGTAGGTTCGTTCAATTTGCAATCTGCAAGTTTAAAAACAAAGCTGAATTTTGCAGGAATGGTTGACCGTGGAGCAATGCTCCCGAATGAATGGCGAGAATCACTCGGTCTTGCTCCTGTTCCGGGCGGTGATACTCCGCTCAGAAGATTAGATACAGTTGCAGTTGACGAAGGAGGTGAAAATGATGCCGAAAACAATTGACATTAAAGGCCCTATCATTACGAATGATGATAAGTGGATTTACGACTGGTTTGGAGTAGACTACTGTTGTCCAGCCGACATTCGCTCACAGCTTGACAAAGTGGCGGATGATGAGGGCGTACAGGTTGTTATCAATTCATCAGGTGGTGACATCTTTGCCGCCTCAGAAATTTACGATATGCTCGCCGAAAGCAAGGCTACAATCAAGGTCGTTTTTGCCGCCTCGGCCGCTTCATACATCGCTTGTGCGTGCACATCTGAAATTGTGCCAACAGGTATGCTTATGATTCATAATGTTTCAAGCTATGCCGCAGGCGATTACAATGACATGGCACACGAATCAGGCGTGTTGCTTAAAGCAAGTAAAGCCGTCGCAACAGCTTACCGACTTAAAACGGGTATGAGCGAGGACGAGCTTATTGGACTTATGGACAAGGAAACTTGGTTCACTGCTGATGAGGCAGTTAAAAAAGGCTTTATTGACAAGGTCACGGAATACGCCGAAAAGCCAAAAGAGGTTAAACTTGCGGCAAGTCTTAGCGGCCTTATCCCTGATGCCATCATCAAACAGATGAGGGACGAAAAAACACAGCTTACAGCAAAACTTGAATTACTCAAACGAAAGGAAGTTGAAGAAGAATGAACAAACAGGAATATCTCGACAAGAGAAATGCACTCTATGATAAGGCTAAACAGCTTATCGCAGAGAACAAACTCGCTGAGGCGAGAGAGGTAACACAGCAGATTGATAAACTTGACAGTGAGTTTGAAAATTCTGCCGTGAAAATGGCAAATAAAAATGCAGAGGAGGGAATCAAAATGCCTGCACCATTTGAAAATCACAAGGCAAACATCGACCTTACAGATGAGGACGAAAAGGTAACAGATATGTACGCAACACTTGAATACAGAAAAGCATTCGCTAACTATATTCAGAACGGCGTACCCGTGCCACAGAAGTTTATGAATGTGGCATCACAGACCACATCAAGCACTGCGGCGGCTATTGTGCCGACCACAATGTATCAGCGTTTAATCGTTGAACTTGAAAAAATCGGCGAAATTTACGCAAGAGTGTTCAAGACGGCTTATCCGACAGCGCTCCTTATCCCTACACAGAACATCCGCCCGACAGCAAGCTGGGTTGATGAGGAAAAGGGTTCAGACCAGCAGCAGGTAACTACTGACAAGGTTGTCTTTGCCGGCTATAAGCTTGAATGCAAGGTTGCGTTCTCGCTCTTTATGACCAAAACGGCGCTTGATACTTTTGAATCACAGTTTATCGACCAGATTAAGAACGCAGTTGTTAAGGCTTGTGAAATGGCAATTGTTAAGGGTTCGGGTTCAGGTTCGCCAACAGGTATTCTTTCATGCACTCCGCCTGACGGTCAGACAATCGAGATTGCAAAAACCGACAAGCTCACATATTCAACACTCTGCTCTGCTGAGGCGGCTCTTCCTGCTGCATACGATGACGCTGTATGGCTGATGACAAAGAAGTCATTCTTTGCATTTATGGGCATCACAGATAGCAATGGTCAGCCTGTCGCTCGTATGTCCGAAGGACTTAACGGCAAGCCGTCACTCTCACTTTTCGGTCGTGCTGTTATCCCGACAGACGGCTATATGGATTCGTACGCTGACACGGTTTCAGCCGACACAACCTTTGCGATGATGTTCAATCTTAACGATTACATCTTCAACGAGGTAATGGGTTTAAGTGTCAAGAAGTACGAAGAGGACGACACCGATAACACAGTCCTTAAAGCCGTAATGCTTGCAGACGGTAAGGTCGTGGATACTCACAGCCTTGTCAAGCTCGTTAAGAAAAGCGCTTAAAAGAGGTTTGAATTATGGCAGTATCCAATGAAATTGAAGCCGTAAAGGTTTCGCTCCGTATCAATACGGTGTTGTTTGATGATGAAATATCTGCCCTCATTGATTCTGCCAAAAGTGACATGGCAGGTGCAGGAGTTGATGTCAACGACAAAAACTCAACTGCACTTGTTATGCAGGCAATCAAATTCTATTGTCGTGCTTATTTTTCGGTTACCGCCGACAGCGAATGGGCACGACATTACGAAGAATTGCGCGATGCAATGGCTGCGAGAGGAGAGCAAACATCATGAATGCAGATACACTTGTTAAACGTGTTGGAAAGTCAGGGCAAACAACCAATGACATCGGCGAAATTGTGTATCAGGAAAAGCTCCGTACGATTTATGCACAACGCAAGTATGTCCGACATTCTGAATTTTTTCAGGCACAGGCGAACGGGTTGAAGCCCGAATGTATGCTTGAAGTCAACTCGTTTGAATATCACAATGAAGAATTTTGTTATCTCGAAAATAAGAGGTTCAAGATTTATCGTGCGTATGAGATTAAAGGCACAGAGCGTACAGAGTTGTACTTGACTGATGCGGTAGGTGAAAACAATGTCACTTCCTAAAGCAGTTAAAATTACCAAAAACGGTGTTGAGATAATCAGCAATGTTGACCGCATTCAGTACACACTCAAAGAGCTTGAGAGAGCCGCTCTGCGCGATGTTGGAAAGCTGGTATGTAAACGGACAAGGCAGAAAATAAAACGCAGGTCAGGGCGATTAGCAAAAAATACGCAGTATTGGGTACGCTCAAAGCAAAAAATTCCTGACTTACAGGTAGGATTTAAGCCGGGCGGATTCTATGGACTGTACCAAGAGATTGGCACGAATAAATATCCAAAAATCGGAGCATTGAGCGACGCTGCCGAAAGCAATATCAAGGACATCATAAAAATTGAACAACAGTACCTCAGTGCCGTAGGCACAGAAGAGGCAGAACGAAAAATCAGTGAGGGGGAATACAGCGGTGAATAGCATTAAAAATTTATTAAATGCGGTTTTGTCGCAGTATGTCCCCTCATTTTTTATGGTTGGTGACGGCTTCCCGAGGCTTGTTTACGAACTGAAACAGCTTTACACCGACGAGCCGTACAAGAAATATCTTGTTACGCTTAATCTGTACGATAGGTTCACCACCGAGAAAATCGACAATATTGTGGATGAAATCTATTCGGATGTTGCGAGGGCAACCTATACACAAGGTGAACGGCATTACAAATTCTACAATAACAGCGACAGGCAGTATGTCGCTGAATCCGATAAAACAATAAACAGAATAATGACAACCCTTGAATTGAGGGTTTACGAAAGAGAGGACGATTGAAATGGCAACAGTTAAGCCACGAAAGATTAAACCGTACAGCGGTTATAACGCTAAGACGGCTGACCATATGCTCCTTGATGCAGGTGCGTTTTTTGCAAATTACGATCCTGCTACGGACACATACGCAAGTGCCAAAAAGGCAGGTAAATGCCTTGGCGTAACAATCAAAGGCGGTGAATATTCAGCCAAGCCGATACTCCGCCGCCTTGAATTTGACGGTGTAAAAACACGAACTAAAGGCGATACGGTAGTTGACGGTTGGGAGGTTTACCTTAAAGCGACACTTGCTGAGATGACTACTCAGAACTTCATTTACGGTCTTGGAATTGCCGACAAAAGCACAGACGAAAAGGTCGTAGGCTACGATGTAATCACAGGTAGAGATGTTATTCTTGACGGTGACTACATTAAGAATATCACTTGGGTAGGCTGTCTCCTCGGGGAGGATAAGCCGTGTATTATTCAGGTGTTCAACGGCTTCAATGAGAACGGTCTTACACTTGCAATTGCCGACAAAGACAACGGTAAGGTAGAAGCTCAGTTCTATGGTAACCTTTCACCCGAGGTTTATGATTCAGAGGACGAAATCAAACCGCCGTTTAAGATTTTCAGACCGACAGAAAAAACGGAAACAGCGGAAGCAACGGAGGCATAATTATGAGAAAATTAAGCATTAAAGACGCATTTACTTTTGCTCGCATTATCAAAAAAGCAGACATCAAAGAGGAAATTGCAGACTTCGCAAATCGCATTGCTGTCAAAAACAACAGCAAAGATGAAACGGTCAACACCGAAGCGGTCGGTCTTGAATTTGTGATTACTTTGATAACTTCTTTATCAAACAAAGAAACAGAACAGGAATTTTATTCATTACTTGCCGACATCAGAGGCGACATCACTGCCGATGAGGTGAGTAAATTAAGTATCCCCGACGTCCTTGATAATGTAAAGACGATCGTCAGGGAGAACGATATTAAGAGTTTTTTTACCTCGCTCTCAGCCTTGAAGTAAGAACATTTGGAATGCTCATGCAGTATTGTTGCGGTAATACTGCCATACTGCATGAGTTGTCTTTCTCCAATGCTGTCGAAATTATCAAAAACGCTATAAATGACCGTAATGACGAATTGCTTTACAAAGCCTATATTTTGACTGTTGTGGGAAATTTCACAGGCTTGTTGTACACGGATTTCGTTAACAAGGCAACAGGCTCGACACGGCCTAATAACATTGTTGATACGGTCAATACGGAAGAAATTGAAAAAACGGTTGAAAACTACCTTGACAATTATAAATGGGAGGAGGTGTAGTTAATGGCTGTTGAAATATTTAAGTTGTTCGGCTCGATATTCGTAAATAACGATGAAGCAAACAAATCCATTGCAGAGACCGAGAAGAAAAGCAAGGGCGTTGCTTCAACGCTCGGTAGTGGAATAAAAACTGCTGCTAAATGGGGAACTGCACTTGTAGGTGGAGCGGCGGCAGGCGTAGGAGCATTGTCCACTGTCGCAGAGAGCACCCGAGAATACCGAACGGAAATGGGAAAACTTGACACAGCTTTCACCACTAACAAATTCTCAGCGGCAGACGCAAAACAGACTTACTCTGACTTGTATGCCGTAGTCGGTGACAGCGGACAGGCAACTGAGGCGGCTAATCATTTATCATTGCTTTGCGATTCCACAAAAGACCTGCAAAGTTGGACAGAGATTTGCACAGGTGTTTACGGTCAGTTCGGCGATTCGCTTCCGATTGAAGGCTTGACCGAGGCGGCAAACGAAACAGCAAAAGTCGGGACTGTAACAGGTTCGCTTGCCGATGCGCTTAACTGGATGGGCGTGTCAGAAGATGAATTTAATGAAAAACTTGCTAAATGCTCATCAGAACAAGAAAGACAGCAGTTAATCACATCAACTCTCACAAGCTTGTATTCGGATGCCTCTGCTCAGTACAAGGAAACAAATGGCGATGTAATGGAATCTAACAGGGCTCATCAGCAGCTGTCTGATACAATGGCGCAAATCGGTGCTGTCGCTGAACCTGTGCTTAATTCGCTTATCGGCTTAGGCGGTAAGCTACTGGAGCAGTTATCACCGATTATTGAAGTTGTAGCTGATAGCCTTGCGCCTGCGCTCATTAACATCTGCGAAGAGGTCGCCCCGATAATCGTGTCAATGCTTGAACAGATTATGCCCTTGATTGAGGAATTGCTCCCGTTTATAGCTCAGCTTATAGAGCAGTTAGCCCCTCTCATCATACAGATTGTTGAACAATTGTTTCCGCCTTTACTGCAAATTATACAGGACTTATTACCGTATTTCATGCAGATAATTCAGGCTATAATGCCATTATTCAGTACGCTTGTAGAACTCTTAATGCCCGTTATTGAGGTGTTCGTTCAGCTTGCCGGCGTATTGCTCAATGGATTGTTGGCGGCACTTACTCCGATTATAGAGGACTTAGCTACATTTCTTAATGACCTTTTAACACCTCTTATCCCGATTATCAGTGAGTTGTGCGATACAATTGTCGGCATTCTACAGCCTGTTTTTGAACAGCTGTCGCCTGTCATAACACAGGTTTTTGACGCTCTTCGCCCGGTTCTTGACCTACTCGGTGAAATGCTTGAAACACTTATCCCTGCGCTTGTTCCGGTGATTGAATGGTTGGCGCAAATCTTTTCGGAGGTTTTAGGCGGTGCAATTAAAGGAGTCAAAAAAATTCTTGAACCGCTTTCGGGGATTTTTAATGGAATTGTGGATTTTGTAAAAGGTGTTTTTTCGGGAAACTGGGAACAAGCGTGGAACGGTGTTGTTAACATCTTCAAAAACGTATTTAACCTTTTACCTACATTTGTTGAGAATGTAATCAACGGCATTATTTGGATTATTAACAAGCTCTTGGAGGGCGTAAACTGGGCAACATCAATGATAGGCTGGGAAATAGATCCGATTCCGGAAGTGACCTTACCTCGTTTCCGTGCAGGTATTGATTATGTTCCACATGATAAGTTTGTCGCATATCTTGATGCCGGCGAAGCAGTTCTCACAGCTCAAGAAGCCGAGAAATACCGCCAGTCTAAGCGTGAAGACAGAGGCTCAGTATTTGGAAATGATTCAACTAACATCGTCAACAACATAAGTGTTAATATCCCCTCGGTCGCTATTAACAATGACATGGACGTTGACAGCTTTGTTGCTGAAATGAGCAATCGGTTAGCTGACGAAATCACAAGGAGGCAGAAAGCATATGCATAACTTTTATTTCGGGGGTAAATGGCTATCATATTTCGGGGGTCGTATCACACAAGCGCCACAGCACGAAATCCCCGTCAGAGATGTTTCAACGGTTGAAATCCCGTGTAGAGACGGTGATGTCTTGCTTGATAACGGGCGGTGGAAGAATGTTGAATTTGAGCGTGAAATCTCCTTTTTGCCGTATTTATCCGAACTGTCAGCAAAGCACCTTGCAAGGGCTGTTATCGAATGGCTAACTTTAACTCGAGGCTACCAAAAGTACAAGGACACTTACAATCCCGGATATTTCACCGAGGCTTACATATCAAATACTGACGACATTGTTCGTGAACTCCCAACATTACTAACAACAAAAATCAAATTCAACCGCCAGCCGTGGTGGTTTTCAGAGCTTGGACAGCGGACTATTGATTTTGAGGTTAATAAATCGGTTTCCTTGCACAATCCCGAACAATATGAATCCTTACCTACTATCATCATAACTAACACGAATGTTAGCGGTGGCACTACGGCAGTTGCTAAAATTAACATAAACGGTGAATCACTTGATTTGAAGTGCACAGGCGGTTATGACTACGCTGTGCTTGACGGCGAAACTATGCAGTATATTGCACACAAATCAGACGGTACAACTAATTTTGTTGACGATACTATACCTCCTAAATTAAAGGTTGGAAACAATCAAATTGTTGTAACTGCATATAAAAACGCATTACTGTTAATAAGACCGAACTGGAGGAGATTATAAAAAATGTTCCCTTTGTTGTATAAATCGGATTTTAAAACAATCGGCCCAAGTAGATTTAACCTACTCGGACGGTTTACAGAAATAATCAGCGGTAAAGTTACCGAGGAACGAAACGGCGATTATTTGCTCGAAATGGAACTATCAACAACGGACAGATGTGTCGACTTGCTCGACACGCAGTATTTCGTTAAGGCAAGACCGAACCCAACCGATGAACCGCAGTATTTTGAAATTTATGATTTGCAGTATAAAGACAAAAAATCAATTACGGTTAAAGCAAAGCACATTAAGCACAATTTGTACAATAACTTTTTAGTTGAAACTCAGAATCAGACAGATGTTGTACATACTCCAAAGGAATGGTGGGATATACTTTGCACAGGTCGTGATTTTGAGGGTGATTCGTTGTTTGCGCAGGCAACCTTGTGGGAGCACTATTTCAAATTTACATCAAATATTACCGCAAAATCATCTATGACGCTTGGATTCTGTACGCCCTGTACTCTTGGTGATTTTATGGGTGGTGCAGACGGTTCACTCGTTGATGTTTTTGGCGGTGAATACAAATACAACAATTTCAATGTGTCGTTGTTAAAAAGCCGTGGGGCGGTTACAAGCTACCATTTGCGCTGGGGAAGTAACATCAGCAGTCTTACGCAAACGCTTAATTCAGATGATATCTGTTCCCACGTTGCAGCTTATGCCACTTGCCACGACACATACAACGACAAGAACGTCATCCTCTGCTCTCAACCGCAAGAACTCAAAACCCATAAATCTAAGCTAATTAAGGTGAAAACGGTTGATGTTTCGGATGGCGGTTCGGTCTACATCGGCGATGAAACAGGTTACTGGGATTTTAATGCCCACACAGGTGAGAACAAGGACTTCTTAATCCAAAAGCTAAATATTCAGGCACAGGTTTTAAGAGGACAACTCGTAAACACAAACGGAGCGCCTACGCTCAACGTAAAGGTTGACTATCCCCCGACACTTAATGAAATGCTTGGACTGCATTTATGCGACACGGTGTATGTTGATACTGAAAACGATAGCTTGCAAGCGAAAATCATTAAGACAGACTATGATTTTGTGCTTGAACGTTGGAACAGTCTCGAACTTGGCACAGCGAAGTCAAAGTTATCAGATTATATAGTTAAATGAGGTGAAAACATTGAATATTAACCATACCAAAATGACACTTGAGATTAACAGCTGTAAAAACTACGAAATCTTAGAGGTCAGACAGGGCGACAAAGGCTCACGCATTATTGATTTTGCGTTCACCGTCAACGGTGAAACTGTTGACCTTGCCTCTACGATGTCAGCGAAAGTCAATGCTACGGTTGACGATGTAATCGTTGCGGACGGTGTTGCCGCTGTTGTTGACACAAAAAATAATGTGGTCACAGTTACGCTTACAGATACAATGCTCGCATTATCAGGCATTTGTAAAATGGATATTGTGCTTATGGAAGGCGACGAAATCATAACTGCTGAAACCGTTTGTTTACGTATTGGAAAAAGCGTAATCAACGATGACAGTAAAGCTTTTCCGGGCGCAAGCTCTTTTGCGGACATCACAAAAGAAGTCGAGAATGCAAGAGGCAGTTCTAATTCACTTGGGGCAAGGCTTGATACAGTCGACACAAATCTTACAAACAAAGCTAATAAAGCGACAACGCTTGCAGGGTACGGAATTACGAACGCATACACGAGAGAAGAAACAGACAAAAAACTTGCCCGAAAGCTCGATTCAATGCCGTTTGACAGTGAACCAAAAAATAATAGTCCGTGTTATCTCACGAGCGGTACGGTTTACAAAGCTCTACTCTCAAAAGCCGATAAGACTGAAACCGATAATTTGCTCGCTGAAAAAGCAGACAAGGTAGATGTTGATACCTTACTATCAAACAAAGCTAACCTTGTTAACAGCTCTAACATTTTTGATTTTGATGCTTGGGCGAAAGGGCTACAGAGTCTTACTAATCCAGTTTACAGAGGTACTCTCGATAAAGTGGATTATACCGAAAAATCATTTGCTTTAACAGCCACTGAACCCAGGGCATACACAAACGGATGGATTTCATCATCACTCTACCCACAATCCATGAGAATAGCAGTTAAGCCTAATACAAAATATTTATTCTCGTGGCTTCCTTCCTCTACCAATTGTGGAGCGTATGTTTTTCTGAATGGAGTTAATTCAGATACTACTCGCTTTGAACTTAGAAAGGGTTTTGGTTCATTTACAACAGTAGAGGATACCGCTTATATTATGATTCGGTTTGATTATGACGGAACAGGATTCTTCAAAGTGTCCGAAATTATGATTACCGAAAAAGAGTCAATCTATTTACCAAATAAAGTTGCGGAAGGTGTCCCAGAGGTTGCAAACGAAGTTTTGACATTCGAGAAGACAACCCAAACTTCACTTGACGGTAAATACGATTCGTCAAATATCGAACTCGGCACAGCTACTCTTACTCCGTACTCTACTCAGATTGATAAAATAAAATCTGCAACTTGCCTTTATGAAAAAATTGGCGATATCGTTATTGTAAATGTCACCGTCATTATGAACGCAACATCTTTAGGCGGAACATCTACAATAGCTTTGCTCAATATGCCTTTCTCAAACAAATCGGATGTGATTGTTCATGATATCGGCATAAGCAAAAACGGCGGAATGTTCAGAGGAAGTGTAAATAAATCGGCTTGGTTGCAGTTTACTCCGCTCAATAAACAGGCTTATAATTTCGTCGCTGATGAGCAGGTAAACTTTTCTTTGATTTACAAAATATAAAAATAACGGAGGTATGAAAAATGGAA
>OJJP01000508.1_pt1 | contig 15992 bp, 8 predicted proteins | sample 1596261 | NCBI WGS metagenome assembly OJJP01 (sample SAMEA4350154, study PRJEB24818) | metagenome | biome: human; feature: gut; material: faeces | place: Denmark | collected 2013-09
GCAATCGCAGACCTTGGTAAAAGTGCCGCATCTGGCAGCGTTATGAAAATAGCGCAGTTTGCTTCGCGCTATCAATATGATCCCGAACTGGCTCGTGGTATGTACCTATATGAACACCGCCGGTGCTTCGATAATATTATTGGATACTGTAATACGCTCTGCTATCACGGTAAGTTGTTGCCTAAAAGAGGGCGCGAAGAGAGCAATTTAATGCCCGCAATGGGTTATCTCCATATTGATGGTAAAGGAGAGCTGGCAAGTAGTGGAAGTAGATATAATTTGCTTGAGGCTGAAACGATAGCGGCCTGGTTGGCAGAGAACCAGCAAAATATTGAAGCGCATTACGGCAAATCGCTTCATGAAGTTGTCGGTATCGTGACGCCTTTTAGCGCGCAGGTATCCACTATCAAACAGGCGCTGGGTAAACAAGGTATCAGTACGGGCGCGAATGAAAAGTCGCTCACCGTGGGCACCGTGCACTCTCTTCAGGGAGCGGAAAGAGCGATTGTTATATTCTCGCCAGTCTATTCAAAACATGAAGATGGCGGGTTTATTGATAGCGATAACAGCATGCTGAATGTTGCAGTCTCCCGTGCGAAGGATAGCTTCCTGGTCTTCGGCGATATGGATCTGTTTGAGATCCAGCCTCCCTCATCTCCGCGGGGATTACTGGCAAAATATCTCTTTGAGTCCGAGAAGAATGCGCTCTCTTTTGATTATAAAGAGCGTAAGGATTTAAAAACTTCCGAGACCAAAATCTACACACTCCATGGTGTGGAGCAGCATGATAATTTCCTGAATCAGACGTTTGAAAATACCGATAAACACATCACGATAGTTTCTCCATGGCTGACCTGGCAAAAGCTGGAGCAAACGGGTTTTCTTGATTCCATGATTGCGGCGTGTTCACGTGGTATTAACGTCACGATAGTCACTGACAGAAGCTACAACACTGAACATAAAGATTTTGAGAAGCGAAAAGAGAAGCAGCAGAACCTTAAAGCGGCGCTGGAGAAACTGAATGCGCTGGGTATTGCTACAAAGCTGGTAAACCGTGTTCATAGCAAAATTGTTATTGGTGATGATGGTTTGCTATGCGTGGGATCGTTCAACTGGTTTAGTGCGACACGGGAAGCGCGATATGAACGATACGATACATCGATGGTTTACTCTGGTGATAACCTGAAAGGTGAGATTGAGGCTATTTATAATAGTCTTGAGAGGCGTCAGGTTTAGAACAGACATTTTGATTAGCCATCTTATCGGTGTTTTTCCCTGGATAAGATGGCTGAATGGAATGATCACGTCCCGGTATAACGATGAAGTATTTTCAGAAGGAATTATTGTGGCGACTAAGATGTGGATGATCCGCGGTGATGGCGGAAAATTGTACGACGACTTCAGAGACAAACAGGTTGTTGCAATTGGTTGGTCGCAGCTCGCTCCCTATGTGAAACCTGGATGCTCAAGAGAGCAGTTGTTTACCCGGTATCAGGAGCTTGAGCCACAGACTAAGCCAGGCACAGTTCGTTCTGGAGCTTCTCAGGTCTGGCGCTTTGTGAATGAAATGCAGAAAGGCGACTGGGCTATCACTTATTCACCTTCTAATCGGACCTATTTAATAGGGAAAATAGCGTCAGATTTTGAGTTTCATGCCGAGTGGCTTGAAGATGGCATGGGCATCGCCCGTAAAGTGAAGTGGAATGCGGAAGAGATTAAGCGCGATAGTCTGAGTGATGCAACCAGAAACACCCTTGGTTCAACGCTGACAGTTTTTCAGGTGCCTGATTTTGCTGTGAATGAATTAGTGCAGGGCAATAAGCCTGTCTCAGATATCGTGCCGGAAGTACCTGTTTCAGGTGAAGAGGATGAGGTCGTTTCTAATCCTCTGCGCGACATGGAAATGATCGCTTTTGAAGGCATCAAGGATCGTATCAACCGTCTCGACTGGGATGAGATGCAGAATCTGGTCGCTGGCGTGTTACGCAGCATGGGATATAAAACTCAGGTATCGCCTGCGGGTGCTGACCGTGGGAAAGACATCATTGCTTCGCCTGACGGATTTGGGTTTGAAAATCCGCGCATTATTGTTGAGGTGAAGCACCGGCGGGAACAGATGAGCAGCCAGCAAATCCGTAGCTTTATCGGTGGCCGTCATAAAGACGATCGCGGGCTGTATGTTAGTACCGGCGGATTCAGCAAGGATGCGCGTTATGAGGCCGATCGTTCTACAATCCCGTTGACGCTATGGACGCTGGACGATTTGGTACGCGCGTTAGTGGAAAACTATGAGCAGGTGGATATTGAAACTAAGCTGTTGGTGCCGCTTAAGAAAACGTATTTGCCTGCATGAATTTGCAACGCCTGTTTTTGTATATACAGGCGTTGCTGTAACTACAGCAGGAGCCCATTAATTTCGTCCCCAAGTAACAGCGCTCTGGCAAGATTAAATTGCACCATTTCTCAACGCCTATTGAGATATTGCCAATAATGACAGCACAAAAATCGGGCAGTATGCCCGACTGTGATATGGCAAATTATCGGGACATTCTTTGCTTGATTAGCCCGAAGAACATTTCCCAGAGATGTTCCGACATACCTTCATTGGTCAATAGTTCGTCTCGTGAAGTTCCACGACTGAAGCCTCCCATCAGAGCACGAAAACCAAGAGTCTGGCCGTTATCAGCAAGGTTTAGAGTTTCGTTAATACTGTTTCGAACAACATTATCCTGGCTATAACAGATATCTCCCATTCCATGATGTTGATTGCCTCGCCAGATGCCACATTGGCCGACCTTACTGCCATTGATATACACGGCACAGGTGAATGAATCTGTATCAAGCCGATTAAAATCGATATCTAATCCGGGTGGCGCTTTTTGAGTTCATCTAACGAATTTTCAAAATAGCGGGCAACATATTCAAAGCCCTCACGTCTGGCACGATCTTTATCCAGATCGGTAAATTTCTTGGGTAGAATAAGGTTGCTTGAACGCGGTGTAAAAACGGAATCTACTCCCTGAAAGATCGGATTCGCCGGAGCCGGTGAAGGGATATGTATAGTTTGCTGTGGTTTTTTGGCTTCCATCCGGGCAATGGCACGCGAGACAGCCTCGACGACCTGAACGTAGCCTTCATCGTGGGTGGCAAACTTAGTGATGGGTTTACCGTCGATAGTCGCCGCCATAATGCTGCCGAATTCTAACTGATGCCATGCACAGTCTCTTAAAATTACCGGAATGACCGCCGCCTCGCTCCGGTTATGCCGTTCCTGTGCGTTTTTCATCTCTACCTGATAGCAGTAATCAGCAGCAATGAAGTCACTGCTGATCAGGATCAGGATGATATCTGCTTGCGAAAAATAGTGGTCGATCTGACGTTCGAACTCCTGACCAGGAACGATGCGGCGATCGTGCCATGTTGTGATCTTCCCGGTTCGCTTCAGCGGGGAGAGATGCTTCTCAAGTTCATTGCGTAGTGCTTCATCTGCATGGGAATAGGAAAAAACGAGAGTGGTTATAGCGCGTAAGATGCTCCGAAGGAGAAATGAGGAAATGCCGCCATTTTGCGCCAATAAGGGTAAAAGAGTAATCCCCTATTACCACAAGGTATTGATGCGGAAATCAGCCCTTCAACTTGGTATCATTCTGATGCCAGAGTATTATCTCAGGCAATTTCCTTGATTTAAGCAACTTGGGTAAAGGCGTCATACATATTGAACGCTCAGGTGGTTGTGGAATCGCTTTACTTGCTTTTTTACTGTGAAATCCATGAGTTGCTGAGAGTTCAAGCACTGCAGGATCGAAAAGAGACAACAATGACACTGATTAACCTAAAAGATCTCGAGGCCCATCTATGGCATGCAGCCCATATTATTACAGGGCCCATTGATGCGTCAGATTACAAAACGTACATTTTCCCCATCCTGTTCTTCAAGCGCATTTGTGACGTGTATGACGAAGAATTTGCCGATGCGATGGAGAGCGTTGGGGATGCAGAGCTTGCCAAGGGCAAGATGTTTCACCGTATTCAGATACCTGAAAATTGCCACTGGCGCGATGTTTTCGCTGAGACCAAGGACATCGGTCAGGCTTTAAAAGAGTCCTTCCGTGGTATAGAACTGGCAAACCCTAAACTGCATGGCATTTTTGGCGATGCCAGCTGGACCAATAAAGAACGCCTTTCTGATGAGTTACTGGCTACGTTACTCAATCACTTCAATAAGGTGAACCTTGGCGTTTCTAGTGTCCGTGACGATGATATGGGGCGCGCATACGAGTATCTGATCAAACGCTTTGCAGACAAAGCCAATAAGAAAGCCGGTGAGTTCTATACCCCACGAACTATCGTTCGTTTGATGGTTAACATTCTTGATCCGAAAGCCGGTGAGAGTGTCTACGATCCCGCCTGTGGTACCGGTGGTATGCTGCTTGAGACCATCCACCATGTAAAAGAAAATGGTGGTGATCCGCGTTTACTAAAAATCAAGGGTCAGGAAAAGAACTTAACGACGGAAGCTATTGCGCGTATGAATCTGTTCCTGCATGGACAGGAAGATTTCGATATTGTCCGAGGGGATACTTTACGCGAACCTAAATTTTTAAAAAGCGATCGTTTAGAAACCTTTGACTGCGTTGTTGCCAACCCACCATTTAGCTTAAAAGAATGGGGATACGATCTGTGGTCGAACGATCCCTATGGCCGTAAGCAATATGGCCTGGCGCCTAAAACAAATGGTGATTTTGCCTGGGTGCAGCATATGTTTGCTTCACTTAACGACAATGGACGTATGGCAGTCGTATTACCTCATGGTGTGCTGTTTCGTGGCGGCGCAGAGGGGGCAATTCGAACCAAATTACTGCAAGAGAATCGCATTGTGGCGATTATTGGTGTTGCTTCCAACCTGTTCTATGGAACTGGGATTCCTGCGTGTATTTTGGTGCTGCGTAAATCACGTCCGGCCGCGCATAAAGATCATGTATTGATCATCAATGCTGAAGAAATCTATACCAAGGGACGTGCGCAGAATACGCTGTCCAACAAGCAGGCCGATGAAATATACCAAATCTATCATGACCAGGCACAACAAGGGCCAGATGCAAAAGAAATCGAAGGCGTTGCACGCTGGGTTTCTCTGAAGGAGATTGAAGAAAATGACTTCAATCTAAATATTGCTCGTTATGTGCAAAAGCCACTCGAAGAAGAAACCATCACTGTGGAAGAGGCGCTCAAAGATTTTCAACGGAAGCTGGCTGAGCTGGAAAAAGCAGAAGAAGAGCTGGAGGCCCTGCTTATCAAAGAAGGTTTCGAGGTATGAGTACTATGAGTAATAAAAAGCTGGAAGAGCTGCTCTGGGGAGCCGCCGAATTTCTTCGTGGCCAAATTGACGCATCAGACTACAAGCAGTATATCTTCCCGTTGCTGTTTTACAAACGCCTGTCAGATGTCTATCTGGAAGAATATAACGAAGCGATGGAGCTCCATGAAGGCGATGCTGAATACGCCGCCATGCCGATGTTTCACCGTTTCAACATTCCCTCTGAAGCCAGTTGGGAAAAGGTACGCAATACCAGTAAAAATATTGGTGAAGCGATCCAGACTGCGCTTCGACTAATTGAAGCCAATAACCCGCGTTTACATGGCGTCTTCGGTGATGCACAGTGGACCAATAAAGAGCGCCTTCCCGATCATCTGCTGGCTGATCTGATTGAACATTTCAGTAAAATTCCGCTCGGCATTAAATCTGTCGCCCAGGATGATCTTGGTGAAGCCTACGAATACCTGATTAAAAAGTTCGCTGATGATTCCGGTCATACGGCAGCAGAGTTCTACACCAACCGAACAGTCGTGCATTTAATGACGCGCATTATGGGCTTAAAACCGGGTGAAACAGCCTATGATCCAACGTGTGGCACTGGAGGGATGTTGCTAAATGCAGTGATGGATCTTCGTGCAAGAGGAGAAGAGTGGCGCTCTGTGCACCTTTATGGCCAGGAAGTGAACCTGCTGACTTCCGCTATCGCCCGTATGAATATGTTTCTGCACGATATTGAAGAGTTTGATGTGCTGCGCGGTGATACTTTGGCTGAACCTAAGTTTATTGAAAATGACCGGCTCAAGCAGTTTGATGTGATTTTTGCCAACCCACCGTACTCCATTAAAAAATGGAATCGTGACAAGTTTGCCGCTGATCCGTATGGTCGTAATCTTTATGGCGTACCGCCGCAGGGCTGCGCTGATTATGCGTTTTATACCCATATAATCAAAAGCTTAAAACCAGATACCGGTCGTGCTGCTATGCTCTGGCCACATGGCGTGCTGTTCCGTGATTCCGAGCAGGCCATTCGTAAACAGGTGATTGAATCGGACATTATTGAAGCGGTGATTGGTTTGGGACCTAATCTGTTTTATAACTCGCCGATGGAATCTTGTGTGGTGGTGCTTAATTGTAATAAGCCAGCTGAGCGCAAAAACAAGATCTTGTTTATCAATGGGGTTGAACATGTTACCCGCGAGCGGGCTCATAGCCGTTTATCTGATAACGATTTGTCGGTGTTATGCGAGGCTTATTTCAATCCTGAAAAGCAAAGTGACATCACTGCGTTAGTCAGCATTGATATTATTAAAGATAATCTCTACAACATATCGATTCCGTTGTATGTACAAGCGCAAAATAGTAATGAAGAGCATGATTTAGAACATGCCATTGAGGCGTGGAAGGTTAGCCGTTTGCAATTACAAAAACAGACTAAGAAACTATTTGAGAACCTCGCGCAGTTAGGTTATGAGGTGAAAAAAAATGACTGATAAACAAACTGTTAAATTTGGTGATATTTGTCGTGAAGTAAAGCTCACTACTAAAGACCCGATAGCAGAAGGCTATGAGCGTTATATTGGTTTAGAACACTTGGATTCAGGTTCGTTAAAGATTAAACGCTGGGGAATGATTGCTGACGATAACCCCAGTTTTACACGTGTCTTTAGAAAGGGACAGATTTTATTAGGAAAGCGTCGTCCCTATCTTAAAAAGGCTGCCATTGCTGAGTTCGATGGAATTTGTTCTGGTGACATTATTGTAATGGAAGCAAATGAAAGTAACGATAACCCTGATTTTTTAGAAGTGATTATTCAATCTCAAGGATTCTGGGATTGGGCAATTCAAACATCCTCAGGGTCATTGTCACCTAGAACAAAATTCAAGTCTATTTCTGAATATTCATTTGTATTGCCTGAGAAGAGCAAGATTTTAAGGCTCATAAAATTAAAAGATCAACTTGAAAAAAGCAGGGAGCTTAAACAGAAATTAGTTAATTCTTACGAAAATGTGTTGGATCTCACAGTAAATGAACTAATGGCCAACTTAGACGGAAAATTAGTTCCATTATCAACAATAGCTAGAATCGAGTATGGTATAAGCAATCCGATTGATAAGTCACTAAAAGAAGGCGTTAGAATGGTAACTTTACCTTGTGTTGAATCAAGGTGCTATCTTTCTATAACAGAAGAAAAAATTGCTTATGTCCGGCAATCTGATGTAAAGAATGACGATTATCTTAAATCAGGAGATATTCTATTTAATTGGAGAAATGGTAGCCTAGATCATATTGGGAAGTCTGTTTTAATATCCGAAAATATGGAATACACTCATGTCGGGTTCTTATTAAGAATTCGTTTGATAAAAAGTGATATAGAAATGTCAAGGTTTATTTTCTTTTATTTGTATTGGCTTAAGATTAATAATTACTTCCGTGGTTCAAAAGGTCAGGTAAATAAAACCTTTAATAAAGGTGAGCTATCAAATCTTATGATGCCTATTATTGAAAGGGAAAAAATGGTTGGAATAACTAAATCACTAAGTGATTTGTTTTCTATTAGAGACAATTTAGAAGAGTATGGCATGCGGGCACAAAACTTGAAATTTACTGCTTTAAGGTTCTAATTTATGTTTAACGAACAAACCGTTACAGAAAATGGAATTATCGACCGTTTAAAAGGTTTAAGCGGAGTCAAGTGGACTTACTGCCACGGTGAAAACCTGCCTAAACAAGCGCAGGATATCTTCGTTGATGAGTGGCTAAAAGACGCGCTTTGTTCGTTAAACCCTGATATCGGCAGACAGCCTGACTATGCCGATGAGGTCATTTACAAACTGCGAGGAGTGGTTTTAGAAGCCCGCCATACCGGCTTGGTAAAGGCCAATGAAAACTTCCAGGAATGGTTGATGGCCGACAAAACCTTGCCTTTTGGTAAGAATGGCGACCATATCACCATCAATCTGATTGATTTTGACAATATAGAGAACAACCACTTTGTGGTGGCGCAGCAGGTTCACTATATCGCGGCCACTGAAGTCTATTTTGATATTGTTCTTTATGTGAACGGCATACCACTGGTAGTAGGCGAAGTTAAAACCGCAACACGCCCCAGCGTGACCTGGCAAGACGGTGCTGCCGATTTCATGGGTGGCAAAAAGTACTACTGGAAAAATGTTGAATCTTTCTTTGTACCTAACTTGCTGTGCTTTGCCAGCGAAGGTAAAACCTTTGCCTATGGAGCCATTAATGCCCGAGTTAAAGACTGGGGACCCTGGCATAATACTGAGCTTCGTGATGACATTTTGCCGGGTCTGGCATCGGTACTCAATAGCTGTGAGAGTTTGTTAAATCCGCAAACCTTATTGCAGTTACTGGAATCTTTTGCATTATTTTCAACCGTCAAAACGGGCAAAAATACTCCACCTAAACGCGTTAAAATCCTGCCGCGTTATCCGCAATTTGAAGCTGCAAAACAAATTGTTGAGCGTGTTCGTAGAGGCTATCCAAAAAAAGGTCTTATTTGGCATTTCCAGGGATCGGGTAAATCCTTGTTGATGCTTTACGCCGCCAAAATGCTACGTGCCGATAATGCGTTAAAAAACCCGACGGTACTTATCGTTGTGGACCGGCGAGATCTGGACAGCCAAATTAACGAGACCTTTGGTGGAGCCGACGTTAAGAATCTGATTAAAGTGCAAAGCTGCAAAAAGTTGGGTGAATACATTGAACAAGACAGCCGTGGCATTTTAATCACCACCATCTTTAAATTTAAAGATATCGAAATTTACGATAGCAACCCTAATGGCCTGAACAACCGGGACAATATCATTGTGTTGGTTGACGAAGCTCACCGTACACAGGAAGGGGGATTAGGCGAGAAAATGCGCTGGGCGTTGCCCAATGCCCACTTCTATGGCCTGACTGGTACTCCGATTTCTGGCATTGATCGTAATACGTTCAAATTGTTCGGTGCCGAAGAAGATCCAGGTCGCTATATGAGCCGCTATAGCTATAAGCAGTCGATCCGGGATGGCGCAACTAACCCGGTGAAGTTCGAACCTCGGCTGGCTGAACTCCGAGTGGATCGTGATGCCATCAATGAAGAGTTCGAGCAACTGGCTACCGAAAACAACCTGGATGAAGAAGAAAAAGCAGCATTGTCCAGACGTGCCGGCAAGCTGGCTATTATGCTGAAATCTCCCAGACGTATGGCTGCGGTGAGTAATGATATTGCTGAGCATTTTACCAACCATGTTATGCCGAAAAAGATGAAAGGCATGGTTGTGGTATACGATCGCGAAGCCTGTGTGCAGATGTATTATTTGCTCGGTGAAAAGCTTGGTTTTGATGCGGTTGAAGTGGTTATGAACGTTGACCAGGCTCCGGTTAAAGTTGAAGAGGGTGGCAAAAAAGACAAGCTCAACAAGGATTGGCTTAAATGGCATGATGAGTTGGAGCTGCCTGTCAAACAAGTCGATTTTGAACGCTGGCAGCACATCGATGCCGAAGAGCAGGTGCAAAAGGATCTAATTGAGTGCTTTAAAGATCCTGAACATCCATTACAGCTTATTATCGTAACCGCCAAGCTGCTTACGGGCTTTGATGCCCCGATTTGCTACTGCATGTACCTCGATAAGCCTCTACGCGATCATACCCTTCTGCAGGCCATGTGCCGAACTAACCGGCTGTACGAAACCGATACTGTACGCAAGGACATGGGATTAATTATCGACTACCTCGGCGTTTTCGAAAATCTGCGTACCGCTCTGGCCTATAACCCTGAAGAAATTGAAGGAGTTGTAGAGGGAATTGAGGCATTTAAAGAGCTATTGCCGTTACAACTGAATAAATGTTTGTCCTTCTTCCCTGGTGTGGATCGGTCCATAGCTGGTTTTGAAGGTATTATGGCCGCGCAGGAATGCCTGCCGACCAACGAGAAGCGCGATGAATTCGCTGCCAGCTTTGGTGTGTTATCCAAGTTATGGTCAGCTATCAACCCAGACCCTTTTTTGACCCCTTATCGTCAGGACTATAAATGGCTGGCGCAAATTTATGAATCGGTGCGTCCGGTAGGGCAGACAGGTGCGCTTGTTTGGGCTGCCCTTGGCCCCGAAACAATCAAGATGATCCATGAGCATACTGATATCAATCGTATTCGCGATGATATTGACGAGTTGGTCATGGACGAGCACGCTATTTTTACCCTGACCGCTAAAGAGCAGGAACAACGTGCTAAACGCCTGGAGATTGATCTTATGGGACGTTTGCGCGGCAGTCATGATCCTAAATTTGTGGCATTGGGCGAGCGCCTTGAAAAACTGCGTCAGGACTATGAAGCTGGTGTTATCAAGGCCATTGACTGGTTGAAAGGCCTGTTGGATGCAGCGAAAGATACCGTACAAGCCGAGCGCGAAACGGGCGAGCGGCCAGTAACTGAAGCTGATAATAAACAGGCGTTGACTAAGCTTTTCCTCGAAACACGTCCGGAAACTACCCCTAAGTTAATCGGTGATGTTGTAGAGCAAATTGATAAAATTGTGAAAGCTACCCGCTTTGATGGCTGGCAAAATTCCAACAGTGGCCCGCGCGAAATCCAAAAGGCGCTTTTACTGACCTTGGCCCAGTTTGGACTAGGGAAAGATAAAGAGTTGTTCCAGAAGGCGTATGGGTATATTGAGGAGCATTATTAATAGTAGCTTCAGCAGTACAGATATTGCAACTTACTTGCAACCAGTAGCAGGGTGCATTATGGACACCCTGCTACTGTGATCTATTCTATTAAAAGACCTCTATACAAATTCTCTTTAAGTTCTCGCTTATCATTCATTATTTTTTCAATGAGCTTATTATATTGTTCAAGCGTATTATCTAACTCATCAAGCCAAATATTTAATTTATGCTGGGTCGTTAAAGGTGGAATACTAACTTCTACATTTTTTATTTGTGTCGTGGTTAAATATTGCTGAGCGGTACCAACGGCGAGCCTTCTTAAGTTTAAAGTAGATAATAATTTTGCAAGGTAGGGTGTTAAAACTTTATTTGGTGAATAATTCTTAATAATTAATGAGTTATTTGTCACCCAAATATTACCTTGAACATACCGAACGTTTCCGCAAAGAGCTCCGACCTTACCAATAATAATATTTTCACCATTTTCCATTGCCTCGTTATTATATCCAATAACTCCATTTCCACCGTATACAGGAATTGGTCCAGTGGGTAACAGCCTGTTTTTTTGTAATAAATTTCCGGATTTTACTATTGCAATATTTCCAACTTTAATTCTCTCAAATTCATATTCATGCGAATGATTTTTTATTGTTGACTCTAAGATCTCTATTTTTTCTCTTAATAAAGACAACTCGGTTAGTAATAATTCATTATTACGTATTGTCTGTTCAATGTTAACTATAGAATCACTAAGAAACTCATATGAGTTTCGCTCTTTATCTTTTAAGAGTAAGTTATAAGATGAAGGTGTATCACTAATATTGATAATCCAGGAGTGTTCAGTTATTGTTCTATTTTTTGCTGACTCTAAAAAATCTATAAAATCATCGAATTTTATAGTATTTGTACGTGAGTATTTTTTACCATTATTTAAATTGTAGAAAAATATTCTATCTGTTGGGCCAGAATTACTTATAAAAAGAATACATAATTTTACTGCAGTGTAAGGAAGCAATGCACCTGACGGTATAGATAAAATACAATCTAAATTATAATTTTGGAAGATCTTATCTTTAAGAGTGATGCACTCTTTACTCACATCATATAAAAAACGCTCTGGTAATATTATGGCTGCTTTGCCATTAACAGCGAGAGAGTCAATAACATGCTCCAGGAAGTAATAGTCTAGATTAGGTCCTTTATAATGTGTGTCAATATGAATATTATCCCAACCGCTCTTTTTCCCAAATGGTGGGTTAGTTAAAACAAAGTCATATTTTTTATTCTTATAATTTATATCTAAGCTATCTTTTAGTATTATTTCAAAATTAAATTCTTTATTGATTAAAAGGTTAACAATTGAGATTAGACAGGCAAATGATGATGTGTCATTACCAATAAGTGAATAATTTAAATTTAAGTTTTTGTTTAAACTGTTGCCTTTAATATATCGTGCTGACTCTATTAATAAACCCCCAGTTCCACATGCTGGGTCGTAGATTGATGTGCCATCTGTAGGTGATAACATTTCAACCATGAGCTGAACTAAAGCAGATGGAGTAACATATTCACCTGAACGACCCGATTCATTAACCATCCTAAGAATTAAAGATTGATAAGAATTTGCATATTGATAGAATTCTGTAAGTGAATGTATATGCGAAAGAGAATAATCTATATATTTAATTATTTCATGGTCATTGATGTTATTAATTAAAAAACCTATCTTACTCCTGAGATTTTCAAGCATGTCGTGGTTTATATTTTTTATATCTATCGAGAAAATAAAGCTTTCATATAGTTGCTGGTAATAATATTTAATTTCATTAATGTTGTTGCTTGATATGTTTTTTATATCTGAGAATCTTTTATCATTTTCATAAAGATATAATTTTATATAATGTAAAAAAATAAATAATGAAATTAACTCTACTGCTTGTTCTGTATTTCTTATCGAACTCTTTTTCTTGATTAGTGTAAGTAGATCTTCAAATAAAGAGGTGTTCATTTTAATTTCTCCACCAAAAAATTGTACATGTTCACTATATCTTCACTGATCTCAGCAGGTGGTATAAGTTCTATATATGAGTAAAGTTTTGATATATCTAATCCTATACCATCAGAATCAATTATTTTTGTGATGCAATGTTTTACGTTAAGCCGGCTAATTGCTGAATTATCTCCAGGATCGTTTTCTTTTAAATAACTGTTAGCTGGCAGATCTCCATTGTTTATTTTCTCGATAAATCCATGATGGGTCAATGCCGTATAAGATAATAAGTAGTTTTTTATTTCTCTTCTTTTCCAGACAAGGAGATATATTTTATTTTTGTTTTTATTTTCTAACTTCGCTATATGTTTTGAATATTCACTTCCATTGACTTGAACTCCATCTTTCTGATAGGTAATTGGAGCCTCATCTTTGTCGCAGATCATGAATATTCTTTTGACTTTTTTATCAGTATTTACATTTAAAAGCGAATTAATCCACTCTATTTTTGGTTTTGCGAACTCTTGATTTAAATTATCGTAACCAGAGGACTGTTTTATTGCATGGAGGCCATCTAACTTTGATACATCAAGTCCTTTTTTCTTTGCTAAGGCATAAAAAATAGTCCAATCATTATAATCATCCATCAATACTATGTTTTCTAGTTTACGACACACTTCGAACTGTACGTCTGATATTCTTGTCAAGACAGATAAACGTTCTATTATAGTTTTTATTTTATCATCTTCTTTTATTTTTCCTTTATCAACAATCTTTAAGTTTTTAAAATCATTATCAGTAGCTGTAATTGAGTCTAATAGATGGGTGGTTGTTATCGCATAACCATTAATACTATGTAGTCGATGCCATAAGAGCTCAATATTCTTGTAATGTAAATGGGAATCTATCTCATCTAATAAGAATAAAGTATTAGGACTATCAAAAATATCAAGCAGAGAGTATAAAAAGAGTACTTGATATTCCCCATCACTAATATCATTCAGTTCGATATTATTTTTAAACTCTAGCTGTAATGATGGTTTTATTATAAAGTAATCATTATCTGCTGCTTGGGTGAAAAATGTTATGATAGGATCAAAAAAGGAATCTTCTGCTTCCTCAAATGATGGATTGAAAAAATTTGAATGAGTTAGCAAGATCTCTTGAGCTTCAAGTGGAGACTCGAAATCATAATCAGCATTAACAATATTATTAATGAAACTTTCTAAAGTCCTATGATAAGCTGAATACCTTAAAGTATTTTCAATACCTTGTTCTTCTTGTGCTAATGCCATTTTTACTCGATTAACGTAAGCCGAGTTTACTCGGACCGTCAATGTAAGCTTGCTTGATATATCATCATTTTTATCATCTGATACATCAATATAGCCTTTCTCACATAAAAAATTTCTAACAAGACCATTTGATTGACAAATTGTGGATATGAATATTAATAACTTTGACCATGCTTTATCGTAATAACAACAATCTAAGCTAAGACCCCTATTTGCTTGCCTTTCATGAGAAAGATAATCAGAGAAATACGTTGAGTATTTCTCATTTTGTCCAGAAGAAAAACAAACAACCTTTGTTTCTGGTAGATATTTTTTTGTTAAACAGTTAATAAATACGGATTGTAAAATCGAGGACTTACCAGCACCATTTTCGCCAATTAAGGCCGTAACCTTTTCAAAAAAGACATTTTGCTCTCTGTCATATAAGGTGTTTTTTGGTAACATGATTTCCATTTTTATAGTTCCATTTTTTTAATTCTATGCACCTGACACTTTTAAAATTCTGCTACCTTTTAAACTGGGCCACTACAGTCTCGACCAAATTATCTTCAACGCTGTTACGGTAGCAACGTACTCTGCCCTACAAGAACATATAATAATCGTTCCTTCTGTACAAACAAATCATTGTGTAGTGATCAACTCATTTTGGCAACTACAGGGATTATTCTCGATACGTTACTTTCATGGACCTTCAGTCACAAAGAATACCATGATGCCCTCGAAGCTATCGAAATGTTGTGCACGAAAAATGAATCGACATAAATTCTCAAGTATACTCTTGATATTGCAGAGGTTCTTTATGATTGTGAATCTGGTGATAGCGATCGCCGACTACAGTACTGGATTAACATTCGCGAGATGTTCCTACGTCGCTGGGAACGGTTGGATATCCGTATGCTGTTGTTGGCACGCATGATGGAACAGCTCTACGCTTGTAAGGATATCGGTAGTACCCTCCCGACAGAAACCATACCAGCAAGCGTAACGTCTCCGTTGTATCGGAATCTCGGCGGGAAAAAGCGGGTGTTTTACAGTATTACAAAAATGCCACGCAACGTGGTAAAGACGCCTTATTGAAATTGTAACCGGCGCTATGAATTGAGCTCAACAATGATCGCGTTGCCATTGATGCGTTATTGGATGCTGCCAAAAAAGCAGATTACTTCATCTTCGTCAACGGCAGTTCAAAACATCAAGCATTTTATACGGTTACCAATTGCCGTAAGGATATTATTTATCCGGCGGGGAAAGGGGCTTCAAGCATAGTTGCTGCCTTTATTGCGAGTTGGCCTGATTGCACAAAGAATAGCGTGTACTATTCTTTGTGAAAATGTGACAAACGCAAAATTGCTTCTACAAACCTGTCAGAAATAATCCCCCGACGGGCTGCTGAGCTGAAATGACTGCTTCGCAGTGCCGTCGTCCAGTTCTCCGGTGACCGGTACGCTGAACCGTAATATCCCGTGCTTAAATCGTCTGGATCTTCATCAGGCGCGTTCGTCAGTCCTCTTGCACCTTGTTGCTGGAAGTCGACGAAAATAATATTGGCTAAAACATTATTTTGATAATTGCCATAAATAGCTTCATACGCATGAGGGAAATTTTCTTTCCAGTACCAGGTGGTATCGCCGCAAAACCACGGCGCGTCAGTAATATTATTAAGCTGAGAATGGTATTGTTTTAGATCCCTACGAAAGGCTTCAACCATATGATTAAAGTGTT
>OJJP01000517.1_pt1 | contig 15910 bp, 5 predicted proteins | sample 1596261 | NCBI WGS metagenome assembly OJJP01 (sample SAMEA4350154, study PRJEB24818) | metagenome | biome: human; feature: gut; material: faeces | place: Denmark | collected 2013-09
TGACTTCACCCTGCCAGTAGAGCTGAGCTGCAACGCGGTCAGCCAGCTGGCGGTAGATAGCGGTAAATTCGCTCTCCGGACGGCTGATAACCGTTGGCGTGCCTTTATCGAGATCCTCACGTAAGGAAATGTGTAACGGCATCTGCCCCAGCAGCTGTGTGTGGTATTTTTCAGCCAGTTTCTCTGCACCACCGGTACCGAAAATCGGTTCATGGTGACCACAGTTACTGCAAATATGCACACTCATGTTCTCGACAATACCAAGCACCGGAACCTCGACTTTCTCGAACATCACAATGCCTTTTTTCGCATCGATCAACGCGATGTCCTGCGGGGTGGTGACCACGACTGCACCAGTTACTGGAATGTTTTGCGCCAGCGTCAATTGAATGTCACCGGTGCCTGGCGGCATATCAAGCACCAGATAGTCGAGATCCGGCCACAAGGTTTCCTGCAACATCTGCATTAACGCCTTGCTCGCCATCGGTCCACGCCACACCATCGCATTGTCGTCAGTGACCAGATAACCAATTGAATTGGTTGCCAGGCCATGAGACATAATCGGTGCCATATGGGTACCGTCCGGCGAAGTTGGACGCTGATTTTCTGCGCCCAGCATGGTGGGAATTGATGGGCCGTAGATATCGGCGTCCAGAATGCCGACTTTCGCCCCTTCCGCCGCCAGTGCCAGCGCCAGGTTTACCGCCGTGGAGGATTTACCCACGCCGCCTTTACCGGAACTGACCGCAATGATGTTCTTCACACCATTAATACCCGGCTGATTCTTCACGCGTTTTAAGGTGGCGATATTGTGCGACAGTTTCCAGTCGATAGCTTTCACCCCGGTGATACGCAGCAGTTCGGCGCTACATTGCTCTTTTAACTCTTCAAACGCGCTATGCCAGACGAATGGCATAACCAGTTCCACATGCAACGTGTCGTCCATCCAGGCGACATGGTGCAACGCTTTCAGCGTGGTGAGGTTATGCTTCAGGGTTGGGTGCTGAAAATTGGCCAGTGTCCCGGCGACCATTGCGCGCAAGGCTTCTGGTGATTTGGCCTGGGATTGTTCGTTCATCCCGACTCCTTTTTTGTATAGATAAACCATCAGCTGATAGTTTACCTGAAGAATATAGAGAAGTACTTACTTAACATTTTCCCATTTGGTACTATCTAACCCCTTTTCACTATTAAGAAGTAATGCCTACTATGACTCAAGTCGCGAAGAAAATTCTGGTGACGTGCGCACTGCCGTACGCTAACGGCTCAATCCACCTCGGCCATATGCTGGAGCACATCCAGGCTGATGTCTGGGTCCGTTACCAGCGAATGCGCGGCCACGAGGTCAACTTCATCTGCGCCGACGATGCCCACGGTACACCGATCATGCTGAAAGCTCAGCAGCTTGGTATCACCCCGGAGCAGATGATTGGCGAAATGAGTCAGGAGCATCAGACTGATTTCGCAGGCTTTAACATCAGCTATGACAACTATCACTCGACGCACAGCGAAGAGAACCGCCAGTTGTCAGAACTTATCTACTCTCGCCTGAAAGAGAACGGTTTTATTAAAAACCGCACCATCTCTCAGCTGTACGATCCGGAAAAAGGCATGTTCCTGCCGGACCGTTTTGTGAAAGGCACCTGCCCGAAATGTAAATCCCCGGATCAATACGGCGATAACTGCGAAGTCTGCGGCGCGACCTACAGCCCGACTGAATTGATCGAGCCGAAATCGGTGGTTTCTGGCGCTACGCCGGTAATGCGTGATTCTGAACACTTCTTCTTTGATCTGCCCTCTTTCAGCGAAATGTTGCAGGCATGGACCCGCAGCGGTGCGTTGCAGGAGCAGGTGGCAAATAAAATGCAGGAGTGGTTTGAATCCGGCCTGCAACAGTGGGATATCTCCCGCGACGCGCCATACTTTGGTTTTGAAATTCCGAACGCGCCGGGCAAATATTTCTACGTCTGGCTGGACGCACCGATTGGCTACATGGGTTCTTTCAAGAATCTGTGCGACAAGCGCGGCGACAGCGTAAGCTTCGATGAATACTGGAAGAAAGACTCCACCGCCGAGCTGTACCACTTCATCGGTAAAGATATTGTTTACTTCCACAGCCTGTTCTGGCCTGCCATGCTGGAAGGCAGCAACTTCCGCAAGCCGTCCAACCTGTTTGTTCATGGCTATGTGACGGTGAACGGCGCAAAGATGTCCAAGTCTCGCGGCACCTTTATTAAAGCCAGCACCTGGCTGAATCATTTTGACGCAGACAGCCTGCGTTACTACTACACTGCGAAACTCTCTTCGCGCATTGATGATATCGATCTCAACCTGGAAGATTTCGTTCAGCGTGTGAATGCCGATATCGTGAATAAAGTGGTTAACCTGGCATCCCGTAATGCTGGCTTTATCAACAAGCGTTTTGACGGCGTGCTGGCAAGCGAACTGGCTGACCCGCAGTTGTACAAAACCTTCACGGATGCCGCTGAAGTGATTGGTGAAGCGTGGGAAAGCCGCGAATTTGGTAAAGCGATCCGCGAAATCATGGCGCTGGCAGATCTGGCTAACCGTTATGTCGATGAACAGGCTCCGTGGGTGGTGGCGAAACAGGAAGGACGCGATGCCGACCTGCAGGCAATTTGCTCGATGGGCATAAACCTGTTCCGCGTGCTGATGACTTACCTGAAGCCGGTACTGCCGAAACTGACCGAGCGTGCAGAAGCATTCCTCAATACAGAACTGACCTGGCATGGTATCCAGCAACCGCTGCTGGGCCACAAAGTGAATCCGTTCAAGGCGCTGTATAACCGTATTGACATGAAGCAGGTTGAAGCACTGGTGGAAGCGTCTAAAGAAGAAGTGAAAGCAGCTGCCACGCCAGTAACTGGCCCACTGGCAGATGATCCGATTCAGGAAACCATCACCTTTGACGACTTCGCCAAAGTTGACCTGCGCGTGGCGTTGATCGAAAACGCAGAGTTTGTTGAAGGTTCTGACAAACTGCTGCGCCTGACGCTGGATCTCGGCGGTGAAAAACGCAATGTCTTCTCCGGTATTCGTTCTGCTTACCCGGATCCGCAGGCACTGATTGGTCGTCACACCATTATGGTGGCTAACCTGGCACCACGTAAAATGCGCTTCGGTATCTCTGAAGGCATGGTGATGGCTGCCGGTCCTGGCGGGAAAGATATTTTCCTGCTAAGCCCGGATGCCGGTGCTAAACCGGGTCATCAGGTGAAATAATCCCCCTTCAAGGCGCTGCATCGACAGCGCCTTTTCTTTATAAATTCCTAAAGTTGTTTTCTTGCGATTTTGTCTCTCTCTAACCCGCATAAATACTGGTAGCATCAGCATTCAACTGGATAAAATTACAGGGATGCAGAATGAGGCACTTTATCTTTCAGGACGAAAAATCACATAAATTCTGGGCGGTGGAGCAACAGGGAAACGAGTTGCATATCTGTTGGGGAAAAGTTGGCACCAAAGGGCAAAACCAGGTAAAAAGCTTTGCGGATGCTGCGGCAGCGGCAAAAGCGGAACTGAAGCTGATTGCGGAGAAGGTGAAGAAGGGGTATGTGGAAGAATTATCTTCACCATCCCAACCCGCAATCAAAATAGAAACGATCGAAGTAGATACAGCTGACGAGGCAGAAACCACAGTCGTATTTGACCAAAGTATGGTTGTTGAACCTGCTGAGACACCATGCCCGTGGCTGACAGATGATTCCCCTAACCACCTATCGGAGAAAAAGTCTCAGGAGGCCTTACCTTCCCGACGTTTTCCTGGGGATGCTGTAAGCGAACCACAAGACAGCCTCCTTATGAATTTAGGTCAGGATATTCATAATCTATCAGGAAAATTAACAACATACGATTTCAGTGCATGTTCTGCTAACTGGCAGCAGAATATCAATGAAGCTCTCGCTAATGGTCCACTTTCTCCTGCTGCGTTGGCTGTACAGGTTGTTCTGGTTTCACGTAAATTCTGGGGCGAATGCCCTGAACTCATGGATGAAATTGTCTATGTCTACGGACTAGAATTTGCCGTGGATATGTTTATTGCCATGCAATATATCTCGTTCGATTGCACTTATCACAGAACAAGCATACACATTACTTTTCAGCCATTATTAAACCATGCACATTGTGTTACCCCCTTTGACGTTCGACTGCGTAAGCATTTGGCTCTTGCAGAAGAAACTTTGTGGCAACGCTGTGTAGATAAATTCATTACAGCTTTACCTGATATTCCTCCCGTTCAACAACCGATGGTAGCGCTAATGCTACCGGAACGCCCGGAGATTGCAGAAGAAATCGCACGACGGTTACTGGAGCAGAAAAATATCCAAACTGTTGAATGGCTGAAACTTGTTGTACAAGAATCTTCGTTGCTCAAAGCACTGGAATCTTATTGCGCGTACGACCTTTTTAATGACTATTACCATGGTTGCATCTGGAATGTCACCGTTTTGCAGGAGCAAGGGATTGCCGGAATCGCTCGCTTCGCCCCCTATGCTTATGCTGATCTTTGCGGAAGTATTCTCGCAGAGATCAATCACCCACAAGCATTAATGCTACTTATACGTGTGTCTGGCAAAACTAAACGCTGCCATGAACGAATGACTAAGGCTTGCACTGCGTTCCCACACACGGCACTGGCGGCACTGGCGGAACTTCTTGCGCAAAAAGAAGAGAATAGTTGGCGCATTATGCTAATGACGATGCTTATCTCGCAACCGGCACTAGCAGAACAGGTCACTCCCTGGCTCTCAACACCCGCAGTTGCCGTACTGAAATCATGCCAGCAACAACTGACACAGCCCTCAAACCATGCCAGCGCCGATATGCTGCCTGCCGTATTAGTCTCACCGCCCTGGCTTTCGAAAAAGAAAAAATCTGTAATGCCGGTATTGTATTTAACGCCATTACCGCTGGAGTCATGCTGCACATTGACCGAGACGGCAGAAAAAGAGATTCATGCAAGGCATCGCTGGCACGCACATCAAATAGACATCGGCCAAAAAGAGGATATTCAGAACTACCTGACACGTCTGGGTTTCAATCGCTGGAATAATGGCCAGTATATGAAAGCGTCTGATGCTGTTGTAGAACTCTGGCAGAGGGGAGATTATTCTGCGCTAATCAGCGAATTTAAAACCTTCTGGCACTCCTATCAACGGGAATGGCAGCTTTACATGTTAGCCGCCCTGCCTATCGAAAAAACAGCGCAGGCGTGGAATGTCCTCAGTAAAGAGCCACACGTCGGTGTCGAGTTTGTCATGACGCACCTGCAACTCGCTGGGTTACAGGGTTTTATTCACTCCTTTTCACGCTATCCACAAGAAGCTCTGCCTGTAGCACAATATTTTGCGGCTATCGAATTAGCGCCACTGATCGCCCGCGCCTTCAACAAACTCAAAACCCTACGACAAGACGCCCGCACCTGGCTGCTGAAATACCCGGAACACGCCATTACCGGCCTGCTACCTTCGGCGCTCGGCAAAGCCGGTGAAGCACAGGATAACGCCCGCGCTGCCTTGCGTATGCTTATCGAAAACGATCATCAGCCATTACTGCAAGAAATCGCCCGGCGTTATAACCAGCCGGAAGTAACAGATGCGGTGAACGCTATGCTTGCGCTCGATCCCTTAGATAATCATCCGACAAAAATCCCCACTCTTCCGGCCTTTTATCAGCCATCGATCTGGACCCGCCCGGTATTAAAAGCAAATGCCCAATCACTGCCAGATAGCACCCTCCTACGCCTCGGTGAAATGCTCCGCTTCCCTCAGGAAGAGGCACTGTATCCGGGATTATTGCAGGTGAAAGCCGCCTGTACCGCCGACTCACTGGCTGAATTTACCTGGGATCTGTTTACCGCCTGGCAGACCGCTGGCGCACCGTCGAAAGAAAGCTGGGCATTCACTGCGTTAGGTGTTCTCGGCAACGATGACACCGCCCGCAAACTGACGCCATTAATCCGCGCCTGGCCTGGTGAATCCCAGCATAAACGCGCCACCGTCGGGCTGGATATTCTCGCTGCTATCGGCAGCGATATCGCCCTTATGCAGCTTAACGGCATCGCCCAGAAACTGAAATTCAAAGCCTTACAGGAGCGGGCAAAAGAAAAAATTGCCGACATTGCCGAAAGTCGCGAACTCACTGTAGCGGAGCTTGAAGATCGGTTAGCGCCCGATCTCGGTCTGGATGATAACGGTTCGCTACTGCTGGATTTTGGCCCACGCCAGTTCACTGTCAGCTTTGATGAAACCTTAAAACCGTTTGTGCGCGATGTTTCCGGCAGCCGCCTGAAAGACTTACCAAAACCCAATAAAAGCGATGATGAATCACAGGCGAACGATGCTGTTAACCGCTACAAATTGCTGAAAAAAGATGCGCGTACCGTCGCCGCCCAGCAGGTAGCAAGGCTGGAATCCGCCATGTGCCTGCGCCGCCGCTGGTCGCCGGAAAACTTTCAGCTCTTCCTGGTTGAGCATCCGCTGGTTCGTCACTTAACCCGCCGTCTGATTTGGGGCGTTTATAGTGCCGAAAACGAGCTACTGGCTTGCTTTCGCGTGGCGGAAGATAACAGCTACAGCACCGCAGACGATGATCTTTTCACCCTGCCGGAAGGCGATATCTCTATCGGTACTCCTCACGTTCTGGAAATATCACCAACGGATGCTGCCGCCTTTGGTCAGCTTTTTGCCGACTACGAACTGCTACCACCGTTCCGCCAGCTCGACCGTAACAGCTACGCCCTGACAGAAGCCGAGCGCAATGCCAGTGAACTGACCCGCTGGGCAGGCAGAAAATGCCCGAGTGGTCGGGTCATGGGGCTGGCGAATAAAGGCTGGATAAAGGGCGAACCACAGGATGGAGGCTGGATCGGATGGATGATCAAACCTTTGGGTCGCTGGTCGTTAATCATGGAAATCGATGAAGGCTTTGCGGTAGGCATGTCGCCAGCCGAACTCAGCGCTGAGCAGCTCTTAAGCAAGCTGTGGCTATGGGAAGGCAAAGCAGAAAGATATGGCTGGGGGAGTAATTCAACACAGGAAGCGCAGTTCTCCGTAATCGATGCCATCACCGCCAGCGAGCTAATTAACGATATTGAAGCCCTGTTTGAATAAGGAAAGAGCATGGACAAGGAATTACCGTGGCTGGCGGATAACGCCCAACTGGAACTGAAATATAAAAAAGGCAAAACGCCGCTCAGTCATCGTCGCTGGCCGGGCGAACCAGTGTCCGTTATCACTGGAAGTCTCATCCAGACATTGGGTGATGAATTGCTACAAAAAGCTGAGAAGAAAAAAAACATTGTCTGGCGTTATGAGAATTTTTCACTGGAGTGGCAGTCCGCCATCACGCAGGCCATCAACTTGATCGGCGAACACAAACCCTCAATCCCGGCCCGGACAATGGCGGCGCTAGCCTGTATCGCGCAAAATGACAGCCAACAGTTGCTCGACGAAATCGTCCAACAAGAGGGGCTGGAATATGCGACTGAGGTGGTGATTGCACGCCAGTTTATTACACGATGTTATGAGAGTGATCCTCTGCTAGTGACATTGCAGTATCAGAACGAGGATTATGGCTATGGTTATCGCTCAGAAACCTATAACGAATTCGATCTCCGACTGCGTAAGCATCTCTCTCTGGCAGAGGAAAGCAGCTGGCAGCGTTGCGCCGACAAACTCATTGCCGCACTGCCAGGAATAACCAAAGTTCGCCGCCCTTTTATTGCGCTGATCCTCCCGGAAAAACCAGAAATCGCCAATGAGTTGGTAGGCCTTGAATGCCCGCGGACTCATTTTCATTCTAAGGAGTGGTTAAAAGTTGTTGCTAATGACCCCAGAGCGGTGAAAAAACTCGAACGCTACTGGAGCCAGGATATATTTAGCGATCGGGAAGCCAGCTACATGTCGCATGAAAACCACTTCGGCTACGCGGCCTGCGCTGCCCTTTTGCGCGAACAAGGACTGGCAGCCGTTCCACGCCTGGCAATGTATGCCCATAAAGAAGATTGCGGCAGTCTGCTGGTACAAATTAACCATCCGCAGGTCATCCGCACCCTGCTGTTAGTTGCTGATAAAAACAAACCCAGCCTGCAACGTGTAGCTAAATACAGTAAAAATTTCCCCCATGCGACGCTTGCCGCACTGGCAAAACTGCTGGCGCTAAAAGAACCACCTACGCGTCCTGGTTATCCAATCATCGAAGACAAAAAGCTGCCTGCACAGCAAAAAGCACGTGATGAATACTGGCGTACGCTGTTACAAACGCTGATGGCATCGCAGCCACAACTGGCAGCAGAAGTGATGCCGTGGTTAAGTACTCAACCCCAGTCAGTGCTGAAGAGTTATTTATCGGCACCGCCCAAACCGGTTATTGATGGCACCGATAACAGCAATCTGCCAGAAATCCTCGTTTCACCACCGTGGCGTAGTAAGAAAAAAATGACAGCTCCACGTCTTGATTTGGCACCGCTCGAATTAACTCCGCAAGTTTACTGGCAACCAGGCGAACGAGAGAGGCTTGCCGCCACTGAGTCTGCCCGTTATTTCAGCACGGAATCTCTTGCGGAACGCATGGAACAAAAAAGTGGACGAGTTGTATTACAGGAGCTGGGTTTTGGAGATGATGTATGGCTGTTTTTGAATTATATACTCCCCGGAAAACTGGATGCTGCACGCAATTCACTCATTGTTCAGTGGCATTACTACCCAGGGCGGGTTGAAGAGATCATGAATGGCTGGAGCTCCCCGGAAGCTCAATTAGCAGAACAGGCGCTTCGCAACGGTCACGTAGAAGTGTTAATTAACATATGGGAAAATGACAGCTACTCACGCTATCGTCGGGAAAAGAGTATCTGGAACCTGTATTTATTGGCGCAGTTGCCGCGTGAGATGGCTTTGACTTTCTGGCTACGTATCAATGAGAAAAAGCATCTGTCTGCGGGTGAGGACTATTTTCTCAGTATCTTCGGATTGGATGCTCTACCAGGTCTGCTGTTGGCTTTTTCACATCGTCCAAAAGAAACATTTCCGTTAATTTTAAATTTCGGCGCAACCGAACTGGCCCTGCCCGTTGCCCTCGTATGGCGACGTTTCGCGGCGCAGCGTGATCTGGCTCGCCAGTGGATTTTACAATGGCCGGAACATACGGCTACTGCACTTATCCCTCTTGTCTTCACCAAATCCAGCGATAATAGCGAAGCTGCATTACTTGCCCTGCGTTTACTTTACGAACAGGGACATGGCGAGTTACTGCAAACCGTGGCAAACCGCTGGCAGCGTACAGATGTATGGCCTGCCCTGGAGCAATTACTTAAACAGAGTCCAATAGAGATTTACCCGACACGCATTCCAAAAGCCCCTGATTTCTGGCAGCCGGCAATGTGGTCCAGGCCGCGCCTTATCACGAATAATCAACCAGTTACTGATGACGCTCTGGAAATTATCGGCGAAATGCTGCGCTTTACCCAGGGCGGACGTTTTTATAGCGGACTGGAACAGCTGAAAACGTTTTGCCAGCCGCAAACGCTGGCAGCCTTTGCCTGGGATCTTTTCACCGCGTGGCAACAAGCTGGTGCTCCCGCAAAAGACAACTGGGCATTTCTGGCGTTAAGTCTCTTTGGCGACGAAAGCACGGCACGGGATCTGACGACACAGATCCTTGCCTGGCCACAGGAAGGCAAATCTGCCCGTGCCGTCAGCGGCCTGAACATACTTACTCAGATGAATAATGATATGGCACTGATACAGCTGCATCATATATCGCAACGGGCGAAATCCCGCCCCTTACGTGATAACGCGGCGGAATTTCTTCAGGTGGTCGCAGAAAATCGAGGGCTAAGCCAGGAACAGTTAGCGGACAGATTAGTCCCAACACTGGGTCTTGATGATCCGCAGGCGTTGATTTTTGATTTTGGTCCACGGCAATTTACCGTTCGCTTCGATGAAAACCTTAACCCGGTTATCTTTGATCAGCAAAACGTTCGCCAGAAAAGCGTTCCCCGGTTGCGCGCCGATGACGATCAACTGAAAGCACCCGAGGCACTGGCCCGACTAAAAGGGCTAAAAAAAGATGCCACTCAGGTGAGCAAAAACCTGCTCCCGCGTCTTGAAACTGCCCTGCGCACCACCCGACGCTGGTCGCTGGCAGATTTTCATTCTCTGTTTGTTAATCATCCCTTTACCCGTCTGGTTACTCAGCGATTAATATGGGGTGTTTATCCGGCAAATGAACCGCGTCGTTTACTCAACGCCTTTCGTGTGGCCGCTGAGGGGGAGTTCTGCAATGAGCAAGATGAGCCAATTGACCTGCCTGCCGATGCTCTGATTGGCATTGCCCACCCGTTAGAAATGGCAGCAGAAATGCGCAGTGAGTTTGCACAGCTTTTTGCCGATTACGAAATTATGCCGCCTTTTCGCCAATTGGCACGGCGCACAGTACTGCTCACGCCTGACGAGTCAGCCAGTAATAGTTTGAATCGCTGGGAAGGTAAATCTGCTACCGTTGGGCAACTTATGGGAATGCGATACAAAGGCTGGGAGTCAGGCTATGAGGACGCATTTGTCTATGACCTGGGCGAGTACCGGCTGGTCCTTAAGTTTTCACCCGTTTTTAACCACTACAATGTTGATAGCAAAGCGTTAATGAGCTTCCGTTCTCTTCGAGTGTACCGTGACAATAAATCCGTCACTTTTGCCGAACTTGATGTGTTTGATTTGAGTGAAGCGTTAAGCGCACCCGACGTTATTTTCCATTAAAACACAGCGGGCAGTGATGCGACTGCCCGTTATTAACACGACCTGCCACCGGGAAAAGCGATGATCGTGCAAAAAGAGCTGGTCACTATTTACGATTATGAGGCCCCTGTACCTGAAGAGCCGTTTTCCTTCAGACTTGAGATCCATAAACGCTCTGAATTATTTACAGGTTCCGTCTACCGGCTGGAGCGTTTCCGGCTACATCCAACATTTCATCAACGTGATCGAGAGGATGTCGACCCGCTAATAAATGATGCGTTGATTTATATAAGAGATGAGTTTATTGATGAGCGAAAATTACGGGGCGAATCACCAGAAACGGTAATAGCCATTTTTAATCGCGAACTACAGAATATATTCAACCAAGAAATAGAAAAATAGCTTTATTAAAGGGGGAAACGGTATTCCCCCTTAGATGCGTTTCAATTTGCCCGTTACTTCAACAAATCAATCAACCGTAACAGAGCCACTAATAACTCCAGTACGGCAATGAGCACGGTTAACTTTTGTGTCAGCGTGTCCATCCGCTCTCCTTATTAAGGAGCGCAACACCAGCACCTTACCCTTACACTGCCTGTCGATACTGGTTTACGTATGTTGGACCACGATGTTGCACTCCGGATCAGGGCACCACCTGCAGCACCACCCGTCCGGTAGCCAGGACTTAAAATTGGTCCGATCCGGCGCAACGTCCCAACCGTCTGGATTATAAATCTCATTATCTTAATTGCAACGGGGTCCACCGATGGTTATAATTCGTTCGTTGGAACACGATGTTGCACAGGCTGCGGTGTTGGGCCTGAAAATAGTAAATAAAAGAACCTGCCTCACCAGCAGGTTTTTTTATTTACTGTAATCTGCTTTCCAGATATTTTTCGCTCAAACAACTAATGCGCCAAACATTTATTGCGCGTAAAATATCGTTTATTTCATTAATACATTTCAGGGATGAATATATGTCACCGCAGAATAATCATCTGCAGCGTCCGCCTGCTGCTGTGTTATACGCCGATGAACTGGCAAAATTAAAACAAAATGATAACGCACCTTGCCCGCCCGGTTGGCAGTTAAGTTTGCCTGCGGCCCGTGCTTTTATCCTTGGCGATAGAGCGCAAAATATTAGCCGTAAAGTGGTGATTAGTCCCTCCGCTGTCGAACGTATGTTAGTCACTCTTGCCACCGGGCGCGGTTTGATGTTGGTGGGGGAACCTGGCACCGCAAAATCTCTCCTGTCTGAATTACTGGCAACCGCTATTAGCGGCGATGCCGGGTTAACCATCCAGGGCGGCGCATCTACTACTGAAGATCAAATCAAGTACGGCTGGAACTACGCCCTGCTTATCAACCATGGTCCGTCAACGGAAGCACTGGTCCCTGCCCCGCTTTACCAGGGAATGCGCGACGGCAAAATCGTCCGTTTTGAAGAGATAACGCGTACACCGCTGGAAGTACAAGACTGTCTGTTAGGTATGCTTTCTGACAGGGTGATGACGGTGCCGGAACTCACCGGTGAAGCCAGTCAGCTCTATGCGCGGGAAGGCTTTAATATTATTGCCACTGCCAATACCCGCGATCGCGGCGTCAATGAGATGAGTGCCGCGCTAAAGCGTCGCTTCGATTTTGAAACCGTCTTTCCGATTATGGATTTCGCCCAGGAGCTGGAACTGGTCGCCAGTGCTTCGGCGCGTTTGCTGGCCCATAGCTGTATTCCGCATAAAGTGCCTGACGCGGTACTGGAGTTACTGGTCCGCACCTTCCGCGATCTGCGTGCCAACGGCGAAAAGAAAACGTCAATGGATACCCTGACGGCAATTATGTCCACCGCTGAAGCCGTGAACGTGGCCCACGCAGTGGGCGTCCGCGCCTGGTTTTTAGCGAATCGCGCAGGTGAGCCAGCCGATCTGGTGGACTGTATTGCCGGAACCATCGTTAAAGATAACGAAGAAGATCGCGCTCGTCTGCGCCGTTACTTCGAACAGCGTGTCGCCACACATAAAGAAGCTCCCTGGCAGGCTTATTATCAAGCCCGCCACCGCCTGCCGTGAGGAAAGATGCATGAGCGAGCCGTTAATTGTCGGCATCCGGCATCATAGTCCGGCCTGCGCCCGGCTGGTGAAATCGTTAATCGAAAGCCAGCGGCCACGATACGTGTTGATTGAAGGCCCGGCTGATTTTAATGACCGGGTAGACGAACTGTTTTTAGCCCACCAGCTTCCGGTAGCTATTTACAGTTATTGCCAGTATCAGGACGGTGTAGCCCCCGGGCGTGGTGCCTGGACGCCATTTGCTGAATTTTCGCCGGAGTGGCAGGCGCTACAAGCCGCTCGTCGTATTCAGGCACAAACTTACTTCATCGATTTGCCTTGCTGGGCGCAGAGTGAAGAAGAGGACGATTCGCCTGATACGCAAGAGGAAAGCCAGACCTTGCTGCTGCGTGCCACCCGCATGGATAACAGCGACACCCTGTGGGATCACTTGTTCGAAGATGAAAGCCAGCAAACTGCATTACCCTCTGCACTTGCGCACTATTTTGCCCAACTGCGGGGCGACTCCCCCGGAGATGCTCTCAATCGTCAGCGCGAAGCCTTTATGGCCCGCTGGATTGGATGGGCGATGCAGCAAAATAATGGCGACGTGTTAGTTGTCTGCGGTGGCTGGCACGCTCCGGCACTGGCAAAAATGTGGCGCGAATGTCCGCAGGTAATTAACACGCCAGAATTGCTCTTACTGGATGATGCCGTTACAGGTTGTTATCTCACCCCCTACAGTGAAAAGCGCCTTGATGTGCTGGCAGGATACCTTTCTGGTATGCCTGCCCCGGTCTGGCAAAACTGGTGCTGGCAGTGGGGCCTACAGCAGGCCGGTGAACAACTGCTAAAAACTATCCTTACCCGTTTGCGCCAGCACAAATTGCCCGCTTCTACCGCTGATATGGCTGCCGCTCATCTGCATGCGATGGCGCTGGCACAGTTGCGCGGTCATACACTACCGTTACGCACTGACTGGCTGGATGCCATAGCAGGCTCGCTGATTAAAGAAGCCTTGAACGCGCCGTTGCCGTGGAGCTATCGCGGCGTTATTCATCCCGATACCGATCCGATTCTGCTAACGTTGATAGACACATTAGCGGGTGGCGGATTCGGTAAACTTGCCCCCTCTACGCCACAGCCGCCTCTGCCAAAAGATGTCACCTGCGAACTGGAACGTACCACAATCTCTCTTCCGACAGAGCTTACCTTAAATCGCTTTACCCCCGATGGACTGGCGCAAAGTCAGGTGTTACATCGGCTGGTAATACTGGAGATCCCAGGGATTGTACGCCAGCAGGGAAGCACACTGACACTTGCAGGCAACGGTGAAGAACGCTGGAAATTAACCCGCCCGCTTAGCCAGCATGCGGCATTGATTGAGGCCGCCTGCTTTGGTGCCACACTCCAGGAAGCCGCACGCAATAAATTAGAAGCCGATATGCTGGACGCGGGTGGAATCGGCAGTATCACCACATGTCTTAGCCAGGCGGCGTTAGCGGGTCTGGCGTCCTTCAGTCAACAATTACTGGAGCAACTCACACTATTAATCGCCCAGGAAAATCAATTTGCCGAAATGGGCCAGGCACTGGAAGTGCTTTATGCCTTATGGCGGCTGGATGAAATTAGCGGTATGCAAGGCGCGCAGATATTACAAACGACGTTATGCGCGACTATCGATCGCACGCTGTGGCTGTGTGAATCTAACGGCAGACCGGATGAAAAGGAGTTTCACGCTCACCTGCATAGCTGGCAAGCGCTTTGCCATATTCTGCGCGATCTACATAGCGGCGTTAATTTACCCGGCGTTTCGCTTTCTGCGGCGGTAGCCTTACTGGAGCGCCGCAGTCAGGCGATTCATGCCTCGGCGCTGGATCGCGGCGCGGCTCTTGGCGCACTGATGCGTCTGGAACATCCCAAAGCCAGTGCCGAAGCGGCGCTGACAATGCTGGCGCAATTATCCCCGGCACAATCCGGCGAAGCGCTGCACGGTTTGCTGGCGCTGGCCCGCCATCAACTGGCCTGTCAGCCGGCATTTATCGCCGGTTTCAGTAGTCATTTAAATCAACTGAGTAACGACGATTTTATTAACGCCCTGCCCGATTTACGCGCGGCGATGGCCTGGCTACCACCACGAGAACGCGGGACGCTGGCGCATCAGGTGTTTGAGCATTATCAACTGGCGCAACTTCCCGTTTCGGCACTGCAAATGCCGTTGCATTGTCCACCGCAAGCCATTGCACATCATCAACAACTCGAACAGCAGGCACTGGCATCGCTGCAACACTGGGGAGTTTTCCATGTCTGAACTGAACGATCTTCTGACCACCCGTGAGCTACAACGCTGGCGATTAATTCTTGGCGAAGCGGCAGAAACGACCCTTTGTGGGCTGGATGACAATGCCCGGCAGATAGACCACGCGCTGGAGTGGCTGTATGGGCGCGATCCTGAACGGCTCCAGCGTGGTGAACGCTCCGGTGGATTAGGTTGCTCAAATCTCACCACCCCTGAGTGGATCAACAGTATTCACACGCTGTTTCCGCAACAGGTGATCGAGCGGCTGGAAAGCGATGCCGTGCTGCGCTATGGCATTGAAGATGTGGTGACGAATCTCGACGTACTGGAACGTATGCAGCCTTCTGAAAGCCTGCTACGCGCCGTTTTGCACACCAAACATCTGATGAATCCCGAAGTGCTGGCTGCCGCTCGCCGGATAGTGCGCCAGGTTGTTGAAGAGATTATGGCGCGACTGGCAAAGGAAGTTCGCCAGGCTTTTTCTGGTGTCCGCGATCGCCGCCGTCGCTCATTTATTCCACTGGCGCGTAATTTCGATTTCAAAAGTACGCTGCGTGCCAACCTGCAACACTGGCATCCGCAACACGGCAAGTTGTATATCGAATCCCCCCGCTTTAACAGCCGCATTAAGCGCCATAGCGATCAATGGCAACTGGTCTTACTGGTTGATCAAAGCGGATCGATGGTTGACTCGGTGATCCACTCAGCGGTGATGGCGGCCTGTTTATGGCAGTTACCCGGCATTCGTACCCATCTGGTGGCGTTTGACACCAGCGTCGTCGATCTCACCGCCGACGTTGCCGATCCGGTAG
>OJJP01000533.1_pt1 | contig 15421 bp, 8 predicted proteins | sample 1596261 | NCBI WGS metagenome assembly OJJP01 (sample SAMEA4350154, study PRJEB24818) | metagenome | biome: human; feature: gut; material: faeces | place: Denmark | collected 2013-09
GGGCATAACCGCCAAAACAAAATTGACATTTCGGAATATATTATTATGGGAAGTGATTATATGCCCGTACCGTTTGATTCACGAAAAATTTACTATCGTTCACCGTTTGGGGCGGTTGAACAGGGTACCGAGATTCATTTCAGAATTCTTTTGCCTAAGGCGGAGCATACACAAAAAGCACAGTTGTGTGTAAAATATGATTATGACTGCAATTGGGAATTTACCGAGCTTATCTGGTGCGGTAAATTTGACGAGGATACCGAAATTTGGGAGTGCGATTTTACCCCCAAAAAAATCGGACTTTATTGGTATAACTTTAAGCTTACTACCATTGATAAAACAAGATATGTTATTCCGTCCGATCCGTATAAGGTCAGCACCATTGAAGACTATATGGGCAGAAGCTGGCAGATTACCTGCTACAAAAAAGGCTTTAAAACTCCCGGCTGGCTTGTCGGCGGAATTATGTATCAGATTTTTCCCGACCGTTTTTATTTCAGCGGTGAAGAAAAGAATATAAAGCGTACCGACTTCAAACGCAACAAGGATTGGTATGCTCTCCCCGAATGGAAACCCGATGAAAACGGAATGATTAAGAACAATGATTTCTTTATGGGCGACCTCAAGGGAATTACGATGAAGCTTGATTACCTTGAAAGCCTTGGTGTAAGCTGTATTTACCTTAATCCTATCAGTGAGGCATACTCAAACCACCGCTATGATACGGGCGACTACTCAAAGGTTGATCCGATTCTCGGAACGGAGGAAGATTTTAAGCACCTTTGCGCAGAGGCTAAAAAGAGGGGAATACACATCATAAATGACGGTGTGTTCTCTCATACGGGAAGTGACAGCGTTTACTTCAACCGTTACGGCAGATACGGCAAGGGCGGTGCGTATAATGACAAAAACTCACCGTATTTCAGTTGGTACAAATTCAACGAATGGCCGAACAATTACCAAAGCTGGTGGGGCTTTGATACTCTGCCCGAGGTTATTGAGGAAACTCCGTCATTCAACGAATATATCAACGGCAAAGACGGCATTGTCAGAAAATGGATGAAATGCGGCAACTCGGGTTGGCGACTTGATGTTGCAGATGAACTTCCCGATGTGTTCATTGAAAATCTGCGCAAAGCCGTTAAGGACGAAAATCCGAATGCCTTTCTTGTAGGTGAAGTGTGGGAGGACGCAAGCAACAAGGAAAGCTACGGTGCAAGAAGAAAGTTCTTGCTCGGCGAACAGTTTGACTCCGTTATGAACTATGTGTTCAGGGATGCAATTCTCAACTTCTGCAAAGGTCAGCACGGCAAATACACAATGGATCTGATTATGAGCGTAATCGAAAATAATCCCCGTCCTGTTCTCAGAGTGCTGATGAATTCACTTTCGACTCACGACACCGAAAGAGCAATCACAGTTATGGCAGGCGAACCGCTTGACGGCAAGGACAGAGAATGGCAGGCTGACACTAAGCTTGATGACGAGCATAAAAAACTCGGTGTAAAGCTGCTCAAGGTTGCAAGTGCAATGCAGTTTACTCTCCCCGGATTTCCGTGTGTTTATTACGGCGATGAGGCAGGAATGGAGGGATATCGTGATCCGTTCAACCGTTGCTGTTATCCGTGGGGCAAAGAAAATAAGGAACTCATTGAATGGCACAAAAAGCTTGCCGATGTTAGAAAAAGCTGTTCGGCATTGTGGGACGGCGATTTTATAAATGTTCTTTCGGAGGAAAGAAGAATTTCATACATCCGCCACGACAAAGATTCCGCTATTTTCTGCACATTCAATCTCTATGATTATGAAGTCGAGGCAAAAATGCCGCCCGGATATGCAGACGGCAAACCTGTTTTCGGTTCAAAGCTTGAGAACGGTATACTCACAATTCCGCCCATGTCCGCAGAATTTGTAGTTCTTGAACTCGGTACATGATATATGTAATGTAAAACAGAATAAAGTATAATTACAAGCGACAGAAATTAAACTGTCGCTTGTTTTGTTGCGGTATTTATATGTTTGTTATATTTAATTTACCGACTTACTCGCCTTCCGTTATCGGTGGAATAAAGCATTCTATCGCACTGCGAAGCTTGGGATGACGAATGACAAAATGGATTGCAGGCGTTTTTCCTTTGGACACCATCACCCATTGTCCCTCGTGAATTATAATTTTCAGATTATGAAATGCGTGCGCCGTACTGCACTTTAATGTGTAATTCGGGTTCTGCTCTGCAAAAGCCATTGATTCTTTCAAATGGGCAGTATATTCCTCTTCGTTATACGGAATATCCTCTTCACAAAATATACCCGAAAGTTCCAGCATGGGAGGACTTTTCGCAAAATTTTCCTGTACAAAATCAGGTATCTCATCTTCAATTCTTTCATTTTCAAGAATTATTTTCATTCGCTGTCTTTGTGTTTTTGCGTACTCTTTTATCTTTTCTTTTAGCTCTGCATTAATATTGTTCCGTGTAAGAATACGGTTGAGAAGTTCATCGCTTATTGTGTACAACGGCAAAGAGGACAGAATACTGCGGCGTTTGCCTGCTGTTTTTGTATCGGCAAGAAGAAAGGCATTCAACTCATTTTTTCGTTCACTGCGATAAATTTCCATTAAAGGATAGGCATTTTTCAGCATTTCCTCGGCTCTTTTTCGGTAATATTCCACCTCACGCTTTACCTTTGTCAGATAGTATTTGCCGTCGGAATGGTATCCGGCAACAGCTTCGCCCGAAAGTGCGGCAATTCCCGACACCTTCAAAAAATGCAGAAAGACATCATTCGGAGCATTCTTGAAATAGTAGGGAGAAATCTGCCCTGTCATATACACATCGGTATCCAGCTTTCAAGGCCAAGCATCATCTCATCAAAAGAACGGTCAAGATTATGTATTTGATGAAGATGCAGTCCTTTTTTTAGCATCATCGCCATACCGAACATCCATTTTTTTGGGAACTCCGGATCCTTTGCCATTTCCTTCATCGGCATATCGCTGTACATTATCACAGGGGCTGATGATTTTGAAAGCACGGTTGATTTCAAAAAATCAAGCTCGCTCTCCATCATTTCTTTTATACCGAAATATGTCTTGGAGGACGGAATCTGAAACGGTACGGACGGAACTTTCAGCTCATCAAACTTGATAACCTTGATATATTCGTTCAAATCGAAGTCATCCAGCTTACTTAAAAATTTTGAAACGCTGTTGTCTTCGGCTTTTTGCACAGGCTGTTTCAAAAGCCAGCTTTTTATTTTTGTGTATCGAACCGACAAATCATAAATTTCATCAATATCACAGCCAATCAATTCTGCAACGGCACCGATTTCGGACGGCGTCTGCATTGTTCTTGTAACAAAGGAAGCAACCGCAGATGCAAACCGCTCGGCATCTCCGGGCTTTCTTGAGCCGTTACGAATGCGAAAAATGGCAGACGCATCATAATTTGTGTACTGACACAACTGCGTCAGATTGACATTGAGTGTAGAGAGAAGTGTGTTGAAATTTTTTCGCAGTAACTCCTTGTCTGTGGATACAAAATCATCGCAGCTTACAAACGCTTTTTTCACAGCGTCAGCGGTGATTTGTAACTTTCCTTTTTGTGCGGAAATCTGTGCCAGCGCACAGCATAAATCCTCAAAGGGCTTTGTTCCAAGCTCGGGTACTCGTTCGCCGTTTCTGTATCGGCTGAGAGATGCCGCAGAAATGCCGGATAAATTACAGATATCTTTTCCCGTACAGGACAACTGCTCGATATAATCGTTTAATTTTTCAGAAAATTTCATAGATATCACTCCAAACGAGTTTGTTTTTAACAATGTTATAAGAGTATATTACAGAATAATTCCAAAATAGTCAATTGACTTTTTTGGAATTATGGTAAAATTGTGCGTAAAATATGCTAAAATAATGGTGAAATCTTTGACAGGTATACGGGGTTGTGTTCATCACAGCCAACCTGCCAATATGGCGGTAACGGACGGTAATAATACCAAACGGATACAGCCAAAAAACATTTTATGCGGCGTTAGCCGTTGAAAGGAGAAGATGAATATGAAAAAAACAAAACCAAAGAAGCTATTGACTGTTCTGCTGACCTTGTACTTGGCACTATCCATCGTGCCGATTACAGCATATGCCGGTGTAACAGATGTGATTGGAGACAATACCACTAACCCCTATAGCCATTTCTATCACACAAAGGTTGAAACAACTGCGCGGGTCACCATTAAAGATGCAGACGGCAATGTGGCAGAAACAACAGAAGTGACCAAATCAGGGGATTTCGTTGAAGGCAATTTTAACAGTGATGCGGTGCAGGCAGAAATCAAAAGAATTGATGATGAAATCATTGCACAATTTTCTTCGCGAGGAAATATTACCACTGAAAACCGTAATAGCACATTTATTCTTGATCATTTTGAGAGTAGTAATATTATTACACCAGATGGCGATATACTCGTCGGCGATCAGGATGCTCTCGAAAACGCAGCTTCCGGAAGTGTGAATAAGAATATTGTTGTTCATCAATATCAAGTGTATCAAACAACCTATGACCTGATTGTGCAGGAAAACAGTCAGCCGACGAACACCATCCCTGTGGCGACGATTGAGAATGCGAAATTCAACTATCAGCCGGGTGATGCTCCGCAGGCAACGGCACAGGTGACGGCTGCCGATGCAGAGAAATATGAAATTGACTATGAATGTTGGCAACAGTTTGAAAACAACGAACCAGTTGCCGCATGGTACTCCGATAACGGCTCGCATGGCTCTCTGCCGACCATCACAGAATTTGAAAGCGGCAAGCGTTATGTGTATTTTCTTATGCTGAAGCCGAAGGATGGATATTCCTTCAACAGCGAAACCACCGTTACAGTGAATGGAGAAAGCGTAAAATCGAGTCTGAGTGGGGAATACCTGTATCTCCCTGCTGTGAAAACGATTACACCGACAAAACAAAACAGCACGCTCACTGCCATCGATGTTGAGAATGTGAAACTCGACTATCAGCCGGGTGATGCCCCACGGGCGTCGGCCAAGAAGACAGGCACCAATCAGGACAAATATGATATTTCCTACGAGTGCTGGAAAAAGATTGAGAAAGACGCCAATGACAGCATGCACACGGTTGGCTATTGGTATTCCGATGAAAGCTGCTATTCGGACGGCGATGTTCGATTCAGCACCTTTGAAAAGGGCGGAAGATACAAATATTCCGTGAAACTTCAGGCGAAAGACGGCTATACCTTCGACAGTAATTTGACAAACACAGAAAATGTCACATTGAACGGAGCAAGTCTGCCGTTCGGTTCGTGGGTCATGGTGATGGATGATGGAAAAACTTGCCTCATTACATATGGAACAGAGCTGCGCCCCGGTCAGGCTGTAGAGAAAATTGACTTTATTGCTCGTATCAAATTTGATGCCGGCGACAAACCGAGCTTTATGACCAGCGCCGTGGATCCGTTTATTGATCTCGACCATGAGCGTTGGGACGCCAATGACGGCAGTGGCTATGGCATTACCTCCAGCGACTACTGGAACGAGCGTTACAACGGCAAGCTCATTACGGAATTTGAAGCCGGAAAGAGTTACACCTATGGCGTATATTTCAAGATTTCCGACTTGGGCATGGGAGAGGGCTACCGCTTTGATAAGAACACAAAGCTCTATATCAACGGTAAAGAAATCACCCTGACACCTGATCAGATCAGTGTAGACGATAACGGCGAAACCATTTGGTTCATAAATGTATTGACCATGACGCCGACCACCGAGAAAGCTATTGATGTGGTGGAGATCAATGACGCCACTGTCAGCTTCAAGGACGGCGATAAACCCGTATTCACCGGCGATGTGCCCGATGATGTATACTACGTACTGCGAGCTGCGTGGTGGGAGCTGGACAGCAAAACCGGTGCGATTTCCGCAGATTTCTTCAGCGGCGCTTATGAAAACAAAATCACCGCTTTTGAAGCCGGAAAGACCTATCATTACGGTGTATATGTGGTGGCTGTGGGCTATGTTGAAAGCGAAAATACCACTTATGTATTCGGACCCAACACCAAGCTGAAGATCAACGGCGAATTTGTGAATTATAAGCGCTATGAAGGCGATGCCAGCGATGGTTCTGACGGTACTATGTGGGTTCTCACTGATCTGACAATGACTCCTGACGCAGACGGACATACACACAAGTACGGTACGGAATGGAAGTATGATGAAACGAATCATTGGCACGAATGTGAATGCGGCAACAAGGCTGACATAACGGCTCACACCTTTAAGCAGATTATTGACAAGAAAGCCACGGCTACCGAAAAAGGCTCAAAGCATGAGGAATGTACCGTCTGCGGTTACAAAAAAGCTGCCGTTGACATTCCGAAAATTGATTCTCACAATCACAACTACGGTACGGAATGGAAGTATGATGAAACGAATCATTGGCACGAATGTGAGTGCGGCAACAAGGCTGATATAACGGCTCACACCTTTAAGCAGATTATTGACAAGGAAGCCACAGCTACTGAAAAAGGCTCAAAGCATGAAGAATGCACCGTCTGCGGTTACAAAAAAGCTGCTGTTGACATTCCTGTGACAGATTTTAGAAACAGCTCGGACGACCAACCGAATAAGCCTATAAATACTGCCTCTTCCGAAAGCAGTTCTGCTGACCAAACAAACAAACCGATAAATACAGCCTCACCGAAAACAGGCAATACCGATAATATGATTTTGTGGATTGTCCTGCTGATTGCCGGCGGCGGTGCATTCATTACCGCAACGGCTGTTGACAGAAAGAAAAAGTAAAACAAATAACAGAAGATATTAAACTATAAGGCGGCTATCGTTTTCGATAGTCGCCTTGTCTTTTTGCAAAATTCAATTTTAATTTGCGTTTGTTGTTATCTGGGTTGCATTTGCCACATAGCTTTCATACTCATCAATGCCCCAGTTTTCTTTTACTTCATCAGAGATAGGAAAGGTGCGAAACAGCATTGTACTGCGTTCACTGTCTGCCTTATCCTCATTGGTGCTGAGAGCATAGACATTGCCGTTGTACCACAGCTCATTTGTATTTTCAAAGGTTGTGCGATAAAAAATATCCTGAATTGTATCAACCTTATTAATGCCCATTCCGCTTACTGCGGCAGCCATTACGGCACTTTTCATCAGGATTGTATCGCTGTTATTTTTCTCGTTCTCAATCGAAACAAAGTTGCTCATTGTTGTTCCGAGACCGATATTCATAATATAATTTGTCTTTGTTTCAACAGAGGCTGTGAAGTTGATTTTATCGGCATTGTAGTAATAATACTGATACTCTGTTCCGTTTGCGTCATTCTGAGGACTGCCGAGCATTTTCCAACCCTTTGGATTAATCATATCAAGATTACCCGCCTCTTTGAGCGTTTCGTTGTAATTATACGTAAATTCTTCAAGAGTGATTGCGTAGCACATTCCGTTTACATTTTCACTTTCTTTGCGAATGTTCGGATTTTCTGTTACCTTTGCCTCATCGAGAGTAGAAAATTTATCGGGCGCATCTACTACACCCGAAACATCGGCATTCTTCTTATCAGAACAGCCGAAAAGTGAAAGCATGAGGATTACCGCTACAATCAGAACTAAAGATTTTTTCATCAAATCACCATATTTTCGTATGTGTCAAAAACTCCACTTAAAAAAGTGGAGTTTTCTTATTTTTATCAATTATTCTTCCGTATTTTCTTCGGTTGAGTCAGAAGTTTCACCCTCGTTATTTTCGGAAACTTCTTCTGCAACCGCTTCTGACGGTTCGCCGTTTTCTGCGTTATCTTCGCTCTCGGCTGATTCATCATCTTCACCGTCAATGTGGGGAACACGGGCGATTGTTACAACCCTGTCGTCACCGTTTACTTTCATTACGGTTACACCCTTTGAAGGACGGGCGCAAACACGAATTGATTCGGCGGCAATTCTGATAATAATACCTTCTTCCGAGATGATAATAATATCATCGTCAAGGTTAACCACCTTGATAGCGGCAACATCGCCGTATTTTTCCGTGTGGTAGTTGGTAAGACCCTTACCGCCACGGCTCTGAACACGGTAATCATCGGGACTTGAAAGTCTGCCGTAGCCTGTTTCGGAAACTGTGAGAACAAGACCGCCCTCACGGACAACACTCATTCCGACTACGCAGTCGCCCTCTTTGAGAGCCATTGCCTTAACACCTCGAGCCTGTCTGCCCATTGCACGAATGTCGGTTTCGTTAAAGCGGATGGCCATACCCTTCTTGGTAGCGATAATAACCTGACTGTTGCCGTCGGTCATTCTTACCCACGCAAGTTCGTCACCCTCGTTGAGTTCAAGAGCGATAAGACCGCCCTTTCTTGAGGTATTGTATGCATTAAGTTCAATACGCTTGATAATGCCCTGACGAGTGACCATAACAAGGTATTTTTCCTCGTCAAATTCAGGCACTCTTATCATTGAGGTTACCTTTTCGTCGGGTGAAATCGGGATCAGGTTTGCAATGTTCACACCCTTTGACTGACGGCTTCCCTCGGGAACCTCATAGCATTTAAGGCGATAAACTCTGCCCTTGTCGGTAAAGAACAGAACATAATCGTGTGAATTGATTACGAACATTTCAGCCGCAATATCTTCTTCACGGCGTGACATACCCGATACACCGCGACCTCCTCTGCGCTGAATTTTGTAGGTATCGGCAGAAAGACGCTTTACATATCCAAACTGTGTAAGTGTAAGAACGCACTCCTCCTGCGGAATAAGATCCTCAATATCAACCTCACCGCTGACAGCACAAATTTCTGTTCTTCTCGGGTCGGCATATTTATTACGAATCTGCATAATTTCTTCTTTCACGATTTCAAGCTGTCTTGGCTCGCTTGCAAGAATTTCGAGATATTCTTCAATCTTTGCGTGGAGGGCTGCAATTTCATCCTCAATCTTTGTCTGCTCCATATTTGTGAGCTGACCGAGACGCATCTGAACGATAGCCTGAGCCTGAACATCATCAAGACCGAAACGCTCCATAAGACCTGCTTTTGCACTTGCAGTATCCTTGCTGTTTCTGATAATTTTGATTACCTCGTCAATGAAGTCAAGAGCAATCTTCAAGCCCTCAAGAATGTGAGCTCTGTCACGGGCTTTTTTGAGGTCAAAATCAGTACGACGACGAATAACCTCAGCCTGAAATTCAATATAGCATTGGAGCATTTCCTTGAGTGAAAGAATTTTAGGCTCGCCGTCAACGATAGAAAGCATAATTGCACCGAAGGTTGTCTGCAACTGTGTGTATGAGAACAGCTGGTTAAGAACAATCTGAGGTGAGGCATCTCTCTTGATGTCAATTTCAATGTGCATACCCTTACGGTCGGAATGATCCTCGATATTTGAAATACCCTCAATTCTCTTATCCTTTACGAGGTCGGCAATGTTTTCAATAAGTCTTGCTTTGTTGACCTTGTACGGAAGCTCCGTAACGATAATTTTATATCTGCCGTTTTTAGCTTCGATAATTTCAGTCTTGGCTCTTACGGTAATTTTTCCTCGACCTGTTGCATAGGCGGCACGAATACCGCTTCTGCCCATGATAATACCGCCTGTCGGGAAGTCGGGTCCGGGCATACACTCCATAATCTCTGCAAGCTCGGCATCGGGATTGTCAATGAGAGTACAAACTGCATCAATTGTTTCACCGAGGTTATGCGGAGGAATTTCGGTTGCCATACCAACGGCAATACCGCTTGAACCGTTTACGAGAAGGTTTGGAAAACGGCTTGGAAGAACAGTCGGTTCTTTAAGACGGTCATCGTAGTTTGACATAAAGTCAACCGTGTTTTTCTCGATATCCGTGAGCATTTCAAGAGAAATTTTACTCATTCTTGCCTCTGTATAACGGTAAGCGGCAGGCGGATCACCGTCCACCGAACCGAAGTTACCGTGACCGTCAACAAGCATATATCTCATGGAAAAATCCTGTGCAAGACGAACCATTGCGTCATAAACCGAGGCGTCACCGTGAGGGTGATACGAACCAAGCACCTGACCTACCGTGTCGGCACACTTGTGGTACGGCTTTGACGGATCAAGACCGATTTGATTCATTGTATAGAGTATTCTTCTGTGAACAGGTTTTAAACCATCTCTGACATCGGGCAACGCACGGGAAACAATAACGCTCATGGAGTAGTCCAAAAAGCTTTTTCTCATTTCATTTTGCAGATCGACATCAATAATTCTCGAATTCTTGTTCTGATTCTGTTCGTTATCCATATTCTTTCCTCGCTTTTCAAGCTCTTGTTACTGTCTGTTCAATAATTTATAATAATGTTATTTTGCGCTTTTTTGGGTGGTTTAGTGTGTGATTTTGTTTCAGTAGGGGCGTTCATTGGACGCCCGCCTTGATGAAACGATTTGTTTTACACATATTTTTTGATGTGATGAAAAGTGTGTATAAATTTTGTAGCGGCAAACCGTGTTCGCCAATCATTTTGCTTGAAAAAGCAAAATGATTAAACAATATTTTTTATTTAACATCATTACCGATTTAAACAAATCATTTGTATCGCCAAGTAGGTTTTGCAATTGTTTTGATTTTGTGCCTTTATTCAATTCGTGTTTACACACGAATTGATTGGCGATCACTGATCGCCGCTACAGTATGGCAATACATTTGCGGCATTTATAAAATCACATTTTCGGCATATTTTGTACTGTTACTTGCGGGCGGCCAATGACCTCCCGTCTGAAATATAGTCGCAATGCGTTGCACATAAATGTGCCGCCTTTTGCTCGTTATTTCAGACAGCGCTTTGCTCCCTTTTTCCGCCACCGGCGGCGGTCGCAAGGCTACCCCTACTAACCCGTTAAAACGAATTTCACTGATAAATAAATTTAAAAAATTTAATATCAAAAGTGTTTTACTGCGGCTGAAATATCTTCGTAGAGTTTCGGAAAGCGTTTTTTGATGCTTGTGGGACGGAATGTTTTGGAATCTACAAAACCGTGTTCGGTTGTGCCGTAGCCAAGTTCGGTTTCCGAACCGTCCTTTTCAATACGCTTTACCGTGTATGTAAAAATAATTCTTGCGGCTGTGATAGTCTGCACCCAAGTGCGGATAATCAGCTCGTCCTCATAAAGGGCAGGGATTCCAAAATGACAACTCAGGTTCAAAAGGGGAGTCATTACACCTGCATTTTCCATGTCTGTGTAGCTGATTCCGAACATTTTGATATAGTCATTTCTTGCTATTTCGTACCAAATCGGATAATTTGAGTGGTGTACAATTCCCATTCTATCCGTTTCTGCGTAACGAACTGTAACTTTTGTTCTTGCGTGCATAAAATCACCCCGTTTTCAAAATTTTGGTTTATCGTAATATATCAGACATCGAGATTCTGTACATACTTTGCATTTTTCTCAATGAAATCTCTTCTCGGCTCAACCTTATCACCCATAAGAATTGTGAAGGTTTCGTCTGCCTGTTCTGCATCGCTGAGATCAACACGGAGCATAAGTCTTGTTTCGGGATTCATTGTTGTTTCCCAAAGCTGTTCGGAGTCCATCTCACCAAGACCTTTGTATCGCTGAACTTCGGTTTTACCCTCTATTTGAGCCAGAATTTGGTCACGCTCAAGGTCTGAATACGCATATTTATGCTCTTTGCCCTTTGAAATTCTAAAGAGAGGCGGCTGGGCAATGTAAACATGGCCCTCTTCGATAAGCGGACGCATATATCTGAAAAAGAAAGTTAAAAGAAGGGTTCTGATGTGCGAACCGTCAACATCGGCATCCGCCATAATTATAACCTTGTCGTATCTGAGCTTTGCAATATCAAATTCATCACCTATGCCTGTGCCGAGCGCAGTGATAACGGGCATAAGCTTGTCATTTCCGTAAACTCTGTCAATTCTTGCTTTTTCAACATTGAGCATTTTACCCCAAAGAGGGAGGATAGCCTGAATTCTTCTGTCACGGCCGCCCTTTGCTGAACCGCCCGCAGAATCACCCTCGACTATGAAGATTTCTGTTTCGCTGCTGTCTTTTGACTGGCAGTCGGCAAGCTTACCCGGAAGCTGTGCGGAATCAAGCGGAGATTTTCTTCTTGCATTTTCCCTTGCTTTTCTTGCAGCCTCTCTTGCTCTTGATGACGCAAGCGCCTTTTCAAAAATTACCTTTGCAACAGCAGGATTTTCTTCGAGATAAACAGAAAGCTTATCCCTCATAAGGCGGTCAACCATTGCTCTTACCTCGGTATTACCGAGTTTTGCCTTGGTCTGTCCTTCAAATTGAGCCTCTTTGAGCTTTACACTGACAATTGCGGTAAGTCCTTCACGGACATCTTCACCGCTGAGGTTCTTATCATTGTCCTTCAATTTTCCAAACTTTCTTGCATAGTCATTCATAACATAGGTGAGTGCTCTTTTGAAGCCTTCTTCATGAGTACCGCCGTCGGTTGTATGAATGTTATTTGCAAAAGTGAGCAGATTTTCATTGTAGCTTTCGTTGTACTGGAGTGCAATTTCAACCGCAATCGTGTCATCTGCATTTCTTGACGCAAAGTAAATTACATCAGGATGAATAACTTCAAGAGAACGCTTTTTGTGAATATACTCAACAAAGCTCTTGATACCGCCCTCATAGACAAAGTTATTCTGAATAATATTTTCAAGGTCACGCTCGTCACGAAGCTCAATGTGAACACCTGCATTGAGAAATGCCTGTTCACGAAGTCTTCTTTCCAAAACGCTGTAATCGTAAACCGTGGTTTCTTTAAAAATTTCAGGATCGGCTTTAAAGCGTACTTCCGTACCCTTAACATCAGACTTGCCGATTTTTTGAAGGTCGGTTACAATTTTTCCTCTTTCATAACGCTGGAAGTAAACATCCTCGCCGTCACAAACCTTGACTTCGAGCCACTCGGAAAGTGCGTTTACAACAGACGCACCTACGCCGTGCAAACCGCCCGAAACCTTGTAACCGCCTCCGCCGAATTTTCCGCCGGCGTGGAGAACAGTGAATACAACCGTTACGGCAGGGAGTCCTGTTTTGCTGTTCACGCCGACAGGAATACCACGACCGTTATCGGTTACTCTGATTATATCGCCCTTTTCGATTACAACATCAATTTTTGTACAATAACCTGCAAGTGCTTCGTCAATTGAGTTATCTACGATTTCGTAAACAAGGTGGTGAAGTCCTCTCGGTCCTGTTGAACCGATGTACATACCGGGACGCTTTCTTACAGCCTCAAGTCCTTCAAGAACCTGAATTTCATCTGCGCCGTATTCCTGTTCAACCTTTGAAAGCTCCATACCCTCGGATTCACCGTCAAATTCAACCAATTTTTCAGCCTCAATCTCTTTTTCGTAGGCTTCATCAATGGCTTCCTCGTTTATATTTTCGTTGGTTTCATCAATATTTTCATTCATATTTTCGTTGTTTTCAAGATTATCCAAAACACTTACCTCCGTTTATTCGATGAACGAACAGCGTTTTTGTTCGTTTGTTTTTTCTGCTGTTTTTTTGATATTTGAATATTTTCGCTTTCTTGAGCGTCTGCTCCGAATTTTCTGAATTTTGTAAAAAACGGCACAAAAAGCAGAAAAAACAGTATAAGTACGATATTTGTAATCATCAACGCTATCACATTTGTGCCTGAAAAAGCCGTCATTTCAAAGATATTGACGAAAATTCCTATCACAACTGCAATCAAAAATAAAATCCAAAGTCCCGAAAATGAGGTTTTGAACTGCTTTTTGCAGTGATAGCAGGTGTGAATTTTTGTATTTAAGCTCTTCCTTGCATCACCGTAACGATAAATTGCGTGACAATGCGGGCATACGGGCAGTTTGAACACAATATCACCCGTTAAAACTTTCTGTTCACGGAATAACGGTTGCCGTCATCCGTTTTTTTATTTTCCGAAGCTTCCTCGGAATTTATGTAGTGTCTGCTTCTGTTCACCGTATGGTGCTGGGGTATTTCGGAGTGAATCTTTTTGAGTGTTGCTCCGCTTGATGCATGATTCTCACTTGTATTATTAATCACGGAAACATATTCCTGCTTTTCAAAAGACGATGAATCGGAAGAAATCTCATTTGAATCAAGTCTTTGTCTTGCGGCATTTCTTTCGGCTCTGATTTTGTTAAATACATCCGTGTTAATTTCAAAATTATCATCGGCATCATTCTGCTGAGGAGTGATACTCGGAAAAGTATAGTTTTCATCCTCGTCAAGTTCCGAGGTAAGAAGATTGTCGGAATAAGCGATGCCTGCTTTTTTTGCCTCCATAGACTTACGGTATTTCTTGTACGGCTCATAGTGAACGAAGTTCGGAGAAGCTGCCGTAAAAATTATGAGCGGAATCGCAACGAGTAAAATTCCGAGAGGATTGCTCACAAGGCCTGCAAGAATCCAACCTGCCATTATTGCAAGAGAAATTACCACAGCAACAATAAAAAACAAAATTACCTTCTTATCAACTGCAACCTTGCTCTCTTTTCCGCACTTTTGGCAGATATATTCTGCTTTTCTTCTGCTTGCAAACGATGAGGTATATGAAATTCTTCTTCCGCAGTAGGGGCATTTTCTCATTTTCATACACAGAACTCCTTTTTATATCCGTATCAACGGTACATAAGCTCCTTATAGGGAGATTGACTTCTTTTTATGAGTGTTTTTGATGAAAGCTGGCTGATATAAACGGTAATTTTGCCGTTCTTTTCACAGACAACAAAGGATTTCGGCAATTCAAACGAAACATTTACAACTCTGCCTCTTTTTTCGGCGGCAGTAAGATAATCCCTTGTCTTTTTTGACACGGTACACTCGTCCATATCAAAAATTCCTATAACCGTTTCGGTTGTGATAACGGTGTCCTGTCCGAGATGAAGATACATCAGCTCACCTCTCCGTTGTTCAGCAGAAAGATTTTTCCGTCTTTAAGCTGTTCTTTATTCGACTTTTCACAGCAGGTAATAAACACCTGACATCCGTGAAGTTCGTTAAGTAAAAAATCCTGTCTTTTTGCATCAAGCTCAGAAAGCACATCATCAAGCAGAATAACGGGTTCTTCGCCCATTCTTTCACGCAATACAGACGCCTCGGCAAGCTTCAGCGACAGAACCGCACTTCGCTGTTGTCCCTGAGATGCAAAAGCTCTGGCATTTTTACCGTTTATTATTATTTCAATATCATCACGATGAGGACCGTAATTTGTAAAACCCGTCCTTATATCGTCACTCTTGTGTTTTTCAAGCTTACACTTGAGTTTTTCATAAATTTCACCGACCGTATCATCCTCGGAGGCTTCATATCCCGACATATAACGGATTTTCAGCTCTTCTTTGCCTTTTGAAATTCCGTTATGATATTCAACGGCACGGTCGGAAAGCATTTTTACAT
>OJJP01000564.1_pt1 | contig 14685 bp, 7 predicted proteins | sample 1596261 | NCBI WGS metagenome assembly OJJP01 (sample SAMEA4350154, study PRJEB24818) | metagenome | biome: human; feature: gut; material: faeces | place: Denmark | collected 2013-09
ATATACAATGATGTGGTTGCCAGACCGCTATCATTGTACCATTAGGAGGTTCTTTCCTTTTCTATAAGATGACTTTTATCTACCCCCAGTTTAACTGGGGGTTTACTCATGCCTTTTCGGCGGACAAATAAACCCCTTTTGCCGGCAAAGCATTGTCAAAAGGGGTTTTCACTGCAATAAAAAAATCCGCCGGTCTTTCGACTGATGGAAAATGGTGCGAGCGAAGGGACTCGAACCCTTATGCGCAAGGCGCAGGATCCTAAATCCTGTGCGTCTACCAATTCCGCCACGCTCGCATATTTTCTTATTATAGTTTGTAACGGAAACAGGGTCAAGAAAAGACCGGTAAAAAACCTTCTCCGCAAAAACAGAGAAGGCATCCTGCAGAAAAATTACTTTGTTTCATCAAGAACAGCTGTGCAGTGTGGACAGCGGGTCGCATCATCGGCAATGGGTTCTTTGCAGAACTGACAGGTGCGCGCCGGTGCGGCTTCTTCTTTCGGAAAAGCCCTGTTCATCTGGCGGATCACAAGGAAAATCACGAAAGCGATGATCAGGAAATCAATGATTGTATTGAAAAACTGTCCGTAAGCGATGACAGGCACGTTCATTTCTTTGGCTTCCGCCAGTGTAGCCACCGGTGTTTTTCCCAAATTGATAAATCGATTCGAGAAATCAACACCGCCCATAATCATTCCGATGGGCGGCATGATGACATTTTCCACCAGGGAAGATATGATCTTTCCGAAAGCGCCGCCGATAACGACGCCGACTGCCATATCGACCACATTGCCCCTGACAGCAAAATCCCTGAATTCTTTCATCATGCCCATCTTATTTCTCCTTTTCATTCGCAAATATATTAATTTTTTATACTATAGCACATCCTCATCTGCATTTCTACATATTTCTATATAGCTTTATAAAATTTCCGCGCTTCGATTGTTAATCTCCTGTCACTTTCTTGCTTGACAAATAATTGTCATCAAGATACAATAGAAGCGTAAACAGAAGAGACAGCCATTGGCCGTGGCGTTTCTGCTCATTGTTGCTTCTTACACAACCTCTATGAAAAGCTTCCTTTCACCGGGAAGCTTTTTTCGTACTGCAAAAGAGAGAAACCGCCCGGGTTCCCCTCTCCTTTCATCATAGATACGGATTCTTCACTGCTCAGAATAACGCTTAACAGTTCCGCCGTGCCTGCAGCATCCCTGCCCTCAACCGTAAAAAGAATTTGTGCTTTCCTATTTCTGTCTTTTCTGATTGGGGGAAACATCCCGATTGCTCATCTGCCGGCATCCATCCGCTAAAAAACAGCGGATAAGCACCCGCTGCCTTTCTGATAACCGTTTTATTCCTTAATGAATGTATTTCCTGTCACTACAGGAACAGAACGATCCTGCCGGACCATTTCCCCTCCCAGCGGATCGATGGCAGACGATACGGTAAGCATCGTGCAGAATGCTCCCCACACGAGAAGAACCACCTTGCTCTCCTTCAATTCCGCCGTCATCCTTCCGAAGAATCTTTTCATCGGCAGCCTGCTCCCTGCTGCGCCTCTTCTTTCTGATTCTGACGGTGTATAATGATTGGCTGCTGTCATGAACTTCATCTCCTTTATCATCCGCTCTTGTACCATTTCCTTTTCTTGGCCTCATTATACCCACATGGGTATTTACATTCAATAATCATTTGCAAAATAAAGTCCATTAATGGACAATTCACGCAGATTGTACATTGAATAGCAAAATCAGTCATATGCCTGCACAATAAAAAACTCACAGCAGATCCGTGTCAAATCTCCATACACGAAGAGGCCGCCATGAGCTGTAAAAATTTCCGGCCGGAAAAATAAAATGAAACTTCACACCGGCAAGAACATTTCCTTTCTGTTTTTCACTTATTTCCCTTGTCCGTACGTCGCATTCGGGCCGTGCTTTCTTTGGTAGTGCTCGTCAAGGATGTATGCGGGAAGCGAGGCCGAAGGATTCAATAATTTTGTTTTCAGCGCCATTTCCGCCGCCGTCTCCATGACGACCGCATGGTACACAGCGTCCGCCGCGTTTTTTCCCCAGGCAAAAGGCCCGTGGTTCCGTACAAGGGCACCGGGCACGGCAAGCGGCTCGTATCCGCGGCAGCGCACAGTTTCTATAATGACGGCACCCGTATTTTTCTCATAAGCGCGTTTCGTTTCTTCTTCCGTAAGCGCCCTTGTGCAGGGGATATCCCCATAAAAATAATCCGCATGGGTCGTACCGAGGGCAGGAATATCGAGTCCCGCCTGGGCAAAAGCTGCGGCATTGACGGAATGGGTATGTGTCACACCGCCGATTTCAGGAAACGCGCGGTACAGCGCCAAGTGGGTCTCCGTATCGGAAGACGGTTTCCATTTCCCTTCCACTGTTTCTCCCGTCTCCGCATCGACTGCTACCATGTCGCCCGCTGTCATGCTCTCATAAGGCACACCTGACGGTTTGATGACCATAAGGCCTTTCTCCCGGTCGATACCGCTCACATTTCCCCATGTATAGATCACGACACCCCGTTTCACAAGTTCCAGATTGGCGGCGCACACCGCTTCTTTTAATGTCTCCAGCATAGAACCCTCCTGCTTTTTCCTTTTTAATAACAGTACAAGACCGCACCCTGTTATTTTATATTTTACGCTTTACGGTTTTTACCAATTCTCCCATAAATTTCTCTGCCGCGGGAGATCGTGTTTCTTTTTTTGCTGCTGCGGGCATATTTCATCCAGCCCCACCATTTCGCGGATGACACTTACCGTCTTCCTTATCACGGCAATAGATTCTTCGCTGTCGCTCTGAATGACGCCTTGCCGATGTCCTCACTACAGGTACAGATCCTTCACATTCACTTCGGATGACGTTTAACGTTTTCCTCACTACAACAGCAAATCCTTTGCTGATATTTCGTATGACACCTAATGGAAATCATATGCTTCGGCTTTTAACTCACAGCTAATAGCTAACAGCTAACGGCTTGTAGCTGACAGCTCACAGCTGATAGCTACCAGCTTGTAGCTCACAGCTCACAGCTGATAGCTTTTATCCTCTTCCTCCAATCGTCATTCTGAATGGATGCAAGAATGCTGTTCGAGAAAAACGGGAAACAGCAACATGACACAGAGTGAAGAATCTATGACTCTGATGACATCTTACCACTTTCCTCACCACGGTAACAGATTCTCCGGATGACGCCTGACTGTCAGCTTATCCTCACTCATACAAAAATACGGTACCCATCACATCTGACGAGTACCGTATTTTATGCTTCTTAAGTTATTTCCTTACCCTTGCTTTCCGTTACGCTTTCGGGGAAATATGAGAACCGTACACATCGCGGTAATCATTTTTCGCCTTATCGTCTTCGCTGTTGACGCGGACACGTTCTACCTTGTTTCTGTCATTGTCCTTGCCGGAAATGCGGTCGACACGGATACGATCCAGACGGATCTGGCGGAGTTCCGGTTCGAACTCATTCATGGCTCTGTCCATATTGTCGTCCACCGGCGCGCCATTCTTCAATGCACGATAGAACATCGCCGCAAATTCATAGCGGGTCATGGAACGGTCACCCTTGAACTCACCGTCCGGATAACCTTCGATAATACCGTTTCCTGCCAATGTAGCCACATATTCATAAGCCCAGTGGTTTTCCGGCACATCGGGGAAATCCTTCTTCTTACCCATATCCAGGATGCCAAGAATGGAATTCATCTTCTGCTCCATGGTATCCAGGCGCTTCTTCAAGTCCTTGTTCTCATCACGGAGATCGACGATTTCTTTTGCCATGGCTACTTTGGATGTGGATACATGGTTGCCCTGTCCCAGCTTCACGCTGACTCCGGCATTCACCAAGTTTTCACCGGCACCGAAGGAACCGCCTACACTAAACATGGTATCTTCATTAGGGCGGTAGAATGCGCCTACCGATACGGCATGAGCGTCTTTGTAGTTGCCGTAGCCGGCTGCGAAATCCCACTTATCATCCGGGTCGAAATCAAGGGGATGAAGGGCTGCCAATGCTGCAGCGCCCGCTCCTACACGGTTCACACGGGTTCCCAGTTCGCCTACTTTATTGGTTACATTTTTGATATCCTGCGAAGACGCAATGCCGGAAACGGAATAAGTGCTGCCGTCATTACGGGTGAAGTTCAACGTATCCCCGCTGAGTGAAGCAGATGATGTATAGCTGTCCTGCAATCCGGTAACGGTTGCTGTCGTTCCATCACTGTTTGTCAGCGTAGCAGTGCCTGTACCGTTCGCAGCATAGGTAGCCGTGCCGCCGGTTACTACCGTATCCTTGGCATTGATCGTGTATATAGCATGTCCATCCCCAGGATCTGCCGTCTTATTCACCGACGTAATATTCGTCCCGGCCCTTACTTCTGTGGAAGCAGCCGCTACGATGGATGTTTTTGCTTTCCTCAGCTGCGCTACATTGACAGCATCAGTATCATTTGTGCCGGCTGCAACTCCGGTAATCTGGCGGGTGATACCTTTGGACGTATCGCCTACGGAAACAGCTGCTTGCGTAGATTTCCATACCGAAGATGTATCCGTGGAATTCGTACCTGTTCCGGGATCATAGCCCGCAACGCCTTTATCCACGGACGCCACAGAACCTGCACCAAGCGCTACACCGCCTTCTTTGGTCACGTTGGCTTCACTGCCGATGGCTACAGCATTCTTGACACTGGTACTGGTACCGTTTTGAGACGAACCGATGACAACGCTGCCGTCGGCACCTGTCAGTGTTCTCTTATCCCCAAAGACAACAGCGCCATTTGTATTAGTTACATTATTGTCAGAACCGATGACGGAAACATTCTTGACATTAGTAGCAGTATTATTATAACCGGTGATCGAGTTGTAGGTACTCGGACTGCCGCTGGTACCGGTCACGGTATTGTTAACGCCAATAATGGATGTTTTCTGGGTATAATCCGCTTTGTTGCCACCGCCAATAGCTAAAGTGGCACCGCCGCTCTTGGAAGCCCGGACAGATGCTCTTAATTTATCTGCAAAGGCCTTTGCTGAAGAACCACCATCCTCAGGTGTATCATATAAGGGAGTATATGAGTTGGTAATTTCATTGCCGGCACCATAAATAAGAGAGCCATTGGAATTAGCTGTGCGGTTGGCAACACCGCTGACCGTATTAGCTATACCTGAATAATAACTTCCTGTTTTCGATTCAATGCTATTCAAAGAACCTGTAATGGTGGCTCCTAAATTCTTTACCGGATTTGCCAGTCGTCCACCATTGTAATCACTGGAGATGATATTATAGACGCCGGTACTTGTCGTAAAAGCGCCATTGCTGAAACTGTTGGCACCGATGGTGGTGGCATAGACATTCAACGCGTCTGTCCGCGTAGAAGCGCTGTCTACCGTGGTATCTCCCAGTGCGCCTTTGTAATTATGTGAACCGATCATCGTACTGCCGGTACGGGCAAATGTATTATCGCCGATAGCAACACTTCCAACAACCTTCGTCGGATCAGCCGGGATTCGTGACGAAGAGAACCAACCTCCGCTAAATGTTGTCTGTCCAAAGGCAAAGCTGGCTTCTCCGCCGCCAGCCATATTTTCTATGTGTGCGTTTTTGCCGATGGCAATGCTGCCGCCCTGGCTGGCATAGTTATTGATATTAGCACCGTTGCCTACCGCAACATCCCCGGTTGCCGCACTTGCACCATTGGAATAGACAATTGAAGCCCCTTTGCCAATGGCCACATTTTCTGCTTTCGGCGCGTCACTGCCCGTGCCATATGCCACGCCGCTGCCGGAACCTGTCGTTGTATCCGCCGCATTCGCCGTGTATCCACCCATGAGGACTCCCATCCCCACAGCTGCTGCCAGAGCGGCTTTCACTGCTTTTCCCGAAGCGCTTTTCGTGTGGCTCTTTGCCACTTCAGAAGTGACTACATAGGCATGTTTTGCCTTACTCCATACGACCTTATAAATTTTGTTCATACTTTCCCTCCCAATATTAAAGAAATAAAAATATAAAAGAACCACTATGTTTTCCTGACGCTGTTTCCCCTTCGTACTCCGTCTCACCTCTCCCTGTCACACAACCGGTTTCAGATTTTAACAGACAAATTCCGCAGGTTACACAAAACTGCTTTTCTAATAATTAAATATTATAGCATAGAATTTATCTTATTTCCACTTTTTTAAAAACTATCATGAATAATTAAGAAACAAGGTTAGTTGTAAAATGAAATCAGACACTAAACCGCAACAGCAAATCGGGCAGTTACACAGGAAAACATTTCATTCCGTATTCTTCATCCCGCTCCCGCAAGTGAGTATCCCCAGAGCTACAGCATCGATGATGATCACAATTTCATGCGTCTCTTAGCGTCTTTGAAATCGGCGCCTTCCTAAACCCGCAAGGGCAAGACGTTTCATTTATTTTCAAAATCGTTCATCTGCTTTCTTTATAGAAAATAGAAAAATCATGCCTCCTGAATTCTATCGCATATTCATGGAGGCATGATTTCATACTACACGGAAATTATTTTACAGGATTATCTGTTGTGAATGACACGTACACGTTCGATTGTCGGCTGTCCTGCTTTGTTCTGCGCAATCGTGTCCACGCGGAACCGTTCCAATTCAGGTTCAAATTCCTTGAGCATTCTAGCAGGTACTTCGAATCCTCTCTGCATCGCGCGGTATACAATAGCACCGAATTCATAACGTGTCATCATACGGTCGCCGCCAAAGTTTCCGTCAGGATACCCTTCAAGGATACCATTCCCCGCAAGGGTGGCGATATATTCGTAAGCCCAGTGGTTCTCCGGTACATCAGGGAAGAGCTTGATCTTCATCGGATCCAACGCCTGTCCCTGAACGACCTGGCCAAGCGCGCCGCGCAGCTGTTCCACTTCCTTACGGAGATCTTTGATTTCTTTCGCCATTGCCACTTTTGATGTGGATACATTGTTGCCCTGTCCCAGTTTCAAGCTGACGCCGGCATTCACCATATTCTCTCCGCCGCCAAAGGAACCTCCCACGCTGAACATGGTATCCTCATTCGGACGGTAGAATACGCCGATAGCCCCCGCATTGGCATTTCTGTAATGTCCATAACCGGCTGCCACATCCCATTTATCATCGGGATCGAAGTCCAGCGGATGGAGGGATGCCAAGGCGGCTGCCCCAGCGCCAACTTTGTTCACGCGGTCCCCCAGCTTGCTGATGCTCTGGTTTGTCTGGAACAGCTGGGAACCGTTCACCGCGTCTTTGCTGGTCGGGCTAATATCGCCGGGCGCCACATTGGTGATCTTCTTATCTCCCGCATCTACACCGTTTTTGGTGATGGAAGGCCCGTTATTGATAGTCAGTCCGTTATCATTAATCGTGGTATCTCCCGTCTTGACGGTCGTGGCATTGACAGTCTTGGCATTCACTGTATCGGAATTTACCGTAGTGATATTTCCTGTCTCGGCAGTAACTGTCTTTGTCATCACAGTTTCCAAACCTTTCAGGTCTTTGGCCATGCGGACTTTCAGGTTGTTATTGCCGTCGGATACGACGCCAAGGTTGTCTTCTGTGGTCAGTTTGTTTGTGTCTGTAATGCCTCCGACTACGTTCACCTGTTCGTTCAGTTTCTTCTTGATGACCGCTCCTGTATCACCGCCATACTTCATGCCATCATTTAAGGTAGCCACTTCTTCTTTGCTTCCGTCCGGTTTCTCGTATACGATACGGGTCGTGGTCGTACCCGGCGCGCCGTCTACTCCGGGCTTGCCATCACGGGTAACGGAAATATTTGTCGTTACGCCGTCTTTACCATTAATACCGATTTTACCATCTTTGCCGTCTTTACCTGTAGCAACAATAGTTTCGCTTTTCAGGTTCTTGTCCAAGCCAACAATCATTTCACCGTTGCTATTCACCATGGTCTTGATGTTGGAAGAATCATATTCCGTATCCGCCTTCGCACCGGTGCCCTTGATCGTCATGGTACTGTTCAGTTTTTTAGCTACGGTACCGGTATTTCCTGCGAACTTAAGCCCATCATCCAGGGTAGCGACGTCATGTTTATCACCATTCTTTTCTTCGATGATCAGACGTGTGATATTCGTTCCGTCAACGCCGGGTTTACCATCACCACCTTTAATGGTAAGTCCATTAGCGCCGTCCTTGCCATTCAAACCGATGGAGCCATCTTTGCCGTTGATGACCACAGCAGAGCCATCTTTACCGTTGACTCCAATGGATCCGTCTTTGCCGTTCGCGCCTTTTTCACCAAGATTGATGTTATCTTTTACATTGACTTTATACGGATTGGCTGCTGTTCCGTCGCCTTCAACGGTGGTATTCTTTCCGTCTACCAGCTTGGTCGCATTGGCTGCGATCTCGTCTTTCAGCTGATCTACATTGACCGCATCTGTACCGGCCGTACCTTTTGCCACATTATGGATCTGGTTGCCGCCATTATTCAGTCCGTCCGCGGTTAAAGAAACATTTGTCTTACCGGGTCCCGGTGTCTTCGGCGTAATGGTAATGCCACCGGCGGTGACCTCCGTCTTATTCCCGGTGCTGTCGGTAATGGTCGTACCGGCTCCGTTGGTTACTGTCGTATTTCCTGCCGCGTCTTTTGTCGTCACACTGTTGACATTAATATCGTCTTTCAATGCCACTTTGACCTTGCCGCCCTCGACTTTGGTGGTAATATTTTTTCCATCACCTACAACTTCCACATCACTACCGAGGTCTTTATGCACTTTTTGTCCATCTTCCGCCTGGATACCGAAGCCCTTTTGAATAAGATCAGAAGACTGAGCCTTCAGTTGGCTGACATTGACCGCATCCGTATCGGCTGTGCCTTTTTCTACATTATGGATCTGGTTGCCGCCATTATTCAGTCCGTCCGCGGTTAAAGAAACATTCGTTTTGCCGGGTCCCGGTGTCTTCGGCGTAATGGTAATGCCGCCGGCATTGACTTCTGTCTTATTTCCGGTACTGTCAGTCACAGTCGTACCAGCTCCGTTGGTTACCGTCGTATTTCCTGCCGCGTCTTTTGTCGTTACGCTGGTCAGATCTTTCAGCTCTTTAGCAAGCTTGATATTGAACTTATTATTCGCCGCATCGGCTACCACGCCGATATTGTTATCACTCAGCTTGTTACCATCAGCGCCACCCAAGATGGACATCGCCTGGTCAGATCCCCGTTTAACCACATTAACGTCTGCCGCACTTGTCGCACCGATAGTGGAATTGTCTCCGCCAAAACGGAGCGGACGGGTCATGGTATAGAGCTGGCTTCCATTGACTGCATCCGTACTCTGCGGAGCAACCAATCCGGCCGCCACGTTCTGAATACGGCGTTCTTTGCCTTGGGCTCCCACCGTGACGACACCTGCCGGTGTGCCCCCTGCATAAGCATAGGTACCATCACTGTTATAAACCGCCATACCTTTTGTGGACGCGCTGTCTGCCACATAAGCGGAGCCGCTCCCCAGATATACGGAATTTCCCATGGTGGCATTCACATTGCTGCCCAATATCTGGGTATTGGACAAATCAAGCGCTTTATTTGATGTGTCTATCGTATTATTATTCCCGACAATCTGGACATCTGTAAGATTCTTTGTATTATTTTTTGCCTTTACCGTGTTCTTTGAACCGGTAATCGTGATACCGGATACCTTGCCGGCATCATCCTGCGTCGTTGTATCCGTATCGCCGCTGACTGTATTATTATTCCCTGTCAGCATGATATCCGTTAGCCCTGTTGCCGTTTCTTTTTTGACGATGTTACTGTTTCCGGTTACTCTGTTATTCTCACCGTCCAACGTATTTTCATTTCCAAACACACCGGAATTGACCGCCGTGATATTTGAACCATTGCTTGCTACCGGAGTTGTGGGGGCACTGTTCCGTGCGCCGATGACATATGTCCCTGCTCCATTGACAGTATTGGCCGTACCGATTGCACCGGAAGATTCTCCTGTAGCACTTGCCGTTGTACCTATAGCCAAAGCATCATTCGCCAATGCATGTGCCCGATCACCCAAAGCTACCGCGCTCCGGCTGTTACTCTTAGCTTCACTGCCTATTGCTACTGCTTTATCATCAGAGGCTCCGGCGGCATAACCGATAGCCACTGCCTTATCCACACTGGTCCCGCCATTCTTTATGGTGGTGACGGCACGGGTACCCATGGCAATAGAATGATTCCCTTCCGACTGTGCTCCTGCACCAATGGCCATATTGTATTTATAACCGGAAGCCGCCACAGTCTGCGTAATGGTAGGTGTACCACCATTTATTTCCTCATAGCCGGTTCCCAGGGCGATGCTGCCTTCTCCCTGTGCCTCCACATTATTCCCAATGGCCGCGCTGCGTTTTTCCAACGCTTTGGCGCCAACTCCTGCTGCCATAGAATCTTCGCCGGCAGCCCCGTCATTATTGTAATTATTCGCACTTGTGGACTTCACAGAGTAATAATGAGTCTTTGCCTGATCCACGGTTTCGTTCAACTGATTAACATTAACCGCATCTGTTCCCGATGTACCTTTAGCCACATTGTGAATTACGGTTCCTTTGTTATTGGTATTCTTTAAAGTGATACTTTCTCCCTGCCCGGTAGTTACAGTATCATAGTAGACTCCTGTAGTCGTCGTACTGGTAATACTGGCATTCACCTGCCGGACCGTTTCATCGATGGATTTCTTCAGCTGTGCCACTGTAACGGCATCCTGATCCTGCGCGCCATCCGCTACATTCGTAATACGACGCAATGCTGCCGCCGTACCAACTGAAACACCTGTGGAAGGAGCGGCAGTCCCTGTCAGATAACCAGTACCGCTAATCATGGCCGCGCTGGCTTCCGAACCATTACCGATGGCAATGTTCCCGCCGGAAGCCTTTGCCCCTTGTCCCAGCGCCATGCTGGCCGCGTCTTCCGCCAATGCATTAAACCCGGCAGCTATGGATCCATTTCCTGCTGCCTGCGCATGAAAACCAAGCGCCAACGCGTCATCAGCGGCTTTCGTATCACTGCCGACTGCTGTCGCCTGGAGGCGGGACACCAGGGTAGTATTCTTATTAGCATTATATCCAATGGATACATTTTTCCCAATAGAAGGATTACCGGCAGTACCTATATTCGTCCCTGCCTCTACACCAATGGCAATATTATAATTGCTGGATACATTTCCGCCCGCCTTGGTGCCGATGGCAATATCATGCTGCCCATCCACATTTTGTCCGGCTTCGTCACCAATAGACACATGCGAGCCCTTCGTTCCCAATATATCACCAATCATGCCCTTTCCGGCACCAATACCGACAGACACAGATCTGCCGGCTGCCGCGCCGGCCTCATCACCGACAGCAACAGAACTGGAACCGGCTGTCTGACTGGCATTCCCAATAGCAACCGCATTTTTTCCTTTTGCTTCCGTTCCCTGACCAACAGATACGGCATTTTCTCCTTCGGCCACAGCAGAAGTACCGGCTGCCAGACTGTTTTTGCCTTTAGCAGCCGCTTCTTTGCCGATCGCCGTTGCGGCTTCCTTACCGGCCTGGGCACTTTCGCCGACAGCAATCGCACTGTGACTGTTTTTGGCAACAAAAGCACCGTGCCCGATAGCTGTCGCATTGTTAGAAGACACCGTCTTTGCCGCTGTTCCAATCGCCATACTGTTGTTATTAATTATACGATTGCCGCCATCATTTTGAACAACCGCTCCATCTCCCAACGCAATAGAAGAATTACCACGGGCATTGGCTTCATTCCCGACAGACACACTATTCTTGCCGCCGCCGACAAGTACGACCGTGCTGTCTCCATCCGGTGTCATACCGCTGACAGCACCGTTAATTGCCCCATGGCCGATGGCCACGCCATTTACTGCATTAGAAACGTTTCTGGAAGCACGCCCTACCGACACGGAATCTTCGGCTTCTGCTTTGGCCTCCACCCCCATTGCCATCGCATTATCTTTGGTGGCTCTGGCCTGCGTCCCTACCGCGACAGCATCCGTTCCGGTCGCAGAAGCATCCGCTCCGGTAGAATTGGCACGGAAATACTTAATCCCCGGTTTTGTAGCATCAAGTCCCAGGCTATTTGTCAGTGCTGTGAGCGTGTTGATTTTTAATGTATTATTGCTGATATTGCCGGCATTTGTACTGATGTTGGTGGCATTCGTACTGATATGAGTAGCATTATTGTTGATATTGCCAGTGTTGGTATTCACCTGCGTACTTAATGTAGTCAGGTCACCAGTTGTAGCCAGCCCAGTCGTTGATATGGTAATCGTCTTGGTTGCCGGATCCTTAGTTACAGTGACATGGGTACTGCCGTTCAATGTATCCCCATCATTGACTGTAGCCGCCTCACTGCCGACAAAACCGCCAAAGCCCAGCATCGCCGTTAAAACCGCAGCCAGCGCAGATTTATATGCTTTATTTCCCTTATTTTTGCTGCTGCTGACGGCAATTTCTGGAACTACCACATAACTGTTCTTCACTTTGCTCCAAATGACTTTGTAAATTTTGTTCATATAACCCTTCCTCTCTACATACCCAAAAAATATAATGCTATATCAAAAATTTATTTATATGATCCGGCAGACCTCCTACACCTCCTTCTATACTTCTCATCATATTTACCAGCCTTTATAAAAATACAAGATTTTTCACTGATGAATATTTATCTACCGGTTCAGTGCCATTTCATTTATATAATAAACAGCCGTGCTCTCAATTTTTAAAATAACAGTACAGCTGTTTTTTATTCAATTCCAAATGCCTTTATGAATATGATTCATATCGATATTTCTTAAGAATGGAGATAATTTTCGGAGCGATCGATTATTTCCGAGGCATTCCTAAAAAGCTACCTTATTCTCCATATTTCTGTTCAAGTCCGCTTTAATAAAAGAGTTTCCTTATTTCCCGTCATGTGTATGTCGTTACACACTGTAACAGCAAACATACAAAATATCCCAATCATATAATTCTAAATTTCAAATCGGCTCCCAAAAAAAAGCTGCTCCAACGGCATATCCGTTTTTAGAATCGTTTTAATTTTCATAGCTTCCCTAAAATTAATTCCATGACAGCTTTCCATTTTCAGCAGCAGCATTTCCTGCTTGATCCCCATTTCTTTTGACAGTTCTTCAAGGCTCATTTCCCGTTTTGCCAATTCTGCCATCAGATTTTTATACACGTTCCTCTCTCCCTTTAATTTGAAATCTCAAATTATATTATATTATTATAACTTTTTATTATTCAAAAATCCACATCCCACTCCTGCTTCATTGAAATTTCGATATTATTTATGTAAAATCAACAGTAAGGAGGCGATTATGACAAAAGAGGAATATTTGAAAGGGCTAATCCTCCAACGATGGACACTGAAAGATTTCGCCGCAAAAATCAATATGCCATATGGAACTCTATATTCCATTCTGAAAAATGTAGATGGCGGATCTATGTACAATATAGTAAAAATCTGCAGTGGCCTGCACATTTCCACTAACGAACTATCTCAGATAGAAAAGCCCCGGAATTATATTCTACAGGAAGCTAGAAGTACGAACAGTACAAAAGAACTACCGGATCTGAGATCCATCCTGAGCAGCACATTTCTGTTCAATGGAACGAAGTATACTCTCTCAGAGGAAAAACAGGATATGCTGTCTCAAATCATTCAAGCTGTACTGAGCGAAAAAACACAGTAGCTCCCGCATCGTATTTTTCTTGGCAAATAACAGCGTTACCAGCTTATCTCATCCAAACCGGCAGGCGTAAACACACATAGCACTTTCGCCTTCATTTCCTATGTACTCATGCATTTACCTTATCGATGTAATTATTTGTTTTCTGCCTTATCCAGCGGTTGGGGGACTGTACCATGATTTCCGCATAGCATTATAAAAGAATCACAGGCAATAAGCTTTCCACAAATAGACGCACCCCAGGCGTCAGAAATATATCTTCGCAAAACAAAAACGTTCCTTCCCGGATATATAATCAGGAAGAAACGTTTTTGTTTTTATACCTTATATGTACAATATGGGTTGTGCCAATAATTTTTCGCAAATTCAGACATACCATCGGTAATGGATCAAATCAACCGGTACTTTCCTATTCAGAAACTCCCCTTCTTTAGAAGGCAAATTTTGGGGCAAATCAAGCCGGCGCTTTTCTTGCCAATTCAGTGCACTTATTATTATGCGCCCGATGACCAACGAAGCCGAAACGGATACTCGCATGCCAAGATGATTCAACCCGTAAAAGAATATTTAGCTTATAGCTGACAGCTCACAGCTGATAGCTTTTATCTTCTTACCGGCTTCCCCACCACGGTGACAGATTCTTCGCTGGCGCTCAGAATGACGTTTAATGTTCTCTGTCATTATGATGCTTAGCGTCCCTCCGTCATTATGATGCCTTACCGTCTGCTGTCATTCTGAACGGGGGGCAAGAATGACTTGTGGAAAAGACGGGAAATGGTAATGTGACACAAAGTGAAGAATCTATAACTCTCATGACTCCCTACGGAGTTCTTTCTATTTATCTCCTCACGGTGGCAGATCCTTCACGTTCGTTCAGGATGACGTTTAATGTTCTCTGTCATTATGATGCTTAGCGTCCCTTCGTCATTATAATTCCTTACCGTATCCCGTCATTC
>OJJP01000606.1_pt1 | contig 13707 bp, 10 predicted proteins | sample 1596261 | NCBI WGS metagenome assembly OJJP01 (sample SAMEA4350154, study PRJEB24818) | metagenome | biome: human; feature: gut; material: faeces | place: Denmark | collected 2013-09
GCATGAAAACTCCTGCTTGTACGTTTTCTGTATCGAACATGTATCCGGCTGATATGCCTAAGCACTTCGTATTGTAATTTTGTGCTTGGACGGTGGTGGCGGAAAGCAGCCCCATGAATATAAAAAGTCCTATTATTTTTTTCATATCCAAAAGTTTGAGGGACAAATATACGGTATCTTTCTGTTAATATGTAGTCGATGAAGTTATTTTTAGGATAGTATGGCTTTAAATGTGAAAAATGTTTTTGATATAGTCCTTATTGTTAAGAAGATATTAGAAATTGTTTTAATTTTTGAAGAGAGGATTTTCGTACGGGAAATTTGAAATTACATATATGTCTTTGGGCTTAAAATAGTTTAGATTGTCCAATCATAAGGCTAAAATAGTTTGAATTTTAATGAGTTGTGGAGTAGGGTTTTTCTTGAATAAAAAAGGTTAATTAGTCAAAAACATGAGTTGATAGGTTTGTACATTCTTGGTAATTTTGTCTTGTTTTTAGGAGGTAAAATTATGAGAAATACGAATTCTAAAATATTTTTATTGATATTGTTGGGTTCATTGACGGCATTCGGTCCATTGGTGACCGATATGTATTTACCTAGTCTGCCGTCCATGACAGATTATTTCGGGACACAGGCTTCGATGGTTCAGTTAGGTCTGACGTCCAGTATGATAGGTTTAGCTTTGGGGCAACTTTTTTTCGGGCCTTTGAGCGATTGGTACGGCCGACGACCTCCGTTATTGGTCGCCATGTCATTGTTTATTGTATCGACCGTATGCTGTATATTCTCTGCCACCATAGAGGGTTTTATATTTTTTCGGTTAATACAAGGTATTGCAGGAGCAGGAGGAATCGTAGTCTCCCGATCTATCGCTACCGACCGATTTACCGGTAAGGAGCTGGCCAAAGCTATGGCGATTATAGGGGCTATCAATGGAATCGCACCTGTGGCATCTCCTGTATTGGGAGGATTCCTAACCGACTCTATCGGTTGGAAGGGTATTTTTATCGTACTGTTGATTCTCGGAGTTTTGTTACTGTTCTCCAATTTACATTTCAAGGAGTCTTTATCGGTGGATAATCGGAAACGAGGGAATCTGAAAAGCCTTGTATCGAGCTTTGGGATAGTATTGAAAAACCGTCGATATGTTTATTATGTATTGCAGATGGGTTTTGCAATGGGAGTATTGTTCGCCAATATTTCTTCTTCTCCGTTTATCGTTCAACAACATTATGGTTTTTCGGCTTTTGAGTTCAGCCTTTTTTTCGGAATCAATGCATTGGCTATCGGGTTGGCTGCCGGATTATCGGTAAAATTCAAGAATCCCGAACATGCGATGTTTTTAGGTAGTGTCGGTATGACAATGATGTCTGCGGTAGAGTTTGTAATCCTTAGTAACGAATATCATTTTGCTGTATATGAGGCTGTGCTGTTTGTGTTACTTTTTTCTATGGGATTGACTTTTACGGCTTCTACGACTTTGGCCATGGATTGTGAGCGAGCCAATTCGGGAACGGCCTCTGCATTGTTCGGTGCAGCAGGTTTTGCTTTTGGAGGTATCGTTTCTCCGTTGGTGGGGTTGGGTGATATCCTTTCTACTACGGGGCTGATATTTTTCGTTTGCTCGGTGTGTTCTCTTTGTTTTTCCGTTTTGGCTATGAACCAGACACATACGAACTTATGGGGGAGTTTCAAATGTAAGATGGGGCCTGTTACTAGGTTTGTCTTTTTGAAGCGAGAGAAATAAAAATGGGTAATAAAAGTAGAGATCGTAATTAACAGAAATGTATAAATCCCCCGCCTTGAAAAAGAGCGGGGGATTTTGTGTAGGACTATCTCTTTATTATTCAAAGAGATGAGTCGGGGTAGTTTAGCATTTTATTTTTTGATGACTTTCACGGCTTTACCATCGTTCACTTTTACAAAATACATACCGTCAGCAAGATCGGAAAGGTCGAGAGAAATAGTTGTCGTACCTACGTGGGCTTGTCTCATTACCAGAGAACCGGCTATATTATATATTTCGACCGTTTCGATTGTAGTTTGAGCAGATATCGTAATGATTCCCGTCGTGGGGTTGGGCGATATACGTGAAATGCTTACGGTGTTTTCTATGCCTGTATATATATTGTTCAATACCAATGATTTCTTTGCGGGTGTCACACAACTGTTGTCACTGGTAGGCATAGCCCATACGGCTAATCTCTCACCGGCATTGGATACCGCATATAAGTTCCCGGCATAGTCGAATTCGAAATCATTAACATAACCGCCCATTTCGGCAATTTCTTTTCGGAATTTTTCCGTGACAGAAGGTATTCCCTCTTTCATCTTGTAAGAGTACACGGCCACTCCGCCATTTACGCTAAGGGCTATAAGCTGTTCTTTTTCATTGACGGCGAGAGCCCCGTTTTGGGACGACTCACCGATGATGTTGGGCTCGGCTGTATTAAATACGGCATCTTGGTATTGATCGCTGTAATAGAACATACATGGATTTGCGGGAGAGTTGCTTCCGCCACCTCTGTATTGTGCGGCCCAATATCCGGTAGAAACGGGAACGATACTGCTGTTGTCGTTACCCACGTAACTATTGGCGGCTTTCGATTCGTTGGGCGCAGTTGTCCATGTATTCGATTCGCCGATGTTATAGACGTTGATAAATTTTTTCCAAGATGAACCCGATGCCGTTTTATCTATGGCATAAAGTTGAGTTGTAGCTCCTTCTCCTCGAATACCTACGGCTGTTATTTGGCCGCATACATATTTGCCTCCTATCATTAGGCTGCCATTCGAATTTGTAGCTCCTGTGAATATAGAAGAAATATCAAAGGTTTCGGGATTCATCAGGTAAATACCTGCGTTGTTCGTGCTGGCGTCGCATAGGAATACTCGTCCATCTGATGCTACGGCTGCTTTTCTCGGACCCATACCGGTTTCTCCGCTCCAAGATATGGTTCCGCTATAAGCTGTGGAGCCTTGTTGAGTAATATCGCTTATGTCTGCTCCGAGTACATACACACCCACTGTCGAGGTTTGGGCTTGTGAAGGATTTCCTGCACTTACTGTTCCGGCGGCAGTGTTCGTTATATAGATACGTCCGAAGTAGTCGCTTTCAGGTGATTTATCGATGGCGACACCGTATGGTGCGTAGTACTGGTATAGAGGACTGTCGTCGGATATTTTCGTAAATTTCGTGACGTTTCCGGCGATGGCTTGAATACTCCAATTCAGCTTTTCGGCAGGAAGATCGGCTCTGGATATAGTAGTCTGATTCGCTCCCTTTGGTAGCGCTCCTAATGCAATCGTTTGAACAGCTTCGCCTGTTTCTGGATTATTCAATATCAAGTTTACAGATGTGGCATCCTCGTTTAAGTTGAAGTTGATAGTATATCCGTCTTCTGTTTCGTCATAGGATAAACCGTATGCAAATATACGGGCGGGAGATTCGGATTGCTCCATGCCTTTGGTCGTGTATTTTACGATTTTGTTTCCAGCCAACAGGTATATATCTATATCGGAATTATCTACGATTCCTATACTTGTCATTGGAGAAAGTCCCGTAGTGGAGATGAAAGATTCGGTATCTCCGATGTTTTGGGCTTGATCTATTCCATTCGTAATGTCGTATAAGCGAACTTTATAAGAATAATTTCCATCTCCTTGACTTTCACAAATGGGTGCGCTCATATAAATTTTATCGGCGTAACGGAAATAATTCGCTCCGTATGACTCTACCGGAATGTTATCCGAGAAATCGGCGAGCATGATTCCCTGATCGCTCATCCAGTCCATTAAAAATTCTCTTGGGGCCGTGAGTGTACCGTCTATGATCAATCTACTTTTTGCTAAGGGCGAGAGTGTGATATGGGCTTTTTCTCCGATTTGACTTTCATCGAAGTCCGTGTCGTTTTTCTGGAATCCGGCCATTTCTCCGTTTTTAATATTCCAACATACATATCTGATACCGTATGTCGTATTCCAAGCGTTTCCGGCATGGGAGTCGAAATACAGTTGGAAATCGTCGATCGTGCCGCTTACAGCGATGGTATTGGCTATATAGTTGGAGTTGTTGTTTCCGGCGGCTGCGAGACTGGCACTTGTATTCGTTTGTAATGTAGCGACGACAACCGGGGCTGAATCTTCTAACGAGGTCGTTTCACTTCCTTGCCATTTATATACGTAAAAGTCTCCAGTTTGATACGCATTGCCTTCTTTGCCGATGACCGTCGAGTTTGTCCCAATAAGCACGCCGTCGATAGTAAAGGCGATATCGGATAGTATATAGGGTAATTCTTTCCCGTTATAACCTTCGGTTACAAGACCTTCGGTACTCATTTCTTTAATGAGTTCTCCGGTTGCTGGATTCAGAACCAAGAGTTTAGGAAGTTTATTTTCATCTACTGCCAATACATAATATTTGTTGTCTCGCAGTATTGCCCGACGTACGGTAAGTCCATTCAAGGCTTCGATGTCGGTAATTTCTGTTTCTTTGGTGAGATTGTAATATGCCGCTGCTGCAATATCTCCGTCTTGGTCGGGGTGTGGATAATCAAGCACTTCCTCTTCTATTTCTTCATCAGAGGGTTCTTCGTGTTCCAAATCGGTCAGCCTTTTATTAATGAATGCAGTTTCATTGACGATGACTTCGATTGGTTCGGTTTCTTTCCAGAATCCCTCGATGTCGAATACTAGATTGTAGTTTCCGGGAGTCAAATCGGTAAATACGAATAATCCATTATATTCTTTATCGGTTGTATATCGGCCTACTTCTTCACCGTTCTCGTTTTGAAGAATAATAGTTACGTTGTTCAAGGGAGCATAGGCATCGATCGAATTGATTTTGTATTTATAGAGGTCGTGTTCGAGAGTGTTATATTTATCTTTAACAGTCCCCATAATGCAGCCGGTAGTTTCGCTATCGTCGTTGAACCATGCACGTATGGCCCGAGCATATCGCATACCTTCTTGTTTGCAGTAGTCTTTGTTGAGAAGTCTTTGGCGTTCGGGTTGATAGGTGTGGAAACAGCCTTCACAAAGGAAGCCGTCACACCCGTGTTTCAAAACACCGAGATAACCGGTATATCCCATGCTGTTTGAGGACGAGCTACCATAGAAAGATATGTCGCCCCGGCTGTTGTTGTCGTTTTCGCCGGTATAATAGGATTTATAGGTAACCTCATTCTTGTTGACATATGGCCATGCGGCACGAGCCATATCGCGGGCGTTTGTCAATCCGTTTCCCGATTCCGAATCGGTCCCTCGATAGAGAATCAGTGGATAATTCGTACTGCTCCCCTCCGTTGCAGCGTTACTATGGATCGAAATGAAATAATCCATATTGTTGGCCTCTACATCTTGACAAATCACCGATAGGGTAACTAACTGTTGAGTTCCACTTTCTCCGGGCTGAGTCTCGATGTATTTGTCGTTTTCGGTTTTGTGTTCATCATCGGCCGATACAACACCGTTTACCGTGCGCGACATTCTCACATATCCGGCTCCGGCTTTTACGAGTTCTTCCCTTAGGGCCATTCCTTTTATCAAGTTCGTATTTGTTTCGAAGAATCCGAGAGTATCCATTTGAGCATAGTTGATCGTTGCCATCGGCCGGTCGTTAGGCCCCCAACCGCCGTGCCCCGGATTAATATATATTCTGGCCTCGCTTAGATCGTTTGCACTTACCGAAAATGCTAACGTTATTCCTAAGCATATCGATAGAAGTTTATTGAGTTTCATGGTGATTAATTATTTTGAGGTTGCTACATTCATTAAAAATATCTCTCCATTTTGTGTCGTATAGACGATTTTGGAAGCATCGTCGGATGCAGAAGGGTACATGCAGATTTTTGATTGATCTGTCAATGCCGTGCGATGAGTGCCTTGTGACGTAACGGCGAATATTTGGGAGTAAGTAACGATTTCCCCGTTATCATAATCTACCATGCCTACAACCCAATCGTTACCTAACCAGACCGGTGCACGCAATGTCCCCAAAGAAACCGGATTTGTTCCATCTATATTGCAGACGTATGCTTTCGCTTCGTCAATGACATAATAGAGAAGTTTTCCCCCATCGGGAGAAACCGATGGCCATAAATATCCTACATTTGTTCCGTTGGGAGAAAGTTGCTTTGTTTTTCCATCGATTGTAATGTAAAGCTGGCTGTTCTTAATACTTGGGATAGCCGGGAGGTTTTTCAGCTTTTTACCGGCTATCCGTTTAGAAATAAGTTTGCCATTGTTTACAGCGAGAACCGTACCTCCTTTTACAGTCACACCTTCTAGATTTCGGGTAGGTTTTACTAGTTGTTCTGTTTTCCCGGTTTGTAGATTTACACTGTTTAATGATGAGTAGCGAAGTTTCCCTTTATATTCGCTCTTTCTATAAATTACGGTAGAGCCGTCTTCGGAAAATTGGGCATTAAACCCAGCACTTCGGTCATTGGTAATGGTCGTCAATTTCCCGGTTGCAAGATCAAATTTTTTCAGACCGCTCATGTCTTCGTTGGTTACTAGAACGCAATCCCCCTTCGGACTTATCTTCGGGAGAAATACTCCTTGCCCGTCGAGTGTAAGGGCTTTGGTACTGATTACCTCGATTCCTTGGGCAAAAATCAATTGACTCATAAAAACGAGTACTCCTAGAAATGTTTTTCTCATAATGATTAAAATTATATGGGTAAATAATGGATTATTAAGGATAATTCGAGTATATTTTGAGTTTTTGTGTTTATTTCAGGTTTTCAAATGTAGATATTTTTATTTTATATTCATTATTTAAGTATATAAAAAATGATTCTAAAATATAATATATTTAAAATTGCAATGAAAAATAAATGGAAATAAGATTTGTAGTTCTTGTAAAATATTGATAATTAGATGTTTGTTTGGCTTTATTATTATAATACTAATTATCAGGAATAATCGAAATAATTATTAGCAATTATTTTTTGTTGGTGATAAATTTCCCTCGTTGTATTGAATTTCTAACTTTGATTGGATTGAAGTCGGTTGGGTAACAAGAATGTATTTAACGTAACTACCGAAGTATAAAAATGAAAAAGCCGGTCAATCACCGGCTTTTCTTGTTTTTAATAAGATATAGTTTTTTCCATTTGTGCTTTTTCAAGTCCTTCAAGAGTTCTTTATTCTTTATCTGATAGTCGAGATGTATCGACACGGATTCTTGGAAGGACTCTTCCGCATTTCGTATGCTGTTCCCGGATACGGCTAAATCGATGGAGGGACAATAGGCGATATAGGCATTAGCTTGTTTGAAGATGTAGATATGGAATACCCCTGTAAGCAGATTACCGGAGATTTCTATTTTATCGGTACGAGGTCGCATAACGTTCACGAGTCAATTTGTTTATATATGATTTCGGGTGGAATAGCCGATATTTTCGAGAAGGCGAAAAGTTTCTTTCCCAAGTCTTTCAGCGAAGCGCCTATATGGTAGATTTCCCCATCGATGATTAGGAACCGATCGTGCGCCTTTGTGTATAACTTGACTTTTACAGGCGAATATTGAGCGTTGAATCGCTTGATGTCGAGCTCCAATTGCGGAGTGATCTTATCCGTATAAATCACCACCGATACCGATTTTCCTCGTTTCCCGAATAAAGTCAAGACAGACTCGTCTATGTAGTTGTCGAAAAGGACGATACTCTTTCGGGCTGACTTGACAAGATCGCAAACGAATTTGTAGGCGTCGAATATCTGGCCGGCAAAAAATATTCCCTCTATCGGCGGTAAGGAATGGCGGACAAAAAAATCTACTTGGTTACTGAGCCTTTGTATTTCGGAGTCATATCTTTGGAAACGGGTATCGATTTTGTCTTCCAATCTTTCAAACCGATGGTTTAAGGAATAACCTTTCAACATATAATCTTTTAGAACAGAATTTGCCCAACATCTGAAAAGTGTAGCGTTTTTTGAATTTACACGATAGCCTACCGATAGAATAGCATCTAAGTTATAGACTTTTGTTTTATAGTTTTTTCCATCTGCGGCAGTTAGTTCCAAAATGGAACATACTGAATTTTCGTCTAACTCATTACTGGCAAAGATGTTTTTTAGATGTTTGGTTATAGCTTGCCTCCCTGTTCCGAACAGTTCAGATATCTGTTGTTGTGTCAGCCATACGGTCTCATTTTCTAAGCGGACTTCCAGACTTACAGATCCTTCTGGTTGGTATAATACGATTTCACTCTTTTGTTCCATCTCTGAATAGTTTTTGCAAATGTACATAAATAATTAAAAAACAGTGTCGAACTTCTGAATAATGGGATTGGCTTGCTCGATGTCGTGCGGCGTATATATATCCGTGATAAGAATAGAGGAATGCCGGGCTTGATCCCGTACCGATATGTTATCGATCCGTGCCCGTAACATCGATGTCACCCCGGTATCTTTCAACGAGTAGAATTTGTATGATGCAGGGAAATCGAGGGCTTTTCGGACAAAGCGAATCCAATAGTCCCGGAGCTGTTTACTATCTCGGAAATCTTTACCGGGGATAAAACCGTTTGAGAATAGATAATAATTGCCCGGAAAAGAAAACACATTTAGGTCGACTAATAGTTTAAGCACCTTATTCGGCAACGTGATAACGGCATCTTTCCTGTTTTTGGAATTATCGGCATGTAGGCGGAGTGTTCCGCACTTAACCGAGAAGTCATTTATTTTTATCAAACTTATTTCTTTCGGCCGGACGAAACAATAAAATAAAAGATAGCAACCTAACAGATAATGCCGGTTATGGGTATTCAAATAGTCGAGTAGTCGGATAAGATCGTTTTCTTCTATAAGTTTCCGTTCTTTTTTGATACTCCGTTTGGAAATATTATCGATACCGTCGGTTAGCTTGTGTTCTGTATATCCATGTTTTAACAGCCACCCCGAAAATACTCGTAACCATGTCAGATAATTATTTCGAGTTTGTGGGCTGTTTTCACGTTCTATATAGACATGGTCGAGGAACTCGGAGATATAAGATTTTGAAAGTTGATAAATGTAAGTGATCGGAGGCTTTTGCGAATCATTGTATTTGAGAAAGTTCCGTAAATACGAAACATATCCTATATAGGTATCTTGTCGAATGATCCCGTCGGAAAAAAGCCTGTCGATGTAGCTCCGGTATCTATTGTAGACATCGGAGAACAAGGATAAACCTTTACTATTTCCGTTTTGGCTTATCCACGGATTCCAGCCGATTCGGAGCTGGTTATGTAGACGGGTAATCAGGTCGGCGGCATACTTGCGCCGCTCTGAAATCTTTTCGATGTGATTTAACTTGATTCTTTTTAGCCGGAGCGCTCCGGCCAAAGGATCGAACGCTTTGAATCCGATATACCAGTCATTACCTTTTTTCCCGGTATAAAGTTTTGGAGGCGTATAAGAAATTACCTCCGAAGTCAGAAAATTTTTTTGAACAGACATTTTTTTTAAGAAGAGATTATTTTTCAAATCTCCCCTTGAATTAAACATCTCCCGTATTTCTCCCGGTCGTATTTAAACGACCAAACCTAACTTATTGAAATTCAATAAGTTAGGTTAAAATCAGTCGGGGTGACAAGATTCGAACTTGCGACCACACGCCCCCCAGACGCGTTTATTTATATTATAATAATTTGATTATCAGTTTTATATTTGTTATTTATTTATTACTTGCACGGAATTTGCACGGTTATTTTTGAATGGAAATACTCGTTTTCGGATCGTAAAAAACTGTCACAGTATAGCTGCTGCTTTTTGTATTTTCTCCAATATAGACCGCAGAACATTGTCTTGTCGGGCAGTTTGCATGTTATAATCTGACTGTAAGTCCACCCACAGATTTGCAGTAATTCCTGTTGCCGCTTCTATTTTTAATGCAGTATCAGTTGTTATAGTCCTTTTTCCGTTTATGATTTCGTTGAATGCTGTATAAGGCATGCCAATCAGACTGGCAAATTTCTTTTGCGATATACCACGTGCTTGCAATTCGTCCCTCAATATCTCTCCGGGGTGAATAGGTTCTGCGCAGACCAATTCGTGTGGTGCGTAAATTCTCCTTACAGTTTCCATATTATTTCATTTATAATGGTTACTAATTTCAAGCAATCGGCAGATAGTTATTATTTGTTCGTCCATCATTTCCCTTACGGTAAATTCCAGTCGGTATTTTCGATTGATACGAACAGAGGATATACCTTCTTTGTCACCATGAAGGACTTCATAATTCATAGCGTTAATACGGTATAATTGTTCTATATTTTCCACCCGTCTCAAAACCATGACACATTTATGATACCCCCGTATTACCTCCGGCTGGAATCGATACTTTTTGTCGCTTGTTCGTCCTTTCTCAAACAATTCTAGCAAATACTCCTTGTCGAACTCAATAAACATTGTGCTGTTGTTTTCAATGCAAAGATAGATATTTTTTTTGATATATCCACAAAAAAAGTGAATATAATTCATCGGCTTCTAGACTGATTTTAATTCACACTCCGAGTTTAAATACAAATAACAAGATTAGTGATGATACTTGTTTTCATTGCATATTTAATTAGTTCTTTTAATATTTGTTATTCATTAGTAGTGTACGCTCAATAGAGCGTACACATGGAATAACTAATTCTCGTTATCTGCTCGAATAATGAGAACTATGCGAACTGTGCGAACTATGCGAGCTGTGTGAACTATGCGAGCTGTGTGAACTATGGCTTGCGAGTAAATTAAACTCAGCAGAAGATGGTTCCAATACCAGCGTTTGTCCTTGTTGTTGTTCAATTTGACTGTCGTGCTTAGTTACCTTAGCAACAATCTTTTCTCCAACAGAGGAAAAATAACCCGCACCTGCAAGAATCGCAGACACCGTAAAAAACAATAGTTTTTTCAATGATACCTCCTTTTTTAGTTAAACAATCAGTTACCTAACACAATATATCAGATGATATATGATCTACTTTTTTAATATGTGCACTGTGGATTTGTCTATTAGATTCAAAGAATCCTGCACATTTACCTATTAGTACACACTCTTCACATTCTGTAAGGTATATGTCTTTCCAATCTGAAATAGATTGTTGGGCATAACAACGAATATCCTCGGGCAATACACATAATTGAGCATTGTAGATATAAGGCTTCATGCCTCTGTCTGCAAGCAATAGGACTGCTTCACGTAATTCTTTATTATAGTCGTAAGGGTCTATCCAAAGTTCTTCAAAATTTTTTTTCGCCAATCCTATTGTTTCCATTTGCATAAAAGCTACTTGGGAGACAAAAGGAAAGTTGTGATAGATGAAATCTGCAAATTGAGGTAATCGTTTGTAGGTTTGTTTATGAATCACAATTCTAATACCAATACGCAGTCTGAACAATGCAAGATTATATAAACCTTGCACCGTTTTATAAAAAGTGTTAGCTCCTACAATACGATTATGTTCTTCTGCAATATCCGAAAAAAGCGGAATGTCAATCTGCAAATCATGATGTCGGCATTTTGCCAGTTTCATTGCGTACTCTTTATTTGCAAACTTAACTCCATTTGAAAGAATACTGATAGCCGTTTTAGGAAGCTTTTTCTTTATATGGTTTATCAAGACAAATAAATTGTCACCAATAAGTGTCGGCTCTCCCCCAGTTATACCTATTTCTTGAGTATGTTTGTCAAACAAAGAAATCAATTTCAAGTTGAATGGCGTTTTATCCTTTTCTTGCAGGATTGGTGGCTGTGGGCACATAATGCAACGATGATTGCATCGTTCTGTTGCCATTATAGCATTATGGTTGGATTTAACTTCATATACGAAGATTATCTCTCCTTGTTTATTGATAACTACCACATCGCCCTCATGGAAGTCATTTATATCATTAACCACACAGCAGGGTTTCCTATTATCAGTAATGATTTCTTTTGTCGTAATTGTTGCAACATATCCAAATGCTGGGGTTGATGCGTCTTTACAAACCCATATTTCGTTGGAACGATGAAACATATTCTTTCCGAAAGTTATTCGCCCAACAATATCTTCTTCTATATTAATTGGATTACCTTGAATTTGCTTCATAACTGCTTAATTTAACCAAGACCAAAAAATTCTGTTTATCTCAGGGTCGTGCTTGTGCAACAGTTCAAACAAATAGTGTATGATGGATTTTGTTTTTTTGCACATTTCATTGGTGGGTCTAAAACCTACCATATCCCCTTGTTCGGACATATTGCGCACAGGGTCAGCACCACAATACGGCTGAAACACACAATCGGAACAAGCAGGCAAACATTCTGTACAAGCAGAAGAAATGATCCGATGCAAAAGTTCTCCGTTGAACATTTCCTGATAGCTGTTTTCATTCACATTACCCAACTTGAAATAGTAATTCTTGAAGCGTGCCATCATTCGAGCTTCGTCAGATACATATACACTTCCGTCATAATCATAAATGACTCCTGCGATACCAACACCTGCCGGAGATTGCAAATCGACAAAGCCGGTAGCAAATGGCGTAAGCATCCTTCTTAGAAGCAATGCAGCGAACCCTTCCACAAAGAAAGTTCCTTTCTTGTTCAACTCTATGATATAGTCAAGCCCCTCTTTGTAGTTCTCTATGAAATCCTCTATGGGATAAGCTATCTTTTCCTTGTATTGCTTTGCAAATCCGTAAGGATTGAGAGATCGTAAGAATATACTATTGAATCCTAAACGTATATATTCGTCAATAATATCCTTGAAACGCCCTAAGCTATATTTTGAAGTAGTCATAAGTGCGGATGCACAATCACTATTTCCCCATATTTTACGTATCATTACAAGGTTCTTCTCAAAAATATCATGATGGTCTAATTTCTTGTCTTGCAATGGGCGGTTTGTGTCATGCAAATCTTTTGGCCCGTCCAACGAAGTTGAAATCATACAGTTGTGCTTTTTCAAGTATTTTACCATCTTTTCATTCAGCAGCGTCAGATTGGTACAGATGACAAAATCCAATTCTTTCTTCCTAAAAAGATTTTGCCACTCAGCTTCTTCTATGATGTATTTCACCATTTCAAAATCGGTTGAAGGGTCTCCTCCTTGAAACTCTATCTTGATACATGGTGAAGGTGATTGAAAGATTGTTTTGACCACATTCTTAGCTGTCTGTTTTGTCATATCGGCAGAATGGTCGTCTCTGTTTTTGCGTGCTACTTGACAATAGATGCAACTGGAATTGCAACGTAAGGTTGGAACTATCATGTGCAAAGATGTGAAATCACGAAGTATGCTTTTCTTCGTGCGAAATTTTGTTGCAAGCATCGAGACGACATCTTCCACCTTATCTGTTGTAGCAATTTGTTTGGCTTCTATGTCATAAAACAAATCACTATGTATGTCCAACGCCCCATTCACAAAATGATGAAAGTCTTCGTTTTGCAGAAAGATATATTCTCCGACGTCGTTAGTAAGGAGATATTCATCTTCGCCAAACTTCTCAAAACGAAATGGTAATAATTGATAGTTCATAATCATTTGGTGGTTACTGGTCTAAACGCTTCTTCTACAATCATATCACGAATATGTCCAAATTTTAAATTTATATCAAACCTTACCTGTTGATCTATGAGTTCATTGCAAAAATTTTTTAAGTCTATTTCTAGTGAATTGCTATTTTCTTTTGATTCAAAAATAACATCAATGAAATTTGAATCAGTATTATTGATTTGTTGATATATAT
>OJJP01000607.1_pt1 | contig 13705 bp, 15 predicted proteins | sample 1596261 | NCBI WGS metagenome assembly OJJP01 (sample SAMEA4350154, study PRJEB24818) | metagenome | biome: human; feature: gut; material: faeces | place: Denmark | collected 2013-09
ACCTACGGCATTATGTCGGTCGAAACGCAGGTCGAGGAGCTGTGGGGATCATCAAAAGAAGACGAATGGAAAGCCGGTGAAGTCAAGCGCATAATGCAGGAAAAGGGGCTTGCCGATGGTGCGACATCTGCGGTAGGTGATGAGCTTGCTTAGTTTCAGAGATATTGCAAGGATATTCGAGGAGATAGAGCTAAGGCTCATTGCTTCGCTGAAACGTAATCTTTCACGTCATAAAGCCGAAGAAGAAAAAGAAGGCTTTGAATGGTCAGCGTGGCAGGCTGAAAAGCTCAATAACATTGACAATTTTCGCAAGGAGAACGCTCAGATAGCGGACAAATATGTAGATGTTATTGACGATGAAACCCGACAGCTTATGACGGATCAGTTTCACGAGGGAGAGCATACAGCGGAGCAGTCGGTCATTGATGTTTCGGAAAGCGGCGTCAATGTTCCCGATGTTCCGGCACAGCCTCAGCCGCCCGAAGCGCCGACAGCTATACCGGATGATCACTTTTTCGGGGTCAACAAGCCGAAGATGGATAAGCTGATGGAAGACGTAACAACGCTTGAAAAGACCGCCCTTACCGCCGCTGTGCGTAATATGGACGATGTTTACCGCACAACGCTGAACAAGGTACAGCTTATGATGGGCACAGGCTCAATTACGCTTAATGAAGCAATCGACCTTGCAACAAGGGACTTCCTCGACAAAGGCATAAACTGCATTGTATACGCAGATGGCAGGCGAGTTAATATTGCCGATTATGTGCGTATGGCACTGCGCACAACGTCCACAAGAGCAACATTGCAGGGGGCGGCTAAACGCTTTGCGGAGCTTGGATATGACACTGTGCTTATATCGCAGTACGGAGGCTGCTCAGAAACCTGCGAACCGTATCAGGGCAAGGTTTACATTGATGATGTATTCACGATATGGAACGGCGAGAGAAGCGGCGACTTCGGCAAGTCAAACTACTGTGACAAGTGGTTTATGCTGTTGTCTGTGGCAATCCGTGGCGGGCTGTTCCACCCTAACTGCCGTCATACTATGGGGCAGTACATAGAGGGGCTTACAAAGATACCTCAGCCGATTCCTGCCGAGAAGATACGGGAACAGCGAGAGCTTGAAGAAAAGCAACGGGCTATGGAGCGCAAGATAAGAGCGCTCAAACGCAAGGTTGAGGGCACACAGGACGAGAAGAAGGTCAAGGAGTATAAGCGTAAGCTCCGTGAGGAGCAAGGCAAGCTCAGAGAGTTTATCAAAGAGCACGACGATGTTCTTCGCAGAGATTATTCGAGGGAGAAGATCTACAGCGGTAAGGGTGAGCTGAAGCAGACAGCTCCGAGAACGGAAGAAGCGCCTGTTAAAGTTACCGATACCGAAAGCAAAAATCCTGTTCCGACAAATAAAGAGCCTAATATTCCTCAGCCGGATAATAACATTTCCGAGCCGGAAAATAACGTTTCTAAGCCGGAAAATAACGAAAACACAATGAATTTTGTACAGTCTGAGTCTATAAAGCCTGTTCAGAGCAACGAAGACACAGACAATACGCCGACTGCGGCTACGACTGATGAAGCCGATGAAACTGCCGAAACGACAGAAAACGTACAGGAAACTGTAAAACAGCCTGTAAAAGACATTCTCGCTTCAGAGAGCAATAATATTGAGGCTACTGCCGGCGAGCTTGAGAAGTCAGAGGAAGCTTATACTGAGGTTATAGTTCCAAAAGCGGACGATAAGGTGCAGAGTTATCGCCCCGTTGTTCTAAATAAAAATGATGAGGTTACATTTACTCGTGATTATGAAGTTAAAGCTCACAAAGCCGATAACACACAGAATGCCATTTACGTTTCTGAGAATGTAAAAATCAAGCCTAAGAAGTTACATCAGATAGACAAAAACATATCAGAAGCAGTTGATAAAATGGAAATAACAGAAAGAGAAAATCTTCCAAAGATTATTGTTGTCAGCCACGAGGATATGGCTACAATGGATGTTGCTGTATATCGCGCCATCGAAAATCAATTGCTTATTTGTGAAGATATGACCGTTTATAAACCACAGAATATGCCAATCGTCATGGAACAGCTTGCATGTAGTGAAAATGATTTGAGCTCATATGTTCATGAGTTGTATCACTGGATGGACGCAGAAACATACAGAAGAGAATTCGGAATCGTTACATCCGAAAATTATGATGATTATATAATGTTTATCAACGGCAAAGCAAAGAATAGACTTGACAAATTAGCCGCTAAGGGATATAATATTATTGTTAGCAAGTACGCATCAATTCAGCATGATAAGCGTAAATATTATGAAACGTATACTGAATTCCGAGTTTTTCAATTGTTAAGAGGAGTGATAGGATGAGAGTTTTAATGACGCCTAATATAGCTAAATTGTACGATGAAGTTAAGCCTTACTATGACGAGACTTTTCATCTTGTTGCGGATGCACCAAAGGAAATAAAAGAGAAAGAAGCCATCATACAGAGCTATATAGATTTGGAAGAAGCTAAATCAGAAAAAATGAATAGATAAGAACCGCCCACAGCAGTGAGCGGTTTTCTTATACCCGTGTGCAATCAATTGCACAACCAAACTTAATAATTTTACCGCCCCGAAAGGAGCGGTATTTTTATATCTAAAATACGAACGAAAGGATTTTTAGTATGAACAAAATTAAGAAAATCATTATTTCCGGAGCCGGATTTATACTGACGGCGGTTCTTCTGTGTGGTTGCACGGAAGCTGGCAGAGTGACGTACGATGTGCAGAAAGAAGCCGATAACTTCAATGTGACAAGGCGGTTGTCGGTTATCAATGCAAGGAGCGACAAACCAGTGCTTGAGCTTATTGGTAATTTTTCTATTTCAAACAACGAAGCAAACGAGCTGGTTGTAACGATAGAAGTTGCTCCGAACGTGTACAAGGTTGATTATGTGTATTTGAATGACTGGACAATGTACACAGTGGAAGACGTAAGCGGTGCTTACATTGATAAATATCATTATGAAATGAATTTTCTGCCGGAAATGATTATACCGATTACTTTTACAAATAAAGACTGATAATTTTACCGCTCCACGAGGTCGGTATTTTTATACCCAAAATCAAAGAAAGCGAGGTAAAGCAATGGAACCCGAAAAGAAAACTCCCGAAGAGGAGAAGAAGCCCGCTCCCGCAGCGGAGCAGAAGGATGAGCCTAAGCCCGAAGAGAAGCCCGCCGACAACAAGCAGACGGACGATAACGGCACGGCAGAGAAGCCCGATGAGAGCAAGGCAGAGGACAAGAAGGACGATAAGCCCGAAGAAAAGGCGGATAAGCCCGAATCTGAGCCTGCACCCGCCGTTCCCGATGCAAAGGACGAGGAGATTTTAAGGCTGAAAACACAGATAGCCGCAATGTCGCTCGGTGTAAAGCCTGACTGTATGGACGATGCTGTGGCTATTGCCGAAAGCTACGTCAAGTCCGGCAAAAGCGAGGACATCAACTCGGCACTGTCGGCGGTAGTCAAGAAATATCCCGATATGAAGGCTGACGGCTCAGACGGCAAAAAGCAGGGCGGATTCAAGGTCGGTGCAGGCAGCTCCGACAAGGAAGAAAAGCCCGACAACAGCAGACTTGATAACGCATTCGGTATCAAGAAAAAGAAGTAAGAAAGGTAAGGTGTAAAAATGTCAAACACAATCAACTATGCTGAACAGTATACCAATCAGCTCAGAGAGCTTTACGGTCAGGAATCAAAGGCCGACGCTCTCTATCACTCAAATTCCGATATTCAGCTCAGAGGCGGAAAAACAATCAAGATACCCACTCTGTCGGTATCCGGCTATAAGGACCACACAAGAGCATCGCTCGGCTTCCCTCAGGGTACATACGAGAACAACTACGAAACAAAGACGCTCGATCACGACCGTTCTATCGAGTTCGTAGTAGATCCTATGGACTTTGACGAAACCGATACCGTTGTATCACTGGCAAACATTCAGAGCCGTTTCGACAGGACGCAGGCAATCCCCGAACACGACAGCTATACATTCTCAAAGCTGTATGCCGAGGCTGTAAGAGTGGGTGCAACAATAAAGCACGACAAGCTCACGATTGAGAATGTCCTCAAGGACTTTGACGAGAACCTCAAGACACTTGAAGATAAGGGCGTGCCGCTTGACAGAATGATACTCTATGTCACCGCAGACTATAAGACGATACTCAAGAACGCAGAGGGTATTCAGAGAACGCTCGACATCAAGAGCGGCGGCGGTATCGACAGACGTATTCATTCCGTTGACGATATAGGCAATATCGTTACAGTTCCCTCAGCTCGTTTCAAGACCGTGTACGATTTCACGGACGGCTGTAAGTCCGGTGTCGGCGCAAAGCAGATAAACTACATTCTCATTGACCCCGAATGCCAGGTGTCAAGAGATAAGTACGCATATATACATCTGTTTGCTCCCGGCTCTGACAGCAGAACGGCAGACAACTATCTGTACCAGAACCGCAAGTACAACGGTACATTTGCGATAGATCACCTGTTTGTTGACGGCTGTATCATGAATGTATCTGCTCTGACGCAGACATTCGCAGGTAACGGCTCGACAACTGCATTCACAGTGACCGACAAGCCCGAAAAGCTCATCGGCGTAACTGTAGACGGTACAGCGACAACAGACTACAGCTATGACAAGTCATCGGGTGTGATAACATTCAATACCGCTCCCGGCAACGCAAAGGCTATAGTCGTAACATACTAAGGAGGTAACTATGGTAGCAGTAAAGGCAAACAAGCAGTATACTATCACGGAAGCCGAGAAGAAGTCATACCTTGCACAGGGGTATGACATAATCGGCGATAACGGGGCTGTGGAGCATTCTCCGCAGGCTACCGTGCCGTATGCCGAATATGAAAAGGCTCAGGCGGAGATAGCAAAGCTCCGTGATGAGCTTGCTCAGGTAAAGGCGGCAAAGACAAAAAAGGGTGAGGCTTAATGTACCTCACTTTTGCGGAATTTCAGACCTTATGCCCCGACAGTACGATAACCGAACAGCAGTACAACGCTCTTGAAAACAGGGCGGAGAGCGACATCGACACACTGACCTTCAACCGCATAACAGCTATAGGATTCGACAATCTGACAGCGTTTCAGCAGGATAAGGTAAGGCTGGCACTGTCACAGCAGACAGCATTTGTTTTTGACAATGCCGAGCTGCTTGACAGTCCGCTCAGTTCCTATAGTATCAGCGGTGTGTCAATGTCCTTTGACAGCTCTAAGGTTATAAATTACTGCGGCGTTACGACAACACGGCAGGTTTATAACACGCTGTTGCAGACGGGTCTTTGCTACAGGGGGTTATAATGAAATATCCGAAACTTGTACCCGAAAGGGTTTGTACAACGCCTTGTACCGTGTATCGTACAGACGGCCTTAACCGTGACGGCTCAAAGAAACGTACGGTCATATTTGAGGGTAAATGCTTTCATTCGGAAAAAGCACGGCAGAAATTATCCGCAGAAAAACAGCTTATAACGCTTTCGGGCGAGGCTCTTTTCTGCGGTGATATTGCCCCGGACAGCCCGATAGTTGACGGAGCTGTGGAGATAGGTGGCAGAGAGTACAAGATATACGGCTCGGAAAAGGCTAAAAACCCCGACGGAACGGTAAATTACACAAGACTGGAGCTGATATAGTGATAAAAGTAACCGTAAAGCTCGATAAGGCTGCAATAGCAAAGATTGAAAAAGCGGTGCTTGACAGTGCGCAAGCGGCGATGGAACAGGTAGTGACCGAAGTACAGAACACAGCACCGATTGATCAGGGCGACCTTATTAACGGTATATTTGTTCGTTCGGAAAAAAGCGGTAATACTGTCATCGCCACGATTGACCACAGTGCTTTATACTCTCGGTATCTCTACTATGGCAAGCTGATGATCGACCCAAATACCAAAAGTGCTTGGGCAAAGAGCGGTATAAAGAAAGAAGTGACCGACAAAAAGTTGAAATTCCGCAACGGCAGGACTGATCACTGGCTTGAGCCGTACATAACAGGTGACAAAAAGGATTTTGTCAAAAACTCGTTCACAAAAATATTTAAGGGAAAAACAGGCGTATGACGTTACTTGAAACAGCCGATATGCTTGCTGATGTTCTCGGCATAGAGAATGTATACGCAGGCTGTATAAACGCAAATCAGGATAAGTGTATCGGCGTGTATGCGTCAAAAAACACCTATCCTAAGAAAATCAGCATAGGCGGAAAGCCATGCACGAAAACATACGAAAAGCACATCAGCGTGCTGATACACTGGACGGACAATCCGACTACAGCCGAGAGTGCGGCAAACGAAATACTTGATAAGCTGACCGATGTACACGGCTATGTTGCCGGGGGGCACACGGTCGGCTTTTTGAGTTGCAGTGAGGTGCATAACGCAGGCAGAGATGAAAGAGGTATCTGCGAGTACGTTATTGATGTGACGGTTTATTACGAAAGGAGTAATTAACAATGGCTAACAAAACAGGAGTATATCCCGTATATGAAAATCAGTTCAAGATTGACAAGACAGGCGGAACAGGTGCGACAGCCGAGAATCTTGTAACTATTGCCGATATGGAGAGCTTTTCGGTTTCCATTGACGGCAATGTCGAGGAGTGGAAGCCGTTCGATCAGGAAGGCTGGACAAGAAGACTTGTGACAGGCAAGGCACTGACCGTCAGCGTATCCGGCAAGAGAAACATCGGTGACGCAGGCAACGATTATGTTGCAGGACTTGCACTTAAGACAGGCGCAGACAGCCACACAACTGTAGTGTGGACGTTCCCCAGCGGCGCAACGCTGACAATACCGTGCGTTATAAACGTGACGGAGTGGGAGTCGGGCGACTCCACAGCGGTCGCACCTCTTGCATTTGATATTATGTCGGACGGCAAGCCCACATTTACAGACGCAAAGTAAAGGAGATAAATACAATGGCTAAGATGTACACACTTGATGAAAAGTTACTCGTGGGCGTTCCCGAAATACGCATCGGAGAAAAGGTCTACAAGGTAGACGATCGTGAAAAGACGGTCAAGAAGGTAATGGCGCTTTACAATAACGGCGAAAAGAAGGACATTGAAAAGATTGACGAGATGTTCAAGCTGGCGTTCGAGCCTGCCGCCGCTAAGGAGATAAGCGAAATGAATATGCCGTGGGCGGCATATCAGAAGCTGTCCGAGATAGTAATATCCGCCATGACGGGACAGGAAGATACCGAGCGATTTCACGAGTAATGAAGTCTGGTACGATGTCGAGTATGACCGTGAGCTGATACGGCAGTCGATAGCAAAACAGTATCACATACTGCCGTCTGAGCAGGACGATCTGCACTATTCTGACTGGCTGAGCCTTGTATCCGGCATTATGAATGATACTCCGCTCGGTCAGACAGTGCGGATACGAAGCGAGGATAACAAGGAGATGCTCAAACACTTTTCGCCGTATGAAAACCGCATACGGCGGGAGTGGGCGGCATTCAGAGCGAAGAAACAGCTTGCGGAGAAAACTCCAAAACAGATACAGAGCGATATAACGGCTCTTGAAATGATGATAAAAAAGGCATTCGGGGGAGGTGAGTAAATGGCTGACGGAAACGGTGCGTCAGTAGGCACTATCAGCCTGTCGCTGATAATAGACGCAGAGCTTGACAAACAGCTTTCGGCTTTGCAGAAAAGCATACAGTCGCAGTGGGATAAGGTCGGTGAAACCGCCGAAAAGGCACTTACCGACAGTGTGGCAAAAGCCGCCGATAAGGCTGTAAAGCCTGTTGAGGAAGTCGGCAAGGCTGTAGAAAAGACCGTGACGCAGAGCGTTGAAAAGGCTGTGCAGAAGGTCGAAAAGCCCGCCGAAGAGGTAGGAAAGACGCTTGAAAGCTCTATATCCGAAAGTGCCGAAAAGGCTTCCGAAACTCTGGAAAAGGCGCTTGTCGAGCCTGTAAAGGAAGCGGAAAAGGAAGCAGAAAGTCTTGGCAAAGCGATAAATAACAAGTACGAGTTCGGACCCGGTTATAGCAAAGAAGCTATGGATTTCGTGAACAACTATCAGCCGAAAAGCGATAAGAAGAAGTCCAAAGAAAAAGAGGAGCTCCCCGAAATTGATGTCGGCAGTTTTGAAATTCCTTCCGAACCTATCGACCGTCTGAACAAAAGTCTTGAGCTGACTAACGAAAAAATAGAGCTTGCACAGGAGAAGTGGAAACAGCTTAACAGAGAAATGGCGGCAATGTCTGATAAAGACATGGCAGGCGAAAAGGGCAATGCCATAATAGAAAAAATAAACGCTGTTGAAACAAGTATGCTGAAACTGCAGCGGCAGTCCGAAGCTACTAAAGCCAAGATAGATAAGGCAATGCAGGCGGATGCAGAAGCCAAAAAGCTGGCTGAAGCCGCACGGCAGGCTGCCGAAGCGGTAAACAAGATACCTGAAAGCACAAACAACATAAATCTGCAATCGTTACCTGTCATAGCGATGCTGATAGACAAAATGCTGCAGGTTAAAACAGCGGTAACAGAGGCTGCTGCATCAAACGAAAAAGTGCAGAGTGCGGTAGAAAAAACTACCGCCGTACTGGATTCGGGGTGTAAAAAGATTGAGCAGGTGCTGGAAACGGCCGATAAGGCGGCAAGCAAGATAATACAGCCTGTTTCAAAGGTGAAAAACACGTTGAAAACGGTAGGCACGGCGGTAAATAACTCGGTCATTGCTCCTGTGAAAAAACTGGCTTCCTCTTTTGCAAGCCATTTCAAAAGAGCAGAAAAACCTGTTGATAACCTTGAAAAGTCGGTCAAAAAAGTAGGTGCTTCTGCTGAAAAATCGCTCGGCAAAGCAAAAACTTCTGCCGGTGGATTCGGCAAGACAATAGGCGGACTTGGTAAAAGTGTCAAATCCGCACTTAAATCTACGTTTCTTATGGCAGGGCTTTATGCGGCGTTTCGTGGCATAAAGTCGGTAATGTCGGACGCTATCGGAGCAAACGAGGAGTTCGGCAACAGTATAAAGCAGATAAAGGGCAATCTTCAGGTTGCGTTTACGCCTATAGTAAACGCTATCATGCCGGCGCTTAATACATTGGCATCCGGACTTGCCACAGCAACCAAAGCTATAGCGAGCTTTATTTCGGGGCTGTTCGGCACAACGTATAAAAAGTCGCTTGAAGCGGCAAAAAAGGTCGAAGCTGTCGGAAAAAAGGCTAAGGAAAACAGCCGTTTCCTTGCAAGTTTTGATGAGATGAATGTTGCTTCAAAGGACGAGAGCGACAGCTCCTCCTCTGATCTCTCTGCACTTGACAGCAAGGGCGATAAGACAGCCGAGGGTATCGGAAATAAGATTCGTGAGCAGATTAAAAAGGGGTTTGCTCTGCTGAAAAAGCAGTTTGCAAACGTCAAAAAGTATTTCGACACAAATTTTGCTCCGATATTTGCGGAGATAGGCAAAAAATTCGCACCCGTTATAGAGGGCTTCAAGGATAATATGAGCAAGGCCTGGAGTGATATGGCAACTCTTGCCGAGCCGTTCAAAAACTATTTTACAAATAATCTGACTCCGGCGCTTCAGACAGCGTTTAAGTCAATAGGTACGATAGCTTCAGGGCTTGGAGATACGTTTAATCTTGTGTTCGGTCAGCTGTGGGATAACGTGATTTTCCCTTCGCTGAACACAATGATAACAACCGTGTTACCGTTGCTGACAGATCAGTGGACGGCGACCGCAGAGGTTATGACGACACTCTTTGAAACCGTCAAGACAATATTCAACGAGGTTTTTGTAACCGGTGTTATGCCGATACTGACAACCTTGCAGGGCGTATGGAGCGATTTGTGGATAACCTCGGCAAAGCTATGGTCGCAGTATGGCGAACCGATGATGGAAGCTATTCAGTCTCTTATAACTTCAGTCGGTGATACAGTGCTGACGGTCTATAAAGAGTGGATACAGCCCGTTATACAGTGGGTATGTGACCTTATAAAATCCCTGTGGGACAAAGCAATAAAGCCTGTCTATGTAAAGGTCGTTGCCGTTGTCGCAAAAATCGTGGATTGCGTAAAAGCAGTATGGAATTTTCTAAAGCCGTTTGTCGATTGGTTCGTGAAAACGTTGGGGCCCACGATAAAAAATGTACTGGCGGCGGTCAAAGGCGTTTTTGACACTGTATTTACCGCTATCGGCGATATAATCGGCGGTATTATTAAGACCTTCGGCGGACTGATAGACTTTATAACAGGTGTATTTTCAGGAGACTGGAATAAGGCTTGGCAGGGAATATGCAACTTTTTCAGCGGTATCTGGAACACAATCTGGGGCGTGATCAAAGGAGTTATCAATCTGATAATCGACGGTATTAATATGCTCTGGACGGGTATCTACACTGTAGTAAAGGGTATAGTTGACGCTATCGGCGGTGTGGCAGGCGCAATAGGCGATTTGTTCGGTCAGGACTGGCATTTCTCAATGCCTGAAAACCCTCCGCTGATACCTAAACTTGCAAAGGGCGGTCTTGCGTATGCGCCTACGCTTGCAATGGTCGGTGATAACCGTAATGCAGGAACAGACCCAGAGGTAATTGCGCCTCTGTCAAAGCTCAAGGACATAATCGGCGAAGGCGGAGATATGACGGAAGTCGTACTTCTGCTCCGTGAGATACTGGAGTTTCTGAAAGGTCTTAATCTTATCGCTAAGGGTGAGGTTGACGGTAAAACGCTTTACCGGTTGATAGTACGTCTGAACAAGGAGAATACATACAGAACGGGGGTAAATGCACTTGGCTAAAAATCTGATATGGGTTAAGGGTGTTCTGCTCCCGCCGCCCGATATTGACGGCTATAATGCCACACGATGTAAGACGTGGGAACCAAACACCGGCAGAAATGCCGCAGGAACAACCGTCGGAAGCATACTTTGCTGGAAATACAAGATAGAGCTTAAATGGTCTTTTCTCACAGAAGCGCAGGTGAAGAGCCTGCGTAATCTGTTTGAGAACAAACCCGATTATTTTGCCGTAAAATTCGACTATGACGGCGAATATAAGGAGATAACCGCATACAGTACAGATCTTACCGCCGCAGGTAAGCTGTATGCAGGAAGCGGCTATTATTACAAGAGTGTGTCAATAAATCTGATAGAAAGGTAGGTGATAGCTTGTATACAAATGTTTCGGATGATTTTCTGTCAGCCGTTAATGGTGCTGAGCCTGTCTACTGCTGCAAGCTGGATTTCGGTAATAATGTAACGGTGAACGATCTGTTCAGCGTAAGCTATTCGGGCGGATCGTGCAGTGAGAGCATAGTGCCGGGCGGAACTGTCATAGCAAACGCAAAAGTCGAGCTGTCGGCACTTCCTGCGACGGTCAGAAAGGGAAGCGCTTGCACGTTGTATTTTGGCGTGAACGGCGAATACGCACCGCAGGGAGTGCTTACGGTAAAGAAAATCGAGAAAAGCGGAGAACGGTTGTCGGTAACGCTTGAGGATAACATGGCAAAGACGGAAAAAGGCTATTTTTCTCGCCTGTCGTATCCGTCCACAACGCTGAAAATGCTGTCTGAGATAGTGACAAAGTGCGGCGTTGCCTTTAATACTTCGGGGCTTACGGCGGTAACGATAAAGGACAAGCCTAAGGGCTATACCTGCCGTGAAATAATCGGATATATCGCAGGGCTGTACGGCAAATTCGCCATTTGTGACCGTACCGGCAAGATAGCGTTCAAGTGGTTTGATACTACGGCGGTGCAATTGTCCGATTTTTGCTATGATACACCCACAGTTGCTACCGACGATATTACAGTCGGACGTGTGGTGTGCGGAGATTTTACAGCCGGCACAGGCACTGCGATAACATACGATTGCCTGTTTATGACTCAAAATCAGCTGAACACGGTGCAGAAGTCATTAAACGGATTTAAATACCGCACGGGTGAAATTCTGTTAAGGCTTGGCAATATGCTGATAGATGCGTGGGATATGATGAGCATAACCTACGGCGGAGAAACTGTGAAAATTCCTGCCGCAAATATTTCTGTGACGTATAACGGCGGCCTGTCTATGACAATAGAAGCGCCCGCCACAGAACAATCTGCGGACAGCGGCGAAAGCTATAAGTCTCCTGCACAGAAGCAGGCGGAACGAATAACCGCAGATATAATCAGCGCAAAGCAAGCGTTGCTTGAAAAAGCGGATATTGCAGAGCTTAATGCACAGATTGCAAACCTCGAAAACATCTATGCCGCAAAGGCTGATATTACCGAGCTTTCCGCACAGATAGCCACGATTGACAATCTGACGGCTAAGAAAGCAGATGTTGAACAGCTGTATGCAAAGAAAGCGGATATAGATGAGCTTGTGGCCGATACGGCAACACTTAAATCACTGAAATCCGATGTTGCAAACATAGATGTTCTGCTGTCAGGCAAAGCCGGCACGGGTGAACTGACATCTATAAAGCTGACTGCCGAAAATGCGGAAATAGCGACTGCGCTGATAAAGGACCTTACAGCCGCAAACTTCCGGTCAAAGACCATCGAAACCGATGATTTTACGATAAAATCAAGCAGCGGAAAATTGCAGATAGTCGGAAACACAATACAGATCAAGGATGTAAATAATACCGTCCGTGTCCAGATAGGCGAGGACGGTAAATCCGACTATGGCATTTACGTTACCGATGCAAACGGAAAGATAATGTTTACTTCTTATGACGGACTTCACGAAGACGGCATAAAGAGCGGCATTATCAAAAATGATATGGTAGCTGATGATGCACATATCAGCGGCAGTAAGCTGGATATATTGAGCGTTATTGACGGTATCAATGCCGACAACAGCACCTATCTTAATACAAGTAAGGTCGTCATAGACGGAACATCTCAGACGATAAATGCAAAATTCACGGAGCTGACTGCAAGCATAGGCAGTATCGGCACTCGTACTTCCGCTCTTGAAAGCAACCTGTCGGGCTTTCGGACAACAGTGTCGGAAATATACGCCACAAAGTCAGCGGTTGACAGTATACAGATAGGTGGAAGAAATCTGCTGTATGACAGCACGGGGAACATCAAAAACGGCTGGAGCGGTAACACTATAATAACGGTTGATGGCGGAATATCAGGAAATAGCCTTGCAATATCCAGAACCGGCTATTCCGGCAATGCACGATATTTTGGCACGAACAAGAGGCACTTTCTGACAGATTTCGAGGTTGGCACAAGCTACACTCTGTCGGCATGGATAAAGGTCAGAAGCGATGTAGAGCTTGACGCAAGCGGGTATGTAATGGCACGATTTCGCTCGGCAGATGATAAAAAGCTGTATGCCCTGTCGCTGACGGTGAGCAGTCAGACAGAAAAAGACAAGTGGATTTACTACGAAAAGACGTGGACGATAAACGACAGCGACATAGCAAAACTCGAATGCGTTGCTCTTGCGCTTGATAAAAACGGCATGATCGAGGCTTGCAACATCAAGCTCGAAAAAGGCACTAAGGCTACAGACTGGTCGCCTGCGGTCGAAGAGGACACGGAGCGTATCGCAAGCCTTGAAGCAAGGGTTGCGGCACTTGAGGCTATGGCGGTATCGGGAGGTGAGGTATAATGTTGGATTTTGGAAAGTGGATAGTCGAGGTCGCTGTGAACGGCGTTAAGAGCGGCAGCTTTGACAGGGCTTGGGCG
>OJJP01000636.1_pt1 | contig 13187 bp, 8 predicted proteins | sample 1596261 | NCBI WGS metagenome assembly OJJP01 (sample SAMEA4350154, study PRJEB24818) | metagenome | biome: human; feature: gut; material: faeces | place: Denmark | collected 2013-09
TGTGCGTCGCTTCGTAACCCTCTACCAACAGTTTCCGTGCTTCATTGTGCAGCATTTCTATCATCTTCTATGCCTATTATACACCTGCTGTAAAGGGGTGACCGCTTTTGTGAGAAGTGCTATAAATAAACCATCTATCTGCCGCACGACGGCAAAAGAAAAAAAGCCGTCGTACAGCAGCCTATCAATACGTCTATTTGAAACGGCGGCTCAATTTTCAGAGCCGCCGTTTCTCTTTGGATATTCAGTAACCCCACGGCGGCCCATAGGAGGGTGTCGCCGTGTCCATCTTACTTTCTCACAATTCCCATGACCTTCACCAGCTAAAAAAAGCGTAGCTCCCCCTCCGGGACAGTCTGGCTATGAAGGTACAATATATCAGTACAATTATGATAATGTAATTTCATGCGTCTGCATAGTGTCTTGCTGTGCGGGCGCATTTCTTTTGCTTTGCCCCGGGCCAACTTGGCCCGAAGTCCAACCCCGGTGTCGCTCTCCGCCGCCCTCCGCTTCGGTCGCTCGTCAACCAACAACCGAAACGGAGGTCAATATGGCTATTATCAATTTGCGGGACTATTACCCATTCTATACATCAGATTGCTTCATGGAAGTATCGGAAGAAGTTGCAGAAATGTTCAAAGAGTTTGATCGTAAAGAGGCTGCCTACCGGCTGCGTACATACCGCCACAAAGCCTACTATTCCCTTGATCGGGATGACGGGCTGGAGCATGAAGCTGTCTTTGTCGCCTTATCTCCCCATGAACTGTATGAGCGGAAAGTGACCATGCAGGAGCTTCATGCGGCGATTGCCAGTCTGCCGAACAAACAGGCAAAACGGATTTACGCTCATTTCATTCTCGGCATGACCAAACAGGATATTGCCCGGGCAGAGGGCGTCCATGAAAAAGTGGTTCGTGTCGCAATCGAGCGAGGTCTGCGGCACTTAGAAAAAATTTTGAAAAATTCTTTGTAAGGCGTACCGATTTAGGCCGGAAAATGAAATGGCTTATGAGAGGCAAAACACTTCGGGTCACAATGGCCCGAGGTTCAGACAAGCCTCATGCAGATTGAAAATTGAATAAAAAGACACCCGGATACGAAGGGAAACGCGCTGTGTGACAGACCCGCCATGACCTCGGATTTCAGAGAATACAGTCTTTGTAAAACTGAGCGAGCGAACAGGTCCATGCCATAGGTGGGGCAAGGCTGGCTCCACCGGAACAGGCGCAGAACCCGGATACTTGCGTTTAGTCACAGTCCGAGCGTTGAAGCGGCCTTGTAAGCCGTGAGCCGTCGCAGGCAATGAGAACGCCTTGCCATCAGAATGGGGAGAGTTGAAATACTATGGGGCATGAAGCCTATGCCCGTCCGGTGTGTCTGAAATGAAGTGAAAACCTATGGGGAGCCCCCGGCAATGCTGTCTGATGATAGGCCAACCAATCCGGCGTGGCTCCCCATCTTTTCAAAAAAAGGAGCACTTTATGGGAAATGCGTTTGGAATGATCCCCGGCTTGGAACCGGACGAATGGAGCAATGACGCCTGCCGTGGTTATGTCATTATGGCAATGGAGGACTGCGGATTTTCAAAGAAGGATATACGGCGTGTTGTGGGGCAGCTTTATGAAGTATTTGACCTCAACAGCGTGGAGGACGCCAAAGAAAAGTACCATTCCAGTCCTTACTGACCTCGGGTCACATCGACCCGAAGTGGAGAAAGCTCAAAGGGCGGCACCTGCTGGGTGCCGTCTTTTGACATTTCCCCACGGGACAAGTGGGAAAGGCAGGCATATACACGCACTTTCGCAAAGGAGGTTTTCAATGACGCAAGCTGTCACTTATGAACGAGAAACAAAGTCTGTCGCATTTCAAGGGAAGATCATTGTGCTGGAAAGCCTCACGCCGGTACTTCCCCCGAAGGAGAAAGCACAGCGCAAAAAAGAAATTGAGCGTTGTCTTTATGAGGTGTTCCGCAAATATGGAGACAGATTTCCCTAATCATTCGCAACATTGTTGTCCGGGGCTGCTGATGGTATAATATAGTTGTAAGGTTGGTAGCTCCATTCCAACAAGGAAAGGAGCCCAATATGGAATTTATCAGAGAAGATTGTATTTACGCAAGACAGTCAGTAGACCGCAAGGACAGTATCAGCATTGAAAGTCAGATCGACTTTTGCAAGTATGAATTGAAAGGTGGGAGCTGCCGGGTATTCAAGGACAAAGGCTATTCCGGTAAGAACACGGACAGGCCGGAGTTTCAAAAGCTGCTGGGCGAGATCCGCAAGGGAAAGGTTCGGCGGGTCATCGTGTACAAGCTGGACCGTATAAGCCGCTCTATTCTGGACTTTGCAACGATGATGGAGCTGTTTCAAGAGTACGATGTGGAGTTTGTATCATCCACAGAAAAGTTTGATACTTCGACCCCGATGGGCCGGGCCATGCTGAATATCTGCATTGTATTCGCCCAGCTTGAACGTGAGACAATTCAGAAGCGTGTCACAGACGCCTACTATTCCCGGTGCCTGAAAGGCTTCCACATGAGCGGGCAGGCACCATACGGTTATCAGTTAGAGCCTACTGTGGTAGAGGGTATCCGCACAAAGAAAATGGTTGCCGACCCCGTAGCCGCCGACCATGTTCGGCTGATGTTTGAAATGTACGCTGAACCGGAAACCTCTTTCGGAGATATTACCCGATACTTCGAGGAACATGATATAAAAATTTATGGCAAATCCATGTTCCGTACATTTCTTTCCCAGCTTTTAAGAAACCCCGTTTATGCACAGGCCGACTTGGAGCTGTACGAATTTTTCAAGAGTCAGGGTGCAGCGATTGTCAATGACGCTTCTGACTTTGCCGGAACAAACGGCTGCTATCTCTATCAGGGGCGGGATGTGAAGGAGGACAAAGACAGGTGCTTAAAAGACCAGATACTTGTTATCGCTCCCCACGAAGCACTCATTTCCTCTGACACATGGCTGAAATGCCGCAAAAAACTTATGGCAAATACCACTTTCCAGCAGGGACGGAAACCGAAAAATACTTGGCTGGCCGGAAAAATCAAATGCGGGCATTGTGGGTATGCTCTGAAAGCCACCCATGTACCAAACAGCACCGGCTATTTTCGCTGTACCAAACGGACGGAAAACAAAGGCTGTCCGGGCTGCGGGAAAATCCGCAAAGAAGAATTTGAGCAATTCATTTTCTCGGCCATGCAGGAAAAGTTCAAAGATTTTCAGATACTCCACGGCAGAGAGGAAAAAGTCAATCCGAAACTGACCGCCTATCAAGTGGAACTGGCACAGGTGGAGGCAGAAATTGAAAAGCTGCTGGACACGCTGACCGGAGCCAATGCGACCTTGCTTGCCTACGCCAACAAAAAAATTGAAGAACTGGACACCCGACGCCAGACCATTTCAAAGGCAATCGCTGAATTGAGCGTTGAAACCATATCTCCCCAGCAGATAAAGAAGTTATCCTATTATCTCGACAACTGGGACAGCATAGATTTTGACGACAAAAGAAAAGCCGCCGATGGTTTGATCTCTACGATCAAGGCCACCAGCGACCGTGTTCAGATAGAGTGGAAAATCTGACATTTCTGCTCTATCGCCCCTCATTTCTATTTTATCTCGTTTGTACCCCTTGTACACCGATGTTTTCAAGGGTATTTGCTCCTTCTCAATCTGCGCAAGCACGTCCTGAATCACCAATTTGTTGATGCCTTTTGCGAAGCCGACAAGCAGCTGAACATCGGCAAGTGAATAGATTTCTTTTCGGAGCATATCGTCCAGAATGAAGCAGAATAGTTCCATTTCTTGCACAATTGAGAACAAAACGCAAGCTTGAAAAACAGAAAGCTCGCAGTGAGCAAGTGAGAACACGCAGTTTCTTCGGGCACTTATAGGAAGGCGCTGGATTTTCCGAATAACACGCGCCGATAAGGTCGTCTGCGTAGAAAAGCACAAAATTGCCGGCAACAGTTTCATCAGCTTTTTATGTTTTTGAGCATGTTGTAGATATTCAAACAAGACTTTTTCTTCCAGTATGCCATGAAAATTCTGAAAGAAAAAGTCGTCTTGATTGTTCATATACTGTGCATATATTTTCTGCCGAACAGATTGATTTTGTTGCAGTTCTAGTGCAAGCTTATTAATATCCATGTTCACTTCTCCTTTGGTTATACATTATTTATAATATTTGTGAATACCGTCGGCGATTTGCACTATATTCTGTTTAACAAACTTCTTTCCTGCTCTATCTAATTTCCCCACCAATATATTTCCCATATCATCAACACTGGCAATTTTTTCTGCCTTGTAGAATATATGAGCATGTGGAGCATGGCGGTTAGCTTCACCGCCCACAGACACTCTCGCGGAGTATCCATTATGGTCACCTGCGACAGTTTTTTGCACACATAGATTATGTACCAAAAAGCCATGGATTCCAACAAAGTAAGTATGGAACTCCTCAACCTCGAAGTTATAAACCGTAACAGGCTCGGAAAGTTCTTCCCATTCAACGGCTTCAACAAGCGCCGTGCCGCCGCTCAACAGTTTAAGCTGATAGCCGACCTTCAGGTCCTTAGCGAAAATCCAGCCCTGTCCCTGTACGAAAAAGGGATGTCCCGCCGTAGTGGTAATCGTTGCGCCACGAACCTGCACATGAACCAGTTCGTACTTTTCATTCCGGAAGAGTTGGACTACTCGCTTTAGCGTGCATTCGCCCGTGTCAGGGTTTTCTGCCCACACCAGCTGTCCCGGTACAATTTCTTCAATTGGTACAGCGCCGTTCTCCGTTTGAATCGGTGTACCAGCAACAAAGCAATTCGGACTGGTGAGACCACCCACAATAAAGCCGCCGATTGCGCCGCCAAGGAAACCATCCGCGGCACCATCAATCGCCGCTTCAAGAGCGCCGTCCCAGCTTCTCGTCGCGATTCGGCTTTCGATTGCGCCTGAAATGGCTCCGCCAATCGCGCCCGATACCGCGCCTTTCGCCGCACCAATCGCAGCGCCATAGGCAAAGCAAGCGACACCGCCTGTTGCAACCGTAGCAACTACTGCCGCGCCAACAATCAGCGCCGCGCCAATCGCCACTTTCGCCCAGTTCGGCAGCGACCACGAACCCGCTTCATCTCGACGGTTCACCGGGTCGTTCATGCAGTAGTTGAACAGCTGGTAGCCATTGATGTCGCCATCAGCACCCAGCGCTTCCACATCATCCGCATTGATGAATCGGCTCAGCTTCGGGTTGTAATATCTGCTGCGCAGATAGTAGAGACCCGTTTCCTCGTCGTAGATGTAGCCGCGATACCTGAAGGGATTCAGCGCACCCAGCGTCTCCGCTAATGCACCTCCTGTACTGATTGGCTGACCCCAAGCATCGTACTGATATTTTACCACCAACTGCCCTTCGCTGTCAACCATGCCGACAACATCATCCTGCTGGTTATACAGGTATGCATACGCAGTGCCGTTGTAAATCGCAATTGCAGGCTTGTTCTGCGCATCATAGAAGAAATGCAGGTTTTCATCGCCGCGAATAAGGTGAACCAGATTGCGGCCGTGCATGATGTACTTCGTCGTACCGGTGGAAGTCGCCGTTTTCTGAACACGAAGACCATCCGCGTTATATGCAAAGGCGACCTCTTCGCCGCTCTTCTGCATTCCCCGGATCTGCCGCCCCTGTGCCCATTTGTACTGCCAAGTGCCATCCGACAGCGGATTGCCAATCTCATCATAAGTAATGTTTACGCCATTGAGCGCCGTCAGCTTATCCTTCCAGTTCGCATCCGTATAGGCGAACGTGTCGCACTTGACAGCCGCACCGACGCTGCCGGTCGTGTACGCATACGCCGTTTTCTGCTGAATATTGCCGCCATGGTCATAGGCAAACACCCACGTCGTACCCGCAGTGCCAGCCGTCGTATCATACGGGTCGTTCACCCGAATCAGCTGCCCCAGCAGGTCATACACATAGGTAATTTCCTGCTGACCGTCGCTGATGCCCGTGATATTGCCCGTTTCATCATATGTATAGGTCAGTTCAGTCCCCGCCTGCGTCATCGTGCGAACGAGCGGCGTCGTGCTGTTGCTGCCATATGCACCATCCAAATAGGTGTACGCCGTTGTCACAGCCGTTCCGCCTGCATTTGCGCTGCGTTCACTTACTCGGCCGAGTCCATCATAAGTATACGTCACCGTTTGGTTGTCCCCGAACGTCATCAGCGTCGGACGGTTTTCTTCATCGTGCGTAAAAGTGGTTGTGTATTTTTCTCGGTTCTCTCCGACCTGTTCCTTGAAGGTCTTTACATTATCATACGCATCATAGACCAGTTCGCCCGTATACGCATGCTTGTCGCCTTCAAGCACTGTCTTTCGGCGCGGACGATTGGCAGCATCGTATTCACTCAGCACCGAAACGTCGCGCGCGCAATCCTTCACTCGTGCAACTTCGCCGTTTGCGCCGTAGGTATACTGGAAGCGGTCATCCGTATCGTCATCATAGCGCATACCAACAATGCGCTTAAAGTCATCATATGTGTAGCATACCTGTCCACGGTTGCCATAGGTGACGCTTTCCGTCATGCCATCCGCCTGATAAGCCGTTTCGACCAGCGTTTGTGTGCCAACCTTCACGGATTCAAGCCGTCCGACTGCATCATATGCAAGCGTATAGGCAACATCTTCCGAAGCATTATCGGACGTATTGTGTTTCACCTGCGTCAGCTTATCCTTGGTATACGCAAACGTATTGGTGTATTCGCGCCCGTCTGCCGTCGTCGAAGCCTTCGTTACCCTGCGATTGCGATCATAAGTATAGTGCAGCACCTGTCCGCGGGCATCCGTAACTGATTGCAGCGTATCCAGCTCATCATCCGTCTGCCGAGTTTCTGCCATGCCGCGGGCATCTATCTGCTGCTTTACATGATTGCCCTGCTCATCATAGACCGTCGTGGTCTGCATGAACGCCATGCCATCGCTTGTTTTCGTGGTCAGCTGATTGCCATAAGCATCATAGGTATACTCGCTGACTGTCCCCAGTGGGCTGGTAGACTTGCGCAGCAGATGTTTCTTCTTTTCATCATCACTTTCGCCCCATTCCATCACGGTTTTCACCGCAGCAGAACGACCCGGCTGAAAGTACGTCAGGATATTGTCGAACGCATCATAGGTTGCGCCATCCTGCAAGCTGGCTGCATTTTTCGCGGAAAGTACATTGCCCCTGCTGTCATACGCATACGTTTGGCCAAATTCTTCCTTATGCAGGAACAAGCCGCCAAATTCAGCATAGTTGATGTTGCGCTCGTAGTCCACGTTGAAGCGAATGGATGTATAGTCGCACGGTGCAACCACCGGGCCGGCAGCAAACTGCCAATCCGTCCATTCCTCGCTCCATTCGATCGAGGACGTATTCACGCGCGTGGACGATGTGCCTGCTTTCAAGAACGCCACACGGATGTTATAGCGGAAGTCCTCCCCCTTGCGCGGCTTGGAGAAGTTCAGCGACCACCCGCCTGCTACAAACACGTCGCCCTTGCTGCCGCTGAGCGGAATATCCTGATAGATGCCCGCATACTTGGTACGCCCAGTACCATACAAGCGCATCGTATTTGCAGAAAGTCCTTCCGGCTTGGTGCCTGTGCAATCGGCATACACCATATCTTCATTGGTATTGGAGCTGTTTTTGCTCCAGCCTGTGGGATGTGCGCCGCAATTAAACGTAAAGTCACCATTCGTCAGCATATTGTAGCGATTGGCGACTTCGCCCGCTTCCAGCTGCGCACAGTCAAACCAGACCGTTCCTGCGCCCCCGCCCGCCATCAAGCGAACAGTTGCACTGTCGCTGGTGCTGTCTGCCGGAAGCGAGAAACTCACACTCATGCGTCCCCATTCGCCCTTGCTGCACTGCGGCAAACTATCCACCGCAACCTCATTGCCGTCGCTGTTTTTGTAGGTAACACGCAGCTGCGCCACGGTATCCGCAAGCGTCTGAAAGAATGCAGAAAGCGTATAGGCTTTTCCCTTCGGCAGCGTCACATCTTGGCGGGCCGTCATCCAGCCTGTCTGATTCGTCTTGACCATTTTCAGCGACTTCGTGCCCATGTAGTGCGCATCCGTCGCATAGCTATATGTGCCAGTCCCATCTAGGCTCTCATTCGTCCAGATGCCTGCCGTCTGCATGTTGTGACCATTCAGGAAGTTCACCACGCTGCGCTGCATCTTGGAAATCGTTTCCGGATGGTTAATCGGATTGCTGTCCGTGTATTTCGCAAAGCAGGCATATCCCAGCTGGTCATTCACAGAGATGCAGTTGCCGTAATCATTGAAATGATAGAACAGCTTCTTGCCGCTCAGGTTGTCCGTGACTACCGTCAGGCAATCCTTATACGCATAGGTACGGTCATACGCACACACATCGCCGCCAGTCATGCGAACGCGCTTCACGCGGAAGGGCTCACGGGTCGTGTAATACTCATATGTCACTTTGACGCCGTCGCAGTTGACTGCGGACGTCAGAAGTCCGCGGTCATCATAGGTATAATACAAATCTTCTGTGCCGGACTCACCAGCCAGTTCCCACACATGCGTCAGGTGATTCACTGCATCATACTCAAATCCGCAGGTGCCCTGTTCCCCATAGCCGGGAGTGTAAATCGTGCTGACGCGGTTGTTTTCATTCGCGAAAACCGTATTTCTGCCGATGCCGTCCTGCACATTGCTGACAATGCAGCCCGAAGCCGTAATGCGCATCGTATTGCCGCAGGAATCCGCGATTGTTTTGAGCATCCCGACGTGTTCGTAGTCGCCCGCAAACTCCTCCGTCGGCAGGTCAAACGTCATGCTGTTATGATCCCGGTCAACAATCACAGCTGTGCTGTCTGTAAAGCTCAGCTTCATTCCCAGACCCGATTGATCCTGCCATTCGCCGGATGTCTGCTGAAAATGGTGCCGCGTCCCATCGCCGTCCATATAGACATAGAACGTTGTGCTGCCATCCGAGTCCGTCAGCGTTTCCTTGTGCAGCGTCTGCTGGATGTTCATTTTCCAGCCTGCGCCTGCCCCGAACGCATCCACCTGACGGTAGCACGAATTGTAGACGTGGCTGACCGATACCGGCATCCGGTTTCCGCTGCTGGACGTGTCCTGCCGTTCAAAGATCAGATTGCCATTGTAGAGGCTGACATGACCAACGCCCGCGCGCCCAACATCCTGATCTTCATAGACCAGATAGTCTTCCAAGCCTGCCAGAGAGACGTAGTTAATCGTCACATACGGCTGATAATACGCATGGTCGCTGGTGTAAAGCGTAATGTAGGTGCTCGTGTTCGCTTCCAGCGCGAAACCGTAGTTTTCGCCGCCGTACCACTTGCGAACCAAGTTGGAAATATCATAGTTATACCATGTGCTGTTCGCCTCCATGTACTGATAATCCAGCGTTTTGTCGTTCAGCGCCGGGGCGTTGTTGTAGGTGATGGTCTGGCTGTTCCATTCCCCCAGCACTTCTTTCAGGTAGACGGAGGCCTTCGTTGTCGGTGCCGTTTTCGTTTTGACATTGAAAATCGCTTTCGTGATGTAATACGACGAATCAATTTCCGGCAGTCCCGACGGAAGGAACTTATACTATTTCCAAATGAGAATGCACCAAGATGCGCCGCGAATTTTTCACGCTGTCTAACGCGAATGGAACGCAGCGTAGCAGCGCTACGCTAAGTGGAATGAGCGGACGACAGCGTGGAAAAGGCGCAAGCAGATGGTGCAGGCGAATGCAGGAAATAGTATCAATAAACGAGCGGCTGGTTCCCCAATTGCCTCTGTTGTACGACACCGTCATCCCCGTTGCGCCGTAGCTCTTACCTCATCCGCCTTTTTGCTGCTCACAAAGTTGTCTTCCATTGCGCTGGAATGGTTCTTCGTGATGACCGCCGGATCCAGCACAACCGGGAATTTCGCCTTTTGCAGCCATTTTTCGTCCGGCGTGTACGTCACGCGCCATGTAAACGGCTCAACCGTCGCCGCCATGTCCACCTGCACGCCGCCGATTTCGTCCTCCGCTTCGGCAGATTGCAGGAACGGCCGCGGCAGCAGAAATGCCGTTCTGCCATCCGCTGCTGTCACTTGAATCGAATCGTCCGCCTGCTTTTCCGCCCGCATTTCCGGCGTAAAGAGCAGGAACGACAGCTTCCGCACGCTTTCCGGCGTTTTGAACGTAAAGGACTCCTTAAACCACAGTGCCTGAACTGCGCAGTTCAGATTCACATCCGGGAAAATGTCCTCATACACCACTTCCCCGTCCAGCTGCGCCAGCACCGCGCGGCGGCGGTCGCGTTCGCCCTCCTGCGGACACGCAAAGTCCACAACCTTCGGCTGAACTTCCTGCGCTCCATCCAGCTTCCAGCCGAGGTAGCAGTCATCCTCATTGCGCAGCAGAACCATCGCTGCGTCCTGCGCGCCATGAAATTCAACCTTCAGTTCATCGTTGTTGCGATTCGTGAGATACACGCCGCCCGCCGAATCCTGAATCGTCATCAGTGTGTTGTCGATTTCTTCCAGCTTTCCGCTGTTCTTGTCTCGGAAATGCACCGCTTCCGGGTACATCACCGCCTGATAAAGCCCGCGCCCAAGGAAAACACCTTGCTCGTGCGCGTTCGGCGTTCGTATTCTTCCTGCCCCGGCATCCGGTTCATCTCGTCCAGCGTAACGGGGCGTGCATATTTGTGCGGCTGATTTTCCGCCGCATTGTAATTCATGTGTTTCATTGTACTCCTTTTGAATATTTATTGAAATTAATCGTTTGTTATTTTGTGAGTGCATCCAGTCGGTTCTGAATGTCCTCGATTCCCTCCGCGATGTTTGTGCTAAGGCTGTCAATCATCGCCTGATATTTTTCTTCCCGCGCTGCATTTTCTTTCAGCATTCGGAAAAAAAGATAAATATAAAGCGCCGCCCAAATTCCTTGCTGCAGCGCCGCTTCCATGATGGTCTGAATAGTCGCTTCCATGGCGTCCCTCCTTTCTCTCGCCGTAAAAAAGCGTACAAAAAAAGCGCCATGGGTTTGCGTGACGCTTTTCGGCACAAGAAAAGCCACTCGGTCTCCCGAACGGCTCTGCTGTACCTTGGTAGAGTATGAAATTGAAAGGTTACTTTTGATGACGACGTGCTGTTCTTTGCGCCGAACGGCGGTCATACCTGCTGAGAGCAGGGAGTGACCGCCGTTTCGGTGTGCGCAGTATCATTAGCAATCGGAATGTTTTGCCAGCAATGACGCATTTGTATGTTAAGGGCGTATTTGTTTCATATCTCCTGTCTTTAAATTCAGTAATGAAACTTCCTGCGTTTTACCATCGCTCAGCATAGCTGCATAGTGTTCAAATAGATAAACATTTGATGTCGTGACAATCTCATACGTCCTAATTTGCGAAGCAATGTTAGGTTCCTCAATATCCATCACATTCAAAATTTGTGAAGAGTTCTGGCGCTTATACCAAATTATATGATACTTATTTTTACTGATTCCCTCATAGCCATCGACCTGATAAATCACTTTTCCATTAAGAAAAACAGTCAAATTATATGATCCAGGAATCATTTCCGTCCAGTACGCATTATTGCAGATGTCCACATAATTAGAACTGCAAAAATTAATCTCATGAATTTCCGCACTTGCGAAGTCAAAGTAACTCCACATATTATCTGCATTTTTAAGCGATACACCATCTTCTCCAATTCGAAGTAGTGTGTAGTCTAAAAATTCCGGTCTTGAAAAAATTTGTTTATCTATCGAATAGCACCACAGCCCAGCATGTTGCTCTGTGGTATATCCATCAAACACAATCAGAATATTCCCATTCCCAGCTGCTTTAATGTCATAGACAATTTCATTGCTTAGTATTCTTCTCTGTTTGCCGGTTGCCAAATCAATTTCAAATAAATCTGCATTAGGACCCAATTTATGTTTCACAGTATAGTATAAGCACCCATTACCCGCTATCATTGAGCGAACTTCTGAGTTCCATAGTTTTGATATTTTTTTCATTTTTCCTTCTTTTGTGAAACTATAAATGTACGAGACTGCATTATTTCCTTTAATCAAAAAAAATACCGTCTCAGTTATTTTATCGTATGTACAATAGAATGCATTACCTGAATCAATTTTTTGCTGTTGAGCTACACCATGCATTTCGGCAAAAGCACTATTGCTCTTATACACACTAAGAGAAACTATCAAAGCTAAGCATACGCACAAACATTTGCGAATCACTTTCATCCCATCCTTTCATAATTATCTATGCTTGGCGAAATTATCAATGGAGTCAATAATCATTTTTTCAATACCCTCAGGTGCATAATGACTATAGTCTGTAACAGTTTCTCGTGACATACTACTAATTAAGTACCTCGCATCATTCGGAACGATGGCGCTTGCAATGTTTTCAAAGCTTTCCTGATAGTATGCGCTAAAACTAGCAGCCAGAACATAGCTCGAAACTTGCATACAGTTGTATGCCAAAACTTGATATTGTTCTCCTTCCAAGCTTCCTTCTTCTAATATACGCTTTGCACGCAAATACGATGGTGTTGTATTACACCTAAACAAGGTTGCGGTTTCATAAAAATTATCATATATATACTCTTGATTTTCTATCGGTGTACTTTCATCCACAAGGGTTGTACTAAGAATAATATTAAATGCAGCTAAGTCAAGCCGTCCCGAAGAATCAAACGGAACAGATTCAATTTCAATTAGCTGAATTTTTGCTTTCGAAGCTATTCCACCGCTCTGAGACCCCCAGAAAAAATAATACCATTTATGAGTTTGACTATCTTCAATTAACAAGGAAGTATGCCCAAAGCCATATACATTATCAATGTCAGTTAGCCAATATGCATCTGTTCCTTCTGAGTCTTCTATGCATATCGGTGTATTCTTTCCATATGCATACATATTCCCAGTCATTAACTTATTGCTCACAATTATTCCCTCGTCGGCAGACAAAAAGCGATTTTCTTCCACATTATAGTACCGACTTCTGAGATAGTACAGCCCCGTCTCCTCGTCAAACACATACCCGCGATACCTAAACGGCTGCACCTTGCCCAGCGTCTCCGCCAGTTCGCCGGTGCACCACAGCGGCGCGCCCCACGCATCGTAGCCGTAGCTGACAACAGTATTGCCATTCTCAT
>OJJP01000650.1_pt1 | contig 12949 bp, 13 predicted proteins | sample 1596261 | NCBI WGS metagenome assembly OJJP01 (sample SAMEA4350154, study PRJEB24818) | metagenome | biome: human; feature: gut; material: faeces | place: Denmark | collected 2013-09
GACATTCCTTCCGTATCTTTTACGCAGCGGTATTTTTCGATCAGTTTTTTCAATTCCGGTGATATTCTCATTTTAGCCATTTATTATTTCCTTCCTCTTTTCTACAGTATTTAAAGATACCCCAAGAAGCTAATTATAACAAGACGAACTCCAATTCACTGTTCCTTGCATTCTAAAACCTTAAATACCAGAAAACAGCTTTTTCAAAGTTGTTTTCAAAGTTGGCGTATAACATAGTATCGACGGAGCCGATTTTGAAACCACAATTATGATAGAATTTACAAGCTATAAGGTTATTGTCCTGGGTTTCAAGCATTAGTCCATGCAAGTTTTTATGCTTTGCCCATTCTATAGATATATTGATAAGCGCGCTGCCTATGCCTTGCCCCCTGAAATCCTTACATACGGCGATATCTTCTATATAAGCGTACCGGTTCCAATTTTTTCGCAGTTTAACTTTTCCGACGCATTTATCGTCTTGGTAGTAAAGATATATTATCTTATCAGTATTGTCAATATATTCAAGGCAATCTGCCTCCTCATCCTCTTCATCCTCTTCGTCTTGGTAGCTTTTTAAATATGGCGCTTCATAGAGTAATTCTGTAAAGGTCCAATTCTCGTTTTCATACCTCGGTATAATCTTACCTATCACCTCAAATGGTTCGCTGGGTTTAAAAGTCATCTGTGTGCATATGCACAGACTTTTCCAAATCTGATTCTTTTGCAACAGCAGATGCCGTTGTAGTTTTTCCTGTCCCCGGCGCACCTGTGATTACAATAATTCTACCTTGATTCATCTATATTTTACCTCCACAACTTCCGATTTGTCGTTCTGTTTAGTCCCCAAAGAACCTACTAAACCAGCTACGCTTTTGAACCGGTTCTGTCTCACGCTCCGGCTGATCGGCTCCGGACTTGCCGGAAAGAAGCTGCTGATGCATTGTCCCAGCATGGAGAGCCTGGGCCGCTGCCGCAGTCTGCTGTGCCGTCACCAACGCCGAGCTGACCTCCGCCAACCTTGCGTTCAGTTCCTCGATCTGCTTGTCCTTTACAGCAAGTTGCTCGCTTTTCCGGTCTAATTCTCCCTGCAGCATAGCAATCAAAGTGGTTTCGCAAGTTTCGCAACTTGCTTTCGCCTGTTGCGAAACTTGCTTTCGTTCAACACCTAAATAATGCTGATATATGGCGGTTTTTTGACTTTCGCTGATTGCGAAACTTCCTTTCGCATCTTTCGCAACATGGTTTCGCCTACACCATGCACGAACTGCCTGTTCCGACACGCCACATTCTATTGCAATTTCCGTTATTACACCCGCCAAATATCATCACCACTCTTTCATCCGGAGTTAATCTCAAAACAAATCGCTATGAGATCCCGTCCTTATCAATTTCAAAATCAAAGTCTGCCGAACAACTTTATAGACCAACAGCCAGTCCGGCTCGATGTGACATTCTCTCATGTCCTTATAATTTCTGGAATTAGTGAGAGCATGATCTCGATACGCCTCCGGCAACGGCTGCTCGTTACACAACAGCGTGATCACTTCCTCCAACTTCTTCGGATCGCAGCCTCTCTTGATCGCAAGCTTGTAATCTCGTTTGAACTGCCCCGAAAACTCCGGCTTAAGCATTCAGCGCCTCCATCAGATCTGCAACGCTATCAAACGGACCATACATATCCTCTCCCTTTTCTGCCGCCTCCATCGCCGCATAGGTAACAGCATTCGGCTCGTCAACCTTGACTTCAAAGGGAAGTCCATGACACCTAAGTGCCTGTCGATAAAAAATACCCGTTGCCGTACTCAAATCCATTCCGAGGGACTTAAAGAGAGCTGCCGCCTGTGCTTTCAGCTCCGGCTCCATTCTTATCGTCATATTTCCTTTAGCCATAATAGCACTCCTTTCCTCGTCATTTTTAGCTTGCACTAATATTATATTCAATATTCGTGACATTTGCAAGTGCATTGCAAATGTTTTTTTGCAACTTTTCTATGAACAGTGCTTTCTATATGCTAACACCGCAGCGTGTACATTTAGGGGGTGAAAAAGCCTTATTTCGCGCGGTTTTCAAGCCTCGTTTTCGGTGGGGTAATATAAAAACCCTTACCCGCCCCGAAAACGCCTTGTAGGGCGTTTCTGGGGCGTTTACAGCCCTTTCTTAAATTCCTCCACCAACAGATCGCTCAAAGCCTGTGATGGGCGTATTTTGACCGTTATATGCCCCTCCGGTACGGTGTCCCACCATTTGCGGATCGTTTTCGGATCAAGTCCGGTGTCCCTATGACAATCGGCCTTGCGTCCCTCTGGATGCTCCTGCCGCCACGCATAGACTTGCGCTTTCTTTTCTTCTGCCCCTTTTCTTCTCCATGTGCCGCCAGGATAATCCACTTCCTGCACCGCCCTTGCTCTTTTCAAATGCTCTTTCTGTGATCTACCATTCCTCTTGTTGCGCTCGATGCGAACATCGGTCAGAGCTTCAATATCGGAAATCGTGAAATTGTAATACTCCTTGTCGTAGGCTTCCAGCGCACTCCGTATATCTTCCTCGGTCAATGCGTTCTCATGCTTCACCATCTGCAGATCATCAAAAGCCTCTTTCATATCCTGCCGGAGCTGCTGCTTCGACACACCGCATTTGTAAGCATAGATAGCAAGGCACATCAAAAAGAAATACCGATGCCCGCCCTTTATCTCTCCGATCTGCCGCAGCCACCAATGGTAGAGCGCATACGGATCATCACCATGCACCTTTCCGGCAATATCCCACTTCTTGCGTCCTTTCTCGCCTCTCACAACAACACGCTCATACCACTCCGGATATGCCTCCCTCGCCTCAGCTCGTGTCATTTTGGATGGGCTGAAAGGCTTATTGACATCCACCCTGTTTTCTGGCTTTGCGTAGGCGTTCAGATAATCCAGCGTTACCCGTTCTCCGGTACGGAAAGCGACCAGCTCCGTCCCATGCTTGTCATTGATGCTGCCCACCATGCGGAAGCTCTGATTGATGGATTGATACTGGATCGCCTTGACCTGCGAAGTGCTGCCATACTCCCATAGCCGGAAAGTGAGGTCATATTTCAGACTTTTAAGCTGAATTTTTATATTCGGGTATAGGTCAATCGGCTGCTGGAAAACATAGTAGATATGCAGCCCTGTCCCCGACAGAACAAGGAAAGTCGGCATCGGCAACCGGCGCACTCGCTCCGGATCGCCGCCAAAGCGCAGAAAGAGGTTGCGCAGCTCGGCAAGACCTACGCCATCCAGATCGAAGATCAGAGCATACATCCGCTGGGCGTTCTCCAGCCTGTTCTCCTTTCTGCGATATGCAAGACCGCTGCACAAAGTAAGGCTGTTCCCCTCGACAAACTCCATGTAATCCTGTTCCCATGTGTCGTTATACATCTTCCTGCGCCGGAGCTTCTTATCCTCGCTCTGTTCGTCCCGATACAGATACACAGCGTTCGGATGGGAAAAATCCGTGTGCCGTTCTCCGGAGTTCTCATTGTCCGGAAACAGCTCTTTATAAAACTCATAGCCTCCGACCTCCGGATATTGTGCGCTCAAATACTCGTAGCAGCCTCGATAATTCTCGGTCATATTACCACCTCACAAAAGAAAAAGTACCAAAAAGAAAATCCGCTGCGGCGGGGATCGCCTGCGGGCGGGAAGGGGGAAAAGGGGGAGCAAAAGAGCGGCGGCTACGCCGCCTTAAAGAGAAAGTCACCTCCCCCTTTTCCCCCTCGCTGCGGGGCATTGAAAGTGCCGCCACTATGGAAAACCCGATGGGTTTACCACAGTGGCTTGGAAAACCTCTAACGAGGTTTACCACACTTCCAACACCCCTCCGCTCACCCCCCTTTTCCCCTCCGACTTTCTCCCTTTCAGAGAGAAAAAATATAGGTTGGGAGTACCCTTACAGGGGGCTTAGATTATCAATACAGCAATTCCCTATTTTCAGTTGTTATTATAGCCTGTCCGAAAGAGATTTTCAAGCCCTCCGGACAGGCTTCTTTTACAGCTCCATGCCGCCCATTCCTCGCTGGTGCTGCTGTTGCTCCTGCTGCTGTCCAATCTCCGGATCGGGCAGCAGCTCCCTCGCCTTTTCAAGCAGAGGACGCAGACGCTCCGGCAAGTGTTCTTCCAAGAAGTCCAGCATCCGACCGATGCCGTCCGTCAGACGCTCGGTGAAGCTGCGTTCCTCCTGCAGCTCGGATTGCAGATAATAGTTTTCATCGCGCAGCCTCCGGTTTTCCTGTTCAAGCCTCTGCTGCCGCTGCGCTTCTTCCAGCCGCTTCTTCATGGACGGCACCTGTGACCGCAGACGGGTGTTTTCCTCCGTCAGCTCCTGTACCTTGTGCCGATCCGTCACGCTGCGCAGTGCCATTTTCTTTAGCTGCTCGACCTGATCCACCGTCACGCCCTTTACTGCCCCTGTGAGCGTCTTTTCCGGCTGAATATCATGCAGGGGTGCATTTACCCTGTCAGCCTCCTTTAAGAGCCGCACAGTGCCTTTCAGAGCGTCCCGCTGCCGTTCCAGCTCAGCAACCTCCCGCTCTACTGCCGCTGTCTGCTGCTGCACCGCTTCCAGCCTCGCAGCCGCTTCCTTGAACTGCGGCAAGTCCATGTGCGGTCTGTTCGTGCCGAGAGAGATAATTTCAAAATCGTGCCGCTGGGCGATCTCCGTCAGAGCTTCTTTCTCCCGTTCCATCCACGCCGCCCATTCGGTCTGCTTTCTGCCGACACCGACAAACCCCTGCTGCTTCAATGCCTGTTTCATAGATACCCTTGTAGAAAGTCCTCTTGACTGCTCCGTTGCCACAGGGATAAAATCGACATGGAGATGGGGCGTTGCCTCGTCCATGTGCAGCACCATATTGAACACCCGCAGATGGGGGTTGCGTTCTGCAAAAGACTCCGCAAAATCTTTCAGAGCTGCCGCCGCCCGTTCTCCGTCCGGCGTACCGCACCCACAGTCGCTCATGTTGCCGATCTGGAAGATCGCTTCATGGAACAGCTTTTCCTGTTTACTCTGCCGGATATGCTCATAGTAGTCCGGTATCTTATCTCTCGTTTTGGTTTTCTTTGCGTTGTAGGCTGCGAGAGCTTCATCAAAGACCATATGATAGACCTGCTTCAGATCCTCGTTGCAGAAAACAATGTTCTGCTCCGTCCGGCTCCGGTCTACATTCGCCGCTGAGAAGCTGCGGTTGTTGTGCCGGATGCTCCCTGCACCTGTCATACCCGAAATCGTAACTCCCATAAAATCGCCCCCTTTCCGCTTATTCTTCCGTCCTCTATTTTATCATAAATTTCCGCTAAAAACAACCTCTTTGTTACTTTCTGGTGAGAAAGTAACGCAAAAGCACTTTCACACCGCCACCCCATCGGTGCAGCGGTGTGAAAGTGCTTTGCGCCCCTAAAGGGGAGGGGTTGCCGGAGCTGCTTCACTGCCGGCTCGTGCCTGCTGCTCTGCCAGCTCCGGAGGGGCGCTGCCCCTGCCGTCTGCGGACGGCTCCCCGACCTTCATCCCACCGATAAACTGGAAGTTGTCTAAAATAGTAAAGCCGTACCGCTTACTATTTTTTCTTTTACTGCTGAAACAGTATCTTTGATTGAATGCGTAGTCAGGGATTTACTCCCATCCTATCTTGAAGAATTGACCGAGACAGAGACCTCTGCTATGGTCAGAGAACACATTGAGCATTGTGCGGCCTGCCGCCAGCTTGAAGAGGATATGCGCAGGCAGGTTCCTATTGAAAAAGCGCCACAGCGTGCACTTAGATTTTTAAAGCGTGTTAAACGCACTCGCTTAATAGCGGCAATTCTTTCCGCACTTGTTGCCCTGTTTTGTATAGGGTGGCTCTATGATTTGGAGTTTCATTATGCCAATACAGAAGCCGGTAGGCTGGAAGCGGTATGTGACTATATTCCTTCACCGGAAGGCAACACTATTTCCGGTGTGGAAGCAGGAACTCCGGTTCGTGCAGTCTCGTGGCAAACAATAGACAATCACCTGCTGATCTTTTTCGCAGCTGATAACGAGGAAAATGTTCATGGTGTTATGCATCTTTACTCTGTTAATCCTGTTCAAATTTTATTCCTCCTCTGTGACTTCCATAAAAAGTATATCCTATGCGTTCTTAAGCTAGCTGCTGTTAGTGCTTCTCATTGCACCCTGGTTATAAAAGCCATACTCACAAACCTCTTCACCAAAACTCTTTACATCTCTAATATAGAACTCTATCTAGCGAACTTTTAGAAAAGATATAAAACATCAGAGTATGGACAGTTGCGGATGTACTTCAGAAAAGATTAGATGTCTAAAAAGCTTGTAGTTAAAGCTTTTTAGACATCTAAATCTAGGTACTAAAACAATTCATCCAGTAAAATATAATATTTTATTTTCTCCCAATCAGGCTTGATCCCCAGTAAGTCAAAAAATAGCTCGACATACTGTTCTTCCCCGATATCCTCCCTGATCGACCGGACGCAGAAGGCAATGTCATACCACTTGTCCGCCCTGCCGCTTCTCCCAAGATCAATAAAGCCACTTACTTTGCCATCTTTCACAAAGATGTTGCTGTCTCCCAGGTCGCCGTGGGAAAAGACAAGTTCCTCTTCGGGCTTTTCCGTCTTTAAAAAATCATACAGCTCGCGCGGATCTTTAAATGGAGTGTCTTCTTCCCAGTTTTCGCAATCCACATCGGCCAGATCGTTATTCAGTAAGTAATCCAATTCGGCTAAGCGGCTGTCTAAGCTATTCGTATAGGGACAATCCGATATGTCGATGGAGTGAAAGAGCCTGATGCACTCCGCATACAGCTCGATAATCTTTTCAGGGCTTTGTTCATCTTCATACTCTTCCGAGCAAAGGACGCCATCGGCCTCACTCATGAGCAGATTGCTCCAGCCATCATGCCGTTCAAAGTGCAGGACCTTTGGAACAGGCAGCTTTCCTTCCAGCCATAGCATCATGTCCTTTTCCCGTTCCACATCATAGGTGGTCCCTTTATACCGGCTGTCCGTCATTTTTAAATATAGGTTTTCATTTTCTCCCACCAGCTTATATACCTTAGCAGGAGACATTCCTTCCGTATCTTTTACGCAGCGGTATTTTTCGATCAGTTTTTTCAATTCCGGTGATATTCTCATTTTAGCCATTTATTATTTCCTTCCTCTTTTCTACAGTATTTAAAGATACCCCAAGATTTTCGGCTGCTTTACGAAGCGGCAATTCAGGATGATAGTTTTCAAATTCCGATTTGTCGCTTTGTTTCTTGACTAAAGTATATCACAAGAGTATGAACAAATCTACATCATTTCAGCCTGTCGGCGGCGTTGTTCTCTTTGGCATATTGCCGCGCTGCTCTCCGCCGTTCCTCGCTGTATGGGGCGGTCAGGCGGAAAGAGAAGCGTCCTTTCTCAATATCAAACTCCATGCAGCCCGTTTCCGGGTCTGCGTCCGTCTGCTGGCAGATTGCCGGATAACGGCGGCTGTATGCAAGCAGACGCTTCTTTAAGGCGGTGTTGTGGGTGCGGATATGGATAAGGGGGTCTTTCTCGTCAAACCAAATATCGGTGGTCTTTTCCTGCTTGGTAATCCCTGTTCTCATGCAAGCTCCTTTCTGCGCCCCTGTTACGCAATAGGGGCATTTTTCGGGTGTTTTCTCCGGCTCTTGACTTGGAGAAAACGGCGTTTTTGACGATAAAAACCGCCCGGACGGGGAATGGTTCGTCGGGGCGGCTGTTATCGCAAGATTTCTGTTTTTTCCGGCTCTTGACCGTTAAACATAGATTAACTCATGCATTACGATTTCCTCGGCTCTCGCCTTGCAGTTGTTCATCAAACCTACCCATTTCATCGGGTCGGCGGCTTTGAGGGCTTCGGTGGCTCCTGCTTCTCTGGCAAGGCGGGGCATGAGGTAGTCCAGCATATCCCGCGCCGCCCGGTCTGTTTCCGCAAGGTGGGGATATAGCTTCTCGCTGGCAACAAGGGCGGTATAAAGACGGTGGCGGTATTGTTCCAGATAGGCTTTCCGCAGCCGCCCATAGTGGCCGATATGGGGCTTCGGGGTAATAGGGCGGTTCCCATTGTCAATCAATCTTCTCATGCGGTTTGTTCTCCTTTCTCGTCCTGCTTCTTTTTGTGGTAGTTCTCCCGCCTTGCAGCAAGGAAGTTTTCATACCGGGCTTGGGCTTCGGGATTTCCGGCTGCGGCTTCCTCGTACATCTTCTGACGGGATTTCTTGGTAGCTTCACTATGGTATGCCCGCCGCCTTGCAAGCTCGGCGGCTGCGGCGGGGTCGGTTTCCGCTTGGGCTTTCAGTTCTTGGTAGGCGTTCTTCTTCCGGCTCCGGCTGGCTTCAAGGCGTTCCGTTTCCTCTGGCGTGAGTGGCTGACCTGCGTCCAGTGCGGCGGCAAGCTCTTTCAGCGTCCGGGGCTTGGGCGGCTGTGCCGCTTTCTGACGCTCATACCATGCCTTGTGCTGGCGGTTTTTCCTCTCCCGGTAGGCGGCAAGGCGTTCTGCTTCCTCCGGCGTGAGGTCGGCTCCGGCCTTTTGCAGCGCGGCAAGCTCCTTTAAGGATTTCGGCTTCGGGGGCTTGGGCGGTTCGGTGGCTTTCCGCTTCTCCCGCCATTCCTTTTGCCATGCCCGGTTATGGGCTAACCGCGCTTCATCTGCCGCCTGTTCCTCCGGGGTCAACAAGCCCGCTTTCTTCCTCGCGGTAAACTCCCGTTTCTCTGCCTTGCGCTTTTCTTCCCGCGCTTTGGCAAGCTCCTGTGAGTGGGCTTCCTTTGCGGCCTGTTCCTCCTGCTGGCGGCGTTGTTCCTCGGCTTCCATTGGGGTAACGATATGGGCGGGGACTTCAAACGCACCGATGAAGTTGAGGTAAATATCTATCCGCTGACGGCGGCTATTCCCGCGTCCCTCGCCCTCATGGACAACGACTTTTTCGATAAACTCGTTGAGCATGGGCGTTGTCAATTCGGAAAAATCAGTGTAGCGGCTCACAAGCTCGATAAACTTATCTGTTTTCAGCCTGTCGGCGTTCCAGCTCTCGATTGCTTCCTGCCATTGTGCGATAGCGGCTTCCAGCCCGGTCTGTTCCTCGTCGTATTCGGCAAGCAGACGGGTAAAGTGCCTATCGGGTATCTTGCCTGTGGCGTTGCCCTCGTATAGCTTCTTTACAAGGCCGTCCAGCTCCTTACACCGCCGCTGTGCCTTGCTCACTTTCTGCCGGTACTCCTTGACGGCGTTCTCTTGGTGCTGGTCGGACGCTTCCCGCACACGCTCGATAAACTCCGCTTCATTGTGCCGCACATACCAGATCACGCGCTGGATTGCGGCAAGAATGGCGGCTTCCATTTTTGCGGTGGGGATATAGTGCATGGTACAGTCGCGGGTAAGCTGGCGGTAGCTGGAACACACAAAAGCGTCGTCCAGATACTTGCCTTGCACAAGGCTGCTGCGGTGGGTCAGCTTCGCGCCGCAGTCGGCGCAGTAGAGAAGCCCGGTCAAGCGGTTTGGGGTGGTCTGCCGCTTGGGGGCGCGGCGTTTTGTCCCCATAAGCCGCTGGACGGTATTCCATGTTTCCTCGTCCACAATGGCGGGTATCTCCCCGTCAAAAATATACTGTTCCTCCGGCGCGGTCTTGCGGGTGCTTTTGGTCTTGTAGTTCTCGCAGACGGTTTTCCCTAAAACCTTGCGCCCCGTGTACTCCGGGCGTTTGAGGATATAGCTGATAGTTGTTGTTGACCATGCGTAGGGGTCTGTGTACTTCGCCGACCGGACGGGTGCGCCTATCCGCTTCCAATGCTCGGACGGGATAGGGATTTTCTCGGCGCGGAGTGCCCTTGCTATGCTGGCGATACTCTCCCCGGCAACAACGCTGTGGAAGATACGGCGCACAACGGCGGCGGCTTCCTCGTCGATTACCCATTCGCCCTTGTTCTCCTTGGACGCAAGGTAGCCATAGCTGACGCTGCCGGAGCAGCGCAAGCCCTTTTCCATTCTCGACTTGAAAACGGTCTTGATTTTCCGGCTGGTGTCGGCAACATACCACTCGTTTATCACATCTCGGAAAATGGACATTATATCAAAGCCGTTGGCGGTATCAAGGTTGTCATTTGCCGCAATAAAGCGTACATGGTACTCGTCAAAGGTGCGCTTCAAAAGCCCCACTTCGACAACATCACGGCCAATCCTGCTTTGGTCTTTGATAATGACCGTAGCCACATTTCCCGCCCGGATTTCTTCCAGCATAGCGTCCAGCCCCGGACGCTTGAAAGTCGTTCCCCGCACTCCGTCATCGGTGAAGTGCCGGATATTCGTAAAGCCGTTCTTTTGGGCGTAGTCCTCCAAAATGCGCTTTTGGTTTTCTATCGACACGCTTTCCCCGGCTCGCTCATCGTCATGGGAAAGACGCTCGTACAGGGCTGTGATTTTTCCCTTGTCCGGCTGTTTCTTCATGGGGTGTAACCTCCTTTCTTGAGGGTGCGCGCTCCCTTTATCCTTATTGTAAATTACCATTCGGGTCAGTACAGACATAGCTGACCTTTTCGGGCATCTGCATCAGATTGGGCTTTACGAAAAACCGTGTCTTGCCGCTGCCAGAGCCGCCGATCACAATGACGTTCTTGTTTCTGGCATACTTCGGATGCTTTGGTCTGCCGCTCATCATCAACCGTTCCGTCTGGGTGAGCAGCACATTATTCTCGAATACCGGGTCAATAAAAGGTTCAATGTCCTTGGCATTGCCCCACCGGGCAGAGCCGTATTCTTCACCCTTGCGGTACTTCTTGGCGTTCTTGCCCTTGCTGTACACAATGAGACGGACAGCCACCGCCCCAACAACGCCCACACACCGGTCAAACGGGTGCAGGCTGGGCAGCGGGCTTGCAAAGGCGGCGGAGATGCCGCTCGTTAGGTGCAGCAGCTTGGCCGAAGCATCCGCGCCCGCAGCCAGACGGTACGCCTGCCCGCATTTGGCGAACAGGTACACGAACAGCAGATACGGCAGATTCAGCACCAGCAGCTTTTTCAGTTCAGGCTTCATCGTTCCAGCCCCCTTTGCTTGATTTTTTCCTTCGCATGTTTCGGCTGCTGGGCGGCTTTCTGCTTGGCTGCTGCCAGCACCTTGCGGATAGAGGGCCGCTGCTCCTTGGAGAGCGTTTTGGCCGTGAACTCCCGGAACGCCTGTTCCAGATTGTCCGCATCCTTGGCCTTGAAGATCACGATGTAGTGGGGCGGCTGGGTGGTTTTGTCCTTGCGCAGGGTGAAGTCTACGCCGTACTTTTTGGCGCAGGGCTTGAACGCCCCGATGTTCGCTTCCGTGACTTCAATGTTGGTCAGAGCCGCGCCGTGGGCTTTCAGCTGTTTCAGGCTTTGCTTGCCGTGGTGCAGCTTTGGCCCCTTGGCCCGGTGCTGCAAATATTTTTTCAGGGCAGCTTGCAACGCTTGGGCGGTGAGCTTGCCCGTTTTCATGGACAGGGCAATGGTTTTCTGGGTGACTTCTTCCTGCAATATGAATCCCTCCTTGTTGCAGAAAATTCAGAGCGGCAGCTAGGGTGGAACCACCAGCCGCCGCAGGTAGGTAGTGCGCATAGGGTGACGCTCCTTTCGGTCAGGTGTTGGGTGGACGGCCCCAATCGGGCTGCGCCATATCGTGCGCCACAAGGGACGCATAGTAGCTGTTGATGGTGCTGGGGGCGTTGAACAGCATGGCCCGCAGGTATTGCTTGATGTTGCGGACTTTGGTGGTGTTGTCCCGCAGGCAGTCCATGACGAACTCGATGTGATGGCTGTCCAGCTTCAGGAACTTTGCCTTGACCAGCTCTGCCGGGTAATCGTCCCCGGCCACCCGGATGGACTTGCGGTTGGTGCAGACCGTTTCCAGCAGGATGTCCACGATCTCGTCCAGCTGCTCCCGGTCTATCCGGGGATTCTGGGTGAGGGTGTCATACTCGATGTTCTCCAAAATCAGGTCCCGGTAGATTTGATAGGCCGTTTCCTTTCGGTTTCCCGTCCATTCTGGCGGCGGTGCTGCTGCCTCGTCCTCGTCCAAAGGCAAGGGGTTTGGGGAATGGATAGGAATGGAATCGGTATTTTGTCTCTCTTTCTTTTGTTTTTCTGTAATTAGTTTATCTTTATTTAATTGCATTGGATTTTCCAACGTAGGGTTTTCCTGCGTGGGATTCTCCAACGTTGGATTTTCCAATGTAGGTGAAACCGATGCAGGAACGGGCTGCGGCAGCTCGAAGATCACATAGTCTGCACCGCGCAGCCGCCCTTTCTCGTCCCGTTCTCTGGAACGCTGGATGTAGCCTGCCTGTTCCAGTTCCCGGATGGCCTGCCGTATCGCGTCAATGCTTTCCCGGTTGATACGGGCCAGTCCTTGCAGGGTGTAGTCCCAATCTTCCGGCAGGGAGAGCATTTGGGAGAGTAAGCCTTTGGCTTTCAGGGACAAGTTCCTGTTCCGCAGGTGGTTGTTTGACATGACCGTGTAGCCGCTGTTCTTTTCTACCCGAAAAACTGCCATTTCACGGATGCCTCCTTTCGTTGCAAACAAAAAAAGCAGCGTCCATTTGCTCCCGGTGATGGGAGAAGTGAACGCTGCGCGTACTTGATAATTTTTAGGTTGTGTGGTATATAAAAGGCAACTGTTTTTTCAATACAGCCGCCCATCGGGGTGCGATACAAGCAAGTTGCTATCCGATGACCTCAAAAACAAATTGTACTACGATGGTTTTCAAAAAATGCTGTATCACTACTCGCACCAAACAATGAAAATCCGAACCTTTTCTCGATAGGAGAAGGGTTCGGATTTTTTGTATTCTTCGGAAAAGAGAACAATGGCTCTTCCCTGACGGCTGTGTGTCCGAAACCTTATCAGAAAAAAGACCGTGTCACAAAGGTCACAACTGTAAAGGTGCCGTAAGGCAGAAAGGACAC
>OJJP01000651.1_pt1 | contig 12894 bp, 13 predicted proteins | sample 1596261 | NCBI WGS metagenome assembly OJJP01 (sample SAMEA4350154, study PRJEB24818) | metagenome | biome: human; feature: gut; material: faeces | place: Denmark | collected 2013-09
AGCTCACGCTGTTGGTATCTCGGCCCGGTGTAGGTCGTTCGCTCCAAGCTGGGCTGTGTGCACGAACCCCCCGTTCAGCCCGACCGCTGCGCCTTATCCGGTAACTATCGTCTTGAGTCCAACCCGGAAAGACACGTAAAAACGCCACTGGCAGCAGCCATTGGTAACCGTTTAGAGGAGTTAGTCTTGAAGTTATGCGCCGGTTAAGGCTAAACTGAAAGGACAGATTTGGTGGCTGTGCTCCTCCAAGCCAGTTACCTTGGTTCAAAGAGTTGCTGCTCTGAGAACCTTCGAAAAGCCGCCTTGCTGGGCGGTTTTTTCGTTTACGGACAAGACTACCTTCAGGATCGTTAGATCTCAAGACAATCATGCATAGTGAGCATACACAGGAGCCGAACTTGCTTACACTGTTCATCTTTTTTGTTTTATTAATAGCTGCATGTTTCTTTTGTTTTGCTCCACCACGAAGAGGATATGACAGAAATGAGATCATTCCATACAAAATAAAACTATCAATAAATAAATATCGCCTTTACATATACTCATCGGGAAAGGTAAGACAATACCTTTTATTTTTAGTTATTTTATCACTGTACTACTCCATAGCGGAACCATTTAAGTCTGAGTTAATAAAAAACATATCATATTCACTGATGGCTGCATTTATTTTTGATACAGGGCTTAATTTTAGCAAGGAGAATATAACTAAAGGAGTGATTTCAACAAGGTGGCATAATGACCTATATTCATCATTTGAGAGAATGAAAGCAATTAATAAAATTTACTACCCATCCAACAAAGAGATAAACACAGAAGGTCTATCCAAAGCCATCACATCATCTCTTTTCAATGATGACGCGAACTCGTTCGCAAAGAGAGATTTTCGCTTGATGTGGGACTTATCTTCTGAAAAATATCTTTCCTATAAAGAAATAATAATAAGAAAAGGCGATAAGCTTGACGCTGTATGCTTGAGATTTATAAATGATGACTACAAGTTTTTAGTTAATTTCAACAGAGATGAAGAGGTTTTCAAATACTTTCCATCTATAATGCAACCTTCACTCAAAACATATAGAGCGTTATCAAGACTAGTAAACTCAATCAAAGATCCTTCTAGATTTAAGTTCACGACAGAGTCATTAGAAATGGAGTTACTAGAATACTTAGAGTTAAGAAATGAATTATTCAATGACATAGAAGAAGTAATGGGTAGCTATGCTCAGAGGGCACCATAGTTCATGATAGCCCTCGATAGTACTTACTTATATTTTTAGAGAGGTTTAAGTGTAAGTAGAGGGAGTAACACCTGGTTTTTCAGCATCCACTCCAATGAATGCTGACACCGATACGCGATAATTCTCTTTATCGTAGCAAAATCATCCTCCAGATTGCGGTTGAGAATAGGTTCATGGTGCGCAATACGATTGCGCAGTTTTCTCACGGGACTTGTTAGCAGTAATGCTTCCCCCCGGGGACAAACGACAGAGATATACAACAAAGGCCCGCAATTAAAATACTCCGTATTTACCATAACGTCGCATTGCGCGTACCGCTTAAACGCGTTCAGCGCGATCACGGCAGCAGACAGGTAAAAACAGCAACAAACCACCCGAAAAACTGCCGCGATCGCGCCTGGTAAATTTTAACCTCATGCATAGTTATGCGCGAAACTGAATGACGATCAGTTTCGCACGTTCCAGCCGTCGAACGGGGAAAAATGGGGAGGTTTGGATATTGTTAATGCTAATGTACGTACATTAACATTGGCGCCATCCGGGTAGGGCGTGCCACAAACTGGCTCGATTTCAGGGGGTACCCCGGTCACATCCCCATTGACGGGCCACGCCAGATCCGCGCTTCGGGTTCCTGCTCTTCATGCCAGCGCCGGGCAAGCTCCTGCGCCTGACGCTCCTGTTCATCCCTTATCTGTTGTTCGTGATAAATAACCGACTCAAGCGGTCGACTTGTCCGGCTAATAGCTGCACCTGCTGACTCAAGTTCACGACACGCTCGTTCAGTATCGCGTTGTTCTGTTGCGTAACCGCGTGCATCTTCTGCAATTCTGCGAAGGCGCTCTCCCACTCGTTCAGCCGCCGCATATAGTCCTGTTGCAAATGCTCTAAGGCGTTCAGCAAATGCCCTTCCAGTTCCGTCATACTCGTTTACTCCCTGACCAGCCTCACGGCGTTCTTGTCGCCCACCGTCCAGGTGTTTTCCCCTTTCACCCCGTCCGGCAGCACCAGAAATTTCCCGTTCTCGCCATTGACGAACGTCACCCCCCAGGTTTTTGCCTCGAGTTTCGCCAGCGTGTTTTCCTGCTCTCTGATGGTCAAGATATTTTTCGCAATCCTGCTTTCCTGCCACTGAATCAGCCCCCAGCACCCCAGGAAAATGCCGCCCGTGACGCTGAGCGCGGTCAGCGCCGGAAACAGTACCCGCCCTTTGATCACCTGCCAGAGCAGGTTTTTCTGCTGCCGGGACAGTTCGGCCTCTGTGGTGCTGAGCTGCGTGCTCACGGTGGTGCTCAGCGTATCCAGTTGCTGTTTCACGGATGTTGTATGTTCGCTGATAGCGTCTCTGATTTTCTGCCTGTTTAAGCTCAGTGCCTTGTCTACAGACTCTTCTAGCTTCCTGAACTCGCTGTTCAGCATGTTCTCGGTAGAAGCGGCTCGCTCTTTCAGTTTCTTCTCGAAGTCCGTTCCCATTTGTAAAAGATTGCTCATACAGCGCCCCCTTTAGCCTGAGATTCCGCCCCCCCTCCGGGTCGGCAATACTGATACTGCTTCTGGTTGTCCTCACCACCTCAAAACCTGCCGCTGTGAGCGCCTCAGTGACATCCTGACGCGTTTTTATTGCTCCGGCACGGTAAAGCGCCTCAAGACCCCGTGTAATCGCTTCTGCGGCCTCCTGTTTCGCTTTTGGCAGATTATTCGGTGTGACAAGCGTCCGTCTGTTCTCCGGTGCGTTCGGGTCACGCAGCCCGTAATGATGATTAACCAGCGTCTGCCAGGCATTTATCCTCGGCCTGTCCGCACGGTCGTAGTACGGCTGGAGGCGCTTACCGCTCTGTAGTTCCATGTTCGGAATGACAAAATTCAGTTCGAGCCGCCCCTTATCCTGGTGTTCCACCCAGAGAATGCTGTACTGGTCTTTTTCGAGACCGGGCATAAGAACACGCTCAAAGCTCGTCATCACTCTTTCGCGTTCACCCGGCGGTAACTCCTTCTCCGCGAACGACAGAACGCCTGACGTGTATTTCTTCGAAAATGGCGTGGCATCAATGAGTTCCCGGATTTCTTCCGGGTTACCCCGGAGCACCGTTGCGCCTTCGCGGTTACGCTCCCGCCCCAGCAGGTAATCGACCGGGCCACTTCCACCGCCTTTCCCCCTGGCATGAAATTTAACTATCATCCCGTCCCCCCTGTTCCCTGACAGCCTGCCGCAACTGGCGCAATTCACCCTCGATGGCCATCAGAGCGGCCACCACATGAACCCGGTCAATCGAAGACCAGTGGCCGCTGTTCACCTTCCGGGCTGTCTGGTTCAGATTGTTCCCGATGGCAGCCAGATGCCGCAGCAATGGCGGCGATAGTGTCGGCAGTTTTCCTGTGCGCGCAACCGGCTCCCCCAGACAGACCCGCCGCATCCATTCTGCCAGTCGTTTACCCTCGCAGCGTTCCAGTAACCGGGCGTGCTCCTCATCGCTAACCCGTATCGTGAGCATCTTCTCGCGTTTCATCGGTATCATTCCCCCTAAAAAATCCCCTATTAAGGAGCCTTAAGACCATGACCAAACAGGAAAAAACAGCCCTTAACATGGCCCGCTTTATCAGAAGCCAGACGCTGACCCTGCTGGAAAAACTCAACGAGCTGGACGCGGACGAACAGGCAGACATCTGCGAATCACTTCACGACCACGCCGACGAACTCTACCGTAGTTGCCTCGCACGCTTCGGCGATGACGGTGAAAGCAACTGAAACATGCAGCTCCCGGAGACGTTCACAGCTTGCCTGTGAGCGGATGCCGGGAGCAGACAAGCCCGTCAGGGCGCGTCAGCGGGTTTTAGCGGGTGTCGGGGCGCAGCCCTGACCCAGTCACGTAGCGATAGCGGAGTGTATACTGGCTTAACTATGTGGCATCAGTGCGGATTATAAGAAAAGTGCACCATATGCGGTGTGAAATACCGCACAGATGCGTAAGGAGAAAATGCCGCATCAGGCGCTCTTCCGCTTCCTCGCTCACTGACTCGCTACGCTCGGTCGTTCGGCTGCGGCGAGCGGTATCAGCTCACTCAAAGACGGTGATGCGGTTATCCACAGAATCAGGGGATAACGCCAAAAGAAACATGTGAGCAAAAGGCCAGGAACAGGAAGAAGGCCGCGCCGCTGGCGTTTTTCCATAGGCTCCGCCCCCCTGACGAGCATCACAAAAACAGATGCTCAAGTCAGAGGTGGCGAAACCCGACAGGACTATAAAGATACCAGGCGTTTCCCCCTGGAAGCTCCCTCGTGCGCTCTCCTGTTCCGACCCTGCCGCTTACCGGATACCTGTCCGCCTTTCTCCCTTCGGGAAGCGTGGCGCTTTCTCATAGCTCACGCTGTTGGTATCTCAGTTCGGTGTAGGTCGTTCGCTCCAAGCTGGGCTGTGTGCACGAACCCCCCGTTCAGCCCGACCGCTGCGCCTTATCCGGTAACTATCAACTTGAGTCCAACCCGGAAAGACACGACAAAACGCCACTGGCAGCGGCCATTGGTAAACAGGATGTGCGAGAGATGTATCGAGAGTTCTTGAAGTGGTGCCCTTAGTGCGGCTACACTGGAAGGACAGATTTGGTGGCATGTCTCGCACAAGACTGTTACCACGGTTAGAGAATCTGCCAGGATTAACTAACCTTCGAAAAACCACCTGCCAGGGTGGTTTTTTCGTTTTCAGAGCTAGAGATTACGCGTAGAAAAAAAGGATCTCAAGAAGATCCTTTTTGTAGACAGCTTATAGATGATTCCCGTGAACTGAACGCGTATATCCAATAGCTATATTAAACATTTCAGCTTGACCTGGATTCAGATAGCACGTTCTCAGATCTACTCTCACAAGCAACCCATTACCTTCCCGCTCAGCATAGATACCACGAGACCTGCAAAGATCTATTGATTGCTCTACCAGCTTTTCAGTAATGCGCTGTCTACCGGGAGAGCGCAGGTCAAGATAGAAATTACTAACCATCGTACCAGCTTCGCTAGAAAGACGATTGATGGTCGTTTCAATACATGAATCTATTTGCTGCATAGATATCGACATATAACCCCCAAAAAGAATAACATCAAAATAAGATACACATAAAAAAATATAAAATCAAATAAAAACAACTTAAGCACAAAATAAGCAAAAATAAGAAAGAGATAAGCACAGAATTTGTAGGCTTGCTTTTATCGCATAAATAAAACCACACCCCTAATTTAATCGTATATAATTAAAATCATGACGATAAAAAACTAAAGCATGGGATTTCTATATGAAAGATAATAAAGCAGTTGTCGTATTTACAGGCAAAGATCTAAACATAATGAGAGCTGAGGGAGGTTCAGGTTATTGGCTAGCAAAAGCAGAACGGCTTAATGACGCCAAATATCTCATCGCAGTAAGAAACCGGAGAGAAACATGGGCGGTGAAAGACCTCGAACACGGAACTGGCTTTCTGATTGCAAAGATCACCGGATGCTTTAAAAACCCTGATTACGACGACAGAAACGTAATTACATTTGAGGAATATGCTGAAATTTCAGTGAAAAAGGCATGGAAAATGCTAACTGGCGGTCAGCGTTATCCGGTTGCTTATCTGACAGCAGAGGAAGCTTTTTCCCGTATAGGGATAACGCTAGAGCAGCTGGAGTGGAAAAAACTCCAGACTTCAACACTATCTCAGCCAATCCCCTCTGCAGAAGCGCCGAAAAAACTAAGCCTCAACGAGGCAGTTGAAAGAGCTAAGCAAGATATAAGCAATGCAACTGATATCGATGTATCTTCTATTACGATAACTATCAACATCTGATTTTTTCGTATATCTGGTATCTTAACGATAGTCGAAAAAGAATTAAGCCATTGATATGACAACAACAATATACAGAGAGTTTGAATTTGCTGCTTGTGATAGCAAATGGTCAGTTGATGGACATCTTCGAAGAGATGTTATTGAAAAAAAAGCAATACATATAGATTTCAAAGGAAAAGAAGCAATATCCCTTATGTGTGGTGATCATCCGATGATCGTCCTTATGCAAGCTATGCAGCTGAAAGTCATAACTCCAGAGCAGTACGCTAGCTTAATGAGTCTCTACATGGATGTAGAAGACTTCACCTTCGGCATGGTGGTCCTCGATAAACACTCAGGTGCTATATTAGTAGGTATGTATACCCCCCCGATGATTGCGATAAAAAGCAAACAAATAGTTTACGATTTAGGTTCAACTGGCGGCGAATTTGCAGCACATTGTCTCTACTATGCGGAAAAAAGGCTTAGAAAAAAAAAGCGTCATCGTGGATACTCTACATCGTCAGTGGGATGTAAGATCACCAGCGCTGTCAAATATGCATACAGACGAGATCGCTACTCCGGTGGTAAAGTATACAAAATCATTTGGAAAAATAACGGCATCATGTACAACAACATACCGTTATCTAACAACTCGGTAAAAAACCATTACCGGCGGATTTTAAAAGAAACATTAAAGATCATTCATAGCAGGTACGAAGAGAAAATAAACATGAGACAGAATGCCCAGTTAAATACAGCGGCAGCCTCGCTCTCTCAGACGGGTCAGCCGAAAACACAAAGTCAGCCACATAACCAAGCACCTAGTGCGAGTGCTGATAAAAGCCATCAGATGACTATGTCTCGAGCCATTAACTATGCTCGCCTTTTTTCTGACTGATACTGTACAGCTAGATTTACCATAATCCCTTATTGCGTGCACCGCAGAAACGCGTTCGGTGCGATCACGGCAGCAGACAGGTAAAAATGGCAACAAACCACCCGAAAAACTGCCGCGATCGCACCCGATAAATTTTAACCACATGCATAGCTATGCAGCCATGTGAATCACGCAGGAATTGCCAGCCAGAGACTGCTGAAACGGATTTTTTTCATACTTTCGGAAAGGCAGAAGACGGAACCGGAGCGGAAAAACAGAAGTTCAGGGGAATGAGCGCGATCTGGCAATAGAGGCAAAACACAGCAACAAAAGACACACCAGAATCGCGCCCGTATGCGTTTTAACGCGTTCCTGTGTTTTCAGCAAGGTCTGACTGAAGCGCGTTCCCGGTGCCCCCGAACCAACCATTATCCCAAAAAATGCACCGGAAACGCGCTGACAACATTTTAGCCTGTCTCTGATTACCATCCCAGCGAAGGGCCATCCAGTGTGCGTTCCTGTATTTCCGGCTGGCGCTCACGCTCCAGGGATAACGCATGTTCGCGCTCCTGTATCAGCCGTTCGTCCCTTATCTCCTGTTCTCGCTGTATAACTGGCTCAAGCGTTCTGTCCGCTCGCTCAAGTGCTGCACCTGCTGACTCAACTGCATGACCTGCTCGTTCAGCATCGCGTTGTCCCGTTGCGTAAGCGAAAACATTTTCTGCAATTCCACGAAGGCGCTCTCCCATTCGCTCAGCCGCTGCATATAGTCCTGTTGCAGTTGCTCTAATGCGTTCAGCAAATGTCTTTCCAGCTCCGTCACTCTGTGTCACTCCGTCAGTTGTACCCAGTCCTTCCCCTGATAGGGAATCACCGTTGCCGATTTCCCGTACGGAAGGACCAGAAATTTCCTTCTCCCGTCCTGCACAAACTCCACGCCCCATGTCTTCGCGTTCAGTTTCTGCAATGTTTCTTCCTGTATCCTGATTTCTTCCAGGTTCGCCTGTATCCGCCCGCCAAGATACCAGAGCGTCCCGCCACTCGCGGTAAACAGGAGAAAGACTATCCCCAGCAACCTCATGCCCGTATTCCCTGCCAGCTTTAACACGTCCTTCCTGTGCTGCATCATCGCCTCTTTCACCCCTTCCCGGTGTTTTTCCAGCGATTCCTCTGTCGACGTTGTGAACAGGGCTATAGCGTCTTTGATTTTCGTCTCGTTTGAGGTCACAGCCTTGCTTACAGATTTTTCGAGCTTGCTGAACTCGTCGTTCAGCATTGTCTCTGTAGATTCGGCTCTCTCTTTCAGCTTTTTCTCGAACTCCGCGCCCGTCTGTAAAAGATTGCTCATAAAATGCTCCTTTCAGCCTGATATTCTTCCCGCCGTTCGGGTCTGCAATGCTGATACTGCTTCGCGTCACCCTGACAACTTCAAGCCCCGCCTCTGTGAGCGCCTGAATCACATCCTGACGGCCTTTTATCTCCCCGACATGATAAAGAGCGTCTATCCCCCGTGTAACGCTCTCAGCAAGCGCCTGTTTCGTTTCCGGCAGGTTATCAGAGAGAGTCAGTATCCGGCGGTTCTCCGGGGCGTTGGGGTCATGCAGCCCGTAATGGTGATTCACCAGCGTCTGCCAGGCATCAATTCTCGGCCTGTCTGCCCGGTCGTAGTACGGCTGGAGGCGTTTTCCGCTCTGTAGCTCCATGTTCGGAATGACAAAATTAAGCTCAAGCCGTCCCTTGTCCTGGTGCTCCACCCACAGGATGCTGTACTGATTCTTTTCGAGACCGGGCATCAGTACGCGCTCAAAGCTCGCCATCACTTTTTCACGTCCTCCCGGCGGCAGCACCTTCTCCGCGAACGACAGAACACCTGACGTGTATTTCTTCGCAAATGGCGTGGCATCGATGAGTTCCCGGACTTCTTCCGGATTACCCTGAAGCACCGTTGCCCCTTCCCGGTTACGCTCCCTTCCCAGCAGGTAATCAACCGGACCACTGCCACCACCTTTTCCCCTGGCATGAAACTTAACTATCATCCCGCGCTCCATGTTCCCTGACGACCTGCCGTAAGCTGCGCAACTCTCTCTCGATGGCCATCAGTACGGCCACCACCTGAACCCGGTCACCGGAAGACCACTGCCCGCTGTTCACCTTCCTCGCCGTCTGATTCAGGTTATTCCCGATGGCAGCCAGCTGGCGCAGTAACGGCGGTGCCAGTGTCGGCAGCTTCCCGGAACGGGCAACCGGCTCACTCAGGCAGACCCGCCGCATCCATACCGCCAGTTGTTTACCCTCACAACGTTCCAGCAAACGGGCATGTTCATCATCAGTAACCCGTATCGTGAGCATTCTCTCGCGTTTCATCGGTATCATTACCCCCATGAACAGAAATCCCCCTTACACGGAGGCATCAGTGACTAAACAGGAAAAAACCGCCCTTAACATGGCCCGCTTTATCAGAAGCCAGACATTAACGCTGCTGGAGAAACTCAACGAACTGGACGCAGATGAACAGGCCGATATTTGTGAATCACTTCACGACCACGCCGACGAGCTTTACCGCAGCTGCCTCGCACGCTTCGGGGATGACGGTGAAAACCTCTGACACATACAGCTCCCGGAGACGGTCACTGCTTGTCTGTGAGCGGATGCCGGGAGCAGACAAGCCCGTCAGGGCGCGTCAGGCCGTTGACCTTGCGGGTGTCGGGGCGCAGCCATGACCCAGTCACGTAGCGATAGCGGAGTGTATACTGGCTTAACCATGCGGCATCAGTGCAGATTATAAGAAAAGAGCACCATATGCGGTGTGAAATGCCGCACAGATGCGTAAGGAGAAAATACCGCATCAGGCGCTCTTCCGCTTCCTCGCTCACTGACTCGCTACGCTCGGTCGTTCGGCTGCGGCGAGCGGAGTCGGCTCACTCAAAGGCGGTAATACGGTTATCCACAGAATCAGGGGATAAGGCCGGAAAGAACATGTGAGCAAAAAGGCAAAGGACAACAAAAGGCCGCGCCGCTGGCGTTTTTCCATAGGCTCCGCCCCCCTGACGAGCATCACAAAATCGACGCTCAAGTCAGAGGTGGCGAAACCCGACAGGACTATAAAGATACCAGGCGTTTCCCCCTGGAAGCTCCCTCGTGCGCTCTCCTGTTCCGACCCTGCCGCTTACCGGATACCTGTCCGCCTTTCTCCCTTCGGGAAGCGTGGCGCTTTCTCATAGCTCACGCTGTTGGTATCTCGGCCCGGTGTAGGTCGTTCGCTCCAAGCTGGGCTGTGTGCACGAACCCCCCGTTCAGCCCGACCGCTGCGCCTTATCCGGTAACTATCGTCTTGAGTCCAACCCGGTAAGACACGAATTATCGCCACTGGCAGCAGCCATTGGTAAGAGTCGATGTGCGAGAGATTTTAGAGAGTGCTTGAAGTGATGGCCGGACTACAGCTACACTAAAAGAACAGTTTTGGTGGCTCGTCTCGCACAAGACAGTTACCTGGTTAAGCAGTTCCCCAACTGACTTAACCTTCGAAAAACCACCTCCCCAGGTGGTTTTTTCGTTTACAGGCAGCAGATTACGCGCAGAAAAAAAGGATCTCAAGAAGAACCTTTAATTTTTTTTCACACTTGGTATCCTACTTTAACCCATAAAATAAACACTTACACCGACACGCCCTTAAACAAAATAAAAAAAAACAATAAAAAACACCGCAAAAATGGATTGTTAACAAATGAAAATACTCAATTCGAATCTCATAACAAACATATCATCAACAATAAGAAATCACCTTCTAACATCATCCAAAAATATAAAAACACACCCATCACCAAACATAGACGTAACAAGTCATCGTCGTTTATTCCAGAAAGACGGAATAGGATTGAGCCAAACAGGAAAAGCAACACAACTTGTCATTATGTCGCATGGTGGATGGAAAGAGATCTCCCATCCACAAACACTATTCACGCGTCAAAAAGGCGATGGATGGACTGTAGTCCCCAAAAACCTAAGACTTGATTTTTATACAAAAGACAACGACTTCACAAAGGGACTAAGCGTTCTTTCAGAGGTAAACAAACGCCATACTGAAGCTCAAAAAGGGTTAACACCATCACTAAACATAAGCAAAGATGACCTAAAAGTTCTAGCGAACGCGCGCAATATACCTCAATCAAAATTAGAAGAAGAAATGATGTCACAAGCCATATATAGAAAAGAATACGCAACAAGTAATGAGAAGATAAAAAACTATGCTCTATATTACCATGAACAAGCCCAAAATATTATACAAAGACATCAAGATGGCTTAGGAAACAAAAATATTGATATAGCATTTATAACTGATAAAAATCATAAGAAGCACCTTTCTGACATATTTAAAGTAATAAATGAATCAGGAGTAAAATATGATGTAATTCACTTTGGCGCTTGCCGAGTAAATAGAGAGGAGAGATAATCATCATTTACCATAATCCCTTAATTGTACGCACCACAGAAACGCGCTGAACGCGATTCTGACGCAGACACCACAAAAATAGATGTTTTACCCCGGAAAAACAGGAAGGATGCGTCAGGATCGTTTTCAGCTCGCTGCATAGCTATGCATGAAAGCGAATGGAGATCACTTTGGGAGCTTACGGTGTTCATACCGTCTGTTTTCGACAGTTTTCTCTCCGGGACGCTAATCTGCCATAAGCCTGGATAACAGGGCCCGGTGATACTCCGTAATAGCTATCAGCACCTCCGCATACTCCCTGTCCCCGACACGCTTGCCGTCGATAAAGAGTTTTTTCTGCAACGTCCCCAGGCGCATAACTTCTTTAAGCACCCTGTCATCAGTCAGTGAGTTAACTTTCTTACCGAGAGCTGCCGCCCGTAAAAAACCAGAAACGGTCTTGCCGCATTCAGCAGCCCTTTTTCTGATTTCCTGGTCTTCTTCTGCCGTCAGACGAACAGGGCGACTGATAGCCCGCCTGCGCGTATTACTTCCACTTCGTTTTGTCATAAAACATGGCTCCGTATCTGACACGGGGTGTCGGGGCGAAGCCCTGACCAGGGTAATTGTAATAGCGTGCATGTATGCGCGGTATAACAATTACACATCCTGTCCTGTCAGCAAGCTCGAATTACCGACAAAGGCACGGCAGTTTTTTGGCAGTGACAGTGTTGTCTGACAGAAATGCCCGTCAAAAAGCCAGGCGGCAGAATAGCGGCAGCAAAACAGTCGAAAAGTGGTACGCGATATAATCACACAACGCAGATGACAGACAGAACGGAGAAAACGAAAAGATGAACAAGCAGCAGCAAGCCGTACTCAACATGGCAGGATTCATAAAAAGCCAGAGTCTGACGCTGCTCGAAAAACTGGACGCACTCGATGCTGACGAGCAGGCCACCATGTGTGAGAAGCTGCACGAACTCGCAGAAGAACTCCAGAACAGCATACGGACACGCTTTGAAGTAGAAAATAACACAGAGAGATAACGCTCAGGACAGGATGCCGAACGGCACAACAGAGCGTAAGGAGAAAATGTCACATAAGGCGCTCTTCCGCTTCCTCGCTCACTGACTCGCTACGCTCGGTCGTTCGACTGCGGCGAGCGATGTCAGCGCACTCAAAGGCGGTAATACGGTTATCCACAGAATCAGGGGATAACGCCGGAAAGAACATGTGAGCAAAAAGCCGAAGGCAGGGACAAAGGCCGCGCAGGTGGCGTTTTTCCATAGGCTCCGCCCCCCTGACGAGCATCACAAAAATCGACGCTCAAGTCAGAGGTGGCGAAACCCGACAGGACTATAAAGATACCAGGCGTTTCCCCCTGGAAGCTCCCTCGTGCGCTCTCCTGTTCCGACCCTGCCGTTTACCGGATACCTGTCCGCCTTTCTCCCTTCGGGAAGCGTGGCGCTTTCTCATAGCTCACGCTGTTGGTATCTCGGCCCGGTGTAGGTCGTTCGCTCCAAGCTGGGCTGTGTGCACGAACCCCCCGT
>OJJP01000659.1_pt1 | contig 12739 bp, 12 predicted proteins | sample 1596261 | NCBI WGS metagenome assembly OJJP01 (sample SAMEA4350154, study PRJEB24818) | metagenome | biome: human; feature: gut; material: faeces | place: Denmark | collected 2013-09
CGTCGGTGGTGGAGCTGTTGCAGAATTGTGTGATTTTCAATAATAATATTCACAGTTATGTGGCTGATAAAGAGTTTCGTGCCGACCGGACTGTTCATTTGCGTCATGGTGAAAAGATGATTTTCGGGAAAGACAATAATCGAGGCCTCGTGTTGGACGGTTACAAATTAAAGGCTGTGACTATCGGGGAGAACGGTGTGACTCTCGATGATATTTTGGTACATGATGCCAAGTCTCCCGATAATTTCTTACATCAAAGTCTTGCGATGATGGACGGACATGAACTGCCTTTGGCGATAGGTGTGATTCGTAATGTGGAGGCTCCTGTATATGACGAAGAGGTGGATAGACAAGTAAAAGAGGTAACCTCGAAAGTACCTTATTCCTCCTTGCGTGAATTTTTGTTGACCGGGGAGACTTGGGAAGTGAAATAATGTATTTTCTCCAAAAGGGTAATAGCACCCGAAAGACTGTCTGTATAGCCTTTCGGGTGCTGTTGTTATATGTTTGAGAGACAAGCCTTTTTAAGAAATTCAGAGCTTGACTGCCTTGAAAAATTTTCTTAAATTTGTGTGGATAAATTGTGAAATAAGGGAATACGGATTGATTCATGATTGTTATTCTTGTCAAGAAAAGATATAGGTGTATTAAAAAATTGGTTGAATGGTTGTAACGTTAGTAATTTTAGCTTTATCGGCGGTGTTTTTCGTGAGTGGTAAAATACGCTCTGATGTGGTAGCCTTGTGCGCTTTGGTTTTGTTGTTGCTTTTCCACATTCTTACTCCCGATGAGGCGTTGTCCGGATTCTCCAATTCGGTCGTGATTATGATGATCGGTCTTTTCGTAGTAGGTGGTGCGATATTCCAAACCGGGTTGGCGAAGATGATAAGCGGAAAGATATTGCAGTTGGCAGGTAAGAGCGAGACAAGGCTTTTTATTTTGGTCATGCTGGTTACTTCGGCTATCGGAGCTTTTGTGAGTAATACGGGTACGGTAGCCTTGATGCTGCCTATTGTCGTGAGTCTGGCTGCCAACGCTCATATAAATTCAAGTCGCTTGCTTATGCCTTTGGCTTTTGCCAGCAGTATGGGAGGTATGATGACGTTGATAGGTACTCCGCCGAACCTTGTCATACAGAATGCCTTGACCAATGCCGGTTTTGAACCGCTTACTTTCTTTTCTTTCTTGCCGGTCGGTTTGATTTGTGTTTTTGTAGGAATGGTCGTATTGCTGCCTTCGAGTAAATTTTTCCTAACTAAACGGGGAACCGAAAAGTCCGATAGTAAAAACAAGAATAAATCTTTGAACGAGTTGGCAAGGGAATATCAGCTTTCCGAGAATTTGTTTCGGATACAAATCCCCGAAAAATCGATAGTCGCCGGCAAAACGATTGTCGAGTTGAATATTCGCCAACAATATCATTTGAATATATTGGAGGTACGGCGCACTGTTTCGTCGCAGTCCCGGTTGTTGAAAACGGTCAATCAGAAATTGGCCGATCCGGGTACTGTATTACGCTCCGGCGATGTGTTGTATGTGAATGGCGATTTCGAAAAAGTGAGGGAATTTGTTTCTCGGTTTTCTTTGGTATTATTGGATGCCCATACCATCGAAGACGGTAAGAGTAACTTGACTTCCGATTTGGCTTTTTATGACATAGGTATCGCCGAGATTGTCTTGATGCCCTCGTCACGTTTGTTGAAACAGACGGTCGGAGATTCGGGATTTCGGGAAAAATTCAACGTCAATGTATTGGGCATAAGGAGAAAGAACGATTATATATTGCATGATTTGAAAGATGTGAAGATGTTGTCAGGCGATGTTTTGCTCGTGCAAGGTACATGGAAGGATATAGCTCGGTTGAGTTCGGAAGATTCCGATTGGGTGGTACTCGGCCAGCCGTTGAGCGAAGCCGCGAAAGTTACTCTCGATTATAAAGCTCCGATTGCTGCTGCGATTATGCTTTTAATGATTCTTATGATGGTGTTCGATTCTATACCAGTGGCTCCGGTTACGGCTGTGATGATTGCTGCGATACTTATGGTATTAACCGGTTGTTTCAGGAATGTGGAGGCAGCCTATAAAACAATTAACTGGGAGAGTGTCGTTCTTATTGCCGCCATGCTTCCCATGTCGTTGGCTTTGGAAAAGACAGGGGCATCGGAATATATATCGAATAGTTTGGTTAGCGGCTTGGGCGGTTACGGGCCTTTGGCTTTAATGGCTGGTATCTATTTTACGACTTCATTGATGACGATGTTCATCAGTAACACGGCAACAGCCGTTTTATTGGCTCCTATCGCCATGCAATCCGCATTACAGATCGGAGTGAGTCCTTATCCGTTTTTATTCGCTGTTGCCGTGGGGGCGAGCATGTGTTTCGCTTCTCCGTTTTCTACGCCACCCAATGCGCTGGTTATGCCTGCCGGTCAATATACTTTCATGGATTATGTAAAGGTGGGTTTGCCTTTACAGATTATTATGGGGATAGTTATGATTTTTATTTTACCTTTGTTGTTCCCATTCTAAAAAAGAATTTATGTCCCGAAAAAAGCGTCTTGCCGTATTTGCCAGTGGAACCGGCAGTAATTTTGAAGTGATTGTGACTGCTTGCGAGCAGGGTAAGATCCCGGCCGAAACAGTGGCTTTGGTTTGTGATAAACCTTCGGCTCGTGTCGTAGAACGAGCTTCACGTCATGGTGTGAAGTCTTTCACTTTCGACCCTAAGTCTTTTGCTTCTAAGGTCGAAATGGAGACTGTCATTGCCGATTTTCTCGATGAGAACGGGGTGGATTTGGTTTGTTTGGCCGGGTATATGCGGATTATTTCGGATACATTGTTATCGCGTTACGACGGTAAGATTATTAATATACACCCTTCTTTGCTCCCCGCTTTTCCCGGAGCTCGTGCCGTAGAACAAGCTATGGAGTACGGGGTGAAAGTGTTCGGAGTAACTATTCATTATGTGGACCGTACGGTAGATGGCGGACGGATTATCGCCCAGCGGGCTATCCCGTACGAAGGAAACGATATCGATGAGTTATTCGGACTCATTCATGCGGTCGAACATGAACTTTACCCGGAGACGATCGCTCGGTTGTTGTCTGTTTAATGTTTGCAACGAGTCTATGTTCAGTAGAAAATTCATGGGGATAGACTTGAATATTGATGAATGAGAGGGACTTAATCCGCTAACTATGAGGAGAAACGTTTCCGGTTAGGTTGAGCTTGTTCGGCTTTTGGAGAGGGTAGTTCACTATTGGCCTCCTCCATTGTCGTGCCCCGTAGCCTTACGGGGTGTGGCATTAGCCATATAGGTGAGGTGTCACGAAGTGACGGAGGAGCTGGAAACAGTATTTCATCAGTCGGTTTATGTCGGGCCTTTAACCTCCTCGCCCTATGGGCACTCCCCCTATATTCCCTTACGGGAACACAGGGGGGGAGAGGTTGAGATGTATTCCTTTTTCTCCCTTGCTTCGATTTTATGAGGTACACAGAGAGAAAGGGGTGAAAGTGTCGTTTTGAACAGCTTTTTACCCTTTCGGAATTTTGTGGGTATTCTCCTTTCTCCCCAGCCGTGTTTCGTAGCATTATGGGGTGTTTTGTGAAATAGTATAGGGGTAGACACTGAATAATCCCCATTGATTATCGATTGAGCCCAAATCTATATAAACAAAGAGCCGCTATAAATTTTATAGCGGCTCTTTGTCGTATGGGCTTTTTATTTATGAACTTCTACCCGTTGTGTCGAGGGTTTAGTTGCATTGCGCTCCTCTGTGGCTTTTACGACGGCTTCGGCAAGTTGCTTGAGAGCTAATCCGGTAATGGTATCGTCGAGTGCCACGGGGTATCCCGCATCACCGCTTTCGCAGATACTTTGTACAATAGGTATTTGTCCCAAAAGAGGAACTCCGGTTTCTTGGGCCAGTCGTTTTCCTCCGTCTTTACCGAACAGGTAGTATTTGTTTTCCGGGAGTTCGGCAGGAGTGAACCAACTCATGTTCTCGACCAATCCCAGTATAGGGACGTTTACTTTATCTCCGGTAAACATACTGATACCTTTGCGGGCATCGGCCAAAGCAACCTCTTGCGGAGTGGTTACTACAATCGCTCCGGTGATAGCGAGTGTCTGTACCAAAGTGAGGTGTATATCGCTGGTTCCCGGTGGCAAATCGAGTACAAAATAGTCGAGTTCGCCCCATGCGGCATCGGTGATGAGTTGTTTCAAAGCGTTACTTGCCATTCCTCCCCGCCAGAGTACGGCATCGTTTTTACGAACAAAAAAACCGATGGAAAGAATCTTCACGCCGTATCGCTCGACCGGGAGAATGAGGTCGCGTCCTCCGATGTTCTCAGTATAGACTTCGGTACCTTCGATATTGAACATCGTGGGAGCCGAAGGGCCGAATATGTCGGCATCCAGCAGCCCGACTTTATACCCTTGACGGGCTAACGCCACAGCTAAATTGGAGGCTATGGTAGATTTACCAACGCCGCCTTTTCCCGATGAAACGGCAATGATATTCTTTACATCGGGCAAGGGATTCTCGGGGTTCGGACGAGCTATTTGTCTCGCCTTTACAGCTATATTTCCTTTGATATTTACTTCTGGACTTACGAAAGTGAGAATGGCAGTTTCGGCGGCTTTCACGACCGATCGGATAAAAGGATCGGTCGGCTTGTCGAAAATGATGGAGAAACTTACTTTGTTACCGTCGATACGAATGTCGTCTTCGATCATTTCGTTAGCGACCAAATCTTTCCCGTTGCCCGGGTAACGCACTTTGGCGAGTGCGTCGAGTATTAGTTTCGGATATAGTTGCATATTGTCGTGTTATTTTGATGTTGTATTTTCTTGACTGCTTTGTTTACCGCTACGTTTTCCCCGGTTGAAGCTCCGGTATGTGTCGTAAGGAATATCAACGTCGGGTTCGATGAATTGTTCACGGGGTTGGCAGACGAAACGAATATATTTGATATTCATGCCCCGTTCGAGCCACTGTTGCTCGTAGAAAGTTTTTATTTCCAGTATGTCGTCGGTTATTCCCGAATGGTAGAGATCGTCGGTCGAAACCTGTACGGGATAGCCGTTTGCTTTTACCATTTCACAAGTATAGGTGTACATGAACGGACTGTCGCTTTTCAGATGGATCAAACCTTCGGGCGATAGAATATTTTGGTATAGTTGCATAAACCGGGTAGAAGTGAGCCGCTTTCTCACTTTTTTCATTTGCGGGTCGGGGAAGGTAATCCATATTTCTGATACTTCACCTTTGGCAAAAAAACGATCGATCAACTCTATATTGGTACGAAGAAAGGCTACGTTATTTATTCCTTCTTCGAGGGCCTGTTTGGCTCCACTCCACATGCGGGCTCCCTTTATATCTATTCCTATAAAGTTTTTTTGCGGGTAACGTTTTGCCAGACCTACGGCATATTCGCCTTTTCCACAGCCCAATTCAAGGACTATCGGATTTTCATTTTTGAAGAATTGTTTTCCCCATTTGCCTTGCATCTCAAATCCTTTTTCTTGTAGTGCAGAGAAAGGATATTGGAATACATGTGGGTAGCCTTGCAGGTCGTCGAATTTTTTCAGTTTATTTTTTCCCATTTTGAAATGAATATCGACAAGTTCTGGTTAATTGACTCTTCCTAATTTTAAATGATAGTATTTTCCTGATTCTATTTGTACAGAAAGGATAAATACTTCTCCCGAATACGATTGAGTATCGATTTTCGCTTCGGTCGTTTTGCCTTGTTTTTGATATATTGTGCGTCCGTCAATTGTATACAGGGTTATGCGGTGCATGGGTTCGTACGAATTTACGATGAGTATTTTTTGTTCGAAATATGCTTTCAACGCCTTGTCGTCGATTTGTTGCTCATCTACCTCGGATAAATAACGAATGTCAAACTCTTTCCATTGAGGCGTGTTCAAATAAAGAGATAGACTTTCGTCGGGGATTCCCAGCCGGCAATCTTTTTGCGGAACATTTCGAAAGACATTTTCTCCCAGTATCGGAGGCTCGGTCGGATAGGATAACATAACATTCAATCTCGTGCAATTATCGAAGGCGTGGTCTCCGATGGTCTTGACTGTCGACGGTATTTTTGCGGAAAATAAATATTTCATGCCATAGAACGGCCATCGACCTATTTTTTCAGTTCCTTCGGGCAGGAAGGAAAGTCCTGCTATTCTACTGCATCCGGCAAATGCATAATCGCCTATGGTTCGGACAGACTCTGGTAGAATACAGTCGGTGAGCGATGTGCAATAATAGAATGCACCTTCTCCTATTTCTGTTATGGTATTGGGGGCTTGTATGGAGAGTAGTTTTGTACAATGGTCAAAGGTGTAAGGGGGCAGGTTTTCCAATGGACATTCTTTTATATCGACCTCTGTTAACGAGATACAGTGGGAGAAACAACCTTCGCCCATAGATTCTAGTTTTTGAGGGAGTGTTATTCCCGTCAGAGACGAGCATCCGGCAAAACATTCTTTGCCGATAGATTGTAACGAGGCGGGTAGGGTTATCGAGGATAAGGCGGTACAGTTGAGAAATGCTTGGTTTCCTATCGAACGAAGGACAGACAGGGAGAGGTCTATTCCAGTAAAAGAGGTGCATTGTTTGAATGCATATTCGCCTATTTTTTCCAATGTCTGTGGTAACGATGTGTTCAAAGAGAAACAGTCGCAAAAAGCGAATCCTGCTATTTCTTGTAAATTGTTTCCCCAATCTATGTTTTTTAGTTTAGGACAGCCTGCGAAAGCGCCTTTTCCTATTTTTTCGGTATTCCGGGGGAGCCGTACGGTCGTTAACTCTTGAAATCCGAAGAATGTGTTTGCCGGAATACAGTTGGCATCGAAACGGGTTTGATTTCCGAGGTAAATATCTCGACTTTCGAATGCATCTATCGTACAATCTGCAAGGTCTATGCCGGTTAAGTGAAATAGGGAGTCGTTTATGAAAGCAAAATCGCGAACGTCGATTGTTCCTGAGACGGTTAGATTCGTGATTGTCTGATGCTGTTCTCCGATGAGAGATTGTAGTTGTCCCGCTTCGGTGTGACAATTGTAATTTGTCGCCTGCAAATGTTTCCCGACGGATAGGAACAGAACGATATATAACAACTTTCTCATTGGAGTGACGGCGGGTTTGATTGTTTTATAAAAATAGAGAGAGATAGGAATAAGATAAAACGGACAAGCTCGTTTTTTATACCAAGTCGCACCCTATTTTTGTATTTGCAAAGATAGTATAAACGAATGTAGAAACAAATTTTATTTGTCGGGTCGGTATGTTCGGGTGTTTTTGTTTTGACAGACAGAATGTTGAGCCTGAATTTTTGAAAAAATGGAGACTATATTTGGGGGTAATCTTTAATCTCTTGATATGCGATAATGTGCGCCGCAGTCGAGTATGAAATCCAGCACATCTTTGAAAAGTTCTTCTACATGAGACGGTACAAATACATACGACGTGTCGCCGCAATGTTTGCATATGGTTTGGGGTAAGTCGGTTAATTTTACATTGAGTTGTTCCGACATAGCCATTGCTTCGTCTTTTTCGATTGTCGCATAGGTATGATGTTGTACATTTTTATAATCGTAAAAGGTCAGACAGATGACCAGACTTTTAGTGTAGTTGAATCCGACCGTAAGTGTCGACCAAGTGTCGAAGTCCTCGTGGGACATGGCGATGGTTATTTCTTCCAATGTTGACATAATTTTCGTGAATGTATTGTGGGCGACTATATATATATTTCTCGTAGTCATTAAATGCGGCTGTCTATGCGTATAATGTTTTCGACAATGAACAGATCGCAAATTTCTTTTTTCTCGATTTCGATGTCGTCGTATTCTTTGTTTTCACTGCGTAGGATAACCCTATCGGGATTATCGTGTTTACGAATATATTTGACCATGCGGTAATCTTCCAGCAATATGACGTAGATTTGCCCCCAGAAGATAAGCTGGGGATTTTTTATTTCGCGGATTGCGATCATGTCACCATTGTTAATAACGGGTTTCATACTGTCTCCGCTTACTTTGACAATGCTACAATCGGGATTGATGAAAGGAACGTCTATACTGCCGATTACCAAATCTTCGGTAAACATGCGATCCCGCGCCAAATTACCGGCGGTTACGTCCAGACCGTATACTTTCGCCCCATTTCTTGCTTCTGGTATAATCGCTTCCGAGGGAAGAGTTAATGTGCGTATATGAGAGTGTGCATCGTTGTCTGAGGGACGAAACATATATCCTTTACCCGTACATAGCCATTCTTTCGATACGCCCAAGTCTGCGACGATTCTGTTGATAAGTGAGTCGCTGACAGGTAGTTTTCCGGTCAGGTGTTTCGAGAAGTTGGACGCATCGATCGATATGCGTTTGGCAAATTCCGACTGGGTTACTCCAAAGTTTTCCATCAATGTCTTGATTCTCTCTATTTTAGCTTCATTCTCCATAGTCGTTCACATTTTTATTTTCATAATATGGTAAAATTACCATAAATAATTTGCTTTTCAATAAAAGCGGTAGTATATTTGTGTGGTTTTATTACCAAAACAAAGGTATAAACTTTTTTTGAAAAACAAAATAATAGATTAGTAATTAACATAGTTAGCCATGTTCCATCGGGGTATATTGCCTATAAAAATTGTAAACAAAAGGAGGAGATACACAGACAAAACGGGTAAATGCAGTGTGAATATACCCTGATGGAAGTGTGCTAACAGAATAGGAGAAGTTATGAGAACGATTGAATGGGAAGCTCCGGCTTTGGCATCATTAGCGGCAGCACATTGGTTGGTAGCTTATGAACGGGAAAATTCGCCACGAAAGAGGGTGAGGTATGAGAATGAAATAGAGTTCGACGGAGTAGCTTATATGTTGATGTGTGAAATCGAATTAGTGGAAAGAGAACATAAAGCGGTGTCGATGATGTGCGGTATAGAGCCCCAATATACCGATATGCCGGTAAGAATTATTGGAAATATGGGAAAGGCCATCGGCGAGATTTTGCCTGTGCTGAATAACTTTTTGGATAGTTACGGTGTTATATATGTATGATATAAACAGAGGGGTGATCCGAAAGGTGTGGCGTGGTATAAGAAGGATACTTTCGGGGTATATGACGAGGGTGTACCTGTCGGATTAAAGAAAAAGGCTGAACAAACTGTTCAGCCTTTTTCTTTTTTATCGGAGAAATAGAATTATCCGTTAACTTTTGCCATGTGGGCAATCAAATCGAGTACTTTGTTAGAATAACCGATTTCGTTGTCATACCAAGAAACGACTTTTACGAATGTGTCGGTCAGAGCTATACCAGCTTTTGCGTCGAAAATAGAAGTGCGAGTATCACCCAAGAAGTCAGAAGATACAACAGCGTCTTCGGTATAACCGAGAATGCCTTTCAATTCGCCTTCGGAAGCCTCTTTCATAGCAGCGCAGATTTCTGCATAAGTAGCCGGTTTAGCCAAGTTAACTGTTAAATCGACAACCGAAACGTCCAAAGTCGGAACACGCATAGACATACCTGTCAATTTTCCGTTCAAAGTGGGGATTACTTTTCCTACGGCTTTGGCAGCTCCCGTAGAAGAAGGAATGATGTTGCCAGAAGCGGCACGACCACCACGCCAGTCTTTCATAGAAGGACCGTCAACCGTTTTTTGAGTAGCGGTAGTAGAGTGAACGGTAGTCATCAAACCATCGAGAATACCGAATTTGTCGTTCAATACTTTGGCGATAGGAGCCAAGCAGTTGGTTGTACAAGAAGCATTGGAAACGAATTGAGTACCTTTAACGTAAGTATTTTCGTTAACACCGCAAACGAACATAGGAGTATCGTCTTTGGAAGGAGCGGACATAACTACGTATTTAGCACCGGCTTCGATATGAGCTTGAGCTTTTTCTTTGGTCAAGAAAAGACCGGTAGATTCTACAACATATTCAGCACCTACTTCATTCCATTTCAAATCGGCAGGATTTTTTTCGGCTGTAACACGAATAGTTTTTCCGTTTACAATCAATTGACTTTTTTCAACATTCGCTTCGATAGTTCCATCGAATTGTCCGTGCATAGTGTCATATTTCAACATGTATGCCAAATAGTCAACCGGGCAAAGGTCGTTAATACCTACGATTTGGATGTCGTTTCTTGTTTGTGCTGCACGGAAAACGAAACGTCCGATGCGGCCAAAACCATTGATACCTACTTTAATCATTGTAATAAAACTTTAAGTGTTTATTGAATAAAAAATAACATCTTACTTTTTTCTTCTTTTTTTGTTCTGCTTTCTTAAAAACATTTACATTTGTAATATTGTTTAACAACCACAAGGTGTCGCACAACAACTCATCAAAGCAAGCAGCGCAATCAAAAAGGCAATTTTGTATTTCATACAAGTATATTTTGTTCCTAAAATTGCGATGCAAAGGTAAATATTTTTTTTGAATACAATGTATGTGAATGTGAAAATAAAAGAAAAATTTCTTTATTTGCATTGTGTTGAGTTTGAGTAATCTATCTAATATTAATAACTCGTACTATTATGAAAAGTTCATTTTTAGCAGACTTTAAAAAATTTGCCATGCGAGGCAATGTCATCGACATGGCTGTCGGTGTAATTATCGGTGGCGCTTTTGGAAAAATCGTATCTTCGGTTGTCGCCGATATCATCATGCCACCTCTCGGGTTACTGATCGGCGGTGTCAACTTTACAGATTTAAAATGGGTGATGAAAGGGCCCGAAGTAGTCGATGGGGTAGAACAGGCTGCGGTTACACTTAATTATGGTAATTTTTTACAAGCAACCTTCGACTTTTTGATTATTGCTTTTTCTATTTTCTTGTTTATTCGACTTTTGACGAAGTTAACGGAAAAGAAAAAGGAAGAACAAACGGCTCCTGCTCCTGCCCCGGCTCCTTCCGAAGAGGTGAAATTGTTGTCGGAAATTCGGGACTTGTTAAAGAAAAACGAAGAATGAGAAGGAGCTCGTTCTCCGCGAAAAATAATAATGCCGCTTTCTTATCAGAAGCGGCATTATTATTGATGACAGGTTTTATAAATTATCCTATGATATACTTGCTTTTGGGCAGGTAGGATAACAAATATACGAATATGTAAACCGTAATAAATGTACACACGGCGATCAAGGGAATTGTGACATAGGCCGCATCCGAGATAGACTTGAATAGTCCATAATAGAAATTTAGAAACAGAATGTGGGCTAAGTACATTCCATAGCTTTTTATCGATATATCCGACAGCAGTTTGCAGGCTGCATTTTTCCCTTTTAAAGATAATCGGCCGATTAGAGAGAAGAGGCCTAATGTCATCAGGAATACATTTACCGTACAGAATCCCCAACTAAGCTCCAATTCGGGCACAGTGGGAACCGTATCGATACGTGAACAGAAAATCCCGGCCGAAAGCGCGAAACCGACTATGAGTATTATCCAAGATAATGCCGCAGAAGGATAGCCGAATCTTTTCAGATAATATCCTAAAATGAAGTATCCGATGAATCCCGTGAAGTAATAGAGCAACGGTGTGTCGTTCCAGAATGCTTCGCCAAGCACTTCGGGATAAACTAAATGAATATACGGGAGAAAAGTTGTGATTATCCACAAGCCGAGATATCCTTCCAGTTCTCGTTTAGAGGCTTGTTGTAACCAGGGGGAAATAATCGGGGTTACCAGATAGAGCCCGATTAACATGTAAATATACCATAAATGACCTATTTCACACCCGAAATTCACAGGAATGTGTAAAATATTAAGTGCCATTTGGCTAAAAGAATCCCCACGGCTTAATACGTAGTATCCGGCATATAATACACACCATGCGATGAATGGATATACGATTCGGGTGAAACGCTTGCGAAAAAATGTAGAAATTTTGTCTTGCATAGGGAGTAACAAGAATCCCGACAGCATGACGAATAGAGGTACAGATGATCGGCATAATGTGGTTATGATACCAATCCAAAAAGTATTGCTTCCGGTAACAACCGTTCCTCCTTCTCCTATATAGTAAAATTCGCTGGCATGTTGTTGAATGACCAAGTAACAGGCAATAACTCTCAATAAATCGAGTGAATAATTGCGATTCTTAATCATGAAAATAATTGTTTATAAAATGTTCGTGATGAATTTTATCGAATAATTAGTTGAAACGTAGTTTTTCTCCAATGACAGTAGTTAGTATTGTTCTTTTTCATTGGGAAAATCTTGTGTTTTCACATCTTTTACGTAGGCTTGTACCGCTTCGGTGATCGTTGTACTTAGATCGGCGTATCGACGAAGGAACCGTGGGGAAAAACCTTTGTTGATGCCTAACATGTCGTGCATGACGAGGACTTGTCCGTCTACACCACCGCCAGCTCCGATACCGATGACCGGAATGGTTACTTCCTGAGCTACCCGGGTGGCCAATGCTGCCGGAATCTTTTCGAGAACAAGACTGAAACACCCTATCTCTTCGAGAAGATGAGCATCCTCGATGAGTTTATTGGCTTCTGCCTCTTCACGAGCACGAACGGTATATGTACCGAATTTGTTAATGGATTGTGGTGTCAGACCTAAATGCCCCATAACGGGTATCCCGGCACTGAGTATGCGCTCGATAGATTCACGGATTTCGGCTCCGCCTTCCATCTTTACACAGTCGGCATGCGTCTCTTTCATGATTCTGATTGCCGAGGCAACAGCTTCTTTGGAATTGCCTTGATA
>OJJP01000661.1_pt1 | contig 12711 bp, 13 predicted proteins | sample 1596261 | NCBI WGS metagenome assembly OJJP01 (sample SAMEA4350154, study PRJEB24818) | metagenome | biome: human; feature: gut; material: faeces | place: Denmark | collected 2013-09
CCGGGAATATCACTCCCGCGTGGCAGGTGATTGGCGGCTATACCCAGCAAAAAGCAACCATCAAAAACGGCAAAGATGTTGCCCAGGATGGTTCCTCATCGCTGCCGTATACCCCGGAGCACGCCTTCACCTTATGGAGCCAATATCAGGCAACCGACGATATCTCTGTTGGCGCGGGCGCACGCTATATCGGCAGTATGCATAAAGGTTCAGACGGCGCGGTGGGAACGCCAGCGTTTACCGAAGGTTACTGGGTCGCCGATGCCAAACTGGGGTATCGAGTTAATCGCAATCTCGACTTCCAGCTAAACGTTTACAACCTGTTTGATACCGATTACGTCGCCTCAATCAACAAGAGCGGCTACCGTTATCACCCGGGCGAGCCAAGAACCTTCTTGCTCACAGCCAATATGCATTTCTGATTCAGATGTGGGGCGCAGGCCCCACTTTTTGGAGAAATTGTATGATGTACCACATTCCCGGCGTGTTATCGCCACAGGACGTCGCTCGTTTTCGCGAACAACTGGAACAAGCCGAATGGGTGGATGGACGCGTCACCACCGGCGCACAAGGTGCGCAAGTTAAGAACAATCAACAGGTCGACACCCGCAGCACGTTATACGCCGCCCTGCAAAATGAGGTGCTGAACGCGGTTAACCAACATGCTTTATTCTTTGCCGCGGCCTTGCCGCGTACCCTTTCCACGCCGCTGTTTAATCGCTATCAGAACAATGAAACCTATGGTTTCCATGTGGATGGCGCAGTACGCAGCCATCCACAAAACGGCTGGATGCGTACTGACCTTTCTGCCACGCTGTTTTTAAGCGATCCACAAAGCTACGACGGCGGCGAACTGGTCGTTAATGACACCTTCGGACAACATCGGGTAAAACTCCCGGCAGGCGATCTCGTGTTGTATCCCTCCAGCAGCCTGCATTGCGTGACACCCGTAACCCGCGGCGTACGAGTGGCATCATTTATGTGGATCCAGTCGATGATCCGCGATGATAAAAAGCGCGCCATGCTGTTTGAACTGGACAACAATATTCAGTCGCTGAAAAGCCGCTACGGCGAAAGTGAAGAGATCCTGTCGCTGCTTAATCTTTATCATAATCTGCTGCGGGAATGGTCGGAGATCTGATGCTTGAACTGCCCGAGTTCGTCCCTGGATTAGCTACACTTAACTGTACAAGTATTGATATGGGGAGGTCGATATGGCATCCGGTTGGGCTAACGATGACGCCGTCAACGAACAGATCAACAGTACAATTGAAGATGCGATTGCCCGCGCTCGGGGTGAAATTCCGCGCGGCGAAAGCCTGGATGAATGTGAAGAGTGCGGTGCCCCCATCCCGCAGGCCCGTCGGGAAGCCATTCCTGGCGTGCGCTTATGTATTCATTGTCAGCAGGAGAAAGATTTACAAAAACCAGCTTATACAGGATATAATCGCAGAGGTTCGAAAGACAGCCAGTTACGTTAACTACAACTGGCGGGATGTATAGCGAGTATAATTTGTATTTTGCGTGGCATTCCGTGCCTTTAACGCTGTCGTGACTGCCACGCTGCATAAAACAAGTCCATAAGTTCAACAAATAAATGGATTATCAGTATGTTAGATATCAATCAATTTATTTGAACAAGGTGGTCAATTCTCTTCGATTTTATCTCTCGAAAAAAAACGTGATACTCATCACATCGACGAAACAACGTCACTTATACAAAAATCACCTGCGAGAGATTAATTATGAAAACTATCAATACTGTTGTTGCTGCTATGGCTCTTTCAACTCTGTCATTTGGCGTGTTCGCGGCGGAACCGGTAACGGCATCCCAGGCACAGAACATGAATAAAATCGGCGTGGTTTCTGCCGATGGCGCATCCACCCTCGATGCCCTGGAAGCGAAACTGGCTGAGAAAGCCGCGGCAGCCGGTGCCAGTGGATACAGCATCACTTCCGCCACCAACAACAATAAATTAAGCGGTACTGCGGTAATTTATAAGTAATTCGTAGGACGGATAAGGCGTTTACGCCGCATCCGGCAACAGATGCCTGATGCGACGCTACCGCGTCTTATCAGGCCTACAAAATCCGAACCGTTGGACGGATCAGGCGTTTACGCTACGTCCAGCACAAGTATTTCCCTGTCTGTTTGCCGACAGACGCATATGCTCTAACCCTCATTGATCCTATGTTACCCTTGTTTGCCCGTCCGCCACTGGACGGGCTTTTTTTTAGCTGGCTAACTGCTGACAGAAAGCCTGCAACGTCTCTTCCGGCATACCAATCTGCCGCGCTGCATCACAAATGGCCTGCCAGCTTCCCGCATCCAGTGGAATCCCCTGCTTCTGCCGTTCGCGACGCGTGTTCACTTCCCACTCGCCCGGTAGCAAAATCGGCTTATCATCATCATGCGGCGAGGCTTTCACCCACTCGGCAAAGGCTTCGGTCTGCGCGTTACAATCCGGCGCGCCGAAGAGTTCCGGGTTGATGATGATAGTGGTCATGCAGTTAAGAATGGCATCGGGACTGGTTTGTAACGTTTCCTGATGCGTCGTTTTACCGCCGGAAAGCGCCCCGCCAAGAATTTCACACATCGCTGCAAGGGCGTAGCCTTTATGTTCGGCAAAGGTCAACAGCGAACCCAACGGCGACTCCTGCATTACCGCCGGATTGGTCGTCGGCACGCCGTTAACGTCAATCAGGCAACCTGGCGGCACGGGGACGCCTTTATGCCAGGCGACGCGGGTTTTGCCAAATGCAATGGCGCTGGTGGCGTAATCAAGCAACAGCGGGAAATTATCTTTACGAGGGAAAACCACACAGAACGGATTGGTGCCAAAGCGGCTGTCGCGACCGTGGAACGGCGCGACCATTGGAATACCGACCACGCTAACAAAGTGGATAGAGACAAACCCCGCCGCTGCACACTGCTCCGCCCAGTAACCGATACGGCCGATATGATGCGAGTTATGTAGCGCCACGGCGGCAATACCGTGCTGATGCGCTTTCTCAATCCCCAGCGCCATCGCTTCATGTGCCGCGACCTGACCAAATGCGCGATCGCCATCGAGCGTGACCGCCGCCCCCGCCTCTTTAACGGTTTTGGCATGATGGTTAATTTGCAGGTGCCCCTGACTCCAGGAGCGTACATAGCTTGGGATCATGCCAATACCATGTGAATCATGCCCTGCCAGGTTTGCCGCGATTAAATGATCGGCAACTAATTTCGCTTCTTGTTCCTCGCTACCCATCTGACGAAATACAGCCTGAATAAAACTGTGCAACGTCTGAGCATCAAAGCGATGACCACTTTCCATGGTTAACTCCTGGTGTGTTTGTTTTGTGTTTTACTCTTCCCCCGAAGGCTCTGACGGAAACCATGTAGCCTGATAACTCCGAGGGTATAAGCCCGTTAAACAGCATATTGCGCATGGTTTCTGCTCTTATCCAAGCCCGTATTGTTGACTGAACCAGGTGCCAAGTTCGCACACCAGGAAGGGATAAATAAGATGTCAGACAGTGTAACAGTTGGTATCGATGTATCAAAACTCACTCTTGATGTTCATGTGTCTCCTGCACAGCTTCATCAGACTGTATCAAACAACGAGTCAGGCTTTGCTGAGCTGAAAACGTTGCTTTCCATGCAGCAGGTTTCTCTTGTTCTGCTCGAATCCACGGGCGGTTATGAAGATGCTGTTGTCTGTTTCCTGCAGTCTCTTGGCTATGACGTTTCTGTCATTAATCCGCGTCAGGCTCGTGATTTTGCCCGTTCCATGGGGCGTCTGGCTAAAACCGACAGAATTGATGCTGAGCTGCTTGCGCAGCTTGCTTCTGTTATTCATGCCCGACCTGACCGTGAGCGTTTTGTCAAAAAAATTACTGATGACAGACGTCGCAAACTGGCCTGTATGGTGGCCCGTCGCCGCCAGGTTGTGAATATGATTTCCACTGAGCAGCAGCGTAAATCTGCCGCCAGTAACTATTCCACTGACAGTATTAATAAAGTTTTATCTTTCCTGCGTTCTGAGTTGAAAAGTATTGATGCAGATATTTCACTGCATGTCCGCTCACATTTTGCAGATATATCCGGTCTTCTTGCCTCATTTAAGGGGATTGGTCCCGCCACAATTGGCGTGCTGCTGGGTGAAGTTCCTGAACTGGGCAGACTGAACCGCCGTCAGATTAGTGCCCTGATTGGTTTGGCTCCGTTTAACAGGGACTCCGGATTTATGCGCGGTCGCCGTACTGTATGGGGCGGTCGTGCAATGGTCAGGAATGCGCTTTATATGCCGACACTTTCTGCCGTGCGTTTTAACCCGGCTATCCGGGTGTTTTATATGCGACTGATTTCTCAGGGTAAGCCCAGAAAACTGGCTCAGGTTGCTGCCATGCGTAAATTACTCTGCATCATTAATGCCATGCTTTCATCAGGGACAATGTTTAACCCTGCCCTGCATCCCGGTCCGGGGGCTTAATCATGAAAACGGAATCAGCCATCCTTACAGCGTATAACGCCATCGACGCGGCATCCGTTGCCCTTGGTCGTCCCTGCCTGACGCTGCCCGAACGCGTGCATTTTCGGACTGAGCGCGATGTTGCCACCCGCAATTTTGCCACGCTTTCCCGCCAGTATCGTGATGAGGTCGGGGTACTGTCTTCACAGCTTGCCCTGCCACGTAACACGCAGGTTGACCGTGTGATTTACGGAATTAACTGCACGGATTTATCTCTCGCTGACAGGGGTAAGGCTGCCGGACTGGTTTCACAGTTTGGCTCGTTTTCGTTCACCGTGGCGCATGCGTTCTGCCGTCTGGTTTATCAGCTCGGTGTGAAAAATGCGCTGATGGCGCTTGAGTCCGCGCACCGTTTTGCTTTCTTCAATCAGGACGGAGACCCTTATGAATTCTCACTTTTCTGCACTGATGAGCAGATTGCTGAGGTGGCTGATTCGGTTGTTCGTGACTGCCTTGTTTCTCGGGCCATTTATAGTGATGTACCAGAGCATCACCTTCTCAATGTGATGGCCTATTTTCAGGCCATCTCCGGCTTTGATTTCGCCCCCGTTTATGCCACTTATCATGAGCGTTACGGCGATGAGGGATTGCTTAAGCGTCTGACTGATTTGGCTTTTGTCACCCGTTTCCTGCGGGTTATCCGTGACCAGCGGGTCAATGAGGTCTGTCGCATGCTCGGCATACTGAACCGCAACGCGCCTTATATTTCTGACTGGCATCGTGACCTGTTTGCTGTCCGCAGTAAACGCGTGAAAAAGTATCTCCGGTCCTCCGGTGTCTTTGATGCGTTTAATGAGCTGGTCTGTACGCTGGAAGATGCGCATAACGCCTCTGTTTCGAATCCGAAAAACCGGATTGCTGAACTCTGCGTTCGTGGAAAGGCCGTCTGTGAACTGTCCGAAGATATGGGGCTGTCCGGCTACTTCATCGTGCTCACCACGCCGTCACGTTTTCACCCGACGACCAGTTTTAAGGTTGCCGGAAAATGGCATTCTCGTCCGAATAAAAAATGGTGGGAAGCAGGTTGCCCGACCGTTAAGGATTCGCACGCCTGGCTGAATACCGTCTGGCGTCGGGTCTGCCGCAGGCTGGATAAAGCCGGTATTCAGATACCCGGTCTGCGCACGGTCGAGCCTCATGCTGACGGTACAACGCACTGGAATTTCCTGATTTACTGCAATCCCCATGAGAGCGCAACGGTGCTGGCCATTTTCCGTGAAGAGGCCATGCGCGATGAGCCGGATGAAAAGGGGGCGAAAGAGCACCGTATTCGTATTGAGGCTATTGACCCTGAAAAGGGTGATGGTTTCCGTTACATCGTGAAGTACATCACCAAAATGGCGGGTGATGTCAGTGCGGATGGTATTACCGCCCTGAATGACCGTTATTCTGCCCGTTCATTCTGTGATGCCGTCAGCCGTGCCGCCTGCTGGCAGAAAGCAACGCGCCTTCGCCTGTTCCAGTTCTTTGGCGTTCCCTCCGTTACGGCTTACCGCCAGATGCGCAGCTTCCGCGCACCGCTTGAGGCGCATCATATCAATATGCAGCAGTTCACGCCGCAGCAGGTCGCCGAACTGGAAGCCATCCGCATGGCCTGTGATGCAGGCGATTTCCGGACCTATATCCTGCTGAACGGCGGTTTCTTCTGTTCTGAACGTCTGCTTCGTCCGTTTTACGTTCAGCCGCAGGAAGGTGGTAAACCCCGTTTTAACCGTTACGGTGAACCCTGCGCACCGGTGATTTCCGGTTTCATGTTTGGCCCCGTTCCGGTCATAACCCGTTTTATGGGCTGTGTTGTCCGCCGTATGACCCCCGCAGAAAAAATCCGCGCAGAGGAAGTCAGAAGCGGCAGCAGCTATGAATCTGTGTTTATTTCGTCGGCTTCACGACACCGCACGACGCGCTCCCGCGCGGCGGGTGGGGGCGGCGAAGCCGACCCTTGGACTTGTGACAATAACTGTCCCTGACTGAATTTTTAACATTGAGGAGTCTGATTTATGAATCAAATTTATGACAGTTTTCCGTTTCCTTCCCCTGAGGGTTTTACCGCAGGTATGACAATGGCGGGATATTTTATTCACGCCACTGTCATAAATGATGAGGAGTTAAAACCCACGGGTTCTCATTATAACCCTGAGGCCAAACCCAAATATGCCATTGTTATTGCCTATCCGTATGAGGACCGAAAATTAAAAGTCCGCCGTGAGGAGCATGAGCGCTTTTCCTGTACTGAGGAGGATTTTAAATTTTTTAATTCATGTCCTGATTTGCAGGGCAAACCTGTTTATCTCACGGTGGATGTTAACTCATGGTCGACAGGCTCTGAACGTCATGGTGTCTGGTATCGTTTTATTTCCGGCTCCATGAAACGTTTTGACGGTCAGCCGCTGGGTGCACTGCCCGCTGGTAAAGAAAAAGGCTGATGATATGTCTGACGCTGATTTTCTGAACTTTGTTTTATTTGCTGCTCCTGCAATGATTTTATTTTCTTCAGGTTTTGGCATCGGAATAAAACTGATTCGCGCCTGTGACTCACAAAGCATTACTGTTCAGCGTTATTATGACTGAATTTGATTTCAGCGGTGTTTTATCCGCACTGAATTCTGGCGTACAGGACGGAGAGCTTTACTGGGCCGTTCTGTATGTCTGGATTGTCTGCTGGCTTCTTGGCTTTGGCCTTGGTGTTATTTTCACTCTGGTCTGCCGGATGTTCAGCGATGCTGTTAATTAATTTTAATTGTCAAAGAGGAATTTTATGAAAGTGAAAACTCTTGTTTTATCTGGTCTGGCAATGGCAGGTTCTGTATTTGCGCTTCCGGCTTCTGCTGCGGTTGATGTTCCTTCTTTTATTACTTCTACTTCTGTTGGTGAGATTGGCACTGCCATTACCAGCGTGATTGGCATTGCAGGTACGGCGGCATTTGCCGTTCTTGGTGTTTCACTCGCTGCCCGTCTGGGTATCGGTATCATTAAAGGCTTCCTTTCCCGCGCAACCTGATAGTTATTTAACGACAGCGCCCTTCGGGGCGCTTTTTTAATCATTTCAGGAGTTTTTGCTTGATTCGTCTTATTTTTCCGTTTCTGTTTTTGTTCTTTTCCTCGTTTTCTTTTGCTGAGGGGAAAGAAAATCCGGATGCACTTGTTCAGTGTGCAGGCCGTTTATCCTGCAGGACAGCTTATTCGGACGCGGGGACGTCGATTAAATTAGCCAGGGGGGCTGGTCATATTTTTTGTGGCTGGTCCAGTGTTGATGCATGTTCCGGAATAATTCATTATTGCGGCGACAATCCTTCAAAGGTTTCTGCCGCACCTTCTACCGTTGGGAATTTTGTTTCTGCCAAATGGCATGCATATAAAGTCTGGGATTTAGACAAGCAAGAGTGGGAAACCTGCACCCTTGCTTTTCAGGGAGGTGAGGGTGATTTGACACCTGAATATAATAAGCCGGTTACCGAAGAAAATTGTCTTTCCCGTCCGGTAATTAAGGACTTTTCATATTCTCTTGGTGATGTTGTCTGGGTTGATACGGGTAACGGGCAGGAATCTCAGTCCCTGGAAATTAATGGCTGTCGTTATTTGATTGATTTTAACGAGTGTGATGACGACGGGAATTGTATCGCTCAGAGTATGCGTTCTGTTGGCGTGGCTGCCGCCAATAAAAATCCTGACGACAATACAGGGAGTGGCTCTGGTTGTGACGACGACAATTGCGATAATACGACAGGCTCTGGCGGTTCATCCGGCAGTGGTGGCTCCGGCTCGGGTTCCGGCGGCTCATCCGGCAGTGGTGGTTCAGGTTCTGGCTCCGGTGGTTCATCCGGTAGCGGTGGCTCCGGCTCGGGTTCCGGCGGCTCATCGGGCAGTGGTGGTTCAGGTTCAGGCTCCGGTGGTTCATCCGGTAGCGGTGGCTCCGGCTCGGGCTCCGGCGGTTCATCCGGTAGCGGTAGTTCAGGCTCCGGTGGCTCATCCGGCGATGACAATGGCTGGCTTGATGGTATTTTGGGCTGGTTAAAAACAATATGGGTGTCAGTGAATGATTTAAATAATGCTTTTTCTGTTTCTCAGACTGATATGAATAATGCATTAAATTCACTGGACAATGGTATTAAAGATATTAGTCAGAATATAGCTTCTTCTTTGCCTGATGGGGATTTCCCTTTAGGGGAGCTTTCGCATTACTTGCCAGGACAGGGAAGTGAGAGTCATGATAATAACAATTGGCTTACAGTTAATATTGACAAACTGGTAAATACAAATAATGGAACTGCTCTTCCTTTTACTTTACAATTTAGCTTTAATCTTCCGTTGACTGGCGCGATTAATTTCAAGATTGATACAAGCCATTTTGCAAAAGCTTATGACGATTATGTTCGTTCTGTTCTTGAGTATGCTATTTATATGATAACCATGTTACGCGTTTTTGTTATTTCTCGTCGTACATTATTTGAACGTGAGGTAAAACTCTGATGTGGGCCATTTTAGGTGCTTTTTTTGTTGATGTTGTTTTAAAATCACTACGTTTCATTGCAGGAGTTATCGGTGATAAAGCTGTTGCATGGGCTAAGCTCCTTTCTTATCTTGGTCTTTGCTACACTTCATATTATGCTCTTGTATCTGCCGTTAATTTTATTATTCGTCAAATCTCCGATGTTAATAAACTCGATGTTATTATAGTTGCATTCAGTTACCTGCCTTTAAATATTCAGGACTGCTTTAATATTATCCTCCATGTTCAATTTATTTCATACATATATCTTTATAAGGATAGAGTGTATCGATTGGTTTATGATTTATTTAAATCAAATGGACTTAATATTGGCAAGTAATTTTGCGGGGTAAGTTATGCCAGTTATCACGGGTAATCTGGGTCAGGGTAAAGGCATTGTTGCAGCTTATTTTGCCTCACTTTATTATCGCCGTGGATTGCGGGTTGCGGCAAATTATCCGCTTAACACTGAATATATGTCCTCAGGTTCGGATAACCCCGTTACGGTTATTCCGGCCATGCCCCGCATTGAAGACTTTGAGCTTCTTGGTCGTGGATGTCCTGAAAATGAAAAAACACGCTTCGGAGCGTTATTTCTTGATGAGTGTGCGACATGGCTGAATACCCGTGGTTTTGCCCGTAAGGACAGATTACCGTTAATTGACTGGCTGATACATTCCCGTAAGCTGGGCTGGGATGTTTATCTGATTGCACAGCATGAAGATATGATTGATTCCCAGATAATTAAGGCGATGGGGGCTAAAATTATTCGCTGCCGCCGTCTTGATGAATTACGTGTTCCTGTGATTACGCCACTGATGGAATTATTCAGACCAGGAAAAACAGGGGTTGCATCAGGTAAAAGGGGGATTATTCCTCATTACGTTGCTGCCAGTACGTTTCTTTATGACGGCACGATTCACGCGGCACGTCGTCCCGTAGATAAAATCATTATCAGGGCTGCGGATTATTACAACGTTTACGACACTAATTTCATTTTCTCTGACGGAATGGAGCTGCTTAATGGCCGTTTTGTGGATATGCGTGCTGTTTATTCCGTTTTGCCCGGGCGCACACTTAAAACCATGAATCCGTTATCTCAACAACCCGAAAAAAAGGCCACCCCACAGAAAAAGCCGTGGGGCAAGTTGATTGCCTTTCTTTTCCTCGTCACCGCGATGATTGCCGTTGCCCGACATTATTTCTCCGGCGATCGGGAGGTTAGTGCCGCTGTCCCTCCTGTGCCTGAAAGCACCGTGACACCTGCACATCCTTTGCCTGCGTCAACGGTTGTATCAGAGCTGAGACAGAAAAAACCGGATGTGCTTCCGGTATCAAAGGAGTGGCGGCTTGCCGGATATGTCAGGGGAGCAAGTCCTTATTTTGTGCTGCTGGGTCCGTCGGGTCAGGTGCGACGTTATACCGCTTTTCAGCCATGGAACGGCAGCGCCACGGAACTGAATGTTGACGGTGAAAGGGTGACGTTCTGGTCAGGCCCGTCGGGGACGGTATCAAAGGGGGATACTCTGACTGACAAAATGCTTTCGTTTGATGTGAAGGGTAAATAAGACAGAGGACACTCCGCTCGCCGCAGACCCAGCGACCGAACGTAGTGAGCGAGTGGTCGAGGAAGCGGAATATCTTCATGACTGAAAAACAGCACTTACGCACGGTATAACATGATGAGAATGATTAACTTACTGACAGCATTTCTTTTTTTGACTTCGGCGTGTGTGCATGCCTCGTCTCCGGTAACTTCCGCCTCATTCTTATCAGGTGAGGGTGATTCACTGGTTTTCAGGGGGACACGTTCAGAACTGGCACGCCTTAAGGAGCTGGTTCCGCTGGTTGATGTTCCGGCTCAGGGGGTTGTGGTAACGGGGTATATTTATGAGGTGCAGACAGGGCGCTCTGAAGGTTCGGGGCTGGCACTGGCTGCAAAACTGTTATCAGGGCGTTTTGGTGTCAGCGTGGGTTCCTCATCCTCGATGGGGAATTACATTTCATTCAGCTCCGGTACGCTGAATGCGATGTATGAACTGTTCAGAACAGATAACCGCTTTAAGGTGGTATCCGCGCCGCAGCTGCGCATGGATTCAGGCAGGGAGGCGATATTCTCCGTCGGTGAACAGGTTCCGGTTCTTGGCAGCGTGTCTTATGAGGATGGTAAAGCCGTTCAGTCCGTGACGTATCGTGATTCGGGGGTAATATTCAAAGTTAAGCCGGTTATCACGTCGTCGCGTATCAGCCTGAACGTCAATCAGCAGTTAAGTAACTTTGTCAAAACGGATACGGGCGTGAATGATTCGCCAACGTTGCTCAAGCGTGAGGTGGATACGTCGCTGACTCTGAAAGATGGCGATATTGTGTTGCTGGGTGGTCTGGCAGAAAACAAGGATTCGCAGGCCAGCACAGGATTATCATTTCTGCCAAAGAGCTGGAGTCAGAAGTCTGACGAGAAGAGCCGCACGGATATGGTGATCCTATTACAGGTCAAAAAAGTCTGATCTATTGAGTCGAATAATCACCTCAAATGATGTTTGACTCCGGCATCTAAGGTCACTTCGGATCATATTTCTGTCGTGACCTTTTATATAAAATACTCGTAAAAGCCATATTGATATATAGTAGAAAACCGTTACAACCCCTTTATCGATTTGTTGTGTTATTTTATCTTTTTTTTGTCGACATTAATATTAAAGTGGTGAGATTTTATTTTTGCGGGGCGTTTTTATGTTTTCCAATATCTCTTTATGGCAAATACCTTTTGTTGTGTTACTTTTAGTCATAGTATCATTTTTCTCTATTTTCTTATTCTTAGCGATATATTCACTAGGGCGTAGTGTCACAGAAAAAAAATCTAAAAACGGAACCATTCAGAAATCTCAACATAATGTAAAAAAAAACATATTAAATTATGCAAGCACGCCTCATCCAAATTACAAACTGACGTCAAAAGACACTCATTCATTTCAGTATGACTCGTTCCACTTCTATCAAAAGAAAAACTTCATGACTAATCGAGAACGTTTTTTTTTCAATTTAGTCTACAATGAATTTCATCATGAGTTTTTTATATTCTCACAAGTTCGAATGGTCGATATCATTATTCCTATCTTTGATAAAAACACTCAGTACAATTCATATATAAAAGCTTTCAGATCCATATCTCAATATCATATAGATTTTTTAATAGTCGACAAAACTAACTTTTCAATTGTATGCGCAATTGAGCTTGATGATTATTCGCATGACCTACCTGATAGAATTAAAAGGGATAACAAAATAAATATGATCTTTAAATTTGCTGGTATTCCGCTGTTAAGATCAAGAAAAACAACTGAACTTTTGAATAAAATTAGATATTATATACAACAGCATAATTTCAATTGAAATCTCCTTAGAGTCTCTTGTTTGTTTAAAATTCACTCAATCGTAATTAAACATAGTTGCTGTTTATGTTATGTGTTTGTTGTTTTTTTATGCTGCACGCCGGGCGCGGGAAGGTCAATAAAGATGCAGGAATTTCATATTGCGGTGGGGTAAAAGCCGGATGACGTGGCTCATCCGGCTGAGATAAAAATTAAAATGCCTGATTAACGCGCGCCAGGCCGTCGCTGATAGTTGCCGCTTCACCCGTAGCCACCAGGCAGCAAGCCATCTGGATTTTCAGCGATTCGGGAATCGGTTCGCTGCCAGCAAGGCAAC